>JAEHJW020000363.1_pt1 | contig 107365 bp, 174 predicted proteins | sample 9271431 | NCBI WGS metagenome assembly JAEHJW02
TTCAGAGATATATATTTTCCAGTAGCAGTTGAAAGGAAAAATTCTGTTGATGAACTAGCAGGGAACCTTGCAGAAGATACCGACAGCAGAGACGATATAAGGCTAATAAGGGAACTTCAAAGGGCAATAAATTTAGAAAGGGTGATTTTTTTGAAACAGTTTTTGTATTTACATTTGCTGCTAAAAATTATAAAGACAATTATTGGGTAGGTAAATACGGAAAAGCATATAAAAATAGTGAAGTTATAACTTGTTTTGCTCAAGGTAAAGATAAATTGATTGTTGTAGTCAATTAGTTTATATGGTTATTGCGATTTAGGGAATATTACATATGAGCAATTTCAACAAAAGATAGGAATGGCTAATAAAGTTACAATTATAAAAAGCGAAAATCTACATATGACAATTAAAGATTTAAGTAAATAATCAATAAAAATTGCCTTAAAATATTTCTTTTATTGGATTTTAATGGAAAAAGAAAGGAGATAAAAAATGAATAATTTTAAAAAAGGTGATTTTGTAATTAATCGAAAAGATATAACATCAATAACAAGTTTATTAAATGGTAAATTTACTTTTGAATTTACAAAACAAGGTATTGTTCATGATTTAAATTGTGGAGAACAATATCGAAATATAAAATATGGAGATAACATAATAACAGAATTAGTAGATGATTTAATCTTAGTAAAATGTGACCCCGAATTGGAGGAAAAATAAATGCTAGATTTGGAAATAGCAAAGAATTATTATAACAATTTAAAGGAAGATAAAAATAAATTTAATGAATTTGCTCTAGAAGTAATTCCTTTATTATTAGAAGAATTAAAATCTACTAGAAAAGAAGTAGTTGAACTAACTGATAGAATGATATATATTGGAGGATACAACAAATGAGTAATTTAAATTATGGTGATTTAATATTAATAGGACAAAAAACTATAGGGGAATTTATTTTTCAAAGACCTAATGGAAAAATAATATATGATGAATTGTACATAGATAAGGATTATAAGAGAATTGGATGGTTAGATAATGGTAGTTATGAATATGATTATGAATATGATATTTATTTGAGGTTAATGCAAACAAAATCAAAAGTAGAATCAATAACTAAAATAGGCATACAAAATATCTATGATGATTTAATTGAATCTGAGAAAAAAGTAGTGATAGAGCAACCCAATAATATATCTAATGATAATAAAATCAAAGAGTCAATAGCATTACTAAAACAAGAAATTGAAAATACGAAAAAGAAATCAATAGATGAAAACATTGAAGATATTGTTAGTAGATGGGAAAACAAAATTAAATCTATTAAAGAGAAAGAAAAAGCTATTAGACATTTAGAAAATAAATTAGCTAATACAAACAAAAACGCAGAAGAAGAATATAAGAAAAAGATAGAAGAAAAGAATGGTAATATTAATAGATTGAGAAAAGAAAAAGAATGTATATTAAACTATTTGAATACAAGTCAATAGAAAGGAGATTTTAAAGACTTTAATAATTAATAAATAAAAGTGAGGGAAATTAATATGGATAAAATAGAAAAAATAAAAGAGTTAACTAAGGAATTAAATGAAGCTAGTAAATCATATTATAATTCATCAAAACTATTAATGACAGATAAAGAATGGGACTCTAAATTTGATGAGCTAAAAAGATTAGAACAAGAAACAGGGATTATTTTAACATCATCACCAACAGTAAATGTAGGATATGAAGTTAAGAACAATTTAGAAAAAGTTACTCATACAACTAAAATGTTATCATTAGATAAAACAAAAGATATAACAGATTTACAAAAATTTTTAGGGCAACAAGAAGGTATTCTTTCATGGAAGGAAGATGGTTTAACAATAGTTTTGTCATATAATAATGGCAAATTAATAGATGCAGTAACTAGAGGCAATGGTGAAATCGGCAGTAGAATTTTACATAATGCAAAAGTATTTAAAGCAGGAATACCATTAAATATTAGTTATAAAGGTAAATTAGTGGTTAGAGGAGAAGGTTTAATAAGTAAACAAGATTTTGAAAAAATAAATATAAATGATGAATATGCTAATCCACGTAACCTAACTAGCGGTTCAATTATGTCATTAGATAATAAAATAGCTAAACAAAGAATGTTGCAATTTAAAGCATTTAGTATTGCTGAATGCGATAAAGAATTTGAATTATATTCCGAACAATTAAAATGGCTAAAAGAAATAGGATTTAATCCAGTAGAATATTATGTGGTTGAAAAATCATCATTGCCTTTAGATATTGAATCACATAAAGAAGAAATTAACAATTATGAATTTATGACAGATGGATTAGTTTTAAAATTTAATGATTTAAAATTTGGTGAAAAACAAGGAGTTACTAGCCATCATAGATTAGATAGCCTTGCGTACAAATGGAAAGATTCTACAGTAGAAACTACTTTAAGAGATATACAATTTCAGGTTGGAAGAACGGGGGTTCTGACACCCGTAGCTTTATTCGATTCTGTTGAAATTGAAGGTAGTATGGTGAGTAAGGCATCATTGCATAATATAAGTATATTGAAATCTTTAGAATTAGGGATAAACGATGTTATTACGACCTATAAGGCTAATATGATTATACCTCAGCTAGATGATAATTTAACACGTAGCAATACATTTGAATTGCCTACAGAATGTCCTGTATGTAAAGGAAGAGTGGAAATAAAACAAACAAATAATGCAGAATTTTTAATTTGTACTAATCCTAATTGTTCAGCTAAGTTAGTACAGAAAATATCGCATGCAGTAAAGCGTGATTGTTTAAATGTTGATGGATTATCTGAAGCTACTATTGAAAAATTTATTGATAAAGGATTTATAAAAGATATATCTGATATATATAAATTAGAGCAATACCGAAAAGAAATAATTCATATGGAAGGATTCGGTTTAAAATCATATAATAATCTTATTAAATCAATTGAAACATCTAAGAAAGTTAAGCTTGAGAATTTTATATTTGCATTGGGTATTCCTAATGTTGGGAAGTCAACAAGTAAAGATTTAGCAAAGCAATTTAAAACAATTGATAATTTTAAATATTCTTCTTTTCAAGATTATTTTCAAATAGCTGATATAGGAAGTATTACTGCATCTAGTTTAAAAACATATTTAGAAAATGAATATAATAGAAAAATATTAGATGAATTAATTAGTATATTAGAATTTGAAGAAGAAAAGAAATCCGAGGACGTTTCAAACGACAACGGAATATTTAAAGGGATGAAGATTTATGCAACAGGCACGTTCGCAAATTACAAAAAAGACCAATTAAAATCTATTGTTGAAAGTAATGGTGGAATTTTTGCTAATGGATATGCTAAAAGTTTATCAATGTTAGTTGTGGGTAGTGTTAAAGGAAGTTCTAAAACTGCAAAGGCTGAAAAAGATGGTGTAAAAATAATAACTGAAGATGAGTTTCTTAATATGATTGGAGAATAATTATGGATAATGATTATAAAGATTTTGAGCAATATGGATTGACTTCTGAAGATTTTAAAATAAATACTTATAAACGTTGTATTATGGATGATTATTATAAACGTGGAGTAAGTATTGAACTACATGATTTAAATATAATTGTAAGTTGTCATAGTGAAAAATCACAAGTTCAAAATAAGAAAAAATGTTTAGAATTTTTAAAATTGATTATAGAATATGAGATTGGAGGGAAATAATAATGAGAATTAAAGAAATATTAAATATGAATAGACGAGATTTTACAGCAATTTATAAATGTGAATTTTGTGGGCATGAAGAAAAAAGTTATGGATATGATGACAGTAATTTTCACAATAATGTAATTCCAAATATGAAATGTAAAGAATGTGGAAAAGTAAGTGGAGAAGTTACAAGTAGAGCAACTAATCCTGATTATATGCAATATTAATAATCAAATAAAATTGCACTTTTAACGCATTTTAGGGAATAGTGTTACCATGCTATTCCCTAAATAAATACTTAATTATTCTTAGGACACACGAACAGATAATTAAGTATTTATAATTATATACAAATTGTAAATATTATATTCCAAGATTAAAAAGTTTTTATAAAATATAAAAATAATTAATAAAAATATGTTGACAACGAAAAGTTATAGTATTATAATTAAATCATAGTTAAGAAAATAATTATTAAATAAGGAGTTGAATAAAATGAAAGTCAGAAAGTATCAATATTATAATGTTGAAGTACTTAATAATGAAGATGGAAGTAAGGAAAGTATAGAAATGTTGAATAATAATGAAGTATTCGATAATACTGATTATAACGAAATGCTAAAAGTATATAAAAAAGTTAAAAAGAATTATAAAAAGCAAAATGTTACGATTCATTTTTGTGGGTCAACAGATAATTCCGCAATGAATGTAATTTATAGCAAAGTGTATACTAGAGAAGATAATTCAGAAAGTAATATGAATAGTGAATGTATGATAAAAGAACCAAATAATAAAAATCTTTATGATTTATTTGGTGATATGAATAACTTAATAAAAACAATTAATAATAGAATCTCATACTGCAATGATTTGATTGGAGCTTATGATAAAAGTATTAATGTTGAGGAACATAGGTTAGAAGCTTTACCAAAGAAAAATCTATATGAAATGACCGAAGATGATAAAACTACAATACTTAATATTTCTATTGAATTACAATCAATTCTTCAGTTGAGAAGGGAAACTAAAAATGAAGTTGTTCTTTCTCAAACTTTACAATTACCTAATGTTGGTATGTTTAAATCTATGGAAAATGCAAATAAAAAAATTCAAGAATACATAAGTAAGGCTATTGCAAGAATAGAAAATAAAAATGAAATATGTAAAGGTAATAAAGTAGAAACAAATGCAAATTCAATAATAGAAAAGAAATATCATAATTTCAAAGAAAGAATTAATATCATGAAGGAATTAGAAAAAACCTGTGATAAAGTAACTTATGATGAAACTAGGGAAATGGTAATAGGATATAACAAAATTTACAAATAAGCTAATAAAATGTTGATTTTATCAGAAATAAAATAATTAATAATTAAAAGTGGAATGGAGTGAGTTAAATGGAATGTGAAAGAATAGAATTAAATACAGAGCCAGAATTAAAGTTAGAATTATATCCAATACATAAGAGAAAAACAATTATAATATTTGGAAAAATGTATTGTATTAGACCGAAAGCATTAAAAGTATATCAAAACATCGCTATGTTATTGGGTATATTAGGTGTGGCATGCACTATTGCGTTTGCCAGATTGATTTTGTTATGGGTAGTATTTCATATTTAATATAGAAATAATTAATAAAAGTATTGCAATCATAATTAAGATGTGGTAATATATTCTTAGAGAAACAATGAGGAGTGAGATAAAATGGAACTACAAGGATTTCAAAAGGAAACTTATCCAAGTATATTAAATGAATTTATAGAAAAAATGACTACTGATAGGAAAGCAGAAAAAACAATTATCAACTATTCTAATTGGATATCTAATTTTATTCAATTTATGAAATATACTAAATATAAACATGGAAATGAAGAAATAAAAGATGTTAATATAGCTAATATTCAAAATTCATTATTTAATAAAATTGGAATTGATGATATAGAACAATTTAAAAAATATCTTTCTGAGCAAGGTAATAATGGGAATTCAATCAACAGAAAGCTTGCAGCAAGCCAGACTTTCTACAAATTCTTAGTACAAAAGAAAATTATAGATAGTAATATATTTTTTAATGTAGATAGAGTTAAACAGACTGAAAAAGTAAGAAATCCATTATCTAAGGAAGAAGTGGAAAAATTACTAAAGACAATAAAAAATAGTAGCGATAATCATAAAGAGATGTATTATTTCTTGTTTTTGCTATATTTAGATGTGGGAGCAAGATGTACAGAGATTACTAAGTTAAAAATGGAACAAATATATAATAATGAATATCTTTTATTACATGGAAAAGGTGATAAAGACCGAAATGTGTTTATGAATAGTAATAGTATTTTAGCATTAAATTCTTATTTAATATATAGAGAAGATTTTTTAAAAAGTAAAAATATAAATTCTGAATATTTATTTGTAAATAAAAATGGTAATAAGTTAGACGAAAATACAGTATTATTAAATTTAAAGAAATTTGCAAAAGAAGCAGGATTAAATGATAAAGAAATTTCTCCACATGTACTAAGACATACTTCTGCTACTTTAAAATACAATTATGGGGGTGCTGATTTAAGAATTTTACAGGAATTCTTAGGACATACTTCAATTAATACAACGGAGCGATATGTAAAGGTCAGTAACGATAAAAGAAAGAATTTGGCAAACTGTGTTAATTTAGATTTGTAAATATAAATTAGAAAGGAAAAATCAAATGATAAGTATAGAAAAAATAGCAAATAAAATAGCAATATTTTTAGCAGATAATATGGATGATTATATCAATATTAGTGAAATTAGGGCAAAAAGAAGACATAAGGAATATGAATTATTAAATAGAAAAGAAGCAATTTCATTTATGCAATTTGGTATAGAAGGGATTTTAGGAGATTTTGTAAAAACATTAATAATACTTTTAATTGGAATACCTCTAAAAATCTTAATTCCTTCTATATTTATAATGATAACATTTTGTACATTAAGACCATTATCAGGAGGAGTCCATATGGGTAATTATACGAAATGTTTATCATTAGGAAGTGTATTATTTCTTGGTTTTGCGTGGTTAATTCAAAATTATAGTAAATATATATATATTGATTTGATTAATGTTATATATGGTTTTATTATTTTAATATTGGTTTTAATTGTAGGAATTTTTGCACCAGTAGATTGTCCAAATAAACCTATATTAGAACTAGATAAACCTAAGTTTAAAATGTTATCAATGATACAAATATTAATTGTTGGAGTAATTTTATCAATTATTCCTGATAAATATTATATTATTAAAATATCTATGATAACTGGGTTAATTTTGCAAGTGTTTAATATTACACCGTTTGGAATTAAATTTTTCAATAATATAGAATGTATAGTAGATAAAATTTTTAGTGTTTTAAAAAACTTGTTAAAAAGAAAAGAGATGATATAATGTTATTTTTTTTATTAATGTTTGTAGGATTTATGATAGGTATTTTATATAAAGGTAAGGTGCAGAAATTAGAGATTAAATATATGTTTTTAATAGTTGTTTTAGTATTTTCAAGTTTATTGATTATATTTTTAAAAATGAAAAGTATTTTTATAGTGTCAGAAATAATGCAAGTGTTGTTGATATTATTTATCATATATGAAAATAAAAAAGAATTAAGTGTATTATTAATTGGTATTGGTTATATATTGAATTTAATAGTTATGATAACCAATAATGGAGCAATGCCTGTAAAAACGAGTTTAATAGTAGAATCTAGTGATGTAAAACATATATTAATGACTGATTCCTCTCATGTAAAATGGCTTAGTGACATTATATATCTTCCTCATCCTTTAGATATGTGGATGAAGGTGTCTAGTGTAGGTGATATAATAATTGCTTTTGGTTTTATGTTTTTATTCGTTAAGTTAGGATATATCTTTAATAAAAATAATTAATAAATATTATATAATAGCGTTGACTTATTATTAATTATTTGGTAATATATAAATATAAAATACATGGCATTTAAGGAGTGAGAATTAATGGGGATTCGTGATATAATATTAAATTTTTTAGCAATATCAATACCAGAAGAATTTGCAATGGCATCAATAATTTTAATTTTACTTAAAAGGTTTGATTGTTTTGAGAAAGAAAATTTTTTCAAAAGTATGATAGAAATATTTTTAAAATTTGTTATTCCAATTGGAATAATATCAAATGTAATGTTATTAATCTTTAAAATTTCAGCAAATATAAATTTATTAATAAGTATGGTAACAATATCAATTTCTATATTAATATTAAATTTGGATATTATAAAAAAATCAAAAAATAAAAAGTTCGCAATTATAAAAATAATATTATTTTCAATTTTAGGAATGATAATATTTACATTAACAGAAATAATCACATTGATTATTTGTAAGTATGGATTTCATACCAGTATAGATGATATTATTAATAAAACTGTTTTATTAAACTTTGTAATAACAATTCCTGAAAGAATTATTCAATATGGAATAGTAAGTTTTTTTATAATAAAAAGCAATAGTTTGTATCCGAAATTAAAAATGATAGATGTGGTTTTAAAAAATAGATTACTATTATGTGTTAGTTCAATGTTATTAATAATTGATATTATTATTATAAGTTTAACTTATAAATATTTATTTATAATGAATGTTTTAAAAACAATAGCAATATCTTACCAATTATTTATAATAATATCAATATTAAGTTTAGTATTAATCAATATGTTAACAATATTGCTTATAGCAATTTGTATATATCCTAAAGAAAAATATCTTCAGGAATTTAGAAAGGAGGGTAATCTATGAAAAAGAAATTAATTTATGGAATTGGTGCTTTATCTATGATTATGGCTACTATGATGGCTTCTGGTGCTACATTCTTTATTTTTCATCAACCAGAACAACCTAAGAATCTTTAATATTTAAAATTGACATGATTACTTAGTATAGGGGGCGACATAACCCCTATTAAAACAAAATAATTAATAAATTTCAATAAAAAGTATTGCATTACTTAGTAAATTATGTTATCATTATTTTTAGATGAATTAATAAAACACAATAATAAATGTAATAGTATATTGAATAGAAAATAAAAATGAAAACAAGGAGTGAATTAAAATGTTACAAAAGGAGTTTATGCAAAGAACTTTGTTGTTGAGAGACTTAATTTACAAAGCAAAGGGAACTAATACTTTCCGTATGTTTTACAATAAATTAGGTATAGATGTTATTTACATGGAAAGATTATTTAGAGGAGAAGAATCGAATTTTCCGCATAGAGATATTCTTAGAAAGATTTCACAAGCTTCGGAAGGTAGAGTTACATATGAAGAATTAACAAGAGCTTGCGGATATACTTTAAGAGAATTAGTGGCGTTAGATAAGAACAATGTAAAAAGGGGAGATATTTTTTATATTGATTTAGGTGAGGACGTTATAGGTTCTGAACAAGGTGGTTTACGTCCTTGTGTTATAATACAGAATCCTGCGGGAAATTTATACAGCCCAACTGTTATAGTAGCAATAATAACTTCACAATTAAAAAATTTAAATCAGCCAACACATGTTGTGCTTGGTCAGGAATGTGGATTAAGCAAAACAAGCATGATAGAATTGGAACAAGTAAAAACAGTTGATAAAAGAAGATTAAAAGAATATATAGGTACTGTTACGAGGGAAGATATTAAAAAAATTAATAAAGCTATAGAAATTTCAATGGGAACATATGATGAAACTGATAGGTTAATTGAGACTATTGAGAATATTGATACTGCTGAAACTTCTATATTTAAAAAGTTATTAAATGCTTTATTGTATAAATTAAGAAATAGACAGTTAAATGTGGCATAATTTTATTTTTATAATATTCAAATTGGTAACAGCAAAGCTTTAATTGTTGCTATATAAAAATAATTAAGAAACAATAAAGATAAGACGAGGGGTGTTTAGAATGAGGGAAGATTTAGTTAAGAAGGCAGAACAATTAAAATTAAAGGCTAATATTGTGGGAGAAAGCTTATATATATACTCTGATATTGGATATACACAAGAATGGTATCTAACAGAAGAAAGAGATAAATTAATATTAAAACATAAAAATACTAGAGGAACTAAAAAAGATAAGCGACATTTTCATATACAAAAGGTATATAAAGATACTAGTAATTCAAGTTATATAAAAGCTTTCCAACACATTGTTGCTCATGATAGATATAAGATGGTCAAGGATGTTAAGAACAGAAAAATGGAGTTGTTTGCAATGATTTCAAATAACTCCATCCCAAAAGTAAAATTTAATTAAATACATAAGATAAAAAATAATTAATAATATAAATACAAAAATAGAGCTTTTAAAAGTCAATAAATCACTTCTTTTAATAATTTTTAAATACATAAAATTAAAAAATAATAATAAAAAATAATATAATGTTGTATATAGAATAGCATAAAATCATTGATTTTTGGTTACAATTAATATATAATATTATTAAGCATAAAGTATTTTAATTTTATTACTAAAATAATTAAAAGGATGTGTAATAAATGGATAGAAAGAAAAGAGAAAAATTAGAGGGAGAATTGTTAAGGTATTTCAATGTTATTTTAAATAATAATGAAATGAAAGAAAATATTAAGAATTATTATGTTGCCAAAAATATTAATAGTTCTGTACCAATGAGAATTATTAATAAAGATACTATTTTTGAATTACTTACTGATGTTGATTTATGTATGTTGGTATCTGCAATTAATACAACTCCTAATGATTTTGGATTAGATGTAAACAAATATTTTAATGAAGCGGATATTGAATTGGCTAATGAATATAAGAAAACAAAGCTTGAAAAATCTAATGTAATTGAATTTCATAATGTTGACCAAACCAATGAAAAAATTTGGTGCTGTAGTAAAATTACATTTGATGAAATAGTTGAATTATCAAGTGAAAAGAAAATTGGATATAACTTTAATACTCAAAGAGAGGGGAAAGTTATATTAAAAGGTAATGATATGGTTAAAATTCCCACAATTAATCCAAAGGCTGTAAATGAAATAATAGAGTCGTGGCAATTAGGAACATATGTACCTGATATGATAACTTTAAATGCAGAAAATCCCTTAGATATAGAATATAATCCTAATACTAGAGTTTTAAGAATAACATTAGATGATGATGATTATCTTGCTACAGTAGATGGTCAACATAGAACATCTTCAGCAATTAAAATAAAACAATTAAATCCTTCGTTTAAAAGAGGTTTTTATTATTTAAGAATTACTAATTTTACAGAAGAAGAAGCTCAACAATTTATAATACAAGCAGATAAACATACTCCAATTAATGCGGAACATTTAAAATTAATGGATGCTCAAGATATAAGTTCAAAATTAGCAAAATATATAGATGAGTATGGAAATCCTAAAACTAATTTATTATTTAATAAATTTGCAATTAAAAATAAAGAACTAGAATTGGATAAAATTTGTTTATTTTCAACAATATCTTATCCAATTAAATATTATTTCGATGCAAACTCAATGGATAAAAGGGAATCAGATATTTTAAGAAATGCTTTAATTAGGGGTTTTGAAGCTATTACATTAGAATTATCTAAGGATTTTAAAAATGTAAATAAATCTCGACAAACTAATGTATCTACAATGAATGGCACTTTTGTTTTATATGTAGCTATAATCAATGAATTATATAAATTAAAACATCATCAACAAACAAGTGCAGCAGATGAAAGAAAATTGGAAGATAATTTAATTAAAATTATAAACAAGATTGATTTTACGTTTAATAATCCAATATGGCAAGACTTAGATATTATTGATGATAAAAACTCTATGATTGTTAAAAAGATAGGCATAAAAGATTGTAATAAAATTTCAAAATTTGCTAATGAAATTATTTTCAATAACGATAATGTTAATGATAATAATTTGAGTGAGGTGTAAAACAAATGGGAAAAAGGGAAGTGAAACTAGACACAAACATTTATGACTATGAAGCAAAATTGTTGTTTATAGATAGTTTTCAAAACGTTTCTTCTCAAAAGGCTTACAAATCTATGCTAGTGCAAATGGGTAAATACGAAAAAGAAATAGATAAAGAATTCTATAATATGACTATAAATGAAATGAAAGATTGTATAGATACTTTATCACATAAAACTATAAATTCAGCAGATTCTTTATTAAGTAAATTAGGTTTTTATTTATTTTGGGCTATTAGTAATAATCTTGCAGATAATAATGCTCCTGAAGTGTTAGGATGGTTGAAAACTTTAAAAGGTGAGGATATTGTTTCCAAAACTGCTATGGGTAATCAATACTTAACTAAAAAGGAATTATATACTATTGGTTCAGCAATAAATAATTCACAAAATGAAGCGTTAATTATTCTACTGTTTCATGGGGTGGAAGGTATCGAAATGAGTGAACTTAGAAACATTAAAAAATCTGATATTGATTTTGCTAAAAATATAATACATCTTCATGGTTATTCACCAGTGCAGTATACTAATGGAGTTCATGAAATTTTAAGTAGAGATATAGAATTATCTATATATGAAATGGGAATTATCAAAAGTGCTTTAATGCAATTGGATTATTCAGAAACTAAATTAAAAGAAAAAGATGGTCAACAAATTGAAAAAATATATACTTATAATCTAGTTGATACAGAATATTTATTTAAAAATAGAGAAAGTTTAAAAGGTAAAACTTCTGTTGGCAATGTATCAAGAAATGAATTAAATAAAAGAATTAGAGAAATTAGTAGTATAGTTAAAATACCATTGACGGCAGGTAATATTTTAGATTCAGGGAAAATTTATGAATTGACACAATTAAATAAAGAAATTCAAGATATTACTGATGAAGATTATACAAATATTCTTAAAAAATACAATATGCAAATTAATCCTTCTAGTATATTTGGATTAAGGCAGTTATATGAATACTTGGTTAAGAATGAAATAGGAGTAGCCATCCAATAAGGGTGGCTACAAAATAAAAACATGATAATAATTAATAAATTTAAATCATTCTACATTTTTCTACATTATATATAGATATTTGTCGAAAATTAAATAAAATAATCTGGAATATAATCATCATTTTCAATATATTGTTTTTTAGTGCAATTATTAAAATTTTTACATCTATTAATACAATCATAATGTAACAAAGAATATGGACAAATATTTAAAGCTTCACATATTTTTGCAATAGTCATTAATGTAGGAGACTTACTTCTGCTATTAGATTCTATTGCAGATATTAATTGCTGACTAACACCTGCTTTCTTTGCGAGTTGTTCTTGTGTTAAATTGTGTAATTTTCTATAGTGCTTTAGATTTAAGTCAAAATATATTTCCATATTACTCGCACCCCCAAAGCAATCTTTTATTATTTAGTAATAATTGTTTATTGTTGGAGATATCATATCACAAAAATCGACAAAAAACAATATATTTTTTAAAGAATATTGAAATATTTTAAATTTGATTAAAAATATTCTTTAAAAATATAAATTTTCATTTTTTATTTAAATATGATTCTTTATATTAATAACATATGTTAGTGATTAAATATTATATTTGAAATTCTTGTCGAGAAAAGGTAGAAATACTACTAGGTGTAGTAAAATAATATGTTAAAATATTAATATATCCATAATCTATGAATTAATAAGTTATTTTTGAGAGGAGAAAAATTATGAGAGCAGTTAAAATTGAAAAGAGTTTTGAAAATTTTAGTGAAACGGAGGTTGAATTATTAAATGTATTGTCTATTGATAAAAATTATAATATAGACTATTTTTTTAACAATTTTTTAGAAAATAATAGAATATTTTTATCGATATGGGAATATAGAAATTATTTAATAGAAAAACAAAATGGTATAAAAAATTTAGAAAAAATAGATATTGTCATGGAGGCAATTGACCAAAGTAATATTGTGACTATAAAAGGCTTCTTTGAGGAAATGTTTCTTGAACCGATTAGTGAAAGTTGCATAAGTGTAATTTTATCTAAAATTAAAACAAAAGAAAGATTGGCTGAGATAATTCAAATACATAATTTAAAAAAATTTAATAGAATTATAAAAATACTAAATCAATTCAAAGCTAATTAATTTTATCATCATATTGCAATTGCTTAATGTATAAATATATAATAGAATTATATAATATATACAATCTATTTTTAGAAAGGTATGAGAATTAAAAATGGGAAATAAATTAACACTAGAAGATATTATGGAATTACTTTTTAAAGAATATAAGGAGAATAATAGAAGCTTAAGTCCAAAACAAATTACAGATAAAAATATTTGTAGTAGAAGTATTTTAAAAAAATATTTTTCTAGCGATAACAAATTGACTGTTGATTCTATATGGCAAGATGTAGCTAAATATTATAATTGCCATATCAATACCGAATTAGAACAAGAGAAAATTGATTTAATAAAGAAACTTAAAGCAGTTGCAAAAATAGAAGGTGAACCTGTTAATAGTAAGAATCATAGAGATTTATATTGTAAAGGGTGTAGAATATTTGGTTCTTGGCGAGAATTATGTATGTCTGCTGGGATTAAGGTAAGCAATATAAAAGTTGCGACATTAGAAAATGATACTATTAGAAAAGACGAATTGATTGAAAAAATACTACTTATACAAAAGTTAAATAATAATAGCATATTAAAAAAAACAACTGTGAAGAAGTATAAAAATATGCCAACCGTAGAAACTATAGAAAAAATTTTTAACTTAACATGGGATGAAATAATTGAAATTTTACATTTAGATATGAAAAATCAGTTTAAATATAAATATATGACAAATAAAGAGTTGTTATTATATATAGAGGATTGTATAAAAAAATTTAATTGTAAATCGCTTGTTGAATATAGCTTTTGCAAAACAGAAGATAAAATAGAATGGATATATGTAATAGACAATTTAAACATTACATGGGAATGGTACAATGCACTTAAAAGAAATAAATTTATAACAAGTATAGATAAAAAATATTTTGATAAGTTTAAATGTACTAAAGAAGAATTATTGAATATATTACAATTTAAAAAAATATATTTCGGGAAACATCTAAGTAGTACAGAAATCAACAATGATATATACTTACCTAATGTTACAATGATAATGGACATATTCAATAAAGGTATATATGAAATATGGAAAGATGTAGATAATAATATTAAGTATCAATTATAATTATATAACTAAAAAATATACAAACATAATTTAAGGGCAGAAGGATAAATAAAACTTCTGTTTTTTTGTATAAATATATGCAAATAATTAATAATAAAGTATTGCAAATGGAAAACTAATGTGATAAGATTAACTTAATAAATGATAATTAAAAATTTAAAAAGGAAGGAAGTGAATAAATTGGGATTTTTATTTGGTCTTATAATAACTGCACCATTGGTAATTATAGCAGTTTCAACATATATTTGTTGTATTGTGGCAGGTAGAGCAGATATGGTTATGGAAAAATATCATAATAGTGGTAATGACATAAATAAAAATAATTAATAATATAAAATACATAAAAGGGAGATAGAAATATGAATAAAAAAATGTTAAGTATATTAACTAATTTTTCATGTCATTTTGGATGTAGATATTGTGTTTATAGAGAAAATGGAGTACATATACAAACTACTGATGGAAGAACTTTTGGATGGAAACAATTAGAAGATGAATTAAAGAATCATAAAGGAGAACTAATTAGTATATCAGGTGGTGGAGACCCTTTATATGATTATAATAAAGATATACATAGAAGTAAATTATTTTATAATAAGTTATTTGGGCTGTTAGAAAAATATAACTGTACTTTAGAATTACATACATCAATGTTAATTGAAGAATTCCCTTATGATAAATGTGAAAGAGTAGTGTTCCATTTAACAATGCCTACACAAATAGGGTTAATAAATAATAGGTTATTTAAATTACCTAATTTAGTGAGAGCGGTTTATGTAGTTCAAGATTATTATACAGAATCACTAATAAATCAAATAGTAAAATATGCACAAGATGATAAAAATGCGATTAATGAATTATCATTTAGACAATTTATAAATAATCATGGAGAAGCAGAATATTATTGCCACGACTTTTTAAAGCAAGGACATATGAAAGGTTGGTATTATATAGAACAATGTGATTATAATGATTATTTTGTGCAAGACCATATAGAAAGAGAATATTTAAATATAAAATAATTAATAATAAATTACTTTAAAATCACGTTTTTATTGTGAAATATAATTAATAAATTTGGAGGATAAATATAATGAGTAAAGATAATTTAGGTGACAGAATGAAGGGATATGAAAATATCAATAGAAATTTTTTAACAAGAAGAACACCTACGATAATTAGAGTTGACGGAAAGGCGTTCCACACATTTTCAAGAGGTTTTAAAAGACCATTTGATGATATATTAATGCAATCTATGTGGGATACTGCAAAGTATTTATGCGAAAATATACAAGGTTGTAAAGTAGCATATACTCAATCTGATGAAATAACTTTGTTATTAACTGATTATGAAGATATAAACACTGACTCATGGTTTGGTAAAAACATTCAAAAGATGGTTTCTGTATCAGCCAGTATGGCTACTTTAGCTTTTAATAAAGCTTTTCATGATAATATATATAGCAAAATACCAAATGATGATGAGATTAAATTGTATGAAAAGTATAAAAATAAAATAAATACAGCATTGTTTGATAGTAGAGTATTTAATATTCCAAAAGAAGAAGTTAATAATTGCTTTGTGTGGAGACAACAAGATGCAACTAGAAATTCAATAGAAATGGTTGGTAGAGCATATTTTAGTCATAAGGAATTATATAAAGTAAATTGTAATCAAATTCAAGATAAATTATTTCTTGAAAAAGGTATAAATTGGAATAACTTACCGACTTATCAGAAACGTGGTGTTTGTATAGTAAAAGAACAATATCAATTAGATAACGAACAAAAAACTATGCGTAGTAGATGGGTAGTAGATAAAGACATTCCAATATTTTCACAAGATAAAAACTATATTGAAAAATTAATATAATTAATAAAAAAAAATTATTAATATATTGTAAATATTATGAATAATTTATGAACAAAAGTATTGAAATACACACAATTGTTTACAAATTGTTAATAATATTTACAATAAATCTAATATTTTAATTACTTTTTATGGAAGGAATACTTTATTATGGTGAAACTAAACAATGAACATTTAATCAATAAATATTGTAAAAATTGCATGGAATATACAATCAAAGAAAATAAACATTATTGTTTATCTAAAAAAGGGTGTGGAGGAAGGTTATATATGAATAATTTAAATGAAGTGGAAACATATAAAATAATTAAACTTGATTTTAGTAAAAATAGGGCAGAAAATCTATTCATTAATAATATAAACCATAAAATAAAGGCTGAATTAATAACAGATATTACTTTTGAGGGAATATTAAAAAAGATATTTTGTAATACATTTCTTATAGAAACAGAAAATGGTTTAACTGAAATGTTTCGATATGAAGATGTTAGGAGTTTAAAGGTAATAGAATAATAAAAACAATTAATAAAATAATGTTGACATAACTTCAATTCGTGATATAATTTAACTATGGATTGGAGTTAAATTTTTATATTTAAATAATTAATAATAGAAAGAAGGATTATAAAATGTATTCACATAAAGTATTAAAAAGATTCGTTAAAGATTATTCACTGCCAATACAAATAGTTCAAGAGCCTTATTTTACATATTTTGTAGAGTTGTATAATGAACAATATAAAACCAAAGAAAAATTAAATTTATTAGATAAGGCATTAGAAAATTTTAATTCAGATGAGGAATTTTTAGCTGAATATTATAAAATAAGAGACAATATAATTAAAACTATTGAGGCTACAGATGTATATCAAGAATATAACACAATGAAACTAGATAAATATACTGTACCTAATAATGGATACCCTAAACATGATATATTTAATATGGGTAATGTAAATAAGTATTTCATGTCTATAGATTTAAAAAAGGCAAATTTTCAAGCATTAAAATGGTTTAATCCAGAAATAGTATTGAATTGTGAAAGTTATGCTGAATTATTAGGAAAGTTTACTGACTTAGAATATATGAAAGAAAGCAAATATTTAAGACAAGTCATATTTGGTAACATGAATCCTAAAAGACAAGTAAAGTTAGAAAGATATATTACCGAACAAATATTAAACTATTTATTAACAACTCCATTTTTCATAGAAACAGATATTCGTATGGTATCTAATGATGAAATTATATTTGAAATATCCCATGAAGATTCTTTATGCATTATGACAGATAAATTAATAAATGATATAAAAAATAATTTAAATTTTGATGTAGATATTGAGACTTTTAAATTAAATAATATTGAAGGTAGTACAAAGTTTTTTGTAAAAGAATTTAAAAACAAAAATGGTTATGAATTAATGTGTATTCCATTAGTTTATCATTCACAAATATATAAGAAATATAATGATTTACCAATGGAAGATAATGATTTATTATTTTATTATGAAAATCAAGTATGTAAGTTTATTAATCCTTTAAAGTTTGAAAGTGAGGAATTTGACAATGAATATTCAGCAGATGAAAGATAAAATAAATAGTAAAGAATATGATTTTTTAAGAACTGATAAAAGATTAAAAGGTAATATAATTCTTTTAACAACAGGTGGAAGTTATGCTTATGGCACAAATATAGATACACCAGAACATGTTAGTGATTTTGATGTAAGAGGCATTTATACTAATTCAAAAGATGAAATATTAACAATGAACTGTTATGATAAGCCAATTGAAAATCATGAATTAGATTGTACTGTTTATCCATTTAAGCAGATGATAAATCTGTTAATAAATGCCAATCCTAATACAATTGAGCTATTGGGAACAAAACAAGAACAATTATTTATTTGTACAAAAGAAGGAAAATTACTTAGAGATAATGTAGATTTGTTTTTGTCAAAAAGGGCATTTAATTCATTTTACGGATATGCCATACAACAACTCCGCCGATTGGAAAATTCTTTAGCTAGGGATAGTTACCCTCAGAAGGAGAAAGAAAAACATATATTGGGTAGTGTTAATAAACAAATGTTAACTTTTGTAGATAGATATAAAACTACAACAGATGATGAATTGAAAGTTTATATTGATAAATCAGATAAAGAATTATATGACGAGGAAATATTCATAGATTTAAGTTTAAAACATTATCCATTAAGAGATTTAAAAGGTATGTATGCTGAAATGAGTCAAGTTATTAATGATTATGACAAATTAAATCATAGGAACTCAAAGAAAGATACGATACACTTACTGAAGCATTCGATGCATCTCATTAGATTATTATTAATGGGAACGGAAATAATGCAAGGAAAAGGTGTAAATACTTATAGAGAAAAAGATAAAGAATTGTTATTGGATATTAGAAATGGTAAGTATACTTACGAAGAAATTTTTACAATGGTAAATAAATACGACAAAGAATTTAAATACTCAAAAGACAATACGGAATTACCTGACAATCCACAATATGATAAAATCAATGAATTAGTAATGGAAATAAATAGAGGTGTTTTGAATGACAGTTTATAAAGATATTAAAATACAATTGCCTAAATGGGTAAGTTATATTATAGACACCTTACAAAAAAATGACTATGAAGCTTATGTGGTAGGTGGATGTGTAAGAGATAGTTTATTAAATAGACAGCCTAAAGATTGGGATATTACTACTAATGCTAAACCTAATGAAGTAATAGAAATATTTGAAAGTTTAGGTTATAAAATTATTCCAACAGGATTAAAGCATGGAACTGTGACCATAGTTATTGATAAAGAACAATTCGAGGTTACGACTTATAGAATAGATGGAGAATATACTAACGGGAGACAACCTGATAATGTTACTTTTACAAATAGTTTAAAAGAAGACCTGTCACGTAGGGATTTTACAGTCAATGCAATGGCATATTCAGAAAAAGAAGGTTTAATAGATTATTTTGGTGGAATGGGTGATTTAAAATATAAAGAAATAAATTGTGTTGGCGAAGCAAATCAAAGATTTAAAGAGGATAAACTTAGGATTCTAAGAGCAATAAGGTTTGCAAGTAGATATGATTTTAATATTTATAAGAGTGTCTTTTATGCTATTGATGAGGATAATGATATAGCAATGTTGAGCAAAGAAAGAATACAAAGTGAATTTAATAAAATTATACTTAGCGAAAAGCCAAGTCTTTGGTTAAATATGATGTTTGAATTAGGATTATTACAACAGATTATTCCTGAAATATCTGATTGCTATAGATTTGAACAAAAGAATCCTCATCATAACAAAGATGTATATGAACACATATTATCAGTTATTGACCACACAGAACCAATATTAGAATTAAGATTAGCAGCGTTGTTTCATGATATAGCAAAACCACAAACTTTTTCTTTAGATGAAAATGGAGTAGGACATTTTTATGAACACCATAAGGAATCAGCAAGAGTATGTGAAGAAGCAATGAAAAGATTAAAATATAGTAATACTGAGATAGAAAACGTTAGGGAATTAGTATATTGGCATATGACTCAATGTGATTATAATAAGCCAAAAGCTGTTAAAAAGTTTTTAAGAAATGTTGGAGTAGAAAGATTAGATAATTTATTTAAATTAAAAGTAGCTGATATATGTGGTAGTAAAATACAATATAAAGACTTAGAAAATGTATTTAAGTTGAAATTTGATTCTGAAAAGATATTAAGTGAAAAACAACCTTTATCAGTAAAAGATTTAGCTATCAACGGTAACGATTTGATGAGTTTAGGAATTAAACAAGGAAAAGAAATAGGTAAAATTCTTAATCAATTGTTAGAGTTGGTTTTAGAAAATGCTGAATTAAATAACAAAGAATATTTAAGAATGTATGTTAAAAATTCTTTATGCAAATTTTAGTTAATAAAATCTGAAATTTATTTAGAAAGTGGAAAGGAGTTATATATGTCAGTATTCAAAGATAATCAATTAGAAACTTGTGATAAGATAATAACGGAAATGACTAAACGATTAGAAGAAATCAATAAGTTCATGGATGCTTACGGAAAAGTTAAAGTTAATATTATAGATTATGATAACGAACTAGAATATAAAGAATTAAAATATATGTTACAAGTTAGTACATTATCATCAAAGCTGGAATGTAAAAGGGATAGATAATATGAGTAAGATGAATAGTTTTATTGGTTTATTATGTTTGATGTTAGCTCTTGTTTGTGCGACATTAGGTATTTCTTTTATAAGTATGAAAATGTATTTATATGGTTTTATATTTATAATATTAACACTTATAATAGATTTTGTAATGATGGTTTTTCATATAATTGATTAATAAAAGGAGAATAATTAATATGGGTTATATAAGTCAAAATATAACAAACATTTCTAATTCAGGAGAAAGAACCACTGTGATTAATGGTGTGGAATATCCTTGGGTAAAGGGAATGAAAGGTAATTCATTAACTATGATAAATAATAAAATATATATAGACGGTTATGAATTAAAAAATGGACAATGGAAAAGAACATTAATGGCTTTGTTCTATAGACTATTTTAGAAAAGGAGTAAATATATATGATTAATAAAATTAAAAGTAAATTTAAATATTTTATAATGCTATTTGTTCTATTATGTTTAGTAGGAGTTGTGGCTACAATGCATTTTAAATTGTATTCTGCTACTGTTGTAATATTGTTCATAGCATTTTTAAGTGAGGTATTAATGGAGAAGAAATATTGTAAGAATTAATAAAGGAGAATTAATATGATAAATATAATTGAAGGAAATATTTTAAATGCAAAAGAAGATATAATTTGTCAACAAGTAAACTGTCAAGGTGTCATGGGAGCAGGTTTGGCTAAACAAATAAAAAATAAATATCCAAAAGTTTATGAAAATTATCGTCATATTTGTCAAGATTATAAAAATAATAAAAAATCGTTATTAGGTCAAGTTATATTTGGTATTCAAACAAATGATAATAAAATTATTGCTAATTTATGTGGTCAAGATAAATATGGTAGGGATAAACAATATACTAATTATAGTGCATTAAGAAAATCATTAAATGAAATATATAATAGTGTAACAAATGTAAACAGTACATTAAAAGGAAAATCAATAGCTATACCTTATGGGATAGGTTGTGGTTTAGCGGGTGGAAATTGGGATGTTGTCTATAAAATGATAGAAGATATATTTAAAGATTATGATGTAACTATTTACAAATTGTCATAAAATAGAACTTTTATCAAGTTTTGATTAACAAATAGAAAGGAGTTATATATGAATAAAATTATAGAAAATTTATTAAAAACAAAACAACCTAAAATTCAAACATTAGATAAAAGAGAAAAAATGTTATATGAGGTAGGATTGGGTGTCTTAGGTAGTTATATAAGTGAAAACTTTTTTGATATACCCCATCTACCAAAAGATAAGTATAGTCAAAATGGTTTATTCTATGAAATACCATATTATGATTCAGACCAATTATGGTGTTCGGATAATCAAAGAATGTTATTGGTAGTTTATCAAATTAAAAATAAAACTTCATTTTGTCCGTTAAGAATAGATTTTAATATAACTGATAAGAATAACTTCAACGTATGGGTATATGACCAATCAGGAGAAAGAACAATTAAAATTTTATTTTTGGGATGTGAAAATAATAAATATTTTACCGAGATTGATGATTATGAAAAAGTTAAATTATCTGAATTAGTAAATGTTAAAAGTTTTAAATAAAATAAAATAAAACAACACTTTTAAAGTGAGATTGTGAGGATATTTAATAATGGATTATGTATATGTAATATATTTTGATGGTAAATTACATAAAAATCGTACTAGAAAAGTTGCGTATTTAGAAGAAAAATATGCTAAACAAGTTGTTACAACTGAAGTAAATAAATTAGCTAATACTTTAGCATATGAAGATAATAAGATTTATTATGATTTATCAAGTGAAGAAAAACAAGAATACATAGATAAGGCTAGAGATAGATTTGAAATTAGAAGGTTTGTGGAGGAAAAGTAATGGATGAAGAATTGAAAATAAGAATAATTAAATCAAAATGTATGGCTGATATGTTTGTTTGGTTAGGTTTTGAATATAATAAAACCGAAGATGGATATACATTTAAAAGAACATACCAATTTGATTGTGCATGGGAAGATATACATATCCTAAGAAAAAAATATAAAAAAAGGCATTTAAAATGTGTATTTTAACAGATGTAGAAAGGAGAATTTAGTTTTGAGTTATAATATTTGGAGTATATTGGGTGTGATAAGTTTTATTATTTTAATTATTTCTTTGTTGATTTCAATAGCAGATGAAAATAATAAAATAAATAATAAAGTCATTATAACATCATTAATATGTTTTATATTTACTTTTGGATTGATAATATATTCGTGGAATGCACCAACACACTATATTGAATTGAATGATATATCTATAAGTAGTTTTAGACAATCTTTAGATACCGAACATGACTTTATTAAAGGTGTTGACCATGAAAGTATACAAACAAATGATTATTACACTATAGAAAATGATGTTCAAGTATATAGTATACCAGATAGATTATGTCAAATTAGTAGCAATACTTCATATAATCATATAGTAATATATGGTGAAAAATTTAATAATAAATGGTTAAACTTAGTACTTAATGATATTGAAAATTATAAAGATAAATCATATGAAATATATTTTAATGATAATAGTAATTAATAAAACAGGTGTTTTATTTGAAGTTTAGAAAGGAGAAAATATATGAATAATTTAAATAACAAAGTATTTACAAACAACATGAAAAATATTTTATATAAACTTAATAAAGATGGAAAAGTAGTAACCGCCTCAGTTAGAGAATCTGATAAATGGCACAATTCTTTATATTCAAAAGAAGAATTAATACAATTAATTAATGATGGATTTATGAGTGAATATAATAAAAATAATTAATAATAGTATTGACAATATAAAAATATTAGGGTAATATTATATTAAAAAATAAATCAAATAAAAAGGAGAATGTGTTATGAAAAAATATGCATTAGCAATTTTAAGTTTTTTTGATAATGATAACAAATTATTTGTGGTTGAAGCAGAAACAGAACAAAAAGCTGTTATAAAAGCATTATCTATATTTAATGGAAAAGAAGAAGAAACAAATGATAAAGACACTTTAAAATGGATTAATTCCATGGAAAATAAAACTATTGAAGAAATTCAACAAGAATTATTTGATGGAGATATATCATTATCAAATGTAGTAGAACTATAAAAATAATACAATAGACAGGACGAGAAATTAAATCCTGTCTTAATACATAATAGAGGTGGTAAAAATGAATATTCCAAAATCAATATGGAAAGATATACAAGATGTAAAAAGGATTAGAGAAAGAGCGAATAATATTGAACAAAATATTTTTCAATGGTTTGAGGATAAAGGAATAGATATTGAAGATATGAATTTTATCGATTCGATTGGTTCAAGAATAACCTATGGAGAATTTTCAACTATTGAAGAGTTTAACGATGTATTGGATGAGTATATAAAAAAAATGAAGAAAAGAAGTGAAATAAATGGTTACAATCTATAGATTTTCAGAAGATGGTTTTGTCCCTAAATATCAAAACAAAATTATTGATAAAGTTAAATATTGGAGAAATTTTAAAATTGACAAAACTATTCAAGATTGGCAAATAGAAAGTTTTAATACTGCAATTAATAAAGCAAAAAGTATCAAAATAAATGATATTAAAAATGCTGTGTTTGCTTTTGTAAATAAACCATCAATTGGAGAGAGTAGATTGTTATTAAATCATTTATCTAAGGAACAAAAATGTAAAAGAAAATGGTATAAAGCTGAAATCGATGAAACAGCTATCGTATATGCTGATACTGATATTGTAGGAAAAGTTGAACACTTAGATAAATTTATATTGAGTGAATTATTAGGGCAATATCCATATTATTCAGCAGTAATTATACCAAAAGAAAGTATTAAGTTAATAAGAAATATAGAAATAATTAATCAAGGGAGGTATGAAATATGGCAGGATACAAACCAGTAACTAAAAATGATTCAAAAATATTCTTAAAACTTTATAAGAAATATTTATTAGAAAAGTTAGAGAATACATATAAAGAAGTAGAACAATCGTTAGAAGAATTGCCTACAGATGTAATAGAGAGAAGTTTTGATGGAGTTGAATTTTTTAAAGAAGGATTTGATGTTTCTAAAATTGATGACACCATGTTTGGATTTGGTGGTTTATGTGGATGGAATAAGGTAGAAAGAGTTAGACAAGAATTAGGATATTATTCAAGACTACAAAATGAAGGTACATTAGTAGAGCAACTAGAGAAGTTTGGGCATAAAGTTAATTTTAAGAAAATTGGAGTTAGAAAATAATTAATAATGAGGTGAAAATATGTATAATTGTCCAAATGATAATGAAAAATTAATATTAACAGGGGAAGAAGGAGTCAATGCGTGGTTTAGATGTTCTAAGTGTAATAAATGGTATATTGTAGATTTAAGAGATGATAGTATTGAAATATATAAAGAGCAATATGAAAATAACTAAATAAATCTCCAATTTTAACAGGAAATAATTTTAAGAAAGTGTGAATAAATTGTTAAAAATATTAAAATTTATAATTAGTTTATTTATTAGAAAAACAGAAAAAGTAATATGGAAAGGTAGTTATGGTAGTGGAAAATGGGAAATAACTTGGAGAATATTTTATGTTATTCCTGTCTACTCATATGTTAAAGTATTTCCTAGTATTATTAATTAGAAAGTGAGGAATAAAAATGGAACATTGGAATGGTAATAATTTAAGTGATGGTTCTACAGAAGAATTTAAATACAGTGAGTATATTTCAAACACTTGTACAAAAGTATTTAATCTTAGAGGTTTAATGTATAAGTTTGATATGAATGTATATCATGCAATTAAAAATAATAAACCTAAAATTAAACAAACTGAACAGTTAGATAAAATTAATAAATTATTAGATGAAATTAAGAATATTTTAGAAAGTGAGGTGATATTATAATATATTATTTATATTTTATTAAAAATGAAGGTTATAAGTTATACGGCAGTGGGAATATGAAATACATAATGGAATTATTGAATGATTATCTATATGTTTGTGAAATGTATGGTAAGAAAAGTATTGAGTTTAAAGTAACTACTGAAATAATAGAATAATTAATAAGATATTCGATTTAATTGGAAATGTAGGTGAGATAATGAATGTAAATAATCATGATTTATTACAATTAAGTATAAAAGCATTATGGAATTGTAAACAACCTTTTACAAAAGAGGAGTTAACAAATGAATTATGTAAATTAAATATAGAACTGCTAGATTGGAATACATTTTTAATAATATTTAAAAATGTATTAGTGGAAATCGATGGAAAATACAAAATAGATATATCTAAAATATTTAAAGATATAATTGAATAAATTTTTTATTTTAAAGGATTATAAGAATAATTAATAAAATAATTGTTGACAAAAGATTAACACAATAGTATTATTATAATTAATAAAGGAATGATTTTAACAGAATTTTAGAGAAGGAAGTGAAAAATAATATGGCTTTAAAAGATTATAAATTTTCAAATAATCAATGTATTCTTAATAATCATCAAGAGTTTACTAGATTAATGAAATGGTTTCTGAAGCATGGTGCAGAAAACTGTTGTGGTAATGACATTCCAATGTTTGAATCATTATATTATTTACTGTATGAATTAGATGTTAAATATGAAGATTTTAACTATGATGGAGACGATGAAGATGGTGGACTATTAATAAAAGATGAATCTGAATTAGAAAGTTTCTTATTAAATAATATCAACAATAAAACATTAGTTCCTTCAGAAGAAGAATATCCTATATTAGTGTCATGGTATAGAGAAGAAAGTTTTGATAGAATTGGTAATTGTGGCATTAAGATATTAAATTTTACCACATTAAATAATATCAAACCAATGACAGATTATTTAGTTGAATATGTTCAAGACATAAGAAAGATAAAAAATGAAAATAGAAAATACATGGATTATAGAAAGGAAAGTTTATATGAATAAAGTATCAGCAATAACTAAGAGTCAAGCTACTTATAAATTCAATCAAAGAAGGCAACAAATAATTGAGAATACTTTGAATAAAAATAAGAATACATATGGTAATGAGAATTTTCAAGATATATTAAATATGTTTTTAAAGAATAATTAATAAAGTAGGTATTTAATCATGAGTTGGAAAAGAAATCAAACAAGATATAGTAAAAGAAAACCTAAAAAGTTTAATAAAAATAAATTTAAAAAATTTATAAAACAATATCGAAATAATCCGATTAAGTCTACTGAAGATTTCTATGGAGTAAAATTATATTGGTATCAAAAGATATTGTTAAAGTATTTAATGAATGGGGAAATAGGAAATGAAAAAACAAGAAGTTAGTAATTGGTATAAATTTTTCTTAAAATATTATTATCCATTTTTTATTATTTTGTTAATAATAATATCATTATTAAATTTAGAATGGTTTCCAAGAATATTAAGTTTATCAACAATTGTTTTATGTATTGTAGGATGGATAGGAATGTATTTTAAATATAAAAAATATATAAATAAAACTAAATAAATAACGGATTTTATTTGAATAATTAATAGGAGGGAATAAAAATATTTATGGTAAAGAAATATTCAATAGATTTAACGTTAGAAGAATTGTTGTTAATTGATGAAAAAGTATCAGAAGAAGCACAAAAAGTAATAAATAAAGCTAAACAGGAAAATACATATGGATTTGAATTACCTATAATAAATGAAATTTTAAGAAAGTCAGAAGAAATAGGAACTTTAACATGGAAATATAAACATATTAGAAGTTGTAGTTATTGTGATAAAACCTATGATTACTATACTTATCCTAGAAGTGGAAGATATCATAATAAAGGTGACAAGAATTATGATAAACCTAAATATTATGGAGGAATTGCTTTTAATGAGGGATTTGTAACTATACATGGTAGTGGCGATATGTGTTCCGAATGTGAAAAGAAATATAATGTAATACATAGATTAATTGATTATATAATTGATAAAGATTTAAAAATTCAAATACAAAAGAATGATTATAGACCATCTAAATATTTAAAAGATAGTGTTAAAAAATGTTATGAATGTGGTGAAGAAATGGCAGAGTCTACAATGGGTGATTTACCTGCTGTTATGGGAGGAAACTATAAAGGTGTGTGTCCTCATTGTGGAGCAGAATCATTACTTTTTGGCAAAAGTCATAAAAGCACAAATAAATTTATAATGATACCAAACCCTGAAGCTAAAGAAGAAGTTCAAAATATAAAATTATTGGTAGAAGAATACAATAAAAAAGTTGAGAATGAAGAAGATAAAATTAAAATGTTTCAAAGTGAAAAAAATAATAAAATATTTTATGTGAGAGAAACAAAATGGACAAATGGGTATAGAGATGTTATAAATTTTAATGTTGAAAAGAAAACATTTGACATAGGATATTTTTGGCAAGATAAAGTTTCACGATTTTCTGATGAATTAGAAAAATATGGATACAAAATGAAAGGGAAATAATTATGGATAGTGGTACTTTAATTTATAAATGTAGACGTTGTGGAAAGTTAAGTAAGAATACTCATGTTCCAGATGGAGTAATTGCATTAAGTTGTATAGTGAATAATATAAAAACACCTAAAGAATGGAATGGAGTATTACCAGAATTAGTAGGAGTGTGTAGTTGTGAAGACGGAAATTTAGGAATATCAGATTTAATCGGTTTTGAAAAAGATAAAAAGGAAGTGTAATTATGCCCAAACATACGAAATTAAAAGTTAAAGTAATAAAAGAAATAGACGAAAGCATCAATTCAAGAAAATATACTATTGGTGAGACAATTATAGTAAAAACTATTAAAAAGGAAAGTAATTATTATCATTTAGAATTGGGGTATGATGTAGATATGATTCCTAAAGATAGTGTGGAGGTGGTAAATAAGAATGAGGGGTGATGAATATGATATATTTGAATTTTCAAGAATATCCATATACTTTAATGTTTAATAATCGTGAATTGTTTTTACTAAAAGAAGGAATGTATAAATTACGTAATATTAAATTAGATGAACTAATAAATAAATATCCAAATATGAATATAAATGAAATTAAACAATTAGAAGAATATCTTGAATTAAAAGAGTTGGGTAAAAATATAGAAAAAATATATTGGGATAAAAAGTAATTAAAATGATAAATTTAAAGTAAATGAAAATTAATAAATTAGGAGGAATTAAAATTGGGATTAAATGTACAAGATATAATTTGTCTAGCTATAAAAAATAAAAAACATGAAGTAATAAAAGAATATGACGCTAAAATTAATCAAATAATAGATGAAGTAAATTTTGTAAAAGTTTATTATTTATTAGCTGAAACATTTCATAATACAATGGAACAAGGGGAACTAGGTATTAAACTTTTAAAAGAAAATTTAACTAATGATTTCTTTAAAGAAGCTACAGTAGATAATGGAGTTAATTATATTACTTTTTCAAATAATGAATTTGATATAATGTTCTCAAAATCACTATCAATGTGTATTAGAATCAAATATAAAAATACAGGAAATAGTGGTTATATTAGTGACTTTAATGATTATAAGAGTAAACTTGCTAACTTAATAGAAAATTATCTTGCTAAAAAATCAATTAAGAATTTTAAAATAATGGCTAATTATTATGGAAGATATTATAATAAAAACATATTGGCACAAATAATAAAATTTATTAACGCATATAAAAAATGTAATACAAAATTATTGTTAGAAATCAAAGAACAACAAGAGTGGCATAAAATTAAGCAAATAGAAGAAAAAAAGAAAATCAATGAATTTGAACAAAGACAATTATATGCTAAAAACTTTATTAATAATTTAACTGATTTAGAAAAATTTAAGGCTGAAGGATGGTATATTATAACTAGTGGAATTAAAGACGAAAAAGGTTTTATAAATTTCTTTTAATACAATAAAATAATATATTTAATTAGAATTTATTTAAATAATTAATAATATAATATTGACATAAAAACGCAATAGTGGTAATATGTAAATAGAGATTAGTTCGACTTATGAATAAAATACGAACATAAATTAAGGAGGAATTTTATATGATATTTGATGAAAATTGGACAAAAGAAAATGATACTGATTTAAAAAACTTTCATGAATGTGAATGGGATGAAGCTTGTATTATGTGTAAAAACTTTAAAGAATGTGAAGATGAAAAGAAGGTTGAAAGTAATGAATAATCAACTTAAATGCACAAAATGTGGGAATGAAACTTATTTTTATAGGGAAATTCATTTAATTGGTAAGATAAGAGTTAATAGCAAAGGGAAGGTTTTAAAACAATTAAGTGATATAAGTGAAGGTGATTTGTTTAAACCTATACGTTGTAGTAAGTGTAATGAGATTGTAGTGGCTGATGGTGATATATATTAAGGGGGTATAAAATTGTCATATCAAAAACCAGTTTGCGAATGTGGTAATGAATTAACAATTACAGCAGTTTATAGTTGTGATATATTGTGGAAGATTAATAAAAACGGCAAAAAATCAAAAGAACATACCTTCTCTCCTAGTTCATATGATGGCGAACATTTAGAATGTATTTGTGGAGCTATGTATTATTTAGAAATTGACGGTAATGGGCGTATTATAAGAGGAGAAGAATATAATCCTTAATTCTAAATTATCAAGTAGTGGATAGTTCACAATTTAAAACGCAGATTCAAGAGCTTAAGCTAAGTATGAATTTAGAGGTGTGTTTATGAAGGTTAGTAAAAAAAGATTAAATGAATTAATTAATGTATCTAATAATCGTTGTGGTATAGATATACATTATACTACAAAGGATGGCTCAAAAAAGTTGATGGTTGGTGTCATGAAAAAGTAATAATAGACCAAATTCAAGAGTGGTTCAAAACAATGGAAATAAAATCAGCAACAATAATCAGTATTCATGGTAAAAATGCTAATGTTGATTTTGCGAATGGAACTATAAATGGCATTTCGATAAATAGTAAGTAAATGATAACGCAAATAAAATTATAAGATTGTTAAAAAGGGGGAGTATTAATGATAATTAATTCAAGTTCTAAAATTATTATGTGTCCTGAATGCAAAGGTGAAGGACAAGTAGACGAGAGGGTTTCGTTATATGATTCTGAATATAAAGAATGTCCTTATTGTAAAGGTAAAAGAGTAGTTTTGGAAAAAACAACTACAGAACATAAAAGTATAGAATAAACATTTTTAAATTTTGAAACTTGACTTAAAACGAAAAATCCTAAATAATCTTTATATTAGTTATAACGATAAGGGGATTAATAAATATGAAAGCTATAAATAAAGCTGTTGACATGGTGGTTTTATTTGATAAGAATGGAGTAAAACCTATAAGATTTAAAATTATTAACGAGGACGAAGAAGAACAAGTTGTAAAAATAAAAAGAGTAATTTCTAAAGAAAAACAAAAGATAGCAGGAGTTTCTTATATTATATTTAATTGTGTAGTTGAATTAAATGAATATGAAAAAAATTGTGAAATTAGGTTCAATGTTATGGATATGATATGGTATGTATATAAGATATAATAAGGGGATATAAAAATGAAAATAAAATCTTTAATAAGTGGATTTGAATTAACTGAAGGAAAAATCTACGAGGTGATATTTGAATATACAACTGTATATGAAATAAAATGTGATGATGGAAAAATTTATTGTAGAAATAAAGATTTTTTTGAAATAATTGAAAAATAAACTCGCTCATACTCACGTATACTCTCAAATGCTTCGTTTTTCAAGAACAAAAAGCTGTTAAAATATGCATTTTATTGGAAATTAATAGGAGTTTTTAATGAAAAATATAGATATTAAGTCTTATTTTATAGGTTTTATAAGTGGTATTGTTGGTAGTTTTTTAATAGTTACATTGGTGAAACAATTAGTAATACAACTCATTATAAAATAAGATAAATGACAAATTTTAAAATTAATTAATAAAGAGGGTGAAAAATTGAGCAATATTTACACAATCTCAGATACTCATTTTAATCATAAAAATATCATTGATTATTGTAATAGACCATTTAAATCTGTTACAGAAATGGATAATACAATAATTCAAAATTGGAATAATACTGTTACGAATGAAGATATAATTATTCATTGTGGAGACTTTGTTCTTGGAACTTCTGATGAAATTAGAAGCTATGCTAAACAATTAAATGGAAAGAAAATATTAATACTTGGTAATCATGACCGTAAAGGTAAGGGATTTTTTGAAAGTTGTGGATTTCAAGTAATTAAAGGTATTTATAGTTTAGCAATTGAAAAAGATGGAGTAATCCAAAAATATGCTTTTAGTCATGCACCAATAGAACATTTTTTACCTGATGATGTAATCAATATATTTGGTCATATACATAACTATCCATTAAATGATAGATTCAACAAAGCTAATCATAAATGTGTAAGTGTGGAATGCATTGATTATACACCCATGAAATTAACATAGAAAGGAATAAACTACAATTATGAAATATTGCTCGTTTTGTGGAATTAGTGAAAAAGAAAAGAAAATAATTTATAATAAAAATTCTAAAAAGTATTTTTGTAATAAACATTATCTTCAATTATTACAAACAGGAGAATTAAAAGAAAGAACACGTTTTGATAAAAATGAAATTGTTATATTAGATAATTATGCAGAAATAATATTATATAATAGGAAAAATAAAGAAGTTGGTAGAGCAATAATAGATGTTAATAATATAGATATAATAAAAAATTATAAATGGTTATTAAGAGGAGATAAAGGATATAATTATGTAGGAACAACTACAAAACAAAAAGGTAAGATTTTAAGATTACATAGATTATTATTAAATGCAAAAGATAATGAATTAGTAGACCATATTAATCATAATACTCTTGATAATAGATTAAAAAATTTAAGAAAAGTCGATAAAAGTAAAAATGCAATGAATGAAAAAATTAAAAATAATAATAAAAGTGGAGTAACTGGAGTATTTTGGAATAATAAAACACAAAAATGGTGGGCATATATTAATAAAAATAAAAAACGATATAGTTTAGGATATTATCTAGATATAGAAGACGCAATAAAAGTAAGAAAAGATGCAGAAGAAAAATATTTTGGAGAATATAGTTATAATAATTCAATGAAGAGTAGTAATTAAAATTAATTAATAATTAAAATAGGAGATGATAATATTAAAATTACCATTTTATAAATTAAGACGAGGAATACATAATATAATTCGTTATATTCCAGTAATATGGGATGATGAAGATTTTTCATATGAACCATTATATAAACTAATGTATTATAAATTAAAATTCATGGAAGATTTTCATAGAAGCAGATATACTTGGGCTGCTAATTCAGATGAGACTGCTGATGAAATTAGAATTGCTAAAGTATTAGCCAAAAGATTATGGCAAGATGATTACTTAACAAATGCTACGATTGAGTATGATAAAAAGTGGAAGAATGAAAAATTGTTTAATTTTGTTCCTAAAAATAATGGGAAAAGATATAGACTAGAACATAGAAATGAAGAACAACATAAAGATTTTAGTAAGGCTAGTAAACATTCTGATTATATGGAAAATCAAGATAGGGAATATTTATTTGATTATATCTGTAAAAGAGTTAGAAACTGGTGGGATTAATAGTCAATATAATGTACCTTTTATTGGGAATTGAAATTATAAAAATAATTAATAATAAATGCTTGACTTTGTATAGGTAAGATGATAAGATAAAGATAGAAAAAGAAAGGAAGGGGAAATAAAAAATGGATAACAATATTTTAACAATATTAACAAGTGAAGATAAAGAAGAAATTAGAAAATCAATAAAGGATATTATAATTAAACAAATAGAAGAAGATTTAATAAGTTATTCTGAAGGTCATTATATTTTTGATGAAGATGAAATTTTAAAAATACAAGATATGATAAATGAAGCTATTGAAGAAGTAAAAGCTGAAATTAAACCTCTATTAAAAGAAAAAATGTTTAAAGAAATGAAAGATAAATTAGGAATTGAAGTTTAAATGTTATAAATGAGCTGTTTTATTTAAAATATTTATATAAATAATTAATAAATATGTAAAATAGTATTGACATAAACAATTAATAATGATAAGATAATATCAGAAAGAGAAAAGGAGAAAAATTATGAAGGATTTAACTAATGCAACAATAACAAAGAAAGCTAAGGAATCAATCATCAAGGAACAAATATTAGAGGTTTTAAGACATTCTAAGAAAGCATTAAGTTTATTAGAGATTAGACAACAAGTAGATAAGGCTGATAAGAAATTAATTAAGGAACTACTTTCAGAATTTAAAATTAAAGCTGTTTCACATTATGAGCATAATAGTTCTAAAACATTTCAACATCCAGAAACAAAGAAGTTTGAAAAAATTAAAGGAACTCATGTTTACAAGTATGAAATTTTTATAAATAAAAAAGGTAAATATGAAATTGATTAGATAATAATTAAATTTATTATTTATAAACAATTAATATAAATACATAATGAAAGAGGGAAAATTTAATATGAAAAAATTTATAAAAAGAGATGATAAGACTACTGAAACTAAGGCAACTAAGAAAGAAAATGTAGCTAATACAGGGTTTAAAATATCTGAACTTTTGACAGATGAAGAAAAGGCTATAATGACAGGTGTGGCTAATGGTCAAAATTTCAGAGGTCAAGAAAAATCAATTAATGCTGATTTGTATAAAGCAAGACAATTGAATAGATAATAGGGATATAAATAATTAATAACTCTAATACGATGACTTGAAACTTTTCTTGTCATTGTATTAGAAAAAGTTGTTAAAAGATTAATTTTATTTAGAATTAAAATAATTAATAAAAAAATAATAGGAGGTTTATACATGGTATTTTTAGGATGGTATAGTTTTATAATCCTTATTATTGGAACAGGAATATTGATAGGAATAGTAAATGATAAGGCAACTACAAGTAAGCCAAGTGGAATTAATAGATTACTATTATTGGTTATACAATTGCCAATAATATTTTACATGGCAAAAACATTAAATCTATTTTAATAAAAGGAGGATAAATACATAATGAATGAAAAAAATATATCATATAGTGAATATATTAAAGATATATTATTTAAAAAAGCGAGATTTATAGTTGGCGAAGAATATCATTTAGGGTTTGTACTAGATATATTTGAAGAAAAAATTTTAGAATGTGAAAGTCCTAAAATATATGCAAATATAAATGGATTGAATATGTTAGCAAAATCAATAATACCTAAAATTGACAAAGAAATAATGTATAAGATGTTAATTTGTAAAATTAAAGATGAAACATTAATTAATAATATTTTAAAATTAAATGTAGAAAAATCAAAATATTATTATTTTGGAAAAGAAATTGATATAGAAATAGTTGAAAAGGAATTAGAAATTGAACAAGCCAGAATAATGGTTATTGATGAAAATAATCTTGACAATTTTAGAGTTATTGCTGAGCATATAACCAATTAAATTATCATATTTAATTGGAAATTTTAAATAATTAATAATAGATGGAAGGTGATTTATATAGAGGATATAGAGTTAATACATGGAGAATGTCTTGAAGAAATGGATAAATTGATTAAAAATGAAGTAAAAGCTAGTTTGATATTAACCGATTTACCTTATGGAACAACAAATCGAAATAAATGGGATACTGTTATTCCATTTGAACAAATGTGGGAAAAACTAAATAAACTTACATATGACAATTCAGCTATATTATTATTTGCAGATGAACCATTTACAAGTAAATTAATTTGCAGCAATCCAAAAATGTTTAAACAAAGAATAACATGGGATAAAGATAGGGGAGCAGGTTTTCTCAATGCTAAGAAAATGTTATTAAAGCAAACTGAAGATATATGTTTATTTTATAAAAAACCTCCTACATATAATCCCCAAATGGTAAAGGCACAAGCAGATAGAATAAGACCTAATAGTGCAAAAGGTGAAAATAAAAGTTTAAACTATGGAGAAGTTAAAGAAATTCATCATAGCGAAGATTATGATAATACAATGAGGTATCCAACAAATTTAATTAAATTTTCATCAATGACAGGAGAGTGTAATAATTTAAACAGATTACATCCTACACAGAAGCCTATAGAATTAATAGAATGGTTAATTAATACATATAGTAATAAAGGTGATTTAATATTAGATTTTACAATGGGAAGTGGTACTACATTGTTGGGTTGTAAAAAATTAAATAGACGAGGAATTGGTATAGAATTAGATAATACATATTTTCAAATTGCTAAAAATAGAATAAATACATATACAAATAATTAATAAAAGTAGTATTTTATTAGATGAGGAGATAATAAAATTATGTTAAAATGGAAAATTAGAAATGGTAACGACAAACTAAAAGCTGATATTAAGGAAACAAAAGATACTTTTGATAAATGGTTTAATAATAATTGGGCTAAACAAATTACAAGAGAAAAAATGTTAAGCAAAGATAGTCCATTAGAACATGTTTATTACAAAATGACAAAATCATTTGATGAAATTAAAGCAAAATATCCTTTAGACGCAAAACAACAGTGTTCTTCATGTGGTGAATATGTTGATAAATGGATTGAAACTGAATTTAGTTTCTGCAATGAATATGGATGTGGGATGTCTTTATGTAAAAAGTGTGCAAAAGATTTAAGTAAAGTAATAGATAAAATATAAACAATTAATAAAGCAGAACATTTAAATAAAAATAATTAGGAGGATTTTATTATAAAATATAGAATTAATGTTAATGAAAAAGCGGAGTTTAATCATACAATTGAATTGGAAGTGGAGGACGGTACAGACTTAGATTCTATACTTGATGTTGCCGAAAAGGAAATTTCATTAGAGGATGTTGTATATGTATTAAAAGAACACGGGTGTGATATATCAGAAATCTGTGAAGATGATAGTAGTATACCAGAAATAGAAATAGACGATATGATGGAAATAGAATAAATTAAATTCAAGATTTTAATTGGTTTTAGAAAGGAAGTGAATTGTTTTGATTAAAGATAAATTTGAAGAATTAAAAGAAATATCTCAGCCATTAGTTAATTTTCTTAATAAACATTATAATCCACATACAATAGCTATTGTCAAAGAAGGTAGAGTTGAAATTTTAATTGAAGATATGTGTGTACCATTAGAAGTTAGAGATTAATATAAATAACAAAAAATGAAGGGAGAAATATAGTATGAATTTAAGTGAAACAGTAGAACTAATGTTTAGTTCTGATTATAAAGAGAGATTTAAGGGCGAATATTTACAGTTAAAAATTAGGATGAGTGGACTAAGTATTATGCTTAAAAAATATAAAGAAGGTTCTCTTAACTTTACACCTTCTTGCAGTTATGATTTATTAAATGGACAATTTAAAGCTATGGATTTATATGCTTCATATCTTGAAGAAAGAGCAGAAGTGGAAAATATTGACTTAGATTAATAAAAGTCAATAGAAAATGAATTTTATTGGGAAATTTCCACAAGCAAATAAAAATAATTAATAATTATACTTTACATAAGTAGTAAAAATGATTATAATGTATAGAGACAACAATATTTAGTGTCTTATGCACAAAGCATAATTGATATAGATTACTTGAAAATTTAGTTTTATGCGAACCAATCGCTTTAACATATATAATTCAATGAAATCTATACATAAATATAATTAATAAATACATATTTGACTCATATATAAATACTAGAAAGGATGATGCGATTGAAGTGGTTTTTTAGAACTCCTATCTGTAGGGTACTAAGTCCTCCTAATATCCTAGAATTATAAAACAATAACATATTTAAATAATTAATAAATATAAAGAAAACATTCTAGGAGGAATAATACATATGTCAAAGGAAAAAGAATTAGTATTAAACCCATTAAAAAAGGGTAAAGCAGAATTTAACTTAGTAGGAAAAGCAAAAGTTTCAGATTTTACTTTTAAATTAGACCTTGAGAGTGGAAAAGAAGGTTCGGATTGGATATATAATTCAATGAATTTAGGTGTTGATTGTGGGGAAAATGGTGTAATCTATGCTGATATGATGGGTGGATATGGCTCAGAAAGAGAAAATAAAGTATTTGTACATGGCAAGAAAAAGAATGATAGTGGTAGAGATGTAGATGATTTTAAATCAACTTTTGAAATCGCATGGGAAGATAGATTTGATGAAGATAATTTTGAGAGTATAGGTGATATGTGTTTTTTAACTGTAGGCTTAGAAAAAGACGAAAAAGGTAGTACAGTATATAAAAAATTCCTTACTCAATATGATGCAATCCAATACATAAATGACACGTTAACTGATGAGGCTGTAGTAAATGTTAAAGGTAGCCTTAAATATCAAGTATATAATGATGTAGTACAAGTAAAAAAAGAAATTACTAGTATTGCTTTATCAAAAGCAGAGGAAAAAGATTTTAAAGCAACATTTACTCAAAGTTTATTCTTAGATGGTAATGCAATAGGAAAACCTGACAAAGAAACTAATACAATTCCTATAGACGCTATGGTACTTGATTTTGTTAAAGAACATAATGGAGAAAAAATAGTCAGAACTGTTAATGGCAAGAAAAAAGAAGGTTGTAATTTACCATTATTGAAAACTTTCTTTGTAAAAATTACAGAGGATAAAGAAAAACTAACTAAATTCTTAAAATTATTTAAAACAAAATCTAAAAAGATTACTCAATTTACTGTAGAAGGATATTTCTCAAAAGGCGAACTAAATACAACTGAGGTATCAGAAAATGATATACCTGATGATATTAAAGAATTAATAGAGATGGGATACATCGATAAAGATGAAGTGTTAAATAAAATGGCGTTTGCAAATGGTGGAGCAAAAAGACCTGAACAAATGATAATTAAATCTCCACATATTGTATTCAAAGGTGAAGACACTAAAATACCAAGTGTTGAAAGAGATGATAGTTTATATACTGAAGATGATGTAAACCCATTATTAATAATTCAACAGTTGGGTGCTGTTATGGAAGAAAAGAAAGAAGAATCAAAAGAAGAAGAAATTGATGTAGATAAGTTAATTAATGATGCTATTGAAGAATCTAATTCGGATGGTAATGAAGCTGAAGAAGAAGATTGGCTAAAAGATTTATAAGAGTTAAATGGTTTATCCATTTCTCTTATAATTAATTAATAAAATTATATAAAAAATAAAAGAATAATGGAGGAATTTTAGTATGGGGTTTAGAAAACCAGTAGCACAAAAAATAGGTGGTAAATTTTTAGTATATGGGTTCACACATGAAGGTAAGTCGTGGTTTGGATTAACTTTTCCAAAAATCGCTGCTATTGATAGTGAAGCAGGATTAGCATTTGATGAAGGTAAAGATATAACTATTAATGGTAATAAGTATAATAATTTAGTATTGGTAGATACAACTTCTGATTTAGATACATTAGAAGAAAATTTAGATGCTATTCTTGAAGGTGAAGTAGAATGTGATACTTTATTGATAGATAGTGAAACCAAATTTTATAATACTATGGATATTGGTGCTACAGAAGTTGAAGAAAGAAAAGCTAAGTTAGCTGGTAAAAATGTTGATGCTCGTAGCAAATGGGGAAGAATTAAAAATATTAATATGAAACTTCAACAAGCTAAAATAACATTGTCAGCAAAAGGTAAACATGTTGTTTCAACTGCACAAGGTAGTGAAGTTAAAGATGATGACACTCAAAAGGTTGTAGGATATAAGCCTGATGTTCATAAATCATTACCTTTTGACTACGATGTGGTATTAAGATTTTATACTGAAGAAGATAAAAAAACAAAGGAAAGAAAATTTTATGCTGAAGTATTAAAAGATAGAACTCATGTAACTACAAAGGGTGATATTATTGAAAACTGCACATATGATGTTTGGAAGTCATATTTTGATGAAAGAAATAAAACAGGAGTTAAATCTACTGCAAATTATTCTAATGATTTGAGTAAATCTGTAGATGGTGTATTGAATAAATCAGAGCAGTCAGATAAATTATCAGAAGAAATTAAAAGTTTAATAAAGAGTTTTAAAGGTGAAGTTAATATTCAAAAGCAAATAAAAGATAAAATTGATGAATTTAAAATCGATATAAAAGAATTGAATTTTGTATCTCCTGAAACATTAGAAGAATTATTAAAATACATAAAATCATTAAAGTAATAAAACTCTATAGGGAAAGGTAAATTCTTTCCCTTGTTTTATGAAGTCTTAAATAAATATGATTAGTGGGTGAGAATAATATGACAACAAAACCAATGACTAAACAAGAGAAAATAGAATGGGATGATTTATATCAATATGTAAAAAAAGAAATATTGCAATATGATGCTAAAATAAATCTACCAAGGACATTAGTTTTGAGATTAAAAGGACTACATGAAGGAAAATTTATGGCAAATACAAAAACTAAACCAATGGCAGATTATACTTATAAGTTAATCCTTATGACATTTAAATTAAATAAATTTGATATTATAAAGTCTTTATCTAATAAAGATAAATTTAAAGATGAAAAACATATGATAAATTATCTTATGGCAATCATAGAAAGCAAAATAAATGATACATACTTGAGAATTAAAAAAGTAGAAGAATCTCAAGAAAAAGGACAAGAAATAGAAATAAATATTTCTGATAATAAAGCAGAGTATAAAAAGAAGACAAAAGAAATTAAAAATAGTAGGTTACAAGATTTATTATAATATTTTAGACAAAAGAGTGGTGAAATAATGGTAAGAAAAAAAACTGAAACCGTTAATATAGATATAGATAAAAAAGAATTAGAGGCAATATCAAAAATAAAAGATTATAGATTAATTGTGGAGGCTAATATAGTAAGTATTCTTTGGAAGCATCCCGACTTATATTATAATTATGAAAACTTAACAATTAAGAATTTTATACATAATGAATGGAAAGTATTTTTTCAAATTGGTTATGACATAATAATTAAAGAAAAGAAACAAACTTTAGATGAAATAACAGTTAATTTATATTTAGAAAAACATTTAAAACTAAAAGAAAAGTATGAAGAATATGGTGGTTATTCTGCCATTAGCAAAACTGAAAAGTATGTAAAAGAGCAAAATATAGATGGATATATAGCTGAATTAAATAAATGGGAGGTTGTTATTAATCTTTCTAAAAATAAGTTTCCTATTGCAGACAGATTAGCTGAATATGTAGATTTAACTGCTGAAGAAATTTATGATGAATATGAAGCTATGTTAAATCATATTTTTATTAATGTTGATGGAGACGATAAAACTTATACTATAGGACATGATATAGATAAATTAATAGATGAATTAGATGAGGGATTAGCTATTGGATTACCTTATTATAATTCTCCAATTTTAACTCATGAAACTGGGGGGGATTCGTTAGGTAATATAACATTAGTAGGTGGACTTTCTGGAGCAGGAAAAACTACCTTATCAAGAACATTAAAATTACCTTCTATCATAGAAAACAATGAAAAAATATGTTGCCTACTAAATGAAGAAAGTATCAAAAAGTGGCAAAGGGAATTGCTTATTTGGGTTGCAAATAATATTTATAAACAAGAAACTAAAAAATATAAACTAAGAGATGGTAAATTTTCGCCTGAATTTAAAGACTTTTTAAAAAATAAATGTGCAAAATGGATTAAAGACCATAATGACCAAATTATAATAAAACCTTTTAAACATTATTCAACAGATAAAGCTATTAAATGTATTAAAAAATATGCACATTTAGGTGTCAAATATTTTATTCTTGATACATATAAAGCAGACTCAAACACCTCAAATAGTGAAGCATTTTGGTTTAATCTTCAACAAAATATGGTAAAAATATATGATGTAATTAAAGAAGAATCTCTAAATGTACATATATTAATTACATTTCAATTAGCAAAAAGCAGTAGTAGACAGAGATGTTATACCCAAGATAATATAGGTATGGCAAAAAATATTGTAGATGTAGCTTCTACTTGTATAATGGTAAGAAAGTTATATGACGATGAATATGAAGGAGAAAAACACGAATTAAAAGTATTTAGATTTACAGGTAAAAATAATAAGACAAAGATACCTGTAACACTGGATAAAAATAAACATTATCAAATTTTATTTATTGTAAAAAATAGAGAGGGTTCTAGTAATGAATATAGTATAGTTGTTGAACATGATATGTCAACAAATACTTATCGTGAAATAGGATTAACTGTAATAGCACCTGATTTTTAATTGCAAGTAGGTGAGTGAAATTAATATTGATGAGTTAAAAGAATACATAGTACAAAATGATAAAACAAAAGAAATATTAGAAGAGATTGGTTGTTTTAATATTAAATCTTATACGAAAGAATATAGATGTGGTTCACCTAAACATAATAATTCCACATCTATATCGATAAAAAAAGATACTTTGAAAATAAAAATATATGGTAAAGATAATAAAATTAGGGGAGATTTAATTACTCTTGTTATGGATATAAAAGAAATTATTTTTCCAGATGCAATCAAATATATTCATCAAATATTAGGACTTAAATATACAGGTAAAATATATAAGAAAAAAGAAGATAGTAATAAAATAGACATATTAAAAATATTTAAAAAAGCGTCAAAAGAATACGTAGATTATAGTGATGAAGAATTGAAAATATTTAATGAGGATATTTGTTCTGAATTTATTAAATTGCCTTATATTGATTGGGTTAGAGAAGGAATTTTACCTAAAACACAAGATATTTTTGGAATCGGATACAGTAAAAAAAGCAATAGAGCCATTATCCCACACCGTTATTGGTCAGGTTCTAATAATGATTATGTAGGTGTTATTGGTAGAACATTAGTTAAAAATTATGACTTATTTGACATTCCTAAATATTTTCCTTTGCAGAGATTTCCTAAAGGAATGAATATATATGGACTTCAAGAAAACTATAAAGGAATACAAGAAAGTGGTTATGTTTCTGTATATGAAGCGGAAAAATCAGTATTAAAACGACATAGTAGATTAGATTATACAGGGGTTGCATTAGGTAGTCATGAAATAACACAAAGGCAAGCAGAAATTTTAATTAGTTTGGATGTAGATATTGTTATTGTGATGGATAAGGATATTCCTTTACAACATATTAGAAGTTTATGTGAAATGTTTTATGGTATTAGACCTATTTATTATATATATGATAATTTTGGATTATTAGTGGATAAAGAAAGTCCTGCTGATAAACCTGATAGAGTATATAAAGTCTTATTCAATAGGAAAATTAGATATGATGAAGAAGAACATTTAAAGTATTTAGAAAGTTTGAAAGGAGAAGAATAGTGGGGGAAAGAAAAGGTAAACAACAATTAGAAAAATTAAAAAAGAAATATGGTGTTGATATATTATGGTCATTTTCAAGATATAATGCTTATAAAACAGACCCATATGGATATATGCTGAAATATATAAGACATGAACCTGAAACTCGCCAAAATATATATGGAATTTCGGGAGGATTTATACATGACATTATTCAAGGTTTGTATGATAAACAAGTTAAATATGATGAAATGTTGACATTATATGAAGACAAATTATATGAAATGAATGTTGCAGAATTAAAATATGACAGAAATGATGAAGAAAAAAATAAAAACATTGCTGATAAGTATGAGGAAAATATTAGATTGTTTTTTCAACAACATAAAGAAATTCCATATAAAATGATTACTGAACAGTTTGTAACAATTAAAATTTATGATTATATCTTTCAAGGATATATTGACGCTATATATAAAGATGAAAATGGTATTTATAACATTATTGATTGGAAAAGTTCTACAATTTATGTCGGAGCAAAAGTTATAAAGGAAGCAAAACAATTAATATTGTATGCTGAAAGTTTGATTCAAAAGGGTGTTCAATTAGAAAATATTATGATTAAATGGAATTTTCTAAAATATTGTACAGTTGAATATCAATTAAAAGGTATAGATAAAGAAACTAAATTACATAAAACAAAAACTAGAAATTCATTGAGAACAGAATGGGTAAAAGGCTTAGAAAATAACATAAAAATGTGGTTAGGAATGTTGGGATATGATGAATTAGAAATTGAAGATATGGTGCAAACTGCTATTGAAAACAACAGTATGGATAATTTACCTCAAGAACTTCAAGATAGATATAAAATGACTGATTGTTATGTAAATATTCCCTTAACCCAAGAGATTATAGATGAATTAAAAGATGATATTAAAAATACTTTAGATGAAATAACGGAAAAAACTGAAGAATATAAAAAGACTAAAGATGATAAATTATTTTGGACTGATATTGATAAAAGTAACGAATATTATTTTTATAGTCTTTGCCCATATAGTTCAAAGCAACATTTGCCTTTTAAAGAATATTTAGATATAATTAATATGTTCATTACAGATTATTGTGAAAATAACCAAGATAACGATATGAAATGGCTAGATGATTTATAAAAAGAATGGAGAATGTTAATGAGGACAATGTTTTATAATGTTTTACCGACATACAAGGAAGGTGCAAATAAAGGAAATATAAATTGGATTGAAACAATAGGATTAAATGTTAATTTTGATTATAATGGGTTTAAAGATAGCATTCAAATTGTTGATTATAATTTAAATACTAATAAATTAACTGTTCAATATAAAAATAATAGTTTAGAAATAGGGATTGGTAATTTTAGAAAATGTAATATTGGAAAAGTTATAAATAAAATAAATATGGATTTTGTTTATAATGTAAATAATATTATAAACAAAGATAATAGAAATTTAAAAATATTAGAAAAATTTAAAAAGAAAACTAAAAAAGGATATGATGAAAGATGGTATAAATATGAATGTTTAAACTGTGGAAATATAGATAATATAAATGAAAGTGATTTATCAAATGGCATTGGGTGTAATGTCTGTTGTACATCGCCACGAAAAATATTAATAGGTTATAATGATATTGCAACTACAGCTACAGAAATGATAAAGTATTTAACAAATAAAGATGATGCTTATAAATATAGTTGCAATAGTGGAAAGAAAATTTCTTTTACATGTCCAAAATGTGGAGATAAAAAGAAAAAAGTTATTCAAAAAGTTCATATAAGAGGTTTCTTTTGCGATAAATGTGGTGATAGTAAATCATATCCTGAAAAAATTGTATTTAATATATTAGAACAATTACAATTAAAATTTGAAATACAGAAAAAATTTATTTGGTCAAAAAATAAGATATATGATTTTTATTTTAAAATTAATAATGAGCAATATATCATAGAGACACATGGAATGCAACATTATAAAGAAACTAAAATAGGAAGGGGTAAAGGAAGAACATTAGAAGAAGAACAAGAAAATGATAAAAGTAAGAAAAATTTAGCATTAGCTAATGGAATTAAAGAAGAGAATTATATAATTATTGATTGTAGATATTCTACTTTAGAATGGATTAGAGATAATGATTGTGGTATTTTAAATAGTAAACTAAATGAATTGTTTGATTTAAGTAAAATTGATTGGCTTAAATGTCATGAATTTGCTTGTAATTCTTTAGTTAAAACTGTTTGCAATTTATGGAATAGTGGTATAAAAAATACTTTAGAAATTAGTAAAATCATAAAATTGCATAGAGGAACAATTACTAGATACTTAAAAGGAACTGAATTAGGTTGGTGCGATTATGATGCTAAAATTGTTACAAGCTTGGCACATTCTAAAGCGAGAAAATTTAAAGGAAAGAAAATTAGATGTGTTGAAACAGGAGATATTTTTAACAATTGCTTTGAATGTGAAGTAAAATCGTTAGATGTTTTTGGAGTAAAACTTTTAAAAGGAAATATTTATTTAAATTGTACTGGTAAAAGAAGTCATTATAAAAATCTTCATTTTGAATATGTTGATAAAAATAATTAATAAAATATATTATAAAGGAAGGTGACATTTTGGACAATAATTACACTATAATACATTTACACACTATGTTAAGTAATGGAACAACTAATATTGATAGTATTACTAAATTTGAAGATTATATAGATAAAGCAAAAGAATTAGGTATGAAAGCTATTGCGTTTACAGAACATGGAAATTTATTCTCATGGAAAAAGAAAAAAGAGTATTGTGAAAAAAATGGATTGAAATATATACATGGAGTAGAATGTTATATAACTTCTACTCTTTCTGAAAAAATAAGAGATAATTACCATACTTGTTTGTACGCATCTAACTTTGAAGGATTTAAGGAAATTAACAAATTAATATCAAAAGCAAATAATAGAAAAAGTTGTACTGTAGTAGGAGATGAAGAACATTTTTATTATGTTCCAAGAATAAGTATGGAAGATTTTTTAAATATATCTGATAATGTAATAGTGTCTTCTGCTTGTTTAGGAAGCGTTTTAGGAAAATGTAAAGATGAGAAAGTAAGAAAACAATATTTAGATTATTTTATAAAACATAAAAATAGATGTTTTTTAGAACTTCAACACCATCTTGTAAAAGACCAAATGGTTTATAACAAAAGTTTATATGAGTTACATAAGAAATATGATGTACCATTAATAATTGGAACGGATACCCATGCTTTAAATGATATTCATTTAAAAGGTAGAAGTATATTACAAAAATCAAAAAAGATATATTTTGAAAATGAAGAAGGTTGGGATTTATCATTAAAATCATATGATGAATTAATAGAAATATATAAAAAGCATAAATATATATCTTCTGAAGAAATAGAAAAGGCACTTGAAAATACAAATAAATTAGCTGATATGGTAGAAGAATTTACAATAGATAAAAGTTATAAATATCCTAAATTATATAATGATTCTGAAAAAGTTTTAAAAGAAAAAATTAGAAATGGTATTATTAACAGGGGTATAAATAAAAAAAATAATTTTAAAGAATATAAAGATAGAATAAATTATGAATTGAAAACAATAAAAGCTAATGGTTCAACTGATTTCTTTTTGTTAGAAGAAGACGTTAAATCTATGTGTAGAAACAAAGGTATAGGATATGGATATAGTAGGGGGTCAGTATCAGGGTCAGAAATAGCATATGCTTTATATATTACTGATGTAGATAGTATAAAACATAAAATGAATTTTGAAAGGTTTATGAATTTAGAAAGAGTAAGTTTAGCTGATGTAGATACAGATTATCCTGCAAATGATAGAAAAACGGTAAAAGATTATTTATTTAATAAAAAAGGATTGTACTGTTCTGAAATAATCACATTTAATACAATTGCTTTAAAAGGTGCTATAAGAGATGTAGGAAGAGCATTAGATATACCTTTATCTGAAATAAGTGATATGTGTGAAAATATAGAACAAAATGAACAATTTTATAGAGATGACGAAAAATATAACGAATTATTTGAATATGTAGATATATTACAAGGAGTAATTGTTTCAGTAGGTTCTCATCCATGCGGATTCATAGTTTCACCTATACCATTAGATGATAATATTGGATTATTTACAACTTCTACAAGCGAATATCCTGTAAGTCAAATTAATATGAAGGAAGTAGATGCATTAAATTTTGTTAAACTAGATATTCTTGGATTAGATAACATTCAAATTATAAATGATGTATGTAAATTAGTAAATATAGAAAGATTAACGCCAGATAATATAGATGAAAACGACGAAAAAGTTTGGAAAAGTATTTTAGAAAGTAATTTAGGAATATTTCAATGGGAATCAAAATTTGCTCATGATTATTATAAAAAATTATTTAGTAAAGAAACTATAGAAAAAATAAAATCTAAAAATCCTAATTTTAATTATATGGATTTATTTTCAATAGGAAATGGTGCAATTAGACCTGCTGGTGAATCTTATAGAGAAGCATTGGCAAATGGAGAATATAAAAATAATGGTCATAAAGCATTAGATGATTTCTTAGCACCAACATTGGGCTACTTAGTATATCAGGAACAAATTATTGAATTTTTGCATAGTTTTTGTGGGTTTACAATGGGTGAAGCAGATATTGTTAGGCGTGGATTTGCAAAGAAAACAGGTACAGAAAAATATTTACCTAAAATCAAAGATGGTTTTTATAAAACTATGATTGAAAAATATAATACTCCACAAGAAGAATCAGAAAAAATAATAGTTAGTTTTATAAAAGTTATAGAAGATGCAAGTTCATATTTGTTTTCTGAAAATCATGCCAAACCATATAGTTATATTGGATATGCTTGTGCATGGCTTAGATATTATTATCCTTTAGAATTTTTAACAGTAGTATTAAATATAAATAAAGATAATGACGAAAAAACATCTAAGGCTATAGAATATATGAAAAATAAGGATATTAATATTTCATTACCTATATTTGGGCTGTCAAAAGGAGAGTATTTTTTTAGTAAACAAACCAACACAATATACAAAGGGATTGGTTCATTAAAAGGTTTAGGTATTAAAGATGGAGATGAATTATATCAATTATCGCAAGAAAATAAGTATTCTAATTTTATAGATTTAATAAAAGATATAAAAGAAAAGACTTCTGTTAATGATGGTAAATTAAAAGTGTTAATAAAATTAGACTATTTTAGTGAATTTGGAAAATCTCAAAGGTTATTAGATTTACTAGATATATATAACAACTTTACTGGTAAAAAACAAATAAAAATAGACCAATTACAAGAACTAAATTTGACACAAGAATTAATGGATAAATATTCTAATAAAAAAACAGCTAAAATATATAAAGAATTAAATATTGAAGGGTTAATTAAAGAATTAATAAATAGAGTTGAAGATAAAGAAATAAAATTAAAAGAAAAATTACAAGCTGAATTAGAATTATTAGGATATATCACAACAAAACTACCTTTAATCAGTGAAAATCTTGTATATATTATGAAAATAGATGAATTTAAAAATAAAAAATCTTATACATATTATACAACTATTTATGATATTAAAACTGGAGAAGAAATACGATATAGAATAAGTGACTATAAAATTTATATGGATTATCCTTTCAAAGAAGGAGATATAATTAAAATTTGTGAGCAACACAAATCAAATAAGAAAAAACAGATTGATGGCAAATGGGTAGTATTAAAAGACGAATTTAATAATATGTTAGATTGGTATGAAATTTATTAATTTAAATCTCATACCGAAAGGAGAGTTATGAATAAAGATAAAAATAATTTAGTAGAATTTAGAGCAATAGTAGAGTCGTCAAGATTTGTTTCCGAAGAATTCAAAATATATGTTGTCTCTGTGAATAAAGAAATATATCCTCATATAAAACCAAATAAAAATAATGAATATATAATAGTAGGTAATATTCCTTCTTTAATGGTTGGTACAGAATATCAAATAAAAGCGTCTATAGAAATAAATAAAAATTTTGGTTTACAATATAAAATTTCATCAATCAAGCAAGATAAACCAACTAATATTGCTAGTGCTAGGAAATTTCTAATAGAAATTATAACAGAAAATCAAACAGATGTTCTTTTAAGTGTTTATCCAAATATCATAGATAAAATTATTAAAAATGATTTAGATGATATAGATTTAAATAAGACCAAAGGAATAAAAGAAGCTACTTTTAAAAATATAAAATCCAAAATTATAGAGAATTTTTGTTTAATAGATTTAGTTGAAAAATTCGGTGGATATATAGAAATGTCTGTAATAAAAAAACTATATGATAAATATACATCACCTAAAATAGTTGAAAAACAATTGAAATTAGACCCTTATAAATGCTTATGCAAATTATCAAGAATAGGATTTAAAACTGCTGATGGTATATTACTAAATCTTGAAGAATACGGCAAACAAGAAGGCAATGAAGAATTTTTTGATTATGATTTAAAAACATCTTCACAAAGAATGAAATCTTGTTTAAATTATATACTTGAAGAAAATGAGAATAATGGGCATACTAATATGACTATAGAAAATGCAAGAAAAGAATGTGGAAAATTAGTTCCTCAATGCATTACTTTATTTGTTAAAGTTATAAAAGACAATGAAGATATAAATATAGATAATAAGACTAAAACAATATCTACTAAAACTGCATATGAAACAGAGTTATATATAGCTAAAACATTAAAACAAATGTTAAAAAATAAAATATTATGGAAAATGCCAATAGAATTATATAGAGAAGTTGATGGATATTCTATGACAGATGAACAAATGGAAACATTAACTATGATGTGTAAGAATAATATAGGTATATTAACAGCACCAGCAGGTTCAGGTAAAAGTGCAAGTGTCCAATCATTTATTAATATGTTAGAAGATAATGAAAAAACTTATTTATTAACAACTCCTACAGGGGCTAGTGCTGAGGTTCTAGCTGACTTTACGGGTAGAGAAGCAGGTACAATACATAGACAATTAAAATTTAATCCTTCTGCTGAAATTCCTTGGACATATAATGAAAACAATAAATTAGATTATGATGTTGTAGTTATTGATGAATTTTCTATGGTTGATATATATTTATTTAAACACTTATTAGAAGCTATTGATTTAGAAAAAACTAAGTTGTTATTAGTATTTGACAGTTTTCAATTGGCTTCTGTGGGCTGTGGAAATTTAGCACAAGATTTATTATCTAGTGGAAGAATTCCTACTACTATTTTAACTAAGATATTTAGATATAATGAAGGTGGATTAATGCAAGTAGTTACACATATTAGAAAAAGTGAAGAATTCCTACCTAATGATTTTAAAGGAGTAAAAATATTTGGTGAGAAAAAAGACTTTATATATTCTGATATAAACCAAATACAAACAATTCCACAAATAATAAAAATATATAGTAAATTATTAAATGATGGGTATGGAATACAAGATATAATGGTTTTATCATCACAAAACAAAGGTGATTATGGAACTGTAATAATCAACAAAGCAATTCAAAGTATGTTTCAAAAAAAGAAAAAAACTAAATTTGTTATGCGTGGTGATACAAAATTTCACGAAGGAGACAAGGTTCTTCAAGTTTCAAATAATTATAAAGCTAAAGATATTTATGGACAAGAAGTAGAAATATTTAATGGGAATTTAGGTATAGTATCACAAGTTGGATATAATGAAATAGTAGTTAGTTTTAAGGGTGATAAAAAAATATTATATACCAAGGAAGATTTAGAACAATTAGAATTAGGCTATTGTATTTCAACACATAAATCTCAAGGAAGTGGATGTAAACAAATTATAATGGTAGCACCTAAATCTCATACATTTATGCTTAATTCAAATTTACTTTATGTGGGTGGAACTAGGGCAAAACAAAGAGTATTTTTGTTAGGGAATATTATAACAATTAATAGAGCTATAAAGAAAAAGGAAAATCTACAAAGAAATACATATACAAAACATATGTTATTAGATGAAACGGTTTAATATTTTAATAATTAAGGAGATAAATATGATAAAAATTTTTAAAGATAAAAGTAAAAGATTAAAAAGTGGGGAAAGTTTATTTATTGACCTTGGTGGATACAATCCTAGTACAGTTACTAAGATTAAAACATTAAGTAAAAGGGTATGGATACCTGAAAACAAATTATGGGAAGTTCCATTATCATTAATTAAAGACATAATAGATTTATTTGATATATCAGAGTTGAAAGTTGATGAAAATATTGATTTAGATTATATTGAACCTGAACCAATTGTAATAGTTTCTGATAATAAAAATGTAGAAGATTTTAAAAACGAATTAGATTTAATAAATGATAACAAAATAAAGGAATGGACATTAAAAGCATTGGAATCATTGCCTGATTATTTCTTTGAAATCCCAGCTTCAAGCACTGGAAAGTACCATCCAAAATATTGTTTAGGAGAAGGTGGATTAACTAGACATTGTAGAGCGGCAGCTAAAATTGCAAAGGACATGTTTACCTTTAGTACATTATTTAAATTTACCTCAAAAGAAGAAGATGAAATTATATCTGCATTATTACTTCATGATGGTTGCAAGAATGGATTAGAGGGAAGTAAATATACAATTCATGAACATCCATTAGTAGTTTGTGAATATTTGAAAGACAATAAGGAATTAAATAAAATATTAGATAAAGAAACAAGAGATAATATACTTAATAATATTCAAAGTCATATGTCAGAATGGAATATAAATAAAAGAAGTAATATAGTTTTACCTTTGCCTCAAACAGATAGTCAAAAGTTTACAGCTTTGTGTGATTATTTAGCAAGTAGAAAAGATATAAATGTTGCAATATAAAAACAATTAATAAATTTAATAAAAATAGTTGACATTATGTAATTGAAGTAGTAATATTATCTTAGACGGAAAGATATTACTACTTATTTTTTATAACAATTAATAGGAGGAATGTTAAAATGAAATTAGATGAGATTATTGATATTGAAGTTTTAAAAAACAAACTAAAAGGTCGTATGACAAAATGTAAAAAGAATTATAAAAAAGATAACATTTTAATTCTTAATAAAGGAGAATATTATGATGTTGAACAAGACCAAGATTATATATACATATATCCTGACGACAGTGATGAAATAATAATTTTTACTTATGAAGAAGCAATTGAATATTTAGATAATAATTAATTAAAGTGCAAAATCAAAAATTGACCTTTCAAGAATGGCTTGAATAAAGGGTTTGCGAGGTCTAATTTCTTAATAAAATGATTATTTTATTTGGTTTTGGTGTTTATCAAAATAATTAATAAAATTATAAAAAGGAGAATACATATGGGAAGATTTAAAAATGAAAGTACACAAAATCCAATTGTTGATTGGTTACTTCAGCAAGATTATAAATATGATAGGGGTGCATCAGGAGAAAAAGGATATATAAAAGTTTATCCTGTTAGTGATGATTTTTATTATGTATGGGTAACTATTAGTCTTAAAGATAAAAAGATATATATTTATAAAGAGTATAGTTGTGGTGGATGTGTAGGAGAAGATGAAATAATTATTGAAGACGAATGGTTAAATGATTTAAGTATATTTATTGATAATGTTGATGAAAAATTAGAATTTTGGATAGGGGAGTAAAGTTAAAGAATTTAATGATGATTTCAAAAAATTGAATAAAAAAGAGAAATAGGAGAATATTTTTATGAACAAGATAGGATTAAGATTATTATTTGGAGTTGTGAGTATTATATGGTTGGTAAAATTTATTTTTGTAGTGGGTTTTAATTATCAATTAACTAGATTTGATATGGGTTTAACTACATTTTTAACAATGGCATTTTTTCTTAGAGCATTATATGATACTTTTAAAGTAGGTGAGTAATATTAAATTAATAGAAATTAATCGTAATAATTCTCAACCTAAAAATGAAACTGTAATACATAATACTTTAAAGGAAATAGGTAAATACATATTATTTAAAGAAGGTTGTAGAATTATTGCTACAGAAGTTTATGGATTCGGTGGATGGGACGATGAAGTTAGAAAATCTATCATGACTTGTGGAGTAACCCCATTAACTAAAGAACAATTCAAGGAAATGGATATTAATAATGAGAAATATATTGAATACAATAAAAAACATTTCAAAATACCAAAATCAAGAGTAATTACTTCGAGACCTAAAAATATAACCGATGTTGCAGGAATTAAAATAAAAACTCAAGGATATAGAGAAGATGAAAAATACAAACAGAAAACAATATATGAAACAATATCTATAGAAGCAAAAGCTACTTTATCAGATTTTAAAAATGGATACTGTTATGGTGCTAATAAAAATTATGTGATAGCACCTAAAGATATAATTCCAAAAGAATATTTACATAAAAATATAGGTCTAATTGAAGTAGATTTAGATAGTTTTAAAATAATAAACAATAAGAATGGAATAGATATAGAAGGAATAGGATTCACTAAAAATTGTAAAAAAATTAAAAATGGTAATTGTAAAACTGAAGAAGAATATCAATTACGAGCAGAAACTTTATTAGAATATATATCAAAAAGATGTACTAATGAATTATTATTTTGGAATAATAAAGTACCCTTATATAAAAAAGTAAGATAATAAATTAAATTTAAAAGGAGATAAATATGACAAACAAAATGAAAGTGTACCAATTAAAAAATATAAAACAATGTCAATTCAAGGCTTATATATCACAATTTGATTTCAAAACTTTAAATAATAAATCAAATATGATTAGGCAAGTATATAAATCAATACTTCAAGGATATGATTTTTTATCTTTAAATGAAGATAATCTAAAACAAATAATTACAGAAAAATTAGAAGATACATATTTCTTAACTCAACAAGAAAAAGATGTTGAAATTAATATTATACTTAATTATCTACTTAGATATATTAAATATGAGAATAAAAATAAATACAATAGAAAAATAATAGGTAAGAAAGTATATGAGACTGTTGGTTTAAATGACGAAAATAATAATGAAATAGAAGTAAAAGCAGATATAGTATTTGAAAATGCTAATTCTATTGAGTTAGTAAAATACAAAACTAGTGCAACTAAATTAAGTTATAAAGCAAGAACTGAAAAGAATTTACCTGAAAATGATATGGAATTATATTTATTGAAAAAATTAGGTGAAAAGTTATATACTAACCATAACAAGCTAATTATTTCTTCATATTATCATTTGAAAGGTAAAAATGAAGATAGTGAGATATTAAAACAATTTTTATCTGATAAAAGTGTATTATATTCAGAATTAGCAAAATTAGAAGGATTAACTTTTACTGATAAAAAAGCAAAGAAAGAAAATGATAAAGCTATAAAAAATATTAAAGATGTATTATATTTTGATAATTCAGAAGGTAACAATGTAATAACTTTTGACTATGATAAAAATTTATCTGATACAGTTATAAAATTAGCTAATACAGAATTAAGTAAAGACTCTGAAAAATGTAAATCTGCCGATTGTGAATTTTGTAGTTATTCAACCTTATGTAATTATAATAAAGATGCTAAAAATGAATTACAAATAGTCAAAGAAGTTGAAAAAGCAAGTGGTGAAGTTAAATTAACTGAAGCACAAAAACAAGTAATAAATATTGAAGAAGGTAATTATAGAATTAACGCAGTTGCAGGTAGTGGAAAAAGCACTACTATGGTAATGAGAGTTATTGAACTACTTAAAAAAGGTTATTCAGTTAATGATATATTAATGATTACTTTTACTAATAAAGGTTGTGAAGAATTAAAAGATAAGATAAGTTATTGGTTAAAGCATTATAATATAAAAGGTATTAATAAAACATCATTAAATATATTTACTTTTAATTCATTTGGAGAAAATATAATATCCAATAAATGGAAAAGACTAGGATTTACTAAACAACCTGAATTAGCAAGTCTAATAGATATTATTGACATAATAAAAGATTTACTTAAAGAATATAATGATATAGAATGGCTAAATTACAAAAATCCATTATTAAATTATCCTAATGCAAAAGGTGCTTTTAAGCAATTATTAATATATTTTGATTTGATAAAGAGTTTCAACTATAATAAAAATTCTTTTATTACTAAAGCATTAAATACAGATTCATTTGATATAAAAGGTATTAATAAAGCAGATATAATATTTGAGATATATGATAAATTTAATCAATTGTTAAAAGAGAAAAATTTATTACAATATCAAGACCAAATACTTTATACTATTGAATTATTTGAGAAGTTTCCTGAATTGATTAATAGATATGGATATAAACAAATAATTGTTGATGAATACCAAGATACTGATTTTGCACAAGTAAAGGTATTACACTTACTAAGAGATTATGAGCAATGTAAATCATTAATCGTCGTAGGAGATTCGTCTCAAGCTATTTACGGTTTTAGGAACACTACACCAGAAAATATAATTAATTTTCATAAAGAATTTGATAATGTAAAAGATATATTTTTACTTGACAATTTTAGGTCAACTCCTGAAATATGTAATGTAGCAAATAAGTTAGATAAGATAAATAAAAATAGAATTGATAAAGACATTATTAGTAAAAAAGAAAATGGTGTATTACCTCAATTGTTACAGTTTAAAACACTTGATGAAGAATATAATAATATAACTGATTTAATTGAGGAATCAATAAAAAATGATATTACAAAACATGAAATATGTGTTATAGCTAGAACTAAAAAAGAATTACTAGAAATACAAAATTATTTAAATAATAAAAATATACCAAACATAATTAAAGCAAGTGAATTATATCTTGATAATACATATGTTCAAACTATTATTAATTTAGCTAATTTCTTTAAGAATAATGAATATAATTATTATTTAATGGAATATTTAAATATAATTAATAATGACTTTATAAAAGAAAAAGATATGAATATAATTAAAGAAAAAGTTGAAAACCTTAAAAATAAACTTGTTGAAGAATTTAGTGTTATAGAAGATGAGCAAGAAAAAATTAAATATTTCTATAGTTTAATTGAACCAATTATAAACTTAGATGTAATAGCACATGATTTCATTGAAGGAATTAATGGCAAAGTATTCTTTACATTCAATGAATTTTTAAATTATTTATACAAATTCATGCTATATCAAGATAATACAAGTATAGAAAAAGACGAAAATAAATATGATGCAGTAGTTCTCACAACAGCACATAGTAGTAAGGGTAAAGAGTGGAAGATTGTTATTAACACAATTGATAAATATAAGTATAGTGATATAATTAATAATGAAACATTACTAGAAGAAGAAAGAAGATTATTATTCGTAAGTATTACTAGAGCAAAAAATGAATTATATATTACTTATAATACAAGCCAAGATAAAGCAAGAAACAAAGGAAAATACTGTTTATTTGCTGATGAGTTAAATGATACTGAAGGGGTAGTAAAAGTAGAGATGTAATAATATTTCAAGACTTTGAAACCAATAGCAAATTAAAATTTCAAGGTCTTGATAAAAAGATGATTCTATTTACTTTTTAGAAAGGAGATTATAATATGCAGGGTTATGGAAATGCAAATAAAATAGTAAAACAATTAAGTGAAAAAGCTAAATACATATTACAGAAATATTATACAAGTAGTTTTTCTAAAAATTCAGATGAATTTCAATATCTAATGCGAGAATTAAGACAGATTTGGGGATTAAATATTTATGATTATTCAGAAGATATGTTTATTTTAAGTTATTTAGATAATAAAAGAGAAATAGAATTAATGGAAAAAGATTATTATAAATATAGATTATTAAACGTAATTGCTATGGAAGCAGAATATATACCTAATGATAATTTTAAAGAACATCTTAAAAAACAACAATCTTATGAAATGGGTAGCAAAATGTATGAGTATATTTTAGACCATTCAAAAGATAAAATTATATTTAAAATCATTAAAAGTAGACATGAAGATGTTAGCATTTATAACAAAAGAATTGAAAGAGTTGATTGTTATGTTTTTAAACAATTAATTTAAAGAAGGCGGTGAATAAAATTATGGATACAAGATTATTAGACTATAGATTAAAAGAATTATTTGGATTAAATAAAAAACATAAAATGGAAGCAATAAGTATGCTTATTGATAGTATTGCTGATGATAAAGTATATGAAGCAGAATCATTTTTTGAAACTGAAAAACAAAGAAAAGAATTAAAAAACAATGAAAGTGAGGGATAAAATAATGCCAACTTATACATATGAATGTAAAAACAAAGAATGTCAACATCAATTCACGTTAATTCAAGGAATGAATGAGAATCACGATGATATAAGATGTCCTAAATGTGGTATTCAAACTAATAGGATATTTAATCCTATAGGTATCGCATGGAAGTGTGATGGTGCGTTTGGTACAAGTTCTGGAAGTAAGGGTGAGGAATAATGTTAAAAAAATATAGTCAAAATTCAATTAATAGATTACATAGAGCAGGATACACAATATATAAAAATGATAAGATTGCAATAGTTAAGCATTACAATAAACCAGGAAGATTGAACTATTTAAAGGATATTGGACAATGTTTTTGGATGCTTATTTATGGGATTATATCTATAATTGAATTTCCGTTTTGTCTAATAATTGCTTTGTTTAGTTTTATACCTAAGATATATTTTATCGATAAAAACATTGATATAAAAGAAAAGCAGGAACAAAATAAAATAGATATGGAAGCAAAAAATTCATTGCTTTTTGATGATGATGACATCGTGAATAAATTTTTTAATGATTAATAGAAAGGAAATATCATGAACAATAAATTAGATACAACTAAAATGTATTTTTGCAAGTTTAATTGTCCTATTAAACAAAAGGGGTTATTCAATTATTCAACTTTAGCAGACGACATTGATTATATCTTGAGTACAAATTGTGATATAGATGAAGAAATGACTTATCCTGAATGTGGAGAAACTATAGATGTAGATATAGATTTTGATGATGTTCAAATATTTGATGAAATTGAACAATTAATAGATAATAAATATCCAAGTAATGAATATAATTTTTGTGAGAAGTTGTGTCCATTAAATAAATTCATTGAGGAATTGGATGGAGAAGGATTGCTAAAGGAGGATAAAAATGATTAAATTTATTAAACAATTATTTTGTAAACATAAATATGAAGAAATAAAAGGAAGTAGACATATTGTGCATGGTGGTATGGATAAATGGGAAAAGTTTAAATGTAGTAAATGTGGAGTAAGAACACATACTTCAATTTTTAACAAGGAGGTCAATAGCTAATGGCAAAAATCTTTTTTGACACTGAATTTACAGGATTACATAAAGGTACGACTTTAATTAGTATAGGTCTTATTGCCGAAGATGGTACTACTTTTTATGGAGAATTAACTGATTATTCTAAAGGACAAGTTGATAATTGGATACACAAAAATGTAATTGATAAATTAATATTTAAAAACGAAGAACCATTTGTAAGAATAGAACCCGTACTATTCAATAAGTCAATTGAAGTAAAAGGTACAAAGAAAAATGTAAGTGAAATTTTATTAAAATGGCTTAATCAGTTTGGCACTATAGAATGGATTTCCGATGTATGTCATTATGATTTTGTATTATTGATTAATATATGGTCATGCTCTTAATATGCCAGGGATGCATTGTAGTGCTTGCCATGATATAAATCAAGATATAGCTGAGTTTTATAATATATCTGAAATACAAGCATTTGATAAATCAAGAGAAGATATACTAGAAGGATTTGGTATGAAAATCAATGGCATAAAGCACAATGCATTATATGATGCAAAAGTAATTAAGGCTATATATGGAAATATTCCCAAATAAATTTAGCCTTTTAACGACTTTTTAAATTAATACAAATTGAGGTGATATGTGTTTTGGGAAAACTAATAAAATTATTTGAGTGTGCAGAGAATTATAAGGCTTATAATAAAATAAAATAGAAAAGAAACAGCAAAATGAATGGAATACATTAAGCGTAGAGAAAAAATATATATTGAAAAAAGTCCTTATAACTTTACCTCAATTAGAAAGATTAACAGAAGAAGACATTAAACAAATGCTATTAGAATTAGGTTATTTTAAAAATAAGCAAAAGAATATAAATTGGGTTTATGAAACTTATATAAATCCAGTACAATTAATATTAGAACCTATTGAAAAATGATAAATCAAGAAATAACGAAGATTAATCATACGAATAATTAATAATACATTATTGACTTTATAATTTTTAAGTAGTATTATTAAATTATGAAGTTGATATATGAAAGGAGAAATAATAAATGGACGTATATTTAACTTGTGCAGATATTGTATTTGTAAAAAATATACCATACAAACCATTTTGGTTTGATAGACATATGTATTTTGCAAATATTTATACAGGATTACTTTTTAAATCAACACCTATATATTTAGGTGATAGTGAAGTTGCTGATATATCTCAACTTAAAAATTATTTTCAAGAAAATGAAATAGAGTTTCTTGACGCTGAATTAGCATTGTCACAACAATTTTTACAATAATAATCTTATTTCAAAGGAGTTTATATGGATAAATTTTTAATTAAACAAAGAATACGAGAATTAATCGCTATTATCTATACAAATTATAGTTGTGTAGGTGGAGCATTACATATTGTTTTAGATGATGATAATATTGAAGATTATAATATTAAATGGTGTTTAGATAATTCTATATCAAAATTAACAAATGAAGAAGAAAAGAAAGTATATGAGGAATGTGTAGAATTATTATTACAACTTTCATATTCTTCAAGAAAAAGATTATTGTTGAATAATTAGAAAGGGGAGAATATTTTGGAAGCAAAAGAAGCGATAATTAGAATAAAAGAGCATAAGGATATTCATTTTAAAGAAGAATTTCCAAGAGCAATAAAGATAACTGAGGCATTAGAACTATCTATTGAGGCACTTGAAAAACAAATACCTAAAAATGTTGAAGGAGGAACAGTGGAAGCATTTGGTTTTGATTGGTTTTGTATGTGTGGAAATTATTTAAGTATGGACAAAGATGAGTATATTAAATATTGTCCTAAATGTGGTCAAAAATTAGATTGGAATAACATTGATAATGACAAATTAGATTAGAGAAAATAAAGAAATAATAGAATAAAAAAGGAGGATAAAAAATGTTTAAAAATAAAGCAAATTGGTTAGTTTGGGATGGGTGGACTGGTAATCATGATAAAAGGATTGACGGTGCTAAATGTTCCAAGTGTTCTTTTATACACCCCACAGTTTATAAGTCATTAGATAATCTATATAAAGTATGTCCAAATTGTGGAAGTAAAATGTCAGTAAAAGAAGGATAGTTAGATAAATAAACCAATTAAAACTGAGATTTTATTGTAATTAAGTGAGGTGAAAATATATGAAAAGTCCGTTTAAAAATTTAAATATAGGAGATTATATAAGAGCAGAAATATGTTATCAAGATTCAACATTTCAAACAAGTTATGGTATAAAAGGAATTGTTACAGAGTTTATCAATACTCCTGTAAAATTTAATAATAGAACTAGAAGTAAAAATATAATACAATTTCAAAATTTTTCAGGTGATATAGGATATCCACAACTAACATTTAAGAGTGATATAAAAATATTAAAACAAAATAAATATGCTGATTTTATACCTACAATAAACAATATTGAAGATAATCATATGTATTTATATAATGGGAAACCCATAAAAATATTATCTATTGATAAAGAAAGCAAATGTTTAAATGTTGTAGATTTATTAGAAGTATTTGATATACCTAAATTCAAATATAAAAATAAATCTTATATAATAATGGAAAGTCAGTTTAATTTGTTGACAAGAGTTGAGAAATTTGAATATGAATAAAAGTATAAAATAGAAAGGAAAATATTTATGATTAAATTATTGTGTCCAGATTGCGAAAGTGATGAATTACAGAATGTTATAGATGAAGAATTCGGATGGGTAGATGTTTTTATTTGTAAGTGTGGTAAAGAATTTAAACTTAAAGAAGCTAGATGGACTTTTGAATTAGACGTTAAGTAATATTAAATATCTACATAAAACACATATTTCATAGCAAAATAAAATAAAATATAAAATAATTTAAAAGGATTAAAGCAATATGAGTATATATGAACAAGCTAGTAATTTTGATAAAGTATTTAAGTTGGGAAAATTATTTGATGATATAAAACTTAGTGAAAATTCTCCTTGTAAAGAATGCGATATACATAAAAAACTTGAAAAAATAATTAATGCTAATTATGTATTACATTTTGGTTCTGATGTTTGGATAGAGGAAATAGTTAAATTAGATGAAAATAGAATGGGAAAAGTTAAACTTCAACCATCTGCTACTGATAATAATAACGAATATTATGGTTGGGCTGAAATATATAATTCCTCGGATGAAACAAAAACAAAAGTAAAATTTTATGATAAATATTTTGTATTCCCTAATGTAGAGCCTAATACAAAAGTAAAAGTATGTTACTATGGATATGATAAATCAGCAACATCAATAACATTATAAAGATAATTAATAAATATTTATATTGCACTTAGATTTATATTTGAGTGCAATATATCTAAAATATAAAATAGAGGAGATTATATATTATGATTAAAAATTTAGAACTAGAAGGTTTATTCTTTTTATTAGAACAAAATAATTTAAACAATTCAAAATTAACTGATAAAAATAATAATCAAATTTTAAACCTAAAAGATATTATTCAGAATGAAGAATATTGCTATGAAGGAATGGCAAAATTAGTTTCTATTAAAGACAAAAAAGAATCTTTGTTTGATATAAACCTTAAAACATATATGTCGACTATAGATAAATTAGAGAATGAAATTTATAATAAATTAGCATTTGTTATAAATAATAAAACTTCTACAATCAAAATAGATGATAATATACTAAATGAAATTGAAAACACGTCTTGTTATATTATGACATATATCTAAATAAATTCAAAAATTTAATTGGTTTTAATTAATAATTAGGAGGTAGAAAAATGAAAGATTTAGAAAAACATAAAGGAAATAAATTATCTTATGAAGAAATTAATGAATTAGAATTTGAAACAAAAGTTATCATGGCATATAATAATAAAATGCTTTTGGGTAAAAAAGAAAAAGATGATGATTTTGAGTGGAAATTAGTAAGTAACGATGGTGATTATATTACAACTTGGAAAAGTAATTTTGTTAAATATAGTAGATTTACTTGTGATATATATGAATACATAGAAGATGATAAAGATAACAAAAATAATATTATAGATTGGGTATCAGTTCCTTTATCACTATCATCTTTATCAATGGATACTACTTTGAATTTCACAGACACAACTTCTAGTTTAACATATACAGGCAAATGGCTAAATACTATACCTAATAAAGAAGAACCTAAAATCCAAAAAAAAGAGAAAGCAAAAATACCTTCACCAAAAGAAATAAAAGAATTTTTAGACCAATATGTAATAGGACAGGAAGAAGCTAAAATTGCTCTTAGTGTAGCAACACATAATCATTACATAAGAATTAATTCTAAATCAGATAGTGATATAGAAATTGAAAAATCAAATATTTTAATGATAGGTGCTAGTGGTTCAGGTAAAACATTATTAGTACAAACTATTGCAAAAATGCTAGATGTTCCTTTCGCTATATTTGATTCTAGTTCCATAACTCCAGAAGGATTTGTAGGTTCATCATGCAAGGACGTTATGCAAAAACTACTAGATAATGCAAATGGAAATATTGAAAAAGCTGAATATGGAATTGTAATGTTAGATGAATTAGATAAATTGGCAGGTGCAAGTGCTAATACTAATAAAAATGCAATTGGACATGGAAAGAATTCTTCATGGGGTACAGAGGTTCAAGGCAGTATATTAAAAATGATAGAAGATACTGAAGTAGATTTAGGTGGTGGTATGTGGAGTAGTTCTAAAAAAATCAAAACTAAAAATATTTTATTTATTGGTGCAGGAGCATTTAGTGGTATTGAAAATTATTTTATAACAGATGATGAATTACATAATACAATAGGATTTGGTGCTAATAATGACAAATCTAATTTAAATAAAGAGGTAAAAACAGGGGAATATTGGAATAAAATAAACCATGAAACAATAATTGATTTTGGTTTAATGCCTGAAATAGTAGGTAGACTACCAGTATTAGTTGTTTTAAATCAATTAACCAAAAAAGATTTAATACATATCTTAACTGAACCCAAAAATAGTATAATTAAACAATATCAAAAATTATTAGAATATGATAATATTCTGCTAAACTTTACTAAGGATGCAATTGAAACTATTGCTAACAAAGTTATTGAAAATAAAACTGGTGCAAGAGGACTTAGAGGTGCTTTAGATAATATTATGCAAAACGTAATATTTAATATACCTAATGATGGGTTAATAAGAAAATGTACAATAAATGCTAAATGTATAGAAGAAAATATATTACCTAAATTAAGGAAAATTAATAATTAAAAAGAGGAACAATATTATGAAAAATCAATCAGATTTATTAGATAAGAATATAAAAAAATTAGAAAATGCAGTAAACAAACTAGAAGTATTAACTAAAAATTATCAGCAATTAACAAAATTATATATTAAATTAAATACGAAAGCGAGGTAATAATATGAGTTTACTTACAAATAAAGATTTATTGATTGGCTTTGGAGTGGGGTTCATTTTTAGCGGGTTACTCTTCATATGGGAAAATTCTGCCTTAAAGAAACATAATAAAAATTTAGCTAGTTCATTAGCTAACATCTCGGCTTTAAATAATGTTTTGATAAATTTGTATGGTGAGAAAGAAGGTGAAAAGTAATCAGAAAAGTATTTTTAGATAGTTTACCTAAAAGATATAATGATAAGAAAAGAAAGATAATTAGTAGTCAAATAGATTGGAAAAAATCAATAGGGTATAAAGTTAAATTTATATATGATAACACTGAAGGAGAAATTGAAATTCTTGATTATAATTTAAAAAATAGACATTTAATTATTAGTTATTTGAAAAAAGAAATAAATATATATACTAGTCATCTTGAAAAATGTGCATTGGGAAAATTACTAGGTAAATATACAAATGAATTTAAAGTGAAAATTGATACAATCTTTAAAGATAATAAAAGAAATTTAATTGTACATAACAGAGAGTATAGAAAAAACAAAAAAGGTGAAAATGAAAAATGGTACAAATATAAATGTAATAAATGTGGATATAACGAAGGTTGGGTTATCGAACATAGTTTATTAAGTGGTTGTGGATGTTCATGTTGTGCTAATAGAACTATAATAGAGAATATTAATTCAATTGTAGCAAACACAATGGATGATTAAATATTTTCAAGGTGGTTATGATGAAGCTAAATTGTATACTAAATGTAGTGGTCAAAAGATTTATCCTATTTGTCCTGATTGTGGTAGAGTTAAAAATAAACCAATGAAGATTAATAGAATATATTTATATCATACAATATCGTGTTCTTGTGGGGATGGGATTAGTTATCCGAATAAATTAATGTTTGCAATATTAGAACAGTTGAAAATAGATTTTCAAACCGAATATTCACCTGATTGGATAAAACCTAAAAGATATGATTTTTATTTTAAATTAAGTAATAAAGAATACATAATTGAAGCTGATGGTGGATGGCATAATAAAAATAATAATTTAAGTGGACAAACTAAAGAAATATCACAAGAAATAGATAGTTATAAAGATAAATTAGCTGAAGAAAATAATATTAAGGTAATTAGAATTGATTGTGACTATAAAAAAACTAATGATAGATTTGAATACATAAAAAATAATATAATTAATAATAGTATGCTTAAAAAATTATTTAATTTAAACAATATTGATTGGTTAAAATGTGAAGAGTTTACTTGTTCTAATTTAGTTAAAAAAACTTGTGAAATTAAAAAAAATAATCCCAACATGTCAACAACACAAGTTGGTAAGGTTATAAAATTATCTCAATCTACAGTTATTAAATATTTAAAACAAGGAACTAAATTCGGATGGTGTAGATATGACATAAAAGAAGAAAAGAGTAATGTTATTTCACGTGCAGGAAAACAGTTTAGCAAATCAGTTGAAATATTTAAAAACGAAATATCATTAGGTATATTTCCAAGTGCAAGTGAATTAGAAAGACAATCGGAGACTTTGTTTGGTATAAAATTAATGAAACACTCCATCTCTGATGTTTGTAGATTAAAACATACACATTATAAAGGATTCACATTTAAATATATAAAATTAAAAGAAAGTGAAGGGTAAAATATATGGCAGATATAGAATTTTTATTCAATAGATTGTTGGAAATAAAAAATAATCCAAATGATTTTAATGATGAAGATTTATTGGAAGTATTAGAAATAATTATACAACATTCAATTTCTAATCATAGAAATGTTAATAAGCAACTAATTAAATATTTTAGAGAATTAAGAAAAAATAATCATCATTGTCCAGAATGTGGCTCAGATTTAGAATGTAAAAACACAATATTAAATTCTAATGTTGAAGCATATGGAACAACTTATGATGAATATGGTACATATTTACACTGCCCTATTTGTAATTGGAGGGATGAAGAATGATAATTTCAAAAATAATATTTGGAGTAGTCTGTGTTATTTATTTTCTGTTAATCGGATATTTTACAAATAAAAAGAATGATTTTTCAATATTTGTAATAGGTAGTTTTTTATCCTTAATTGTACTACCAATCTTAAGAGCATTTTTATTATTAAATTGAAATATAAATAATTAATAAATACATATTGACAAACAATTAATATTAAACTATAATAAAAGACAGAAAGGAGAGACGAATATGGTATCTAAAAAAACGAAAAAAATTATATTAGTCCTGAGTATGTCAGTAATTGTTAGTATTTTATCTTTAAAATCTTTGTTTTATTTCAAAAAACATATTAAGTATAAAAAACCCATTAAAGAAATTAAACTTAAATCAACTAACAATATTACTGATTATAACTATAATAAAAAAATAATTAATAAATTGATTGGAAATATTAACAAGACTAAATTAAGCAATCACTCTAAAGATAAAAGCAAAGATAAGATACATATAGTTACTGGAAAAGATTTTTTAAAAATGCTTAATCAAATGGTTACTAATGTTGAGAAGAAAAAACAAGAAGAAATATTAAGTACACAAAAACAACATGTAGTGGTTAATAGAGGTGGGCAAGAAATACAATGGATAACTATAAGAATTAGTTATTATACTGTGTCATATTCAGAATGCAATAAAACAGATGGAATTACTGCATCAGGAAAACATATAGAAAGTGGTATGATAGCTGCACCAACAAATATTCCATTCGGAACAAAAATAAATATTCCTGAAATAAATACTATTTACACTGTAGAAGATAGAGGGAGTGCTATTAAATGGGATGGTGGAATAATGAAGATAGATGTGTATATTCCTAATGCTACACAAAAACAATTAATTAATTTAGGTGTAAAATATGTTAAAGGATATTTTATTAAATAATCAAATAATTAATAGCATGATAATATTAGAAAGGATTGTTGCGTATGAGTGTTTTTACTTTTTCAAATATATTAAAATCGATTGCTTATATTTGTATAGCAATAGCATTAATTTACAAATTGAAAGATTTAAAAGACGATGCGAAGAAAGATAAACATAGAGATTTAGTAGATATTCTATTAATAATAATAGATATTATTTTTGTTCATTATACCAAAATTGGTTAGTGGATAAATTTATATATAAATAACAAAACAAAAATACATACTAGGAGGATTTTATGATAAAAATTATAAGTAATGAAGGTTGTACAAATTGTGATAATGTGAAGAAATACTTGGATAATTCTAAAATTGACTATAAGGATATTTTAATAAATAATTTATCTGAAGAAGAAAAAGAAGATGTTATTACAATAGCAAAATTAAAGAAACAAACAGCATATCCTATTTTATTTGACAATGATATTTATACTACATTTACTGAAATTCAAAATAAATATGGTAAAAAAGTCATAAAGAGAGATTTGTCGGTTGTATTATTCAATAAAATTTATATAGTTAATGCTATTGAAAACGCAATGTTTGAAACTGGTGAGATAGATAACAAACTTAGTGAAAAAATAGCTGATGACATAATGAATAGTATTAATGATGGATTAGTAAATGTGGAAACCATTCAAGATATGGTTGAAAAGTATTTAATTAAATATAATAGGAACGATATATCAGAAAGATATTCAACATTTAGAAAACTGAAAGCAAAAGAAAGAAAAATAAAAGAAAAATTACCAAATAAAATTAAATTATTATCAGATAATTTTTTAAGTAAATATAAACATATAAAACCACCATTTACTCCATTAGGTGAATTTGTTTATTATAGAACATATTCAAGATGGATTCCAGAATTCAAAAGAAGAGAATTTTGGTGGGAAACCGTTGCTAGAGTGGTTGAATATAATTGTAATCTATTACCTACAAGTATTGAAGAAGCAGAACAACTATACGATAATATGTTTAACTTGAGACAAATGCCTAGTGGAAGAAGTTTATGGATAGCAGGTACAAAGAGTGCAGAAGAATATCCATTAGCAAATTTTAATTGTAGCTTTGTAGTGATTAATGATTTTCATAAATTTGTTGAATTATTTCATGCTTTACTTGTTGGTGCTGGTGTGGGATTTAGAGTGCTATTTGATGATGTTAAGGATATCGCTAAATATAGAAGTGATATAGAAATAATACATAAACCGTATAAATCTATTAAGAAACGTTATAGAGATGAAAATACCTCATTACATATTAAACTGCAAAAAGCAATAATTGAAATAGGAGATAGTAAAGATGGATGGACAAAAGCATTAGAAACTTACTTTAATATATTAACTCAACATGAATATAAGAATATCAAAACTATAACATTTAATTATGATAATGTTAGACCTTTTGGTGAAAAATTAGTTACTTTTGGTGGATATGCTAGTGGGCATCAGAGCATACAAAATATGTTTATGAAAATACATAAAGTATTAGTAAATAGAATTGATTGTATTCTTAAACCAATAGATTGTATTGATATTGCAAATATTATTGCACAGAATGTTATAGTGGGCGGAGTTCGTAGGTCAGCAGAAATAGCTTTAATTGACGCAAACGACAAAGAAGCTATTGGGGCAAAAAATTCATTATATACTCAAGATAAAAATGGTATATGGAGTATTGATAATAACATAGAACATAGACGTATGAGTAATAATACAATTTGGTATAGACAAAAACCAACAAGAGAACAACTTCATTGGAATATTGAACAAATGAGATATTCAGGAGAACCAGGTTTTGCAAATGAACAATCAGCTTTAAGAAGAAATCCAAATGCAAAAGGATTAAACCCCTGTGCTGAGGTAATATTAGATGATAGACAAACTTGTAATTTATCAGTTGTAAACTTAATGGCGTTTGTAAATGAAGATAATTCATATGATAAAGAAGCTTTATTTAATGCACAAAAATTATCTGCTAGATTATCATATCGTATGACTAATGTTAATTTGGAAATGCACGAATGGGATATTATACAAAAAAGAGATAGATTGTTAGGTTGTGATATTACAGGAGACCAAGATTTCATAAATGCAACACATATGTCAAATGAAGAATGGAATAACTTAATAAAAGAATTATTAGAAGTTGGAAAAAAAGCAATGCGAGAAATTGCAAAAGAAAATAATATGAATGAAAGTATATTAATTACTGCTGGAAAACCTAATGGAACACTTGCATTATTACCAACTGTTTCAGCAGGTATACATTATTCACATTCACCTTATTATATAAGAAGAGTTAGAATATCAGCATCAGACCCATTATGTAAAGTTGTAGAAGATTTAGGATACCCTGTTTTCCCTGAAGTAGGTCAAACCTTAGAAAATTGTGATACTAAGGTTATTGAATTTCCTGTAAAATCACCAGAAGGAAAAACAAAATATGATGTATCTGCAATAGAACAATTAGAGAATTATAGAGACATTATCAAAAATTATGTTGAAATGAATCAATCAATTACTGTTACAGTAAGAAATAATGAATGGGAAGATGTAGAACAGTGGGTTTGGGATAATTGGGATGAAGTTGTTGCCATATCATTCTTATCATTAGATGATAATTATTACCAATTATTACCATATGAAGCTACTACAAAAGAAGATTATGAAAAAAGAGTATCTGAAATGAAGCCGTTTGACCCATTATTAATTCAAAAATATGAAAAAGAAGAAACAGAATTCGATTTAGAAGTAGATGCAGATTGTAGTACAGGAGCATGTCCAATAAGATAATATAAAAAATAAGTATAGTATAAAAGTATAGTTATGTATACTTTTATACTATATAATAAGGAGGAAATTTATAATGAAATTAAATACAAACAAAGAAAAGGTAGAAGAAATAAGGTGTAAATTAAAAAAAAATAATGGTTATTGTCCTTGTATGATTGAACAATCAGAGGATACAAAATGTCCATGTAAACCTATGAGAAAAGAACATAAATGTATATGTGGATTATATATTAATGATTAAAAAGGATGTGTATAATTATTAATAATAAAGTTGATTATAAATATCAAATAGGAAATATAATAACTGATGTTAAATTTGGAAAATTAAAAATATTAGAGCAAATTAGAATTAATAGTAATTCTAAGGCAAGACCAAATAAAACAACAAAAGGATATAAATATGAATGTTTAAATTGTGGTAATATTGACACTATATCAGAATATAACTTAAGTCATCATCAAGGTTGTAATGTATGTTGCAAACCTACCAATAAAGTATTAGTAGGTTATAATGATATGTGGACAATTAATCCTGATTTAGCTTCTTTACTTGCTAATCCTGATAATGGTTATAAATATACTCAAAATAGCAACGTTAAAGTAGATTGGGAATGCCCTAATTGTGGTAATATTATTGAAAATAAAACAATTCACAATGTCAATAGATATGGTATATCATGTCCAAGATGTTCTGATGGTATATCATATCCTGAAAAATTTATGTGTTCAGTATTAGAACAATTAAAAATAGATTTTAAAAATCAATTATCTAAAAAAGATTTTAATTGGTGTGATAAGTATAAATATGATTTTTATTTTAAATTAAATAATAAAGAATACATAATTGAGATGGATGGTGAATGGCATAACAAAGACAATAATCTAAATGGACAAACTAAAGAAGAATCTAAAGAAATTGATAATTATAAAAATGAATTAGCAGATGAACATAATATTGAAGTTATTAGGATTGATTGTGATTATGGACATATTAATAATAGACTTAAATACATAAAAAATAATATAATTAATAATGTAATTATAAATAAATTATTTAATCTAAATATTGTTGATTGGAACAAATGTCATGAGTTTGCATGTTGTTCTTTAGTCAAAATAGTTTGTGATTTATGGAATAGTAAAAAATATAATACTACAAAAGATATAAGCAATATTATTCATTTAAACAAAAAAACAATAAATGAATATTTAAAACTAGGGGTAATATTAAATTGGAGTGATTATAATCCCAAAGAGGAACGTATTAAAAATGGTAGAATATATGGTAAAATAAATGGTAAAAAATCCAAAAGAGGGAAAAATAAAAAGCAATAAAATAGAATAAATAAAAATAATTAATAATATACTATTGACAATATAAAACAAAACAACTATAATACAAAGTGTAAGGAAGTTATTTCTTTACACTTAATTTTTAGAAATTTAATATATATACAATTAATAATTTATGAAAGAAGGAATACATATTATGAGTAAAAAAATCAATAATGAAACAGTATATTTTGCAAGAAAAAGTGAAGACGTAATTTTGCCTTCAAAAGAATTGGAGAACGCAGGATTAGACGTATATGCATATTTTGAAGAAGATGAATTTATTTTCCAACCACATCAAACTAGATTAGTACCTACAGGATTACATAGTGCAGTAGTTGAAGATTATGTGCTTTTAGGTAGAGAAAGAGGTTCTACTGGTAGTATAGGAATGAAATTGTCAGCAGGCGTAATTGATTCAGGATATAGAGGTGAAATATTCATAGCAATTACAAATGAAAATAATATACCATTAGCAATTAGCAAAGCAGTAAAGGAAACAGAAATAACTGAAGATTTTATATTATATCCATATAAAAAAGGTATTGCTCAATTATTAGTTGTACCAGTACCAAAAATGAAAATAGAAGAAATATCAGTAGAAGAATTAAAATCTATACCTTCTAAACGTGGTGAATCTAAACTTGGAGATAGTGGCAAGTAGCCATTATTTCCTTCAAAAGTGAGGTGTATAATACATATGAAATTGCATGAACCATTATGCCAACATCATAAATGTAATATTAAAGACAAATGTAAAAGATACCAAGAAGTAATAAATGAGCATAGATATATGGGCAACTTTCATCAAGTGTGTGATAAACAAAATAATTATAAATATTTTAGAGATAAAAATGAAAGTAAAAATCAATAGAAACGCCATTTTATCAAGAAAATAATAATTAATAAATAGTAATATATTAGGAGATAAAAATTATGGGAAATGAAACAAATCTATATGATGATTTAACTGATTTAATATGTAATTGCCTCATAAAACATGATAAATGCGAAGAAAATGGGTGTGATGATTGTATTAAAAAATATATAGAAAGTCTATTACATTATATTTCTAATTAGAAGCCTTGTTTTATGGCATTTCAATAATTAATAAGAAAGGAATAACACAATGAAGTATTATAAAAATAATATATCTATTGAAGCTGAAGACGAAAAAGAAGCAGAAATAGTTATAGATTCTATTAATAAAAGTGAAGAGAAAACTTGTATATACAACAAAACAAGAAGATGTATAGAATGTGGAACTTGTAAAAATATAAGAAAGGATTAGAATAAATACATATGAGAAAATATAAAAATATACCGATATTTCAATATGGTCAAAATGAAAATAATGGTTACATTACTAAAGAAGCAGTTATCAAAACAAAAAATACCTTTATTAATGCTCCAGTAATGATATATGACGAAAATGATAAATATAATAAAAATAATCCACGCATTATAGGATTAATTAAAGAAGTGACTAAAATAGAATTTCCTTTTGTATATGGTGATGTAATATTAAAAGATAATTTAGATTTAGGTAGGTTTAGAAATTATAGCATTGACGTAAAAGAAAGTCATGAAGAAAATGGAATTATTTATTTTGACGAATTTGTAGTACAAAATATTAGTTTTGAATTGAAATAAGGTGGTTAAAACATATGATTAATAAAGAATTAAAAAATTTATACAAAAAGTTTTCATATTTCGAAGAACCAAATTTAATTAAAAATAAAGTAAATCAACATATAAAAGAATATGAAGAAAAAGTAACATTAAATAAGCATAAAAATATTGTAAAAGGATATAAAATACATAAAAATGAAATACAAAACCAAATTGAAACAATAGAGAAAAATTTAAAATATTTAATACAATTTGATAAAATGATAAATAATTATTTACCATATGGAATAAATTATTTAGGTTCAAATGATTTATATAAACTAAAAAATTCTTTATTTAATTTAAAACAAGAATTAAATAAATTAGAAATTGATTATAGTTGGAGTAAATATTATTTAAGAGAATATATTAAACAAAAAACAATTAATAATAAAAGTTAATCAAATCGATATTTTATTTGGTTTTTAGAACAGGAGGGACATATTATGGATGAATATGAAGAAGAAAGTATATGTGAAGGCTGCTTATATTGTGACAGTGATGGCAATAAAAGACCATGTAATATATGTATGCAGTGGGTTGAAGGATATTTAGAGGCAACACAATATGAACCGAAAGGATGGAATGATTAAATTTAAGGAGGAATCAATAATGAGTTTTGTTAATGTAAAGAAAGTTGATTTATCAACAATGACTGACGGAAAAGAAAATGTAGAACAAGTTTTTGCAGATGTAGTATTGGTAATGGCATCATTATTTCATGATAGTATAGAAAAAAAAGAATATAAACAAGCAATGTATGATTTAAAGGCACTTCATGGTGCAGAAATGAATATGGCTTATTTTTTAGAAAGAACATTAAATGAGGAAGAATTTAAATCTAAATAAAATTGCAGACTTATTGATAATTAATAATTTAAGGAGATGATACGTTGAGTAAATATGTAATGTCAGACCTACATGGATGCTATGATTTATTTATAAAAATGTTAGAAACTATTGACTTTAAAGACACTGACGAACTATACATATTAGGAGATATATTTGATAGAGGTGATAAATCTATAGAAATACTGGATTATGTAGTAACTCATAAAAATATAACACTACTAAAAGGCAATCATGAACAAATGTTTTTAGATTATTTTGAGAATAATGACGTTTATCTTTGGTATTGCAATGGTGGTAATAAGACTCATAATCAAATATTAAATAGAGACTTTATGTATGAAGAATCAATATATAAATATCTTAAAAAACTACCACATATAAAAATTGTGGATAATTTTATATTAGTCCATGCAGGATTATATTTTCCTGATAATTGTGATTATTTAGATTTAGACCAATTTATAAAATTACAAGATGAAGATATTTGTTTATGGACTAGGGAAAATATAGATTATGAAAAAAAATATAAAGATTACACAGTTATATGCGGTCATACACCAGTTCAAACAATACATAATAACAATGACAATGTTGGAATTATCCAAAGATATGGCACATTTTATATTGATTGTGGATGTGTTTTCACTAAAGCAAATGGGAAATTGGCTTGTTTAAGACTTAATGACATGAAAGATTTTTATGTGAGCTAAATTATTGAAGTAAATAGAAATATAATTTTAAAACATTTTATAACAATATATAAATAATTAATAAAATATTGCATATTTATATTGTATTTTTCTACAACTTATGATATTATTAAATTAATGAGAAACAAATGTTACAAAAATATACAAAATAATTAATAATGGGGTGTTTAATTTGTCAAGTAGTAATGAAAGAAATCAAAAAATATTAGCATTAAATGAAGCATTATCAATGTTGCAACAAAATTACAAGTCGTTAAAAATAATTAATAATAGTTCGCACTATGAAATTAATCAAGATAACGAAAACACTGGTAAACCACTTGTACATATAGTAGTGGATATAGTGGGAGAATTTAACAATATAAAATTTGAAACTGCTGATTATAATTTTATTGGAGTAAATTTTAACGATTCATTAGATATTTATATACGTTTTAAGGAACGATATATTTTACCATTACTAGAAGGATTTAATACATATGAAGAGTGTGAACTTAGTAAGTTCAGTGAAGAAGAACAATGGGAAATGTACTTTAATTGAAAATAATTAATAAAAGGTGATGTTATGGAAAAACATTTTGAAAAAGCAAATGAGTTATACAACAATGAGAACTATGCTGAAGCTTTAAAATGGTACAACAAAGCAATAGAATTTGATGCAAAAGGTAATACAGCTAGTCTTTTATACAATTCAGGAGTTTGTTGTATGAAACTAAATCGACATAATAAAGCAATACCATATTTTCAACAGGCATTGAGAATATGTAAGGATAGTAAATACTATTATAATATAGGTTACTCTTATTATTGTATTGGAGAAACCTCCAAGGCATTATTAAATTTTAATACAGCATGGGCATTAAATAATGAGGATGATGAGTGTAAAAAGGCAATTAATTTGATTTTAAGAGAAAAATTTAAAACTAAATAAATTTCGAGTTTTATTTAAAAATATATATAATTAATAGTTAGGAGGAATTTATAATGTCACTAAATTGTAAACAAGTGGAAATAACTCAAAAGAATGTATTTGATTATTTAGACACGATTGATTTATTACCATATTTACGAAAATTTAATAATAAAAATATTTATTATCTAATGGATAAACTTGAAGAATTATTTCCATTTAAAGATGAATATTCAGAATCTTTATTTGATGCAATGGGTTCAGATGAATTTGTAGAATATTTAAATAATAAATATAATTTAAATATTCATGAAGAAGTTGTTTGTAGTTATTATATTAGAATATAATGCTTTAAAAGTTACTTTTTATTAACTTTTAATAATTAATATGAAAGGATAGATTGTTATGATAGCAGACCATGTAAAATGTAATTGGTGTAATGCAGAATCATATATACCAATAGGAGATAATATATGTCCTAATTGTAAAAAAGAAGGTTTCTTACAATGGATAAACGAAGATAATCAAGAGATTGAAATTAATAAATATAAAATAGTAAAGAAAGGATAATAGAATATATGGAAACAATTTTAAAAACAAACAATGGAGAATTAATTCATGGAGATAATTTAGAAGTTCTTAAAACTTATGAGGATAATACTTTTGATAATTGTATTTCCGATTTTCCTTATAATTTAGCATTTATGGGTAAGAAATGGGATAATCAAAAGAATTTTTATGATTGGTGTTATCAAAGAGCAGAAGTTTTATATCCTAAAATTAAACATGGAGGATATGTATTAATATTTGGACATCATAAATCAAACCATAGAATGAAATGTGCTTTTGAAGATGTTGGATTTAATATAGTTGAGGAAATTGATTGGGTATATGGTTCTGGATTTCCTAAAAATCAAGATATAAGTAAGATGTTTGATAAAAAAGACAAAAAAGTATTATCTGAAAAATTTAAAGGTTGGAAAACAAGTGGATTAAAACCTGCAAAAGAAATAATCACAGTATTTCAAAAACCATTAAAAGGTAAGTATCTTGATAATATTGAAAAATATAATTGTGGTGCTATGAATATAGATACTTGTAGAGTTCCTATTTCACAAAATGATATAGATATAATTAATGCTAAATCAAGTAAAAATCCTACAACAAATTATTCTAATAAAGATGAAAAAATATATGGTGCTTATGAAAAAGATATGTCTATGCCAGCTAATGAATTAGGTAGATTCCCTTCTAATATTATTTTTGATGATGATATGGGAGAAATACTAGATAACCAAAGTGGTGTTAGTAAATCTACAGGTGGGTGTGGAGAAAAAAGTATGGGTGCGTTAGGTAATAGTATTTATGGAAAATATGAAAATAATGTTCGTGCTACTCATTCAGGAGGATTAGGAGATGAAGGCGGAGCATCAAGATATTTTTTAAACATTAATTTTGATGCGGAAGATTTTGTACCATTTATGTATTGCCCTAAAACAACTAAAAAAGAAAAAGGCGAAGGGAATATTCACGTTACTGTTAAACCTAAAAAGTTAATTAAATGGCTTATAAAATTAGTTACACCTAAAGATGGAATTACATTAGACATTACTTCTGGAAGTGGAACTCATGGATTAAGCTGTGAAGAGTTAAATAATGAAGAAGGATACAATTTAAAATGGGTTGATATAGAAATAAATAATACTGAACAAGAAGCATATTGTGAAATAGCTAAAAATAGAATAAATACATATATAAATAATATTACATATAAATAACTTGATAAAACTACTTTTTTATTTACTTTTAGAAAGGAGAATTACAATGAACTTTGTTGAAAAATTAATATCTGATACAAAAAATAAAAAATTAGATTATGTTTGGAAATACAATGACGGAGCAAAAACATATTCTTATAATTTTGCACCAAAAGACCCGATGAATGGAATGATAATATTCCAAAGTAAGAATAATTTAATAATATTTCCTAATGGATTTGGTTTAAAATGTGACAGAAATCAATTAGATATTTTAGTTGAAGAAATCAATAAATCATTAACAAGAACTGTTTCAGATATTATAAAGAATTATATTAGCACTAATATTGGTAATGATGGTAATAGTAATAGAAATACTGATGAAACCGAAACTAATAATGAAACTAACAATACTCAAAATGAAGTTACTGAGGAAAATAGTAACGATGAAGAAAGTAATAAAACTGAAGATAATAATGACAGAAAAAATGTAGAACAAGAAAGTCAATCAATCTAACATTTTATCAACTGATAGTAAATATAAATAAAAGGGAATAAAATTATGGATAATAACACTTATGTATATTGTACAAATTGTGAAAATTTTCCGTCAGTAAATCATTGTGTAATGAAAGAATGTTTAAATCAAAAGAATCATTGTTGTGGTGGATGTCCTTGTAAGAGTTGTGATTGTTTTAATATAGAAGATGGCAGACCATTTTCAGAAAGACCTAATTATATAGAAAGTGAGGGAAATTAAGATGGAAAATAATAAAAGATTTGAATTTAATGGTTTTGAAATACGTTCAAACTATGGTGATAAATGGATAAAAAATAGTATGGAAAATCCTAATGATTTTATATGGATTAACAATGACAAATCAGACCAACAATTAGAATTATCACTGAAAGAAGCTGAATTTATAGCTAATTCACTTCAACAATTAATAAATTATATCAAATCAAACACTCCACAAATACATAGCAAAGTTAAAATAATTAAAGGTAAATTTGAAGGATATGAAGGCAAAATAATAGATATAGATACTTGTGATAAAGACAGACCTCTTGCTATAGAAATTCATAATAAAGATATTAATGGTACTGTTTATGTAAATTACAATGATGTAGAAAAGATTAATTAATTGGAGGATAAATAATAATGGGATGTCCAAACATATATTATAAATATTATAAACAAGCATTACAAACATTTGCATATAGCCTAAACTATACAAGTAATAAAAGCAAAGCAAACATAATGTATGAAGAAACAAATGAAGAAATATTAAAAAATGAAATTATAGCATGGAAAAATAAAATATCAGAAAAAGAGTTTTATTATTTATCAGGGAGAGTTAGTGAAGTTGTACTTAATGATGCCGATAATAATGATGGTTGTGATGGATTTAATGTTTGTATGGGTGGATTAAATTTATTTGAAAATTTTATAGGAATTGAAGATTAATAAAATAATAAATAATAAAACTAGAAAGGAAATAATATATATATGAAAGTTGAAAATGTAAAAGTATACGATTTAGTGGAAAGTATAAAGGCTTCAAAATATCCTATGGCAACAAATATAAATAAGTGTAATTCTGAAATTACTTATATAGTTAAATCTTTAGCACAATCTTCTAAAGGTGAGGGACATGACCAATTTTTAACAGGTATAAGAGTTGCTTTTGATTTGACATTTAGTAATAAAGCATGGGTAGAGTTAGAAAGATATAGATTTATTGAGTTTGTTAGTAGTCAATCTACAATGCATAGAATATCTAAATTTGATTTATCACAACAATACAATGCATATGTTGATAAAAGAATTATTAATGTAATGGAAGAACTAAAAAATACATATAATCAAACAAATAATAAAGAAGATTATCTAAAATTACTTTATTCAAATCCTTGTGGTTTTGAATTAACTGCAAGATTAACAACGAATTATAGAGCATTAAAGACGACTTATAGCCAAAGAAAACAACATAGACTTCCTGAATGGAGAGAATTTTGCAAATGGATAGAAACCCTTCCTTATGCAAATGAACTAATAATTATAGAAAAAGGTGAAGCTAATGAATAAGCCTAAGTTGTTTGTAGATTTCGATGGGACAATAGTAAATTCAATAGATGCTTTCTGTAAGGTTTATCACGATTGGTATAGTAACAATAAAGATTACAAGAATCCAATTCCAGAAAATGTTTATAAATGGGATTTAACTTGTGAATGTCCACTTGCTAAAGATAATACTGAAAATATATTTGGTAGTAGTGAATTTTTTTATTATCTTAAACCATTTTCTAATGCAATAGAAGTATTAAAAAAATTAAAAGAAAAATATCAAATCATAATAGTTAGTATTGGTTCTTATGAGAATATATCTAATAAATCACTTTACATTCAAGATACTTTTCCATTTGTAGATGATTTCATAGGAATAGTTAACAGAGGCAGTGTGATGAATAAATCATGTATTAATATGAGTGGTACAATAGATGAAAACAACGTGTTCTTAGACGATAATGCTGATAGCCTTCTATCAGTACAATGCTTTAATCTTATAAGATATTGTTATGGAGACAAAAGAACAGAATGGAATAGTAAATGGTTAGATATGAAAGGTAGACAGTTAAGAAATTGGCTTGAAGTTGAAAAAGAATTATTGAAAGAAAATAAAAGATATTAATAGGAGGTAAATAGTAATGGGTTTTTGGATAGCGATAGCTTATATTATTGTTATGTTGGTTTCTATAATTGGAGAATTATTAAGAGATAAAATTAAGGATAAGAATATTGAATACTTACTTGGATATATGGTAGGAATTATTACTATAGTATCCGTTATAGAAATTAGAAGATTATTCTAATAAAATTTAATTTTTATTAACTTTTAAATAATTAATAATAGGAGGCGTTATATTGAAAATAAAAGTAGGAACAATATTAAAAATCAAATTCTTAGAAGATGACACTATAGACACAGTTATGATTATTAAAGATATAACTGGTGGATATGATTGGAAATATATGATTTTAGATTTACAAACGAAAGAAGTATTACGAAACTTTAAAACATTAGAAGAAATAAAAAATAAATCAAATATAGTAAAGGTGGTAGGTCAATTTGACGAATTATTCTCTATATAATGAAGATTGCATGAAAGTATTGCCTAATATCGAAGATAAATCTATCCAATGTATTATTACTGATTTACCATTTGATATAGTTACTGATTATGGCAAAGAAAGAGCAAAATATTCAGGACAATTAAGAAAATTAGATAAAGGCAAAGCCGATGTATTGACATTTGATTTAAATGAATTTCTAAATCAAGTAGCTAGAGTATCAGATGGTTGTATATATTTATTTTGTGGATATCAACAATTATCTCAAATATTTAACTATTTTCACGATAATAAAGATTTTATGGTTAGAGTCTGTTATTGGCATAAAACAAATCCAAGTCCTATGAATGGACAACATATGTATTTAAATGCAGTAGAACCAATTGTATTTGCTAAAAGAAGAAAAAAATTATTTAATGCTAAATGTGTACATAATTGGTTTCAATTTAACCAAGATGAAGAATACATAGATTTTATAAAAAACCACAAAGAAGTTTATACCTTACCAACAGGAAGAAGTAAAATTCATCCTACAGAAAAATCAATTCCATTATTACAACAAATGATATTAGATTCAACAGAAGAATTTGATACAGTTGCAGATTTTTGTGGTGGTAGTCTTAGTACAGGAATGGCAGCGTTAGAATTAGATAGAAATTTCATAGGTGTTGAACTAGATAAAACATATTTTGACTTAGGAAAAGAAAGATTGGAAAATACATATAATAATTAATAATTAAATCAAAATAGAAATTAGAGGTGAATAAAAAATATATAAAGTAAATGATATTGTAATGGTAAAAGAAAATTTAAAAAATAATAATGAATTATATAATGATTTTCAAGGAATACCATTAGTAATAAACGAAATTTGTAATCATAATCATAAAGATTATGATAAATCTATGCAAGAACCTTTATTTGCTTTTAAATCAGTTGAAGTTACTTTTTATGAATCTGAAATAGAAGATTATAAAGATGCATAATAATTAAAAAAAATATACTCTTAAATACTCTTTCTAGCTTTCAAATACTACATTTTTCAAGGGTATATTTATGATAAAATATCACTTTTAATTAGATGTAGAAATAATTAATAATATAAATATTAAGGAGGAAATAATTAATGCCAAGAAAATTAGCATCAATACAAAAGATAGTATCATTGATACCAATTGAAGGTGCAGATAGTTAGTTATGGGTAGTAGAATATATCAATTAAATGATACATATTTTGAAAAAATAGATACAGAAACAAAAGCATATATTCTAGGATTTTTATATGCCGATGGTTCTGTAAGTGCAAATAAATATTATTTATCTATAGATATTAGTATAGAAGACATAGAAATTATAGATTTGATAAGTAAAGAACTATACATAACTCCCCCAAAATATATGTATAAAACAATTAAAAACAGAAAATATGTAAAACTATGCGTTGGAAGTAAAAAAATATGTTCTGACTTAATTAATCTAGGTTGTATACCAAATAAAACTTTTCTCATTAAATTTCCAAATGAAAATCAAGTTCCTAATTATTTATTATCACATTTTATAAGAGGCTATTTTGATGGAGATGGTTGCATAACAACAAAAGAAGGTATTAGACCTATGGCTACTATTATAGGTACATTAGATTTCTTGGATGGAGTTTATAATATTTTAAATTTTAACAATATTAAAAAACGATGTATGTTTAAAATTAGCAAGATATATAGATTGAGTATTTCTAATTTAAAAGATAATTATTATTTCTATCATTATATTTATAATAACTCAACAGTATATTTGAAAAGAAAAAAAGATAAATATGATACATATTATGAAATTATGCTAAAAAATAAAGATAAAACTTTAACTTCAAAACATAAAGGAATTTTTTATGATAAGGCAAGAAATAAATGGGGTGCTTCAGTTAACGGAAAAAGACTAGGAAGATTTTCAAGTGAAGAAGAAGCTTTAACTAAAAGAAATAATTATATAAAGGAGAATAATATATGCGAAAATTAGCGAGTATACAAATAATTAAAAATTTAAAACCTATAATTGGAGCAGATAAAATTGAATGTGCTGAAATTTTAGGATGGGAATGTGTTGTTAAAAAAGGAGAATTTAATATTGGGGATAAAATAGTATTTATTGAGGTGGATTCCCAAGTACCTGATAAGCCAGAATTTGAATTTTTAAAAGATAGAAAATTTAGAGTAAGAACAATAAAGTTAAGAAAGCAAATTAGCCAAGGATTAGCATTGCCTATTACAATATTACCAAAAGGAAATTACAATGAAGGTGATGATGTTACTGAAATTATAGGAGTTAAAAAGTACGACTCCGAAGGTGAATTAGAACAAAAACTTATTCAAGATAAAATTAATAAAAGTAATAATAAAATTGCTAAATTCTTATCAAGATATCCTTGGTATAGAAAATTATTCTTTAAACCCAAAAAGGGTAGTTTTCCAAGTTTCATTAGTAAAACAGATGAGACAAGAATACAAAATATACCTAATATTGTAAATCAAGAAAAAGATACAGAATTTCAAGTTACAGAAAAATTAGATGGTCAATCAGGTACATATTTCTTAGTTAAAAAACCAAAAAAATTATTCTTTAAACAACAATATGAATTTGGAGTGTGTAGCAGAAATTTACACTTACCAACATCAAACAATAGTTCATATTGGACTATAGCAAAGCAATATAACATAGAAAAGGTATTACATAAATTAATTGGCGATAATCAATACATAGTGTTACAAGGTGAAATATTAGGTGAAGGAATACAAGGAAATAAATATAAAATTACAGGTTATGATTTCTATGCTTTCAATTTAAAATATCCTAATAAACAAATTGATAGTGTTACTGCTTCAAAAACATTAAAAAATGAAGGAATTAAATTTGTACCAATATTAGAAACTAATTTTAAATTAAAAGATAGTGTTAGTGAAATGGTTGAGTATGCAAAAGGTAAATCTACATTACTTCCTATATTAAGAGAGGGTGTAGTAATTAGAAATTACAATAAAAATTTAAGTTTCAAGACTATAAATCCAGAATTTTTACTTAAAAATGATGATTAAAATGCTTTAAAATTCTGCTTTTATTAGGAAATAAAAATAATTAATAAGAGGGTTGATTAATATAGAAATAAATAGAATATGGTCTATGCCAAATAGTAAAACATTTAATATAAAACCAATAAAAGAATTAATACATAAATACATAAAAGATAATCAAATATCAATAGACCCATTTGCTAATAATTCTAAAATTGCTAACATTACAAATGATTTAGATACTCAATATGATACTACATATCATTTTGATGCTTTAGAATTTTTAAAACAATTTGATGATAATAGTATAGATTTGGTTTTGTATGACCCACCATATTCGCCTAGACAAGTAAGTGAATGTTATAAAAAATTAAATCAGACTGTAAATATGAGTACAACACAAGCAAGTTATTGGAGCAATCATAAAAAGGAAATAGGTAGAATAACTAAAGAAAATGGAATTGTGATTACTTGTGGATGGAATAGTGGTGGTATTGGTAAGAAATATGGATTTGAAATAATTGAAATATTATTAGTCCCTCATGGTGGTTGGCATAACGATACTATTATTACAGTAGAAAAGAAAATACATAAATAATTAATAATATACTCTTGAATACTCGCTCATACTCTGTTTTTCTTCAATTTTCAAGAGTATATTCCCAATAAAATCCAACATTTAAAGTGATTCAATAATTAATAAAAACATACTATATATTGTATATTATAATATTTCAACAACAAGATATAGTATGTAAAAGTAAATAAATCATACATTTTATCACATTTTTATAACAATTAAAATATATAGAAAGAGAGAATTAATACATATGAAAAACTTTAAATACTTAGAATTATTTGCAGGAACAGGAATTGGGGGAATGGCTTTAGATAAACATGATTGTATAAATATTGGTTATTCTGAAGTAGATAAAAATGCAATTAAAAATTATGAAGCTAATTTCCCTAATAGAATTAATTATGGAGATATTACTAAAATAAATGAAAAAGAATTACACAATTTTGACATTATAATTGGAGGTTCGCCATGTACAGATATATCAATAATGAAAAAGAATGGTGAAGGATTAGAAGGTAACGCAAGTAAACTATTTTATGATTATATACGAATATTAAATGAAAAATTACCAAAATGGTTTATGTTTGAAAATGTTAGAAATTTATTAAATTCTAATAATGGAGAAGATTTTCAAATAGTAAAAGATTCCTTTGAAAAAAATTATAATATTAAATATCAAATTATGAATACTGCTGATTATGGAATTCCTCATACAAGAAGAAGATTATATATTATTGGTCAAAGGAAAGATTTGGGGGAATTTAATTTTGAATTTCCAAAATCTACAGGATGTAATATAATTGTTCAAGCTATTTTACAATCAAAAGTAGATGATAAATATTATTTAAGTGAGGCTATGAATAAAACTGTAATGAGTTGGGGTACAGGAGGTTGGAGTGCTAAACCTGAAACAGATATGAAAATAGCACGACCTTTAGTATCTACAATGCATAAAATGCATAGAGCAAGTACAGATAATTATTACCATACTGAGTATCAGCCTATGGGTAAAACAAATTTACGAAGACTTACCCCTAGAGAATGTGCATATCTACAAGGCTTGGGTAATGATTATAAAATAGTTGTTAGTGATACACAGGCATATAGATTATTTGGCAACGCTATGAGTTTAAATGTAGTTGAAGCCATTGTTGATGAACTATTTAAGTATATAAATAATTAATAAATTATAAATGTAAAGGAGATGTTTATTTGTATAAAAATATATTAGAAAAATTAAATTTTCAGATGGAAGAAATTAAGCTTTTTGACTCTTTCGCTGGAATTGGCTCTTTACACCAATCACTAAAAGAATTAGGTGTACCAGTAAAACTAACAGGAATTAGTGAAATAGACATAGACGCAATTATCGCTTATGCAGCAATACATATAGAAAATTTTAAAGATTTAGAATTTGAATATCCTTCAGATGATGAAATGAAAAAATATTTAATGGATAAAAATATAGGATATAATTTTGATAAGAAAAAGTCATTAATACCTAGAATGAAAAAAAATAAGTTAAAATTATGTTATAAAGCTACTATTTTAACTAATAATATGGGTGATGTAAGTAGTTTGGATTTTGATAAAATACCTGATTCAGATTTGTTTAATTTTTCATTTTGCTGTCAAGATGTCTCAGGGGCGGGTCAACAAAAGGGTTTTAAAAATGAAGATGGAACACTTACAAGAAGTGGATTAGTAAAGTACGGTATTGAAGCAATAAAAGTAAAACGATTTAAATACATAATGATTGAAAATGTTAAAGGTTTAATACAGAAGAAATTCATAGATGATTTTTATGGAATAGTTGAAGATATAAAAAACTTAGGATATAATTGTTATTATCCTAAAAAGGATAAAGGGCAACCAACTTGTTTAAATGCTAAGAATTATGGTATTCCACAAAACAGAGAGCGTGTGTTTGTAATTTGTATCAGAGAGGATATAGATAATAATAATTTTCAATTCCCAATAGGTAAAGATTATGGTGTAAGATTAAAAGATTTATTAGAAGAAATGGTAGAAGAAAAATATTATTTATCACAAGAAATACAAGAGAGATTCAAATTTAATGGTAATGAAGATATTGATAGAAATGAATTAAATCAAATTGGAACTACAGGTGAAAATAAAACTATTGGTCAAAGAGATAGAACATATGGAACAAACGGTATAATTGCTAATTTAACTTCAACAGATTACAAACAACCAAAACAGATTTTAGATTCAACAATTAATAATTCAGTGTTGCAAATTGGTAATTGTATGGTTACAGGTAAAAGAAAAAATCCTAATCAGGGGAGAGTTTACGACAAAGAAGGATTAAGTCCATCATTGACAACAATGGAGGGTGGGGGAAGACAACCTCATGTATTAGATGATAATTCTTTAAAATTTATAGGTGGTATAGATTCTGACAAAACTGATAAATGGATTGATAATGGTAAGGAATTAAGTAGAAATTACAAAGAGGGTTATAGAGTTTATGATTCCGAAGGGATTTCTGCTTGTCAAAAAACTAACGGTGGTGGATTAGGAAGTAATACTGGATTATACATAGATAAAAATAAAGTGGTCAATTTAAATGATAACGAGGAATCACCAAAACCCGAATTAGTAGGTGGTATTGGAAAAATAAACTTTGGGAAACAATATAGGCAAGGAAATAGAGTTTATTCCTCAGACAAAACAGCAATGTGTTTAATGTCTCAACCAGTAGGAAATACAGGAGGATATAGTTATTTATATAATATTGATTATAGAATTAGAAAACTTACGCCAAAAGAATGTTGGTTGTTAATGGGTTTTAGAAGTGAACATATTGATAAAGTAAAAGAATTAGGCATATCTGATTCAGCTTTATATAAATTAGCTGGTAATAGTATAGTAGTAAATTGTTTATACTTTATATTCAAAGAGTTATTTAAAGAATACATAATATAAATAATTAATAACATGATTATATTGACTTTAATATTTAAAACATATAAACTGTAAATATAGAAATAAATATTAAAGGAGATATAAAATTATGATAAAAACTGTAAAAGATATAAAATGTGAGAATTTAGGTAATCCATATACTAACCCTATTTTACAAAGATTATATGAAATAGAGATGGACTTAAAATGGAACGACAGTTTGGCTATTGAAGAACAAGTAAAATTAGAAAAAGAGAAATCTCAAATAAAACTTGTTAAACAATAATTAGTTATATACTATATATAGTGTCTAAACTTCCATAAAACTACAATATATAGTATATATGACCTAATAAAATGACCATTTTATTAGTTATATAAATAATTAATAAATACACTTGACATATCACTTTATGCTATGATATTATTAATTATAGAAAGAGGTGATATGTCCTAATGGTACAATTAATTAAAGTTAAAACATTAAAAACTTTTACATATACTTATGCTAACAAAGATGAAATGAAAGAACATAAAGAAAATATGATTAAAGGACAATTCGACATTGAAAGAGAAAATGTAGAAGAACTTAAAATAACATTTTCTCAAACAATTAAAGAAAGCTAGAAAGGAATTGATATTATGGTAGCTGATTTATCAAGATGCTCAAACTTATATTGTGAAAAGAAAGACATTTGCTATCGCTATATGGAAAAAGATGAAGCTGATAGATATCAAGGATATGAAATTGCATTCAATCAAATCTGTACTGCTGATACAAATTATATTTATTACTCACCAATTGAAAAGCCAATAGAACATCAATAAAGAAGGTGATATTTTGAATTACTATATAAAAACCCTAAAAGAATTAAATTATGAATTATCTGAACCATTCAATACATATGAAGAAGCCGAAAGTAAATATAAACATTTACATGAAAAAACTAAAAGAAAATCTACAATTATTAAAATTCCTTATATTAAAAATGGATTAGTATTATACAAAAATAACGAACCTTATAAAACTATTGTAGGATATAGTGCTAATCTTTATTTCTTAAAGAAAAATCCCTATGACAATAATGAAATGACTGATATAGTAAGAAAAGAAATACTTATCAAATGGTTTATTGAGGAAAAATTAAACCCAATTGAGGAATATAAAAATGATATACAATTTCATAATGTTGACGAAATGTTTAGTAAATCTGATATAGTGTTTACTGAAGAAGATAATTAATAAAATTAAATTATATAAATAATTAATAATGGATTTAAAATTAATTAAGAAAGGATAAGTAATTTTATGAAAAGTAAAAATAATTTAAAAGAAGAAACTATGATGATAGGCAGAGAAGGAGAAAAATTCGAAATTAAAAAGGGAAGTGTCGTTCAGTTACAAAATGAAGACTCTTGGCATGGAGCAGTTGGAACGATTGAATATATAATCGATGGAGTTGCACATTTCTTTTCTCCACAATTTCAGGAATACGGCTTATACAAAATAGGAATATATAATTGTACTAATGTAGTTCCTTATACATATGAATCAAACATAGGTAGAGTAATAGATTTTCAAAACCATACAGGTTCTATACCAGTAGTAAATACATATTAATAATTAATTAAAATACATATATAAGGCGGTAATACTATGAATAATAAAAATATAAAAGAACAATTAGAAGATTTTTCAGCTACTATACAAGAAACATCTGCTAGTACAGAAGAAATTTCAGCATCTTTAGAATCTATTAAAGAACGTGTCAACTTAGCTACTATGAGTGCTGAAACTAATACAACAACTTTAGATAAATTTAATAATGAAATATTAGAATTACAAAATGAAATTCAATCATTTGTAGACGCATTTGATAATATCAATAAGATTACAGAAATAATTAAAAATATTTCTAATCAAACAAATATATTAGGATTAAATGCAGCTATCGAAGCTGGTAGAGCAGGAGATGTAGGTCGTGGATTTTCTGTGGTTGCTAATGAAATGAGAAAATTAGCTGACCAATCAAAGCAAAATACAGAAAATATTAAGCAAATAATCAACAAAAATAATAAATTAATTTCTAATATTAATAATAATATTTCTAGTATTTCTAAGAAATCAAATGAATTATTAGAATCTAATAAAGCTAGAGTTGACAATATCAATGAGATTAATATTAATATGGGTGATGTTGTAATTGGAGTAGAACAAATTGCCAAGGCAACTCAAGAACAGGCTAATGAAATTTCAACTATATTTCAAGAAATAGAGTAAGTAAGGAAGGAAAATATATTATGATAAATATATTAAAATCAAAGGTAGTTACTAAAACAAAAATTTATAATGGCAACAAATATATAGCTTATTATACTAAGAAAAAGGGTAAGAAAAAATATAAAGTATACTCTAAAGGTATCGTGAAAGAATTTGATTCATTTTTAGGAAAAGTAGACACAGAAGAACTTGCGATTAAGTTGATTAAAATAAAACATGGATTAATTAAGGTTGGTGATTAGTATGATTTTTGTACTCATGGGATATAGCAGTAATGGTAAAGATACAATTCTAAATATTTTAAAAAAACAATACTTTTTAAATACTTGTGTTTCTCATACTACTAGACCGCCTAGAAAAGATACAAATGAACAAGATGGAATTGATTACTATTTTATATCAGAAACTAATTATTTTAATATGTTAAAGAATAAAGAATTTATAGAAACAAGAAAATATAAAACTAAATATGGAACATGGTACTATGGGTTAAGTAAATCTGAAATAGATTTGTCTAAAAATCAAATGGTTATATTAGATGCACAAGGATTTCGTGCATTACAAAAAGAAATAGGAAATGAAAATGTAGTAGGAATATATATTACTGTGGACGAAGATGTTAGAATAAATCGTGCATTTAAAAGAGAACCTAATAAAATTAACACTGATAAAGAATACAAAAAAGAAATTTATCGTAGAGCCTTAGATGATTTTGAAGTTTTTAATGATGTTGAAAATGATGATAAAGTGTATAAAGTAGATAATACATACAATATTAAATACGCTATAGAAAAGGTTTATGAAATATTCTTAGAAAACAAAACAATTAACTAATAGAATGGAGTTTAAAGAATTAATGACAAACGAAATTAATAATACATATTTTATAACTATTGATAGAGAATTAATTCATGAATATCACCAGTATTATATGAAGAAACATCCTTCAGCTAGAAGTTATCCATTTGCAAAACCTAAGTCTGTAAAAGCAATTGATAAAAATGGAACACCTATTTTAACTAGTGGTGGAAATCAAAAAACTAAAAAGAAAGCTGTAAGTAAAAATGATTATACTATAGATGATTGTCTATATGGAACTATGTCACTAAACGAATTACTTATTATTAATAATCGTATGACAATGAATAATAAAAAGCAACAGTGGGGTGATTTAGGTATTTGGATAGCTAAAAAATATGGATTAAACGATTTACAAATATCAAATGCTCTTACTGAATATAGAGTTTTTGGAGAAACAAATGCACAGAGGGACGCAGATAATATAAGTGCTGGTATAAAAATGTTAAACGATGGATTGTATGTAAAAAGCAAAATGTTTATTGATGATAATTGGAAACATATTAATCCATTATTAATAACCTTGGATTATGATAAAAATAGACCTAGAACAGAAATTCGTATTAGTACATTTGATGATAATGTAAGAAATGTTTATGAAAAATTAAAAATACATATTGAAAATTTTAAAAATATATAATTAATGATAACTTAATAAAAACACAATTTTATTTGGTTTTTGCAAAGATGTGTGGGGAATAAAAATAGAAGGCATATATAATATACCTTCTATATGAATAATGAAAACTTTAAAGATAGTGGATATTGCGAGTATCTACTATCTTTTTTCTATTATATTAATCTTATATCATTATTATAAAAATGTCAAGCGTAAAAAAAATAGGAATCCAATAAATAGACTAATTGATTTTAGTTTAAATATTGGATTCCTATTTTTTTAATTAATTATTCATTTTTATTAATTATTGGATTTACATATGATAATCCAAATTGATTAAGTAGTTTTTCTAATATCTCATAATTGATATTTAATGTTAGGTTATTTTCTGCTAAATATGTATCAAATTCATGTGCTTCTAAACGTTGGATGAAGGATAGGAACTGTTGTGGGGTGTTATTACAATTAGTATATATTTTATGAAATAATTTATGTATAAATAAGTTTAAACACACCCCTATATTCTTATTATGCTTAAATATAAATTGATTTATTATTTTATCTAACTCTTCTTCAGAATAATCAGATACATACTTATTTTTCTCATATTTTAAATCTTGTAATATACTATTAACAATTATACTAAAACTCATAAGGTGATGAACGTCATCATATCTAGTATTAGTAAGAATACATTTAAAATCACAAGTTTTCATACTACTTATTTTCCAATCAACAGTTTTTAATCTTAAAAATTTTAAGAAATCATTAGTGTTATTAATTTTAGGTATTTTAGGATATTTATTAGTATCTCTTAAAATTTTTCTGTATTCTTTAAAACATTCAAAACAACCTCGATTCTTTTTTATTTCATAATATGAAGCATATTGAGTATCTTTATTTTTGTGTTTTTTGCATATAAAAGGGAGCTTTTGACTATCATTTTTATAATCTTATGCTTTAAATAATGGAATAAAACCACATTTACTAAATTCTTTTAAAATGAAATCTCCATCAAGTCTTTGATTATTGGCACATTTAGGACACCCATGATTTTGGGAATTAGTATTTAATAAATTTGAAGGTTTAGCTTTCCATTCATTCCCACACACATTATGTCTTATTAAAACTTTCTTATCTGCTCCAATATACTTTCCTAAAACAGTATATTCATCACCATATAATTCATAAACTTCGTTTTCAAATTGTTCTTGCGTTTTTCTTGCCATTATTAATTCCTTCTTTCACTATAAAAATTTTTATAAAACAAAAGATACTAAACTTGTGGCTTAGTATCTTTCCATTCTTTTAAACATTCTTTTAAAATATCATCATCAATATATAGCCAAAACATTTTATAATTATTTGGATTTAACGCTGATATTTTATATTTAATTCCTTTATTTTTTAAAAATTCCCTTAGATTCAAACTATAACATGGGAACAATTCTATATCTTGATTATTCATATTAATACCTCATTATTAATTATTTCTTGTGTTTTTCTTCTTTTTCAACTAATTTTTCTGCTTCTTTTAATTCTCTTTCATCAATTTCTTTTTCAAATTCTTCCTTCTCTTTATCTGTAGTTGGGACTATTTCTTGTCCTTTTTCTACAGCTTTATTCGAAACCCAAACAGGGAAGGGTAGAAAATGAATCCCTGTTAATTTACCAGTATGAAATTCTTGTGATAATACTATTACATTATGGTAACTATCAATCAAATCTTCTCTAGTCATATCTTTTGTGTCAGAAAAATCATCATTATACCCTTCATAAAAATGAAAACATTTTAAAGTTTCAATCATGGCATCCTTTGAAAGCTTTTCGCAGAAACTCCATTCTAGAATGTGATGTACTTGAAGTTTAGCTTCTTTATCACTTCTTCCAGTAATCCAACATTTAAAGTTATTATCTTTTTTTAATTTTTTCTTAGTTTTTCTAAACATGGAACTTTCCGTCCTTGGTACATGAGCAGGATACTCAATTACCTCATCTATCTCAATTATATCTGTATGTGCTTTTACTTCTTCAATAATATCGTCCTTATCATCCTTATTATCATCTATTTTACTAACTTTTTCATTATTTTTCATATAAACACTTCCATTTCTTTTAAATTTATGGTATATTTTGTTATAGAAACACATATCTAAGCAACCATTTCGACTTCAATTGAAATTTTATTGCTTGGATATGTGTTTTGTTTTATTAATTATTTAATAAATGTTTTGATTATGTATTGAAAGTTACTTGCTATAAAATTTAAAAGAAAAAATACTAGTGGGAGTAGTACACTTACTACAGCAATTTCCCATACTTTTATTTTACCTTTATTTTCAGAACTCACATAAGTATCAAATTTATCACCAATTTTTTCAATTGTTTGATTTAGTTTTTCTATATTTTTATTTAAATTTTGGATTGCTTGTCCTTGAGCAGAACTACTTACTTTTATTTCTGTTAATTCTTCATTATGTTTATCTATCTTCTCTTCATGCTTTTTTAATTCTTCATCATGTTTATCTATTTTTTCTTTGTATAATATTATAGCTGACTCATGTTTTTCTAATTTATCATTAATTTCTCCTAGTATATCACCTTGATTTGCATTTTGATTATTAATGTTGTTATCCATTATAAATACACTTCCTTTCAGTTTTTAAATTTCATCTCCTTTTATTCTTTTAAAACGGGTAATGGTTATGCTATCCAAAGTCAAACATATCGTTTATAATGTCTTCTGAATGGTCTTTAGAGTAGCCTTGTGTAGTTTTAGGGTCTGAATGATGTAAAAATAGTTGAACCTCTTCCAAGCTGAATTTTTTTGGTTTTCCTGTATCTTTATCAATAATTCTAGTATCTAACCCTTGCAACAAATGTTCACATCTTGTATGTCGCATTGAGTGGCAAAATATATTAATTTCCTTTTCTTCTAATCCACTCAATATTTTAGAAATAGCTACTATCCTATCATATAAAGCCTCATATGTAACTTCTCTTTTACCATCGCCTTTTCCAACAATCCACAAAGAGTCGATATTGTCTTCTCCTCTTTCTTCTAAGTATTTCTGAATTAGTTCTTTAGTGTCATTTAGATATACTAAAGGAAATAATTTACCTCTTTTACCAATAACTACATTTGTTTTATTACCATCTAACAAGCCTTGTTTACGAATTTGATATACTTCGTTCCTTCTGCCACCTGAATCATAGAAAAGCATCCATAGCACAGCATTTTGCCAATCTCCCTTTTCAACTAAATAAGTTCTAACTTGCATAACTTGTTCAAATGATAAAAAGAAATCATCCTCATTCGTTCTAACTGGTTCTTTGGGTAATCCTTTAACTTTACGAGCCACATTAGATTCATATTCATAGTCATCATCATCTTCAATGTAAGTAAGCATTGAACGAATAGAACTCATTAATCTATTAACTCTTGCATTAGACATTTCTTTTTCTTGACACCATAAATTAAATCTTCTAAAATCTTTTTTATTTAGTTCTAATATACATTTATTGTTTAAATCTTTTAAGATATATATTAGAACTATTCTTATATCATTAAAATACTGTTCTATTGTTTTCGGTTTCATTTTTCTTTGTCTATATTCTTCTAAATAGTCATTCATAATAATTTTATTTTCTTTATTTACTAGACTCCAATCCTGTTCATTGTAAACTCGATTATATACCTTACCTCTTTTATCTGCCATAATATCAAGTCCTTTCTTTTTCTTATAAAATTTCGTTAAAACGTTATTTGAAGATATTTTTTGTCAGATTTTTTAAATTTTTTATAGACAAGCTATAATTTTTAACTTAAAATATAATTATAATATAATTAAAATAGTATCTAAGGAGAGTTTTTATGAGAGTAACATTAAATGTTAATTCAACATTATTAAATGATTTTTATAAAACTTGTGATTATTTACATAAAGTTAAACGCCAAAATTGTTTTTATAATAAATCTTCAGCATTTCAATATATAATTAAAGAATTTAATCAAGATGTTGAAGATGTAGGGTTAAATATTGCATATAATTCATTAGAACCTTATAATGATAAAATTAAAAAAGATTTTGAACTAGGAATTTCTATAGATGATTATTACTATAAAAAATTCCATAAAAACTTTACTCATCTTGAAACATCTTTTCCAAAATTAATAAGATTATTGATGTGGAATTTAATTTTAAATACAAAAATAGAGTAGGGTATACCTACTTCTTTTTTTTCTAATCAAAAATACATCGATTCTGATAAAATTTCAAAAAATAGTTTTATCAATTCCTAGTATTTCTTCATTTACTATTCGTTTAAAATTATTTCAAATATTATAGAAAGGGTATATTACCATATATTTTATATTGAAAACATTTTCAAAATGTAATATAATATAATTACCAAAAATCATTATCCTCATTAAAATATTTCTAAAATAAAAATAAGTAGGGAAGTATACTTTTTATAAATTCTCTACTTATTTTTATTTTTCTGTTTTTTATAATTTTTCTAAATTTCAAACTCGCTCATACTCACTCTAGCTTCTAAATACTCCATTTTTTCACAACCAATATTTGGATAAAATCGTCATTTTAATTAGAATCTAGTTACACTTGCTTGTGTTGCTGATGTTTGTCCACTTGCATATATAATTTGTGCGGATGGACACATAACATAATCTATAACATTATTAGAAGAAGAAATATAAATTCCAGTTGTTACTACTGATATATATGTTTTAGAAACAATAGTTCTTCCACCTATCGCTATTCCTAATGAACAGTCGACTACACTTCCGCCTATAATTTGTGCTTGAGATAAATCAGCTATATTTATCGCATAATCTGTTCCATTATTTATATGCCGAATATCAAAACTAGATATAACTTGACAGTCTTTTATTACTGGTGAATTACAATCATATGCATTTCCACCTATAATTGCAGTTACACAATTGCTATTTCCTGTTATAAATTGATTAGCTGAATTTACCCTTGCATTAATAATAGTTACATTTATAGAATTAATATTATTTATAAAATTTCCAGTATGACTTACACCAATAAAAGTACAATTAGCAAAAGAAAGACCTCTTGTATCTAATCCTGTATTTTGGTCTATCCTTATTTGATAATTCGTATTACTTGACCATACAAAATTACTATCAGAGAAGGTTACAGAATTTACACTTTTTATCCATAAGTTAACTTGTTCAAATTTACAAGCTACAAATTGAATTTCTCTAATTTGAGTAGTTGTGGCACTCATTAAAATTAAACCACATTGTTCTACATGTAATTTTAGACAATGAACCGCATTTGTTGTATCAGAATTATCAAGGAAAGTCATACATGGTTTTGTATCATCACCAATAACACCACAAAATAAAATATCCATATCATCAAATGTACAATCGTAATTTTCAACTTGATTAATTGCTATTCCTGCAAGATTAAATATGCCAATTCTACGAATTTTTACAGACATACAATAAGAAAGATTGATACCTCCACAAGTTGCTCTATTATTTGACAGTGTAGTAAAACTACATGTATCACTTCCAATAGTCATATCTTCTATTCTCACTTGTGCTAATCTTGATGTATGATTTGTTCCAGTTACATCAAAAATATAACCACTTGTAAAATTACCTTTTATAATTGTTGTATCAATACCCGCACCTTTATAAGTTATATTTGATTTCATTATTATAGAACTTAATATTTGATAAGTACCTTGTGGAAAATATATTATACCTCCACAGTTCCCAATATAACATGAATTAGTTGCATTTGATAAAATTAATGTCGCTGCATTTATAGCAGGTGTCCAATCTTCATTACTTTGTCCTAAATTAGTTACTAGTGATTTATAACTGGTTACATCCACTTCTAAATTATTTAATTTAGTATTTATTGTAGATATATTGGTAACAGTTTCGTTTATTGCATTTACTAAACTGCTTTTATCATTTGTATTTAATCCACTTAAATCACCATTTGCAGATTCACCGATTAGAACTGGAATTGGAATGTTACTCATATTAAATCACTCTCCTTATATTTATTCATTTATTTTGTGTAAATATTGTTTTTTATTTTCAATATATTTTCCATATTTATGTCACATTCTTTCATTATTTATTAATTATTTTATTTTTATATAATATAAAAAGAGATATAAAAAGTCTAAAAATAAACTCTTTATATCTCTCAAATACTTCATTTTACTTTAATTTTCAAACCTACAAACACATTAAAATAAATTTTTTATTGTATATCAATATAACAAAGCACACTAAAATTAATTAGCGTGCTTGGACTATTTTTATTACCTACCATTTTTAGGCATTGGAACATCATGTTCTTTACATCCCTCTGCTATTCCTGGATTTGAAGGTGGTGGTGCTGGTGTACCTTGAGATATCTGACTATTTGTTGTGTTAGTATTATTGGTTTTTACAGTTGAAGTTGTTACATTTTGTTGATTATTTGTTATAGGCTTTGCTGTAGTGGTTTGTGGTACTGATTTATTTTGTTGTACTGTAGCCTGTGTCTTAGACTGTGGTTGTATAGTTTGTACTTTTGGTTGTTGAACTTGTATTTGAGTTTTTGGAGTTGGAGTGTTAACTTGCTGTGTAACTTGTACAGGTTGATTAATTGGTTTAGCTTGTGTATTTGTAGTAGCTGTATTTTTAGTGGTATCTACTTTTTTATTACTAGCAACTGATTTTTTTACTGTTTGTTGAACTGAAGCATTTTTACTAATATTATATTGATGTGCTTCATACATACCTACACCACCTATTACTGCAACAGTAATAATTCCACTTATTAGTTTTCCCGTTAAAACTTTAGCAATTAATAACTTTTTCATTTCTTCACCTTCTTATATTTCTTAATAATAAGTAATAAGTAATAAGTAAATATTTTTTCTATATTTTATATTATACTATTAATGAAATATTTTGTCAACACTTATTTAATTTAATTTATTAATTATAAACTAAATTTTTGTATAAGTAAAAGTAATATTTTGTGTAGGATTATTAACTGTAAGCATTATTGTATTTTGTGTTTCATTTGCAGTATATCCTTCTATATTTATTGGTGTATATGTATAACTTCCCATATTTAAATTATTATTTATTATTTGTTTAGAAATAACGTTATTAGTAGTATCAACATAATTCAATGTTATTGTTCCTTCTATTTTTGTGTATTCAAAAGTTATAACAATATTATTCATAGTTTCCGTTAATGTTACAGATTGACTAGATGCACTAGATAACATAAACCCACTTGAACTAAAATCTTTACTTTGATATGTATAAGTTCCTAAATTCAAGCCACTATTTACTGTTGCAGGTTCTATTAAACTATTGTCAACACTATTTAAATATTGCACTGTTATATTTCCTGTTACTATTGGTGGATTCAACACATCATTTACCATACCTTCTAATGTTGTTATTGCTTTTAACATTGTTGCATCTGTTACAATAAAACTTTTTGTATTATCTGAAGATATAACATTACCTAAATCATCTAATATACTATATGTATAACTTATATACTTGCCTTGTGGTGCAGTAACCATACCTATTCCTGTTAAAATATTATTCATAAGATAAATCTCCTTTATTTTTAATTATTTTCATCTATTTGTGGATATAATAAAGCTTTCATTATCATATCTGTACCATAAGATTTTAAATTTTTAGTTATATCTTGTGGTTTTGCTTGATATAATAAATTTTCAATTTTATTTGTCATACCTAAATTTTTATATTCATGACCTTTTCTCTTTGCTTTTAATTCATATGAAAAATCAAGGTCTTCTGTTAAATTCGTTGTAATTATTAAAACATAATTAGGATGTTTTTCAATTTTATAATTACAATTACTATCAGGGTAAAATTTAAATATATAATTTATATTTGTATTAAGTGCCTCTATTATTAATGGATTAAAATATATTATACATTGATTATCAGTAATTGTTCCAAATCCACTGTGATTTAACCATGATTCTGATGATTCTTCAGCATAGTAAAAAGTATCTCCCAATGATGAATTAATCTTGTAGTTCTTAGACCCTGAAACTGTTAAATTTGTACAAGATACATTTCTAATGCTATCTAAATCCCATCCATTTACATTTAAAGACCCATACAATTGATTACCCTTCACATTGTCAATATACAACGCATGTGTAGAATCACTATTAACAAAAGCGGAAGCGTTAATATAAAAAGGAGCGTGCATATATGCTGTTGGTTCACCCTCATTATAACTATTATTACTAACTTCCAAAATAGTTCTTGATGATGTAGAATTACTATTTCTAACACCTATTATTGTACTCGCTCCAATCTCAGAGGTTATATTTATTACAGGTGCTCCTGTTGCATTTCCATTAGAATCTTCTACTCTAAATACACCAATTTCACCAACTTGTCCTGCCGTACCAAGAAAATCATCAAAATAAATAGAATAATTTTGAAGGCTCATTGATTGCTTATGTGTATTACTATCATAAAATACTATCATACCATTTTGATTATATATATCACCCATACTAAGTACACCTAAAATATTTTCAGCCGCCAATTTAGGTTCAGTATTATAACAAGTACCAATATAACAATTAGTTAAATTACCACTTGGGGCTACCACTTGAACTACATCACCTATTGTTAATATATTATTACTACGATTATTAATATTTTTTAAAATAGCAGGTGTTATACCCCAATTTATTTCTACATCTGCTAAATTACCTGATACACTAACAACTGTTGCAGGATAATACTTTACACCTTGTTGATTTAGTAATTTATTATCAATCATTTTACTAAATATATTCAATAAATGTTGTTGATTTTTAGAATCATTATTAAAACTTGTTGAATTTCCCATAAAATTTCACCTTCTTTATTCTAACATTTTATAATTGATATTATTAATTATGTTTTTATTATTTAGCATTGGTAGCATTTATTGTCATTCTATTTTCAAAATCGCTGCCGTCTGAGTATTTCAAGCAAGTTAACGACATTTCTGATTGCATATCTATTGGCAATTGCACTTTTTGAATTGCAAACCTTGACATATAAAGTCCCAAATTTGTATCAGTAATAGTTATAGCCTTATTCACATCCACATGAGGAAGTGGTAATGCTTTCATAGTTATACTTTCTTGCACTCTTTGATACTGTGTTAATAGTTGTTGTGCATATTGTTGACATAAATCATTACTCCACAAATTATCATTCTGCTCAGTATATGTCTTTGGTGGTATAAATCCTACTCTAGTGCTAGATGTTAAATCAGTATTTGTAGCTACACCTCTATATATTGCATTTGTATTAGAATTGTTAGCTATTATTATTACTTGATTATATACATTATCAAATTCTAAAACACGAGTCCCTCCCATATATGAAATATCATTTTTTGTAAAATTCCAAATTGTTTCCAATTTATTAATATCAGTAAATTCTTTAAAAACTAAATTTCCACCTTCATTGTAATAACATTCCCTCATATATAGATTTGCTAAATCTCTTATTATTGTACCATAATTATATGTAGCATTCCATGCCATATTATATGGTGTTTTATCTGTAACTTCTTGTATAACAGGCACTGTATAATCCCAACATAAGGGTAATATAGAATTAATAGCAGAAGTTACAGATGTTTGTGCTGGAATTTGATAAATTGCACCCAATGTGTTTTGCGAAAGTAATTGCCATTTATCACTAGCTTTTAAATTAACTCTATATCCCTCTGATAAATCTGAAACAACTTCTGGTTTACTATTACTACAAACAAATACCCCTTGTGGAAAATATTTATAATTTCCTTGATTGTCTAAAACACCGACATATAATTTAAACATGGTATTCATCCATAAAACTCCATTATTAGGGTCAGGTAAAAAGAATTCATCTGAATTATCTAAAATTAAATTAACACTTCTTCTACAACCTGTACTATTTGAACAATCTATCGTAAGAGTTGAACCAATTAATGGATATTTTGAAAATGAATTATAAACACTTCCATCTGTAGGTCTAATCATATCAATCTGTAATGATGGTGAAAATCTTCCAGAAAGAATTAAAGCTATATATTCATCATAAGTTAATTCTCTAGCCAATTACGTCACATCCTTTCTTAATTTTTATATATTTTTAAAAAGATATATTTCTTTTTTCTTTCATTTTTATCATATTTTGCGTTTCATCTCATGACCGAAGTCACAAGTGTTCACGCCGATTTTATAAAAATAAAGCATTCCAAAGTGAATTAGAACACTTTATTTTTTATTGATTTAATTATTAGCATATGAATCGCCAATCTCATTATAGTAGATTGTGACATTAATTAATTTTTGACCATTTATTGTTAAATTTTCATCGAATGTATGTTCATGAGAAGTTTGTGATGTATTGGTAGTAGAAACCATTATAATTTGACCCTCTCTGTTTTTTATATATTTATAATCACTAGAAGCTAATAAAATATGTAAACTTTCAAGATAATCAGCCCAATTTAAATTACCTTCAAAATCATAATTACCATTTATATCAAATGGTATTAAACTACTAGTAAACGAACCTGAACGAAAATCTCTGGGTAAAGTAATAACAGTGTCATATTTTGTAAAATTTTTCAAATATATTGCATTATTATTATTAATTACTTTATCACTTGTAACATTTAAATCAAATTTGAATACTTGAACATTATCATTGATTCCTGGGTCAGAACTATCAGCATCACTAGAAATCAAATAATATCCATAAAAATTAGTTTTAAATTCATCTGTTATAATAGGTTCGCTAATTTGTGTGTCTGATTGAGCATAAATATAATAAACATATGTTTTATTGCCTTCAGCTTTATAATCAATCCATGAAGTTATATTAGGAGTAACTTCACATACTTTGTACATAATATCAGCATTTAATTCTTGTCTATATAAAATCCATGATGTAACACTACCTGTTAAATTACTAACATTACTAGCATCTACAGTATTATTCATACTCGCAAGGAATATAACATTAGGAGTCCATTCAGGCAATATACTAACACTAGTATTTAAAATATCGGTATCATCCATAGTTTCATTTTCTATGTATATACTATCTAAAACACAATTACCGTTAAAAGTGAAACCTGTATGAGATTGATTATGTAAATTTGTATTTGTTATTTCATTATATATACTTGAAGAATTCATTAAAAATCCATTAATCGTTGACATAGTTTTCACCAACTTTTTTAATAAGATTTAATTTTAAATTTTATATCAACTACAAAATTTATATCATTATTTCCATGTACAATAAAATAATCTTTATGAATATCATCTAAATCTACCCACACGTTACCATTACCATATGGAGAAACAAATATTTCATATGTCAAAATATTTAAATCAATATTGTTAAATATTTCTAAATCTTTTAATTTAACAATACATTCTTTATTATGTAATTTATTTTTAAATATTACTGACTTCCATTCATTGTTAATTGATTCTATTTTTTCATTTAATTCTTGGATTCCTTTAGTAATATATGGAATAAAAATATCAACTCTTGGTTGTAAAATTTCCGAACCATCTTCTTGTTTTACTGAACATACAAATTCTGGGTTTATCTTTTGTAGTTCTTGTGCACTATATCCTATAGATGTTGTTTTCGTAGCATTTTTAAAATTAAATTGTTTATGATTAATTTTTAATAGTTTTGGTAGAGCTTTTTCTACCGATTCTTTTATATTTTCTTTTAATTTTTCATCGGAAGCCCATATTGCTATACCCCAACTTCCATTATTATCAGTAACAAAAGACGCATAAGGACTTCCGTTATTGTAATTATAGATAAAACTAGTAACATTTGGAGAATACATAGCATTATTCCCATTTATTGTAATTTTACTACCAACAAAATCTAATTGTCCTCCTCCTTTAGTAGCTGTACCATTATATGCAATAATCCTACTATCGTAATCCACATTATTACCACTTGAATGAAAATCAATATATGGAGTATTTGCAGTATTAAGTGTTCCCATTTCTTGTCCAGTGTTATTTAATCCGTCCATACTAAATTGAAATACTTCTACTCCAAAATCATTTAATATTGTAAAATTATCTCTTTTTATAGCTAATCCACCATTCCCATCAAAATAAGGAGTTATATAATCAAATAATTGATTATCTAAATTACCATTGTTTGCTATGGCATTTACAATGTCACCCAATGAATCAGAACTAGAAGAATTTCCAACATCAGGGATTTGAAATCCATTATTTGTTGTTTTCATAAAATCCGTCCTTTCTTTATTAAATTTATATTAATTTATATTAATTATTTTCTTGTGTTAAAAAAGCAATAGGATAATTATAATAGTCTTTAACCATAAAATTACAAATATTTGCTACTGAATTATATATATTATATTGTCTAATAATTATATGGTCAGATACCACATAGATAATAAAAGGGTTATCTGTAATAAATATAACCTCACTATATGTTATAATATTATTAATTGTTGTATAAAATTTTTGATTGCTATTACTGTATCCTATTTGATATTCATTATCTGTTGTTGTAAATATTAATCCATCATAACCTCTTTGTAATTGTACAGTAAAACATAAGGTAAAATTCGATGGGATAGTTGAATTATATGTTAAAGTACATCCACTATTCATAGACAGTGCTGTATTACCATATTTTATAAAATTATTAATAAAACTATAATTGTTAATCAAAACACCTTCATTAGTATATAAACCTGCCCAATTTATAGTTAAACCGGATGTATTATTATCTTGAGTAATTAAAGGTTTATTTTTTATATTTAAAATAGGATAATTAACTAAAAAATCTTGTGACTGTGTAATAGTCATTCCTGTGCAACCATTAACTACATTTGTTTGAATACTTAAATCTACCTCATATTGTCTATTATTAATTAATCCATCACAGTTATATATTATATTTGTCTTGTATACATCACCACTTTGAAATACTAAAGTTTTATTTATTTGCATTATTTTCACCTACTTTATGGATAAATTTGATAAGATATACTATATCCATTATTTAGCACCCATCCAACCAAGTTGATAGTTTTAGAAGTAGTATTTATTGTATACATATTACTAGTTAAATTCACACCATAATAATTAAATTGAAAAGTTGCATTAGTTAAATCTACAGTAGTGTTTTGTATTGGTATACTTGTTGTTCCATCAGCAGTTGAAGTATAAGTATATACAACTTTTGATATCTCATAATTTTTATCTAAATTTCTAACATGGTCTCCTGCACTATCCCATACTGTGCCATTGGCATCTGTTCTAATATCAACTAATTCCGAATCTTTACCACTACCATTACTAGTAATTATATTAGCTACTTGATTTTGTGCAGATTTAGCTGTAGTTAGTGCAGAATTTGAATTAGTCAAAGCTTGTATAGATGTAATATTAGCTTCATTTGCAACAGTATTTGCATTATTAATATTAGTATTTAATGTATTTACATCAGATTGATTAGGAAATGATATATTACCATTTATTCCACCCATATAAAAACGTTCTTCATCTGTTGTTAAAGCAGGTTCACCTAATGATAAAGTAGGTAAATTTGTCACTGAACCATTCAATAATTGAACTTTATCTATTATTGTCGTAGCCATTATTCATCCTTCCTTTCTTTATTAATTTTTACAAAAATAAACATTATTTTATTTAAAAACTACCGCAGTTTATTGCGTACCTCGGATTACTTCTATCATCATTAAATTGTCCACAATATATTTGTGTTCCATTTACTTGTTGCCCAAATTTACCACAATAAACTTCATAATTAAAACCATATATAGTATAATTATATTTCATAATTTGTATATTTTCTGCTTGTGTATACGTTGCCCCAAATGTATTACTTTTTGAATTATTTCCTGTTGAAGTAATTACTAAATTAGGTGTTGACATATTTGTAAATATGTTTTCTCCACTAGTTATAACTTCATTATTATTATTACTATTCCATAATTTTAATTGCCATTTTAATGCACCCTTTTGTGTAATTGTATTAGCTGGTAAAGTGTATAAAAAAGTGTCACCATCATACAATATTGAACTTAATGATGTTTTAGTTAATGATTGTATGTTATTTAAAATAATATAAGAATTTGATGAAGAGTCGTTTTTATTTCCTGTTACTATTATTTTTATTGTATGCCATCCATCATTTAATGATAAATTTGTGTAATTATTAGTAATATACAAATCAGTATTACCCATACTCATATTATCTATATATATATTTGCAATACCCAAATCAGTCCCATCTTCAAAATTGACAATTACTCCTGTACCATTAAAAGACAATGTTATGTAATCATTTGCATTATTTGAACCTTTTATATTTCCACTATTTAAAATTTCCATATAATCTAATTCTACTCTACAATTAACAGCACTAGGATTTTGTGTGCCTGTAACAATAACTTTTATTGTATGCAATCCATAAGTTAAATTTGTTACAGAATATATCAAATCATGATAAACTATAAGAGCACTATAAGTATCTACTGCTGTCATAAAAGTATCATCAATATAAATATTTGCAATACCATGGTCATTATTTGTTGTCATATATAAATTTAAACCTGTACCATAAAATTCATATTGAAAATAATCACCTGCATTGTTAGAATAATGAACAGAATTTCTAAAATAAGAGTTATCTGTACTAGTTAATACATTCCAACCACTACCACCATAACTAATATTAGTATCAATATCATCTACGATTTGAGAAAAATTAGTAGTCCAACCACTACCACTATAACTAACATTAGAACTATTAGCTTGAACAGTTGTTGAAGGTGAAGAATCATATAGTAAATTATTATTAATATCTTTAATTATTACTTCATAAGAATCTACTTGATTACCATTCACGACACAAGAAAAAATTGTTGGTTGTTGTAAATCGACACTCGTTAAATAGGGACTTAGAAAACTAGGTTGATACAACGTTATAATACTATTTGTCGTTGTCATTTAATCTCACCACTTTTTAATTTTTTTATTAAATATATTTTTATTAAAAAAAACAATAAGATTTATATATTTTAAATAATCTTATTGTTTTTTAATTTTTACTTTAAAACTATAATTTTATTTAGTTTATTTTTATTATGTCATATAATTTGTAGCTACAATTTGTTCTAATTGTGCTACAAATGTATCAGGTCTTGTAACATTTGGTAATTCTATTTTTGAAATATTATAAGTATTACTAGTTGTATTGTTATTCGTACTTGGTACATTATTTAATGAATATGATGGTGTTAAACTATTTATATTATTTAGTCTATTTAAGAAATTCAAAGTATCAGTATTATTTAATACTTGTTCGCCACCTTGAAAATCTTTTAGTTGATTACCAATTACTAATTCCATACCATTCTCTGATACAGGATGTATACCCGTTGTTGCATTATCTGTTCCTTGTTCATAACCAACATATGAACCTCCTGACATCATAGATTTAATTCCTGGAACATTTGTTATTGTACCATACCTAGCTTTAATGTAATTTATAGCAGCTATTGCATTGTCTATTGGATTATTTATATTATTATGTCCATTCATCATATATTCTTGAAATGTACTTGGTATCATTTGCATTAATCCTTGTGATGGATGCCCTTCTTGTGCATTAATATCTGTTAAATTTATTGAATTTGGATTTCCACTAGATTCTTTTTCTGCAATAATTTCTAAATCAGATAACCATGAAGATGATGTACCTGTTGCTTGAATTGCTTGTTTTAACCATTGTTGTACATTCCCACTAACTGTTATATTTGCAGTATTAATAGTATTATTAAGTTTATTTGATATAAAACTCTCTATATCAGCTTCATTCATTCCATTAATTAATCCTTGCATCATATATGTGCCAATTTCATGCATAACTGTACTTGGACTATGAATTCCTAAATCTGTACGAAATTGATTTTCTATATTAGTACATAAATCATTAATATTTTTCGTCAAATCAGGTGTACTATCATTGATTCCTTTACCAATTTGAATATTAATCTGTTTCCCATTCTCATTTGTTCCATTAGTAAATTCTGTAATCATTGTTTTTACATTTGTAATTAATTGTTGCATTGGTGTAGTTACAGAAGTAGAACTATTATTAATAGAATCACCAATATTTTTATTAGTATTAATACTATATTGATTAGACCCATCTACAAATTTTTGTATTTCATTTTCTATTTCTGTTTTTAAATTAGTAACTGGATTTTGAATTAATTGTTTATTATCATTAATTGCATCACCTATATTTTGTGCTGTTGTTTGAACAGATTGTGATATATCAATAGAATTATTATCAGCACTAGAACTTAAATTATTATTTAAGAAATTCAAAGTATCAGTATTATTTAATACTTGTTCGCCACCTTGAAAATCTTTTAGTTGATTACCAATTACTAATTCCATACCATTCTCTGATACAGGATGTATACCCGTTGTTGCATT
>JAEHJW020000239.1_pt1 | contig 104178 bp, 108 predicted proteins | sample 9271431 | NCBI WGS metagenome assembly JAEHJW02
TTGAAGGACTGGAACTTGAAATAGATGGTTGCGTCGACTAGGCTCGCCTGGGTGGGCAGCGTCCACTTGAACACCGGGCCTGCGGTCAGCGAGGCGAAGCTCGCGCCTAGCGCGTGCGCGCTAGCGCCCGTCCCGTACATGGCCCGGTACAGCGTGGTGAGCCGATATTGGCTGATCGCAGTCAGCGTCTCGTTCTGGTAGGCGATGAGCTCGCCGTCGACCCAGCACAGCGATGCGCCCTGCGCGGCGCCCCCTGCAGGCACGGGCCCCAGCACGCCGGCGCTCTCGGTGAGATCGACTGCCAGGGTGTCGCCCGAGTCCGGATTGGCGCCGCTGTAGGCAACCAGAGCGGCGGACAACGTGCCCTGCGCGCCCTGCCCTGCCACCGTGCCGATGTCGGTGTAGTGGACGTCGTCCGTCGACATCCACACCGCGGCACCGCCCCAGGTCGCCACGGGCCCCGAGAGCACTATCCAGACCTGCGGCCCGCTCGCCCCGCACAGCGCGGCCGGCGGCTCGAAGATCACGGGCGGATTGACAGGCCCCGTGGCGATCATCGAATTGGGCACGTAGCCCGCCGTCGCCTGTTCGGGATAGGCGACCGACCAGCCGACGCCGGGAAGGTACTCCTCGGCGGTGATCTTGATGGTGCCGTTGTCCTGCTCCTCCATCTCCTGCACGCGCACGAGCTTTTGGCTGAGGCCCAGGTTTGCGCTGCTCAGCGTGACCAGGTCCATCACCTCGATCAGGCCGTTGTCCCAGGAGACGAAGAACTCGTAGAGGTTGCGCACGTACAGCTGGCGGTTCTTCATCAGCTCCAGGCACATCGTCGCCATCGAGGCGTTGGCCAGGAAATGCGCCTGCACGGTCGGCGCCAGACGCACCCCGGAAGCAAGGATCTGCTGCAACTGCTCGATGCTCGCCTGGTCCTTGGACTCGATGGTGTTGGCGTTGTAGTCGTAGGCCCGGTCCTTGATCTCCATCTTCCAGTCGTTGTACGCATCGAGCGGGTCGGTGCGCGAGATCTTGATGTGGTCGCCGTTGCCTTGGGCAACGAAGTCATCATCGCTGAGATTGGCCGTGACTGTGAGGTTCGGCGTATATGTCACCCCGAACCCTGAACTGGCGCCGTCCCCGTACGGGATGAACTTGAGCAGGCCGCCGGTCCACACCGCGGCTGTGTTGGTCGCGCTCAGCCAGTCGTCGAGATACGAGGCCGCCGGCTTGAGGCTGTTGATGAACGCTGAGAAACCGATGCCCAGCGCCCCGACGTATTTCTGGTAGCTGTTCGCGGCCGACTGCAAGCTCACCAGGTCGACTTTGCTGGCGGGAAAGCCCGCACCAAAGCTAGGGTTGGTCAGAAAGTCCAGGATCACCTGCGCCGGGTCCGCATCCAGGTTGCTCGCCGGACACGTCCCTGCGAGGTTGCCGCTGCACTCCAGCCACAGCGCTGGCATCGAGTCGCCGGTGCCGATGTTGTAGTTCGACACGTCCATGTGCGCCGTGCCGGGATAGGCGAGCGCTTGGGTTGGATGGTTGGATGTCAGGTAGGTCCACGCCGACTGGCCCGGGCTACCGGCGAAGAAGCTGAACCCTTCAGCCGCCAGCGTGGTCTCGCCTTTGTTCTTCCACAGCGTGCCGGTGCTGCCGATCACCCCTTCGGCGAGTCCTATCTGCACCGACACGTAGTCGTTCGGAACCTGCGGCGCGCCCTTGCCACCTCCGCCCTTGCCCGAGGACTTGCCCTTGCCACCGGCGGTGACCTGGTGGAAGTCCCCGTACCAGATGATGTTGCCCGAGACCTTCTGCGTCCCGTAGACGATGGGGATGGGCAGCCCCAGGGCCGAGGTCTGGATCTGCAGGCCCGTATAGGCCGGTTGCCCGCTGTTGCTGCTGCCCGAGTGAAACAGCCCGCTCATGGCGCGCCCCCTGGGCGGAAGGCCCGTGGAAAACGATCCTTGAGCGGTGACTTCGACGCGTCGCCCCAGACCACGCCCCGGTCCTGGCGGTTGGCGTGGATCACCAGTGGGTAGGCGATCACGATCGCGCTATGGCTCCAGGTGCGGCCGAAGCGAAACAGCATGATGTCGCCTGGCTCAGGCGTCGTGAAGATCTCGACCGCATGGGGCAGCAGCAGCTGGAGATACCGCTCTTCATCGCGATGCAGATGCCAGTCGACCGGGTACGGTCGCGGGTCGACGTAGGGGACCACGCCGCAGCGGCTGTAGACCTCGACCAGGATCATGGCGCAGTCGACCCCCGCGCCCTTGACGTTGGCATGGTGGTGGTAAGGGGTGCCGACCCACGTCTTGGCCTCGGCGACCACGGCGGCGCGCTGCTCGGGACTCACAACGCCACCTGTGGGACGGGCACGAAGGGGAAGGCACGCATGTTCGCGAGGTTGTTGAAGCGGCTCTGGCAGGTTGGGAGCGTCTTGTCGCAGCCGGGGAAGGCGTCGAAGGTGTCGCCCGTGGCCGGCGCGAATGGCAGCGGCAGCGTGAGAATCAGCTGCGAGCCGGTCGCCAGCTTGATCGTTCGCAGGAGTCCGGCGTTCTCGCCGCTTGTGAACAACACCGTGCCCTGCCAGTAGTAGCCGGCCGTGGCCGAGTTGGTCCACTCGATGGTGTTGTCGCTCGATCCGGCGCCGACCACGCCGCTCGCGCGCCACGCCGAATTGGCCAGCGTGCAGCCCGAATCGAACAGGGTGTGCAGACAGGTCGCCTGCCAGCTGTTCCTTGGCATGGGCTGGTTGAGCAGGTTCAGGTAGGACTTGACCTTGAGCTGGCACTCGACCGAGGTGAGCGAGTCGATGGTCGACACCATGCCGTCGAAGAGCACCAGCGACCCGACGGGCTGAGCGTTCCAGTCGGCCATGAACACCCGCTCGCGCTTGAGACCAGCGTCGTCGAGCAGGCCGCCGGCAATGGCGTCGAACCAGGCGGCGTTATTGATCCGCATGCCGCTGTCGGCGCGAATCACGACGCTCTGTTCGTCAACGCCCAGACCCACAGCCTTCTTGAACCTCAGCCCCTCGATCTGTAGGCCGTACGCGTCGTAGTACACCCCGCCCCAATAGATGGGCTTGTCAGCGCAGGTGAAGGTGAGCGTCTGCCCGGACGGCGCCAGGGTAATGGTGAAGAGATCTGCCATCACGAACTGGCGCGTCGCCAGGAGTTCGGCCAGGGTCATGGCTTGACCATCTCCAGGGTGAGTTTTTTGAGCTCCCAGAGCTGGTACATGAAGTTGTTGTAGTCGTGCGCGTCGTCGGCAAAGCGCACGCGGTAGTACCAGGTGTAGGAGGCAGTGATCGCCGCCCCCGCCGCCGGGGCAGTGATGAATACGATGGTGTTGGGCATGATCAGGCTCCACCCCGAGGCCTGCATCACCCCGCCGACGGACACACCGAGCGTCGTCTGATCCACATAGCCGATCGGCTCTGCAAATCCCGCATAGGTCTTGGTGAGCTGAAAGCTCGTGGTCAGCCCGTCGCCAGTGCCGACGGAGTACCCAGCGACGCTGTTGGGCTCGGACGGATCGGCAAAGAGGAAGGTATCGAAGGCGCCGTGGCGGGCCAGGAAGAAGCCCGCGAGGGTCTCGAGCTCGGCGAACCCGGCCGTCTCGCGCAGGAACTCGTAGCTCATCTCCCACTTCCACAGCGGGTAGGCGTAGTTCGACGCCCGGACCTCCCGGCCCGAGACATGCTTGGAGATCGCGGTCGCAAACTGCGGCGTCTTGACGATGTCCCACTTCAGGCCAGGCAGGGTCGGGAACACGAGGTCGCTCATGGTGAAACAGGGTGAAGGCGGCGTCGGATAGTCGAACAGCACCAGCGCGCAAAGCTGCGTCGCACGAATGCGCGGATCGTCGTCGACCACGATTTGCGCGCAAAGCTGCGAGATGCGGGCATTGGCCGACTCCCACAGCACAAAGGCTGCGAGTTGGGACGCGCGCACGCGCGGATCGCCATCGGCCAAAACACCAGCCGCCAGCTGCGAGACGCTGGCGGCTGGATCGTCGTCCGCGATAACGCTCGCGGCGAGTTGCGAGACGCGCGCGTTCGACGCACTGCTGTCGAGCAGCTGCGCCGCAATCTGCGATACGCGGTCGGCCATACCATCAGCTCACAACTTCGCAGCCGATCTCGAGGGCGTTGACGTCAGATACCGCCCAACTGGCGCCCGTCGCCGGATTGGTGGCGAACAGATCGGAGTAATACTGGTAGCTCGTGCCGATGCTTTTCGTCGCCCCGGCCGTTTGCGTGGCGCCGCTCTTGATGAGATTGGCGACCGAGCGACTGCCCGCATCGTCCTTGCGGTAAACGCCGCAGACCTGGACACCGTAGACGGTAGCGCCGGACGGCAATCCGGCATTGGTCCCGTAGAGATCGATGGCGCCGACCGTACCGCTCACGTTATAGGTCTGGTCCTGGTCGACGCCGTCCTCGCTTACCGCGGCATAGTTGTTGACCGTATAGGTGAAACCGATGTCCGGGTAAATCGACGAGGACACGGAGGATGCAGGCGGCGGCAATGTCGCCCCGGGCGTTGAAGGCGGCGAGACGTAGGCGATGCTGTAGGTCTGCGCAGACGACGCCAGGCTGCTGTAGTCGTTGAAGTAGTCAAACGCGAACGAAGTGTCGGTGATGAATCCAAGCGCGTAGTCCGTGTCCTTGTAGACGGACGCCGTGACGTTGTTGAAGGTGAGCGTGTTCTGCCCAGCTGAGAGGCCGATCCTCTCGTCGCCCACGTAGAGGATCTGGCTGGGCGTCAAGGCTGCCGGGTCGATCGAGGCGATGACGGGGCGGATTTTCATCGCCGGGTAGTTGGTCTGCGCGTAGAGCAGGATGGACGTGATCGTCGCGTCCTGCGCCATGCGTGGAGCAATGCCAGAAAGTGGGCTGTCGATCCCATAACTGCCTGTCTCCGGAAGGTTCGCGAGCGGATTGGCCACGTCGCAGGAGAGGATCAATTGGTTGGCGCCGAGCGTGTAGTAGTTGCCGCCCTTCCCGGTCGCCCCTTGCCCTGCCGCGACGGAGGCCACCGGCGTGAACTGCGTGGAGATGTTGCTGGAGGGAAAAATGGTGCGAACGCGCTTGTCCCCGAGGAAAGTGTTGCAGGGGTAGCTTCCGGGCCCTGTCGTGCCGTCGCAGAAATAGAGGTCGTCGATGTCGGACGAACCCATAAATTCGATCCCGCTGACGATGTTGTTTGCGCTGCCTGCGATGCCCTGCGTGTCCGCGCTGGTGACGGACAAGACCGCGTTCCCGTTGATCCTCACAGTAACGCTGCCGGCAGTGGCATCGATGGTTGCGCCGATCTCTACGAAGAACCATCCGGAGCTGGGCACCACGTTGGTCAGTGACTGCCCGATCAAGACGTCAGAGTTGGGGGCGTTGTTTCGGTACACCTGAATCGAGGATGCGTTCGATTTCACGTAGAACTGATAGTTGCCGACGTTGAAGAACATCACCGTGAAGCCGCCGTTGACGGCAAAGCCCATGTAGAAGGTCGTGTAGTTGTTGGGCAGGTTCTTGGTGATGCCGACCGCTGGCATGGCTCTGCCGGGAACACCGAATCGGCCCGGGACAGCGTTGTATGGGGATGAGGGCACGGCCCACCCGTTCATCGCCAAGTCAGACGTGCCGCTATAGGTGTCGAATCCTTCGATGAAGATCAGCGCCATCAGGCTCTCCTATGCGGGTTGTTGCGCGCGACCGTCTGGAGCGTCTTGGCAAGCGTGGTCTTGTGCTTGTTGAAGAATTGCGCCACTCCAAATGCATCCATCGCGTGGACATGCAGATGCGTGTCGCCGCCGCGGTCGCCGTTGCCGATTAACCTGTCCAGTCCCGCGGCCTTGTCGGCCGGCAGGATGGTTTCGTTGCGGTGGACGAAGTTGAGCCGGTCGGAGGGGATCTGCCACGCTCCGCCCTCGGACGAGGCCACACTGCCGGCCACGCCGGCGACGGTGGCCATCGCGGCAGGGGCCGCCGCGGCGGCCAGCGCGGGGCCGACATAGGGAATGCCCGAGAGCGCGGCAAAGACCCCGGAAAATGCCTTGGCCGCGTCGTTCATGATCGCCTTGACGACAGTCATTGCCGACGAGGCTAGGCCGCTCTGATCGGCCGCGTCCTGCGCCGCCTGGCGGGTCGTGACCCCGGTGAGCGTCGCCGCCGTCTTCGCAAGTTCATTCGCCGCCCATTGGGTCACCATTTTGACCCCGGCGTTGACGAACTCCGAGACGATGGACTGGGCCATGTTTGCCATGGCCTTCTGCAAGGTCGTCGTGCCCAGGATCATGCCCTTGACCGAGGTGTCGAAGGCCTGGGTGATCGGCTGCACGGCTTTCTGCCATGCCTGCGCCGAGGCCTGAGCCGCCTGCTCCTGCAGCCGCTGCATGTCCTGCGCGTGCTTGTCCTGGAGCTGCGCGAGCTGGTCGAGGAGCTTTTGCAGGGCTTGGGGGTCCTGCCTGGGATCGCCCTGGGCGAGTGCGATCAGGCGCTGTTGCGCCTCAACCTCGATCGCATATTCCTGATCCTTGAGTGCTTGCAGCCGGGTGAGCTGGTCCGCGGCGGAGATTTGCCCGAGCTTCGCCTGCGCGTCCAGGCGATCTTGAGCGATCGCGACCTGGTTGAGGCTGCGTGCCTTGGCCCGGTTGATCTGGTCCTCGGCGAGCTTGGCGGTAGCTTGGTCATGGTCGCGCTCGGCCTTCTCGACTTCCAGCATCGCCGCCTTGTACTGCCGCGACTGGACGCCATACGCCTCGCCGATGCGCTGCGCCTCCTGCTGGGCGAGTTGGACGCGCTTCTCACTGCCCGCTCGCGCGGCGTCGAACTGCGCCTTGATCGCGGCAAGGTCGCTCTGCAGTTGCGTGTGTGCCTGCTGCTTGTGCAGGGCGTAGACCTTGGTTTCGATCTCGCTCCATTCCTTGGAGCCCTTCTTGACCAGCGCGAGCTTGCCCTGCCAATAGGCGGCCTCGTCGTCGGTGTAGTCCTTGAAGTAGTTCTGTTGCGCGTCGCGCCACTGCGCGAACTGCGCCGACCACTGGGTCACCAGGTTGCCGCCCTTCATGCCGTGCGCGCCGGCGCCATATTGGCCACCAACGCTACCGCCCTTGGGCGGCCTTCCGTCGCCATGGTCGGCCAGAGCCTTGGGCGCCTTGTCGAGGTCGCTGGTGAAGGCATTGGTCTTGCGGCGCAGTGCATCAACGTCCTGGTCCATGTCCCTCAGGATGGCGTGCGCGCCGCTGAAATTGCCGTGGAGGAACGCCACCGCGGCGGCCGCGTAGCCGCCCAGCTCCGTCCCCCACTCGGCGAAGGTCTCGCCGGTCATCGCCGCGGCCTTGGCCAGGTCCTTGAGCATGTTGCCCAGCCACTCGCCGGCATCGAACAGCAGCCCGCCCTTCTTCGACGCATCGGCGAATGCGCTGCCGATCTGGGTCATGGCAGGGACCATGTCGGCGCCGACCCGCAGGGCCAGCGCCCCCATCACCGCGTGGATTTCCTTGAACTTCTCGCTCGCCTGCTCGCCTCGTTCGATGGTCTCCTGGTCGAGCACGACGCCGAGGTCGTGGGCCTTGGCGGCCATGGCGTCCAGGCCCTGGCTGCCCTGGTCGAGCATGGGAATGAGGACCGTGCCGGATCGTCCGAACAGCTGCTGCGCGTTGGCGGACTTGAGCGCGTTGTCCGCAGTGCGCGAGTACGCGTCGGCGACCTTCATCAGGATCTCGTGCGGGCTGCTGTTCCTGAGATCGGCCATCGACAGGCCCACGTTGCGGAACGCGGAGACGGCCGACTGCATTCCGCCCCTGGCCTCGAGCATCATCAGCGAGAGCTTGCGCATGGCTATGCTCATGTCGTCCGAGCTTGCCCCCGATTGCTCGGCCGCGAACCCGAGCTCTTGCACCTGATCGGTGCTCATCCCGACCATCCTGGCTGTGTTGCTGATGGTCTCGGCGGTTTCGGCAAAGTCCTTGCCCATGTCGAGGATCTGCTCGCCGATCACCCCTCCGATGGCCAGTTCGCTGATCGCCGCGAAGGCATCCTGCATCCCTTTGATGTGTTCGTTGACGCTGTCGACGCTCTCGGTCACGCCCTTCATCGACTCGGCGACCTTGTTCTTGATCTCTCCCATCGAGGACGCGACTTCCTGCCTGGCCTTGGAAAAGTCTTCGGTCAGGCGCGCCACGTTGGCCGCGATCTCGATTTCCAGCGATGCGATTTTGCTCATCAAAGACTCCCGCCGACGCCGCCGAAGGCCTGCACTAATTCGTCGATGCCCCCCATCCCACCGCTCTCAGCCGTCGGGGCGCCTTCGATGCCCATATAGGCCTGGACCATGTCGCGCAGCGGCGGGTGGTGCCGCCAGAACCGCTCCATGGCGACAAGCCTGGGGATGTCCATGTGGGCGTCGATGTACTCCCACGTCCAGCCGGTGCGCTCGATCAGCAGGCAATAGAGCTCGTCCCAGTCGACGCACTGGGCAGGCCTTCCCCCGGCTGCTTCTCCTGCGCGCCGGTGATGAGCATGACGGTGCGGAACGCCTCGCGCAGATTGCCCACGTCGAGGTACTTTTCGTCGAACTCGTCCTGGGAGAGATCGGGGTAATTGCGCCTCAACGAAGCGAAGACCACGTCGGCCATGATCGTGATCGTGGCCGGGCGTGCGCCTTCGAACACCTCGGCATGCCGGCGCAGGCAGGCGAAGGGTGCGGGCGGTGCGATGAACTCGCGTCCGCCCAGGACGATCCTTGTTCCGTCGATCATGTGCGTCACCCTTACTCGGCAAAGTTGAGCGTCCCGATGTTTCCCGACGCATCGGCGAAGGCGTCGAAGTCGAACTCGGGAATCAGAAAGTCATCGAGTTTGGTCGCGAAATTGAGCTTCGACCCGATGCACTGGTTGAGCGTCAGCACCAGCTGCCGGGCGGCGTAGGGGACGTAGAGCTCGCACTTGAACGTCGGCGCGTAGCCCATGAGCTGGTTGGACAACGCGATGCTCGAAGCGCTCGTGCCCGTGGTGGGGCCGCTGTAGCGATAGCTCACCAGGATGTTGCCGGTCACCGCGCCTGCGTCGCTCGCGGAGAAGGTGTAGACGCCGGCCACGGTGACGCTGTACTGGCCGCTCGCCGGCGCGCTTGCGACCTTGGCGAGCGGCAGCCCCGTGCCGGCGTAGATCACGCCCAGGTCGTCCTGGAAGGTCGAGCCGTTCGCGACCGTGCCGCTGCCGGTCGTGATGGTCAGCGACTCCTTGTCGGAGATGATGCTCTGCCCGACTGAGAGCGTCTGGCCGAAGAACAGGCCATTGACGATTTCGCCGTTGAACTGGCCGAACTTCGCCTTGCACTGGATCTTGCCCTGCCCGCGACCCACCGCCACCGGGAACTGGTTCTGCCCGCGCAGCTCCTTGTTCGTGAAGGAAAGATCGACCGAGATGTCCTGCAACACGCCGAAGCGCTGCGGGGTCGCATTCGCGATTCCCGTGCCGCCCGCGTTTGAGAGCGGGATGCCGAACACCACGCCGCTGCCAAAGCCATATTGCGCCATGTCAAGTCTCCATCAATGGGGGAAATCGCCGCATCAGATCAGCAGCTTCTTCAAGTCTTCCTTGGCCGCGGTGATGTGGTTGTAGAGCGACACCTCGAAGCCCGCCCAGCCGTGGAAGTGCTTCTTGAACCAGTCCTCGATGATCACGTCGACGTCCCGGGCGTCGCGAGCGGCATTGGCCGCCGCGTCGGCGTTGACTTCTTCCTGCTTTTCCATGTTGTTTCTCCTAGACTAGGTAGTGGACCTTGAAGTCCATCGGTTTTGCGTAGACGTTCACGAGTTCGTCGTAGCTGTCGGGACCGGTGCTGTCGCGGATGATCGCGACCACCTGCACGCCGGCGATCGTGCCGCTGCGGTTGTGGCAGGCGGCGCGCACCGATTCGCGCAAACTCACCAGATCGTCGGCCACGCTCCCCAGACAGATCACCTGCACGCGAGCGGTGGCGAGTTCCGGGTCGACGGGGCGCGCGCCGTCCTGCTTGTCGCTGATGAGCGAATAGACAATGGCGGGAAGCGCGTCGTCCTCCGGCCGCGTATCCAGGTAGATCCGGTTTGCCACCACGGCCGTGATGGCCGCAGCAGCGTTGAGCAGCGAATAGATCGCCTCTTCGGCTTTCATATCTTGGCGGTCTCCTTGTCGATGCGCGCCTTGATGTAGTCCGCGACCGCCTGCAGGGCCTCGGTGGCCTTGCTGTCGATCGCGGGGCGCATGAAGGGGTGCTTCTTCGCGCCTGGATGCTCGACCGCCTCTTTGAAAAGGCCGGCGATGAAGAGGCTCTTGCGGCTCCGGGGCTTGATCCAGTGGCGCGCGGTGCCGAACTCGACCATGTGCGCGTAATGCGCCTTCTCGCCGCCCGCCTTGATGGTCGCCGTGACGTGGCCATTCTTCGAGCGCATGCTGACGTGGATCGAGTCGCGCAGGCTGCCCGGCGTCTCGCCTTTCGGGACGTCCGTGCCCACGGGGCACCGACGCTTTGCCTCAATCGCCACAACCTTGGCGCCGGCGCGAAGCGCCCCGCGCACGATGCGGCCCTCGATCGTCGCAGGCAATTGGTTGAGCAACAGCTGGAGTTCCGCCAGGCCGTCAATCTTGATGTCCGCCATTTGGAGCGACGTGTTCTAGACTTTGCCAACCCAAGCATCAGTGCTTCCACCGCCGAACATGGCTCCCCCGCCCCTCGGAAACGCATTCGACATCCATGCCTTGCTGGCGGAGGTCGCCAGGATCCGCCCCTTGTTCCATTCGGAGGCCGATTTCCAGCATGCCTTCGCCTGGGAACTGCACCGGCGGTTTCCGCAGGCATCCGTGCGCCTCGAAAAGCCGATCGCAGCGAACAGCAAGGTGTTGCACCTAGACGTTCTCGTTGCGCATGGCGATGCCATGATCGCCATCGAGCTCAAGTACAAGACGCGGAAGCTCTCCATCGAGCTGGCCGGCGAAACGTACAGCCTCAGAAACCAGGCAGCGCAGGATGTCGGGCGCTACGACTTCATCAAGGACATCAGCCGCCTGGAAGACATCACGCGCTCATATCCGGGCGCGACCGGCTACGCCCTGCTGCTGACCAACGAAGCCGCCTACTGGAAAACTCCATCCGCGACTACCACCGTCGATGCCGCATTCCGACTGCATCAAGGCCGAGTGCTCGAGGGCGAACTCGCATGGGCGGACGGGACCTCTGACGGCACGAAGAAGACGCGAGAAGCGCCCATCCATCTGAGTAACGCCTACTTGCTTGAATGGCGAGATTTCTCGTCTCTGCCCGCTGGGAACCGCTCGGTATTTCGCTACCTCGCAGTTGCTGTTACCGCGGAAGGCGGCTCAATCTCTCAGGCAACGGGCCTGCACGAGGGGCCGTAACCTCAGTCATCGAAGTCCAGGCAATAGAGTTCGATCCAGAGCTTCGGGAGCATCCTGCGGATCCACTGGATGCGGGCCATCGAGCCGTCGGCGAAGACGACACGCTGGTCGGCTTTCACGTCCGTGCGCCAACGAATCGTCAGCCGCTTGGTGACGTCCGATCCCATGGCGTGCGCCTGGAAGATCTCGCGCCCGGACATGTCCACGATCTCGGCCCAGACGCTGGCGAGCGGGCTCCATGTCTCGTCGTGGCCGCCGAGCGAGCCGCGTACGATGGTTTTCTCGAGGATGGTGATGCGCTGGTTGATCCGCCCCGCCGAGACGAGAGGCATTCAGAACACCACGCGGTAGGGGTCGAGCAGCCGGTCCACGTAGGGCAGCGGCTCCATCTTGCCGCGCTCCGGGATGACGACGTCGCCGCGGTACTCATACATCGAGGTCATGCGGATCTTCATCCACGACTTGATGCCCTCGGGAATCACGCCGACGAAGCTCGTTCCGGTCCCAGCGTCGGCAAATCCGATCGGCGCCCCGCCGGACGCGCTCGAGAGCGTGTAGACGCCGGGCGCCACCACCGACTCGATCCAGTAGTTGGCCTGTGCCTGCAGTTCCGCCGGGACCGCTCCGCCGGTGTTGGAAAGCTGCACGGCGTCGCCCACGGCATACGCCCTCCACGCCCCCTGCACGGCCATGGTGCCGGGGGCGGCGAATGCCACCGGCGCCGCGTAACCCGACACGAAGCCCAACTCGACGGCGCCGATCTGCGGAAGCGGAATGGGCCAGATCTGCCCGAACACGGGCGTGATCCGGCACGGCTCCGAGGTGTCGTCGACCACATAGTCCGCCGGCGGCATCGTCTGCACGGTGCCGTCCATCGCTGTGTAGTTGATGGCCGAAATCGCTTGGACCGGTGATTTCTCCAGGATGATCGCGTGTGCCGGCAGCGTGAACGGCTTTCCCCATGGGATGCCGATCATCGTGGGCCCGGGGAACGAGTCGATGACGAGTTTCCACGACTGCGAGACGAGGCAGCGGCGAAGGTAGCTCTCGGCATACAGGCGCGTTGACGTGATCAGCGCGGCGATGAGCGCGTCGTCGTCCGCCACGTCCACCCGCAGATGCAGCTTCGCATCGAGCAGCGACAGCGGCTCGGCCGCGGGCGCCTGGACGAGTCGATATGGCATGAGTCAACCAGAATGTTGATCGCGCCCCTGACCTTACCCAGCCTGCTGGACGACGCTGGCCGAGTTGAGCGCACCGGCGGGCTCGAAACGGGCCTCGCCGCCGATGAGGACGGCCGACGTTTCCGTCGCGGCCACACCCACCGTGAGCGTGAGCTGCACATAGTCGAAGCCGTTGTTGGCGTCGAGCTCCTCGGTGCGCACGTCGATCGTGGCCTGCACGTCGTTGCCGCCGGCGGCTGCAAGCGTTGCGATGGCCTTGCCGGTGCCGATGGCTTTGGCGCCGGTGCCGGCCGCATCCTGGGCCTGCTGGATGCTGGCGTCCACGGTCGCCGCGGCGCCGAAGGTGCCGACCTGGACGACGCCAAGCAGCCGCTCGACGTTCGCCGCGGAAATCCACCCGGTTGCCGCCGAGCCGACGGCTTGCGAGCTCGGGTTGACCGCGCCCAGGATCGCCAGGCTCTCCGAGAGTTTGATGTTTTCCATGATCGAGATTCCTTGATTTCGGTTGCAGGCGGGGCGCACGCGCCCCTATCGGGCCAGCCTTGATCAGCGGGCCTGCAGTTGCAAGAAGGGGGAGAGCTTGTTCGCGCCCTTGGCCGGCGCGATGGGCGCTGCGATCTTCGGCTGGCCGTCCATGCGGAAGATGGTTCGGAAGGCGGTGGCGTCCGCATCGAAATACAGGTGCATGGAGGTCGCCGTTTGCATGCCGCCCTCTTTCGTGATGGTCTGGTAGAAGGACAGGTCCACCAGGTTCACGTCCCCCTGGGAGGAGAAGGTGTTGGCGTGCTGGGACACGTAGACCGGGCGGCCCATCAGGGTTCCGTAGGGCGAGCCGCGCAGGCCGCCGACGCCGCCGCCGACGGGCAGGTAGATCGGGTAGTTGCCCAGCGTCAGGGTGAAGAGCGCCGGGAGCACGTCGTTGTTCACGATCCACACGGCGTTCTTGAAGCTGCCCGGGATCAGCCGCGCGATCATGTTCGCGATGTTGCTGGTGGTCAGGGTGTCGGCGGCCTGGCCCGCGTCTTTCGGGACGACGAGCGCCGCTGGGCCCTGCAACGCGCCCAGCGGAATGCCGCCGCCTGCGCCGAAGAGCAGCGACTCGTTGATCTTCCACTGCATACGGGAGGCGACCTTCTTGGGCATGTAGGAGGCCAGCGCGTCGGTGTCCTCCAGAAGCTCGTCGGTGATCGGAACGAGCGCCATCAGTTTCTTGAGGCGCAGCGCGGCCGTGCCGAACTTCGGCTTCACGCCGGTTGCCTGGGTAGCTTCGGCCTGCCATTGGACGGTGATGCCGTCCGTGCCCCAGGGCGTGGTCTCGTCTTTCGGGAACACCATCGAATTGCTCTGCACCTCGACGTTGTCGGTCAGCGGCAGCAGCGCCTCATCGTCGAGCGAGAGCATGAAGATGTCGCGGGCGAACTCAGGCGGCACGAGGAATCCGCCGTCGGCGCCGGCGGACTCCGATCCGACCACGCCCGGTGCCACCGCGCTGCGCAGCGGGATGAGGCGCTGGTCCGGGAAGTTGCCTGGGAACGCGGCATGGTGGACGGAGCGGGCATACTCGCCGAAGTTCCTGAAGCCGGCCTTGGGGTCGGCCGCGCCGCGGTCTTCCACCCGCGCGCTGGAGCCGTCGCCGGGGATCACGACCACGGATCCAGCTGCGGCTGCCGTGGCGAGAATTTCGGTTTCCATGTCGATGGAGGCCTGAATGCGGTCAATTTCGCCGCTCTTCGCCTCGGCGGCGGCCTTGTGCTGGGTGAATGCCGCCTGCTCCTCGTCGCTCAGGTCGCGGCTTTCGTCGCCCGCCTTGTCCAGGATCGCGGACGCCGCCTTCAAGGCGTCCATCCGGGCCTGTGCGGCGGCGGCCTTCCTGGCTTGCAGCTCGCGAAGTTTCTTGTTCATACCGAATCTCCAATGAAAGAAGCCCGCGAAACGCGGGCTGGTGGGGTCAATGACTGCTACGGGTCGTGCTGCTGCGCCCTGGGACGGGGCCGCCAGATCGTGGAACACGCCAGGGTGCGCGGCGCTTTAGCCCAGGATCGAGAGGCTCTTCCTGGCGAGGGCGAGGCGCGACGCCTTGTGCGGCTGCGCTGCGGCCATGTTTTTCTGCATGGCCTGAATGACTTGCGGCATGGTCGCGACGCCGTCGACCATGTTGGCGCTTTTCGCGGCTTGGGCGCCCAACACGCGCCCTTGGCCCATGCCGTTCCTCACGTCATCCGGATCGACGCCACGCGCGCTCGCCACAGCAGCGACGAAAGCGTTGTAGTAGTCGTTGATGCGCGACTGCATGAAGGCGACCGCATCATCGTCCAGGGGCTGATAGGGATTGCCCTCCGTCTTGTACTTGCCGGCAGAGATCAGCGTCGTATTGATGCCGGCCTGCTCGAGCGCGGCGGACACGTCCATGTGCGCCTGCCAGACGCCGATCGATCCGACCTCCCCGCTGGGCGTGACGTAGAGCTCGGACGCCGAGCAGCCGATCCAATACGCGGCGGACGCCGCCAGGCTATTGGCCAGCGCCACGATGGGCTTTTGGCTGCGGGCCGCCAGGATCATCGATGCGAGCTCCTGGATGCCGTAGACGGACCCGCCGGGCGAATCGATCGACACCAGGATCGCGCCGATGCCCGGATCGTTGATGGCAGAGGCGAGGTCGGCCGAGAACTCATCGACGCTCGTATCCGAGAACCAGTCCGGGTGCTGTGCGATGACGCCTGAGAGCGCAATGACCGCGATCGCCCCGGAGGAGGCGTTCGCGGGCCGGGTGACCGCGGGGCGCGCAATCGGCGCGTCCCCCTGGAACCCGAGCGCGCGGCGGGGAACGTGCCCGGGAATCATCGCGAATGGATGCTGCGCGGTCTGCGCATGCCACATGTGGATCAGCGAGAGGCTGCCGAGCTTGCCGCCATTCTTGCCGCCGTCCTCCTCGTCATCTTGCCCATCGATCAGTTCAATCAGCTCACCGGCAGCCTCGAAGATGTCCCGATCGTGCTGCTGCCCGGAGCGCTGGCGGTCGCCGATCAGAGCGGACCGGTAGACCCTGCCATCCTTGCCGATCGGGTACCGGTAATGGGCCTTGGTCTCGGGGTCTTCCTGGTCGTCGACGCCGAGGAACCACTTGCCGTATTCCTGCCAGTCGGCGTCGCCCAGGATGCCGTTCTCGTCGTCGGGCGTCCACGACCAGGGCGTGTCCCTGTCGACCTTCCCGTCCTTGATGAGTTGCCTGGCGTTCGCGGGGCCCTTCGGGTTCAGTTGGATCGGCATGTGTTCTTCCTCATTTCAAGGCGAGCGCGACCAGCGACTCGACCATTTCGTCTTCGGTCATGGCCGGCGTCAGGGCTGCGCACCAGGCGGCCGCATCCTCCAAAGCAATCGCCAGGGACGCCGCGACCAGATGGGCGTCATACTGCGTGACGGGGGACTCCATGGCCTTGCGCGCGATGCCTGCTGCGTTCACCCGCAACAGCGCTTCGAGGTGCGCGCTGTGTTTGCCCGGTGCGGCGGGCTGCAGCGGCGAGCCTTCCTCGCTCATGTTGAGCGGCACGAGCGGCGCATCCAGTCCGGGAAGCGGGTTCATGTTTTCCGCGATGCGCGCCTCGTTTCGCGTCATCCATCCGGCCATGATCCCCATCTGGTAGCGCGTCGCCCGGCCGACGGAATCACCGCGCAGCAGTTGCGAGAACAGGAATTCGGCCTCCAGCCCTTCATCGTCGAAGAGCAGATCCGCCTCGATGGACGATTCCCACCGCTCGGCCATGGGGCCCAGCGTCTCCTGCACGAACTCCTGCGCCTGCTGCTCGATGTTGTTGTTCGTGGCCGCAGACAGGTCGCCGATCTTGTGGGGCGGCACGCCGAACCAGCGAGCGATGTCGTTGACCTGCCACTTCCTCGTCTCGAGAAACTGCGCGTCGTCGGGCGTGACGCTGAGTTGGTGGTACTTCATCCCGTACTCGAACACCGCGACCTTGCCGCGGTTCACGCCCGCCTGCGCTTCCTGCACGGACTCGCGGAACTGCTCGCGAGCCAGCTTGTCCTTGAACGTCCCCGGGTATTCGATCCAGCCGCCCGCTGGCGTCGCGTCGTTGGCGAAAAATCGCGCGCTGTAGTTCTGTGCCGCGATCGATCCACCGACGCTCTCGCGGGCCAGGGCGATGGGGGAAAGTCCGATGACGCCATCGGCCGACAGTCCGCGCAGGTGCCAGATTTCCCCGCGGGAGTAGATGACCTGTTCACCTTTCAGGTTGGTGTACTGGTAGGCATAGTCGCCGCTGGCCTGCAGCAGGATCTTCACACGGTCCGGATGCAGGGGGATGAGCGCCTGGATCTGTCCCCTGGCGTCGGCGACGATCTGGCAGTACGCGTTGCCCCGCAGCGCGAGGTGCCCGGCCAGCATCTCGCGCCACTCGAAGCCGTTTTGAAACGGGTTGGGCCTGCGCGCGACCAGGGCGTAGACCGAATGCGCGGTGACCTTGTCCTTGCCGCCGTCGCTGCGGTTGCGATACAGGCAGAACGGGAGGCTGGCGAATTGCTGCGAGATGATCCGCACGCACGCGAACACGGCGGACAACTGCATCGAGGCGTCGGCCGTGACGCGCAGTCCTGCCGTGGTGTGAACGCCGACGGGTTCGAACCAGTACGACCCCCACGGGGAGCGGTCCATCGCGAGCCGCTTGGCAAGCCAGGACTTGATGCCCATCAGAGCACCATCAACTCATAGCTGGAGTCGATCACGGCGCCGGCTTCGCGATTCCTGAGCATCCACCGCCCCAACGCCATGATCGTCGCAACCACCCCGTCGATCTTGTTCTCCTCGCGCTCCTTCCTCGGGTAGATGTTGTCCTTCGCGTCTCGATGGCACACGACGTTCGAGATCATCCATGCGAGCATGGGGTCGCCGTTGTGCACCAGGCGCTTTTGCAGCACCAGGGCCTCGAGTTCCTTCATCGGCTCCGAGAAATTCAGCACCGTGGGACGCATCTCCACCATGGGCAGTCCCTCGGCGAGCATGTGACTGGCCAGTTGGGTGGCCTGGAACGGATCGAAGGGCACCTCGACGATCTGGAAGCGGCTCGCGTCGGCCAGGAGCTCCGCCTCGATCTGATCGAAGTCCGTCACGTTCCCAGGCGTGAGGGTCAGGAGACCCTGCCGTGCCCATCCGGAGTATTGGCTGTTGCGCCCCTCGTCCGCCGCCGACTCCGGGAGGTAGTAATTCATGAAGACGTAGAACTTCTCGTCTCGCCGGAAAATCTTGGCCTTGGCGGCGATGTCGACCTTGGAGGCGAGGTCGAGCGCGACAACGCACTCATCGCCCGCGAACTCGTCCTCCGTGACCTTGGGATCGGCACAGGACTCCCAAGCCCGCATGTCCATCCAGGCCGTGTCGGCGTTGACCCATTCGTTGAGGTGCTTGGTCTTGAAATTGTTGACAGCGCTGGGCAGCTGCATGGCCTTGGCCTGCAGGGGCAGCAGCACCTCGGATCGGACCGACACGCCCCAGTTGGGGTTGGCCTTGATCAAGCCCTCCTCGGCGGCCCAGTCGTCGCCATCATCGAGCCCATAGATGATGCCGAACTGGGATTCGTCCACGAGCAGCCCTTCGAGCAATTTGGTGACGAAGGTGCGTACTTCAAAGCAGATGCCCGCGCGGTTCGATCCGGCGGTGGTGATCACCCACAGCAGCGAGTTGTTGCGCTTTCCCGTGCCGGTCTCGACCACGTCGTAGACGGTGCGCGTCTTGTGCGCATGCAACTCGTCGACGCAGCCGAAGTGGATGTTGAGCCCGTCGAGCGTGGACCCTTCAGCAGACAGAGCCTCGAACTTGGAGCCGGTGGCGAGCACGTGCATGTTGTGCGCGCCGACGTTGACCGCGAAGCGGCCGCGGAATCCCGGGCTCTTGCGCGCCATGGTCTGGGCGTCGCCGAACACGATGCGCGCCTGGTCGCGCGTGGTGGCCAGCGAGTACACCTCGGCGCCGCCCTCGCCGTCGGCGCTCAGCATGTACAGGCCCACCGCCGAGGACAGCGTCGACTTGGCGTTGCCGCGCGGCACCTCGATGTACGAGCGCCGGAAGCGGCGCTTGCCATCAGGCTTCACCCAGCCGAACACCGTGGTCAGGATGAAGACCTGCCAGGGTTCGAGCCGGATCGACTCACCCGCGAGCGGCCCCTTCACGTGCGGCAGGCGCTCGATGAAGGCGCACAGGTTGTCGGCGGGCTGAAAGGATCGCCCTTCCCGGTCCGTGAGCTTGGGGTTGAAGCGGTAGAGACTGGCCTTGCCCTTGAACCGCGCCAGATCGTCGAGCTGGCGGCGGCACGCGAGCTGCACCCACCGGCACGCCGGAATCTCGCCATCCACCACGGCCTCGGCGTACCGGCGCGCCGCGGTGGCGTACCGTGATGTGCTCATCACCCGGCGATCTCCGCCCAGGGATCCTCGGCAGGCCGCTCGGCGGTTTCGAACGCGCCCAGTCGGGCGCGCGCGCTCGGAGTGAAGCCGAGTTCGGCCGCCAGCATCGCCATGTCCTTGAGATAGGCACGCGCCGCGGTGGAGAACGGGTTGTGCATGACCGGACGGTCCTTCATGTCGAGCCCCGAGAGTTTGGCGCCGCGCACCGGGATCACGTCGGACTTGGCCGCCAGGCGCATGTTGTGTTCGTAACGGGCCGCCGCGTTGCACCAGGCGGCCAGCAGGTAGACGTCGAGCTTGCGCAGCAGCCCGCGCGGGGCGTGCTGAATCGCATGGTCCCAATACAGCCTGGCCTCCTCAAGCAGCATGTCGGGGGCCTCGTCGGACAGCACCGCTTCGGCCTGCTGCAGCACCCGCGCGTTGCTCTTGAGCGGACGCTTGCCGGGGTTGCCGCGCAGCACCTTGAGTTCAATCGGTGCCGGCTTGCGGCCGCGGGTGGCCATGAAAATCCTTTTCAAACAAGGCCGCCGATAGGGGGTCGTGAATTTCGCGGAAACAAAAATATGGGCTCACGCGCGGTCCCGTGCTGGCCGGCGCCAAGGAAATCACCCCCTACCGGTTGCCGAAGCCGCCGTCCTCGCGCGCGGTCTTGGCGTCGTGGCAGGGCTTGCACAGCGGCTGCCAGTTGGCGATGTCCCAGAACAGCGCTCGATCGCCCTTGTGCGCGATGACGTGGTCGACGACCGAGGCGCCGGCGATCCTCCCCTTGCGCGCGCACTGGGCGCAGAGCGGATGCCGGGCGAGGTAAGCCGCGCGGGCCTTGCGCCACCGCGAGCCGTAGCCGCGCGATGCCGCCGATCCGCGCCTGCTGTCCTGTTGCCTGCGGAACGATTGCAGATGCTTGTCGCAGTACCCCGGCTGGGTCAACAAGGCCGCGCAGCCGGGATGGCGGCAGGGCGTCGGAGCCTTCAAGGGCACCGTGAATCCTTCGCAGAAAGAATCGATGAACCGCGCAGAAACCACTTGGCTTCTCTTCGGATTGAAGCGTTCATACGCACACCATCCACCCAGCCGAAGGAGATCAACATGGCTCCCAACCTCACCCCCGCGCAGCATGCGATCCTGGCCCATGCCGTTCACCACACCGAAGGCAAAATCGCCTGGTTCCCGGACAACATCAAGGGCGGTGCCCGCGCCAGGGTACTGACCAGTCTCATCAGGAACGACCTGATCGAATACCGCGGCGATCAGGCAGCTGTGTCCGATGCAGGCTACGACGCGCTGGGCCTGCCTCGACAGAAGCCGGTGGTTGTCGCCGCCAAGGCGACGACGTCAACGCCGAAACCGCGCACTCGCGACAACAGCAAGCAGGCGCAGGTGATCGCGATGCTCAAGCGCCCCGAGGGCGCAACGGTTCAGCAGATCGTCGATCTGACTGGCTGGCAAGCCCACACGGTGCGCGGCACCTTCGCCGGCGCATTCAAGAAGAAGCTCGGGCTCGCCATCACCTCGGAAAGACACGAGGGCGGCACGCGGGTCTACCGCATCACCGACTGAGCCGCGACCACCTCCCCGAATCCCGCGCCGTCACCGGCGCGTTTCGCTTCCTGGCCCGTGAACTCCTGCCAGCGCCGCACGATCACATCGACATACTTCGGATCGAGCTCGATCAGGCGCGCCCGTCGGCCGGATTTTTCGCATGCGATCAGCGTCGAGCCGGAGCCGCCGAAGGGGTCGAGGACGAGATCACGGCTCTTGCTGCTGTTCCTCACCGCGCGCTCCACCAACTCGACCGGCTTCATGGTCGGGTGCAGGTCGTTCTTGGCTGGCTTCTTGATCTGCCAGACGTCGCCCTGGTCGCGCGCTCCGCACCAGAAGTGATCGGTGCCATCGCGCCAGCCGTACAGGATCGGCTCGTACTGCCGCTGGTAGTCGGCGCGGCCCAGGGTGAAGGTGTTCTTAGCCCAGATGATGAACGTCGACCAGCGGCCGCCCGCGGAGCGGAAGGCCGACTGCAGGGTGTCGAGTTCGCTGGAACTCATCGCGACGTAGACCGCGCCCTTGGTCACCCCCAAGATGTTCTGGCACGCCGCCAGAAGGAACGCGGCGAAATCGCCGCCCAGGTTGTCGTTGAGGATCGGGCGGTTCTTGCCGCGCAGCTTGTCCTTGGCCGTGTTGGCGTAGTTCACGTTGTAGGGCGGATCGGTGAAGGTCATGTCCACCAGTTCGTCGCCCAGCAGCGCCTTGTAGTCGTCGGCCTTGGTGGCGTCGCCGCACAGCAGCTTGTGCTCGCCCAAGAGCCACAGATCTCCGGGGCGCGAGATCGGGTTTTCGGCGACCTCGGGGACGGCGTCCTCGTCGGTCAGGCCTTCCTTTCTGTCATCGTCGCCGGCAATCAGCGCATCCCATTCCTCGGCAGAGAAGCCGGTCAGTTCCAGATCGAAGCCGGCCTCTTTCAATTCGGACAGATCCAGGCCGAGCAATTCGTCGTCCCAGGGCGCGTTCTCGGCGATCTTGTTGTCGGCCAGGAGCAGCGCCCGACGCTGGATGTCGGTGAGATGGGCCATCGGCACTACCGGCACCTCGGCGAGGCCGAGCTTGCGGGCAGCGAGCAGCCGCCCATGGCCGGCGATCACATTGTTCTGGCCATCCACCAGAATCGGCGCGCCCCAGCCGAATTCGCGGATGCTCGCCGCAATCTGCGCGACCTGCGCATCCGAGTGCAGCTTGGCGTTGCGGACGTAGGGGATCAACGACTCGATCGGTCGGTATTCGATTTTCAGGGCAGGCATCGGCATCCGGAAATTAAAAAACCCGCGGGAGCCGTGGCTCATCGCGGGTTCTGAAATCGGGTTCGGCGTCGAGACAGATCTCTCGCAACCATAGCCAAAATTTACGCGCAATCCCGGCAAAACGCGACACTCCGAAAAGCGCGCCCTCCCCTCAGCGCTTCGCAATGCCAGGCGCCGGCCTTACGGACCCAGCAATCTCCATTAACTTCCTGCGGCCAGATGGAGGGCGACGAGACGCATGGCCAGATCCCAGCGCCGTTGGACCGTGCGCGTGGCACAGCCGAAACGCTGCGCAATCTCAGACCAGCGATAGCGCTCGGCCCGCATCCACACGAGGTGGCGTTGCTCGACCTCGAGCCACTGTACCCAGCGCATGGTCTCCATCATCCGCTCGACGTCGGCAGGACCGGGGGCAAAGCGCACCGGCACCGGATCGTCGCAGGCCATGCGCTCGAACTCCGTGCGCACGACGGTTGGCCAGACGTTGAAATGGCCTTGAACCCGCACGGGCGGCAGTCGATGTGCCGTGCGCGCAGCATCGACAAAGCGCTCAGCCAGTTCGTCGACGCTCCACTCAGCCATGGCGCTTGCCCCCGTAGAGCCGCTCGCCGATGCGGCGCACGAACTCCCGCTCGACGAAGTCCAGCCGTTGGTCCTGCTCGGACACCACGAGGATGTGCTGATCGCGCCAGCCCGATTGCTTGATCGCCTCCAGATCAGTGGTCTGTGGCTGCAGCCGGTCGAGGGGGCAGCGGTAGGTAGTGGGCGGAATCTTCATGTCACACCTCCTGCGTTTCTAGGGCCCAGTGCAGGATCGCCAGGGCATCGGCCTCGTTGTCATCCCCGGGCGTATGACCACGGCGCCGCGCCGCAGCGACCATCTCGTCCTTGCCCGCGTTGCCTTTGCCCGTGGCGTGCTTCTTGATCGTGCCGACCGGCACGCCCTGGTACGGAATTCGGTGGTGTTCGCACCAGGCTGTCAGATGGGCCATGAAGCCGCCGTAGGCGTGCGCCGCGTCGACGCCGGCGTGGCGCCGGACCTCCTCGAAATACACGGCATGGATCTCGCCGGCCACCGCGTTGATCTCGGTAAGCCAGCGCTTGAACCGCAGGTACCGCATCCCGCCGCCCTCGAAGCGCAGGGGCTTGAAGTGCTCGGCGCCGCTCGTGATCGCGCCGTCCGCCTGGTGCAGCGCCCATCCGGTCGTGGTGCCCAGGTCCAGGGCCAAGGTGATCTGCGTCATGGTTTCAGTCCTCGTTCGATGGGAACTGACGGATCGGACGGACTGCATCGAAACTTCTCATGAGGCGCGCGTCACGCGCACGTGTAGAGAGTTACGTCAAAGTCCGTCCGATCCGTCAGTCGGGTGTGTCGGCATGGCAGTCAGTTGTCGGCGTAGGGCGTGTAGGCTGAGGTGGGCGGCTGCTTGAGACCCAGTCCACGAAAGCCGCGCAGGCCCGTGGTGTTGCGCCACTTCTCGATGCCGCGAGTCAGGAGCAGATCGGCGAAGCGCTTTTGCGATCCGATGAACTCGCCGGTCGCCTCAGCCCACTGCTTCCAGTCGGCGAACAGCTCGGCCGTCAGCGACTTGGCGTTGGGAGCGCGGACGCAGTTCTCATCCAACCAGCGCCCGAGGGCATCCTCGGCCTCGAAATACTCCTCGGTCGCGTTCACAACCTGCTGCGGCGGATCGAGTCGTCCGAGGCGCTGCCAGGCCAGACAACCCTCCAGGGCCCAGGCGAGAATCCCGTCGCGCTCGGCGAGCAACTTCTGCTGCAGATGCTTGTCGCGGCGCTCCGGCGCAATCGTCACCGTGAAGGGGACGAGGTGCAGTCGGCGCTTCATCGCCTCGTCGATGTTGCGAATTGCCGGCTTGTGGTTGCCCGCCACGAACAACTTGAATTGCGGAAAGAACTCGAAAAAATCCTGCCGCATGAATCGCGCCGAAATCTTGTCGCCACCGGTCAGGCTCTTGACCTTGGATTCCGCCCATCGCCGGCCCTGCTCGGTTTCGATGGAGGACACGAAGCGTGCGCCGCGCAGTCCTGCCATGTCGGTCGGATGTCGGTCGGTGCGTGTTTCCATGAAGGTGTCCATCGGCGCGTTGGTCGCGTAGTCGCCCAGGATGGTGGCCAGGGTGTTCACGAACACCGACTTGCCGTTCGCACCTGTCCCGTACAGGAAGAACAAGGCGTGTTCGCGCGTCGAGCCGGTCAGGGCATAGCCCGCCATGCGCTGCAGATACGCCTGCAGCTCCTCGTCGCCGCCGGTCACCTCTTCCAGAAATTGCCGCCACGTGGGGCAATCTCCACGGGGCGTGGCGGTGGTGATCTTGGTCATGCGGTCGGTGCGGGCGTGTGGCCGCATCCGGCCATGCGTGAGATCGATCACCCCGCCCGGCGTGTTCAAGAGCCACGGGTCGGCATCCCATTCGTCCGTCGTGGCGGCATGGCGTCGGTCGGCACGTGCCAGACGCTCGACACCGGACACCGTGCTGGAGGCCGCGAGCTTGGCCGCGACCTTTGGATTGCTGCATTTGACGGACGCGTGGCGGCAGACGTGGCGAACGAGATCGGTTGCAGCGAGGGTGTCTTCTGAGCGCCAGCGTTGTCCATCCCAGACCAGCCACTTGCCCCACGCGGCCACATAGCGCCAGTCCTGGTGATAGCGGCGCGTAAAGCTCAGAGCCAGCGCGTCCTCGGTCCCCCAGACGGATTCCTCGGGTGCGCCGCAGTCGGGCGCGTCAAGGTCGGGTTCATCGGCGATCAGGTGCACTTGCATGCGCGGGCCGTGGACGATGAAACCTGCGACATCGAAGCCCTCGCCCTGCGCATCGGCCGCATCCCAGCCATCCGGCGCATCTTCGGGCGGATAGAGGATGTGGCAGCTCGTGGCCCCGGCCAAGAGAATGGCTTGTGCAGCCCTATCGGCGTACTCCCAACCCGGCTTGTCCTTGTCCGGCCAGACGAGCACGGCTTTGCCGGCAAGAGGCGACCAGTCGGTCTTTTCAACCGGTGCATTGGCGCCGTGCATCGCCGTGGTGGCGACCACGCCGTTGGCGATCAGGGCCTGCGCGCACTTCTCGCCCTCGACGACCAGGACCTGGCTGGCGGCGAGCAGACCCGGCTGGTTGTACAGCGGGCGCGGATCGGGCGGGGCCATCTTGCGGCGCTTGGCATCCCACGGCCGGAACTCCTTCTTGCGCCCAGGCGGGTCGTAGCGGTAGACGACGGCCAACAGGTTTCCGGCAGCATCGACGTAGTCCCATTTCGCGGTGGCCGGCCCGAGATCATCCGTGGCGGCTTCGCGCCGGGTCTTGCGCGCCGGCGTCGATGGCGCCCGACCCAGCAGATCACCGGCGTACTGCAGCACCTGGGCAAAGTGCCCGTGGACGTCGAGCGCCAGGTGCCGGGCGATCAGATCAAAGACGTCACCGCCGGAGCCTTCCGCACGATCGGTCCAAAGGCCGGCCTTGTCGCCCTCGAGCACGATTTCGAGGCTGTCGCCTGGACTGCCCAGGACATCGCCGAGGACGAATTTGCCGCGGCGCTTCTTTCCTGCCGGGAACAGGACGGCCAGCACCGAGTCGAGCCGGGCCAGCAGCGCAGCCCGGATCTCGTCGCGCTCGGCGCTGCGGTCGGCTTCAGCCGGTGGCCGAGCATCATTGAAGTCCAGCGGGTCGAGGTTCTCGCCAGGCGGCGCTGCCGAGATCTGCGGGGCGCTCATGGCGTGGTCCCCCAGCAGCGATCCACCCACGCGCAGAACTTGCATTCGAAGTGGGTGGAATCGGCAAAGGATCGCGGCAGCAGCTCGCCCGCCTCGGTGGCCAGGATCACCCGCGAGGCCCGGTCCGACATGCGCTGGGCGAGCGCCGCGTCGAAGGGAACGAGCTCGGCGTAGATCTCCATCGAGTCGGCATTCACCGCCGTGAACAGCGCCGGGTGCTCATCCAGTTCGAGATAAGCCTGGTAGAGCGCGATCTGCGCGGCGTAGATCGGTTTGGCCACGGCCAGCTTGTGCTTCTCCAGGTCGCGCCAGGACTTCGCCCCCAGGCACTTGTTTTCCCAGAGCGCCGGATAGGCAAAGCCCTCCGGCGCGCCGAGCAGCACGCCGTCGACGTGGCCGCGCAGCCGGCCGCCGGCGACCGCAAAGCCGAACTGCTGGCCGTCGGCATCCTCGGTCTTGAGGAGAAACCCGGCCATGCGCAGCCAGCGGATCACCATCTCCTCGGTGCGGTGCCCGCGCTCGAAGATGCGCAGGAGCCGCCCCGAGAACCCCTTGCCGTGGTCGACCGGCGCATGGGCGTACTCGTATTGCAGCTGGCGCTCGCAAGCGGCTCCCAGACGCGAGGCGCCGAGATAGTCGCGGGGCGGCGTGACGTCCCGCTCGGCCTCGAGCGCCCGGTCCAGCAGCGCTTCGATCTGCCCGGACAGGCTGGCGGATGCGTTGAAATCGAGCATCATTTGGCCTCCCAGGGAAGGTCGTCTTCCATGTCCGCGAACGCGCTGTCAGCGGCGGGCGGCCCAGGCTTGCGAATCGGGTCGCTGACAGGCGCTGCCCCCGACATGCGCACCGGAGGATGCTTGGCGGCCTCGTGCTGAGCGGCCATCTCATCCACATAGGCGGTGACGACGGCCTCGATCACCATCAGTGCCTCGGCCTCGGAGTAAGCCCCGAGGGGCTTGTCGAAGCCGATGGCGCCGGCGGCCTCGCCGAAGGACTTGAGGCAACCGCGCATGGCGGCCTTCTCCAGAGGGGTGGCGTCAACCATGGCAGCCCCCCGCAGCAACCCGTCGTCCAGCGCCCGCGTCCAGTTGCCGTAGAACCGGTGGAAGGCGTTCTGACAGCGGCGTGAGCAGAACACCCAGTCGATCGGATAGCGCCGGGGGTCGGCTATCGTTCGCCGACTGTCGGCATGCCCCAACCCCCGGGCCTGTCGTGAGCAGATCCAGCATTTCATTGGCCCCCCGCATCACTGTGCCCAGGAGGGCTTGCCGGTGGCCGCCGGTCGGGCCGGTGCCGCATGGGACGGCGCCGCTTGCGCGGGCGCACCGGAGGTGCCGCCTCCCGCGGTGCCTTTCGGCGCCGTCCCCATCAAGGCCGCGTAATCCTTGTGGTCGGGCTCGAGCGCCACCCTGATCACGTTGCGGTCCTCGCCCTTGGCATCCTTCTCGACGTCGACGCGCGCCAGGAACTCGATGCCGTCGAGGTCGGCGAAGCTGTTGATGCGCCGGGCGGTGGCCGCTTGTGGCGAGTTGTCCTGGGGATGGACGTTGCGGGCGCTGTTGAGGGCGGCGCGGATGAAGCTGCGCCCCATCTGGCCCCAGGTCGGCCCCTTCTTCGAATGCAGGCCAACGTTCGACCACATCTTGCGTTTGGCGAACGGGCCGCCGGTGACCACAAACTCGCAGGCGAGGTACACCGAGCCTGTGTCAAAGGACTCGGTGGCGTAACCGCCGGTCCAGCCCTGGCTGTGATCGTCATGGCCACCGGGCTTGATGGTCATGCGCACCGGAACCACCGTGCCTTTGGGGATCAGATCGAAAGCTCCCTGCTGGGCGTCGGCGTCGTTGAAGTCGCTCCAGTTGTTGGTCGTGCTCATGAGTATCTCCTTGATTGGGTTCATTCCTGATGGGCGTCGGCACCTTGGCCGAGGCACTTGGCGATGAGCTTGCCGAGGTGGGGCTCCTCGATGGCATCCAGCCGGCCGCTGCGATCCTTGGCAACAAAGCCGTAAGGGTTGTCAGCGCGCGTGACGAAACCCCGGTACGGCGTGCCGTCGTCGGCCTTGAGCACCGCCAGGGTCACGACCTCGTCGAGCACACCCGGCAACTCCAGGGCGGTCTTGCTGCCTTCGAGCTGCAGCTGGTAGAAGCGCCGGTTGAAGTCATCGGTCTTCTCCTCAAGGATGGCCACGTAGATCACGTGCTTGTCCCGGACGTGCTGCAGGTGGGTCAGCGCCGTGATCATTTCCTGGCCCAAGAGACCATAGGCTCCCCGGTTGTCGGGCTTGCCGGTCTTCTCGGCGAAGGCCTGCGGCTGGGTCTTGCACCAGGCGAGGCACAAGCGTGAGAGCACCGTCAGGCTGTCGACGAAGTAGGTGTCGTACTTCGCCAGCTGCGCCGGTTCCCCGTACCGGGTGCACACGTGCTCGAAGTGCGCCTGGGAGAACGCCTGATCGGCGGTCGCGGTCGGCATCGGGCCTGCGAGAAACACCACGAGATCGCGAAACTCCGCCCAGGTTCGCGGGCGCACGGTGTCGCCCGGCCAGTCGCGCACCGACAGGTCGCCGGCCTCCAGGTCCACGAACAGGGTGGTCTGCGGCGGCAGTGTTTTGAGCTGCGTGGTTTTGCCCACGCCAGGAACACCGACCAGTCCGACCTTGGCGCTGTGGCGCTCCTTGAGCCGTTCCTCCGCGGAGATGATTGGCAGTGCCATCATGCCACCTCGCGGATCAGATCGGTCACGGCCGGATTCCAGAGGATCTGGTAACCGCTGTGACCGTGGCGCGAGAAGGGCATGGCCTCAGCCCACGATTCGCCCGCCTCAGTCAGCTCCCACTCGTCGCGCTCGTTGCGCGACTGCAAACCATGCTCGGCGAGGCGCTGGTTGGTCGCCTTGGCCGAAAGGCTGAGAAGTTTGCCGAGTTGCGTCGCGTTCAAGGAGCAAATCGGCGCGTCAGCTCCTGGCAACGCGCGGCGCAGGGACTCGATGGCCAGGCCGGTGTTCTCGTGAATGCAGGTCAACGTCGCGGCCATCGCGATGCCGGTCTTTACCCCCGGCACCTTGGCGACGGCATCACCGATGAGCAGGAGAGATGACACGCGGTCCTGGGTCGGCGCCGGCAGCGCGACCGCGCTCGGCGGGGCCGCATACCCGCCGGTCTTGCGAATGGACGGGAGCACCTCGCTGGTCACCCAGCGCTTGAAGCGCTTGGACGCCTCCTTGCTGCTGCCGAGGATCAGAGCGTAAAGCCCCGACTCGTTGACGTGGTTTTGGCGCTGCCGGCCGCCCGCGGTAAGGGTGTCAAATTTCTGGACATCCTCCGGATCGGCGTGGGACTCCAATGCCTGGCGCGCATTGCCCAGATCCAGTGCGTCGCAGACGTCATTGGCGTTGAACCAGGGTTGGCCGGCCCCATCGACTTGCACGCGCAGAGCGTGAGTCTCGAACTGGAATGGGATGATCTGGCTCATGGTCAGTCCTCCCAGGAAAGATCGCCGAGGCGGGAAGCACCCATGGCACCGCGTTTGCGTGCCAGATCGTGAAGGTCGCGCAGGGCCGCCACGCGACGGTGCTGGGCGCGGGCCGCAGCTTCCATGCCCTGGATCGCGAACGCGAGGTCGTCGATGCTCGCGTCCTCCAGCGGGCGCACGACATCATCGGCGCGGCTGCCGTCCAGAGCCGGGATGCGGACAGTGTCCGGCAGATGGCGCAGGTACATCTCGGGCCGCTTGCGCAGCAGATCGATCAACGTCGGGGTGGTTTTCATGGGGGTCACTCCTGGATCAGTGCAAGGCGGAACCCGGCCTTGCCAGTCTTGAGCGTTCGCGCTGGGGCAAACGCGCTCTTGAGCGTCTCGGACCAGGCGTTGAACTTGGTCTCCGAGACGCGGTAGCTGGTCTCGACGTACTGGGACGGGTCCTCGCCGCTGGCTGCGATGCGGCGGGCGATCTCGGCGAGCTTGGCCTGGTCCCACTCGACCTTTTTGGGCAGATCGGCCGTGACCTGGACGCCGCCGTCGTCGAAATGCACGACGCCGGTGTCCTTGCCAGACGCTAGGCGCAGTTGATGAGCGCGCCCGGCATACCGGCGCTCCAGGGCGTGGTCGAGATGCTCTGCGATCGCGCGAGCGGCGACGAGCAGATCGGAGGCGTCGTCCCGAAGCTGGAAGAGCACCTCGGGGAGCAGCGCGGCGAGTTCGCCGACCGGCGTGGTCAGCACTTCATCGGGGGTCAGGCGCTTCATGCCGCACCTCCCACGCTGACCCGCTCGGACGTGCTCTTGCGTAGGCTCTCGGACTCGAAGGCCTCGACGTCCTCAAGGCGATAGAGAACTCGCCCCTGCAATTTCAAAAAGACCGGACCGATTCCTTCGGACCGCCAGCGCTCCAGGGTGGCTTCGCTGACGTCCCAACGGTCGGCCAGCTGGCGTTGGTTGAGGTGTTTGACACTCACGTTTTTCTCCTTTCGGGTGGCTGCGAAAACGTGAGGAAATCTTCGGAGCTGGGATGTACGGGCATCCAGCACCGCCATGTACGGGCTGATGTACGGGCTTCAGCCACGACGTGAGAAAACGGGCCCCAGAAAGAAGAAAACCGCCCGAAGGCGGCTGTGCGTGGTTAGCCCAACGGCTGCTGGTCAGTCCAGGTTGAATCCATAATGACCATTGCCGTCGCTGACGATGTAGTCATGCCAGATCGGGTTGCCGCTGAAGATGTTTTGGATGCGGTAGCTGCGCCCGGACTTCTGCGGCCCGTACACGGCGGCCAGGATTTCATGGGCGGGAACCCAGCGTCGCCCGTTTTCGAACTGCTCGAACAGATGGCTGACCACGGCGACCTGCCTGGTTCCCTTAATCGGCCACGGTTTGTCGGACTTGGTCGCGATGACCAGGGTGTTGGAGTACGGGTCGAAGCGAACCGGAAAGGACTGTTCCAGCTTGCTGCCCAGTGGGGCCAGCAGCAGGCGGTGGATCAAGTCGAGATCGATCTGAGGCCTGATGGCGTCCTCGACCAGCGCGGCCGCGAGGGGTACGAAGCGGTAGGAGCGAGGCGGAAGAATGACGTCAGGCGGCGGCTGGCCCGTGGTGAAAACCACCCCTTGGTCGGGCAGCGATTGCGCGCGAAGCTTTTCGAAAACCTGGCCGATGGACGACGCCAGCCCCCGCACCACCCATGCATCGACCTGCGCGTTGGCGATGCGCATCCTGCCGAGACGCCACAGAGTGCCATCGATGCCTGGCGCGGTGATGCCACTTCGCTGCGCCTGCGGAATCCCGAGCAGGTCCGCCAGGTAGTTCAGCAGCTTGGCGTCGACGACGGCATGAACGCCGACCAGTTCGGCGGATACGTACTTGGTGCGGAATGTCTCGGGGCAGCGGTAGCGATACCGCCCAGGGTCATCGTCTTCCTCGATCTCAACCGGCACGAGTTCGTCACCTCTGGGCGCCGGATAGCTTCCTGCATAGCCGATGCGCTCGGTCCATTGCTCGAGGTCCCTGCCGGCGAGCGCCGGGCGGTGCGACAGCTCCCACGCGGGCACACCATGCAGGCGCTGGCCATCGCCGTCGGCAATGGCCTGGCTCGACTGGTCGAAGAGCTCGAATAGATCAAGCAGCGAGCGCGTCGAGAGGCTCTTGTCCGCCATCGCCGATCTCCTTCACCAACTGCCACTTGGCCAGCAAGCGGTCGCAAAGCGCCCGGTCCTTTTCCCGCTTGGTCTTTATGTTGCACTTGTTGTCGTCGCGCAGGATCACGGCAATCGTGCGAGCACGCTCCGTGCTGACCTTCCGGATGCGGATGGACAGCTTCGCATAATTGATATGGTGGTGGCGGAAGTCGAAGGACGGGGAGAGCAGCGTCCTCGCAGCGGTGTAGATGTCGTCGACATCCTTGGCCCAGATCTTCACGAGCAAGGACCGGTGGTTGGCCGCGGTGTAGCCGAGTTCGATTACCTTGACCGATGCCACGTCCTCGCCAGACAGATCGAAGGCTCGGGGCGCGGCCAGGCTCTGGTAGTCGTACTGCTTCAGCGGAATCTTGTCGCCGCTGATGGGCGAGTGCAGCAGCGAATCGGCGGCGATCATCGCCAGTGCCTCGCGACCGTCGGTGTCTTTGGACAGCACCTCCAGATGACCGTTGGTGGGCTCGTAGGTGATGTGCGAGGAGACGGCGCGAATCACTTCCTGCGGCACAAGCTCGCTGGCCTGGACGCGGTCGATGATCTCGGGCGGACGGTTGTGATGCACGCTGACCTGGTACAAGGCTACGTCCTCGCCGGTCAGCGTGTCGGGGCGCAGGCGCTTGAACACCTGAACCGCAACGGAGTCCGGCGCGCAGCCGAGCTGGCTGGCAACGGCCTGGTGGAACGCCTGCCGGGCTGCGGCGTCGTCCAGGACTGTCAGGTCCTTCGGCGCAACATAGCCGGAATAGCAAGAGGCACTCTGCCGGAAGACGTCCGCCTGTCGGGCATTCAGTGCCTCCTCGAACAGGACAGGCGCACGCAGGTGCAGCCACAGCGCGCGCTCGTACTGATTCGGGATGGCAGCAAACGCTGCCTTGTCGTCCTCGCCGCTGATGTCCTGGCTGATCCCGTCGATGACATCTTGCCCGGCGCCGTCCGAGAGCAGCACGATGCGCTCAGCCACCTCTTCGATTTTCTGCCGGGTGACAACGCCCAGGGCGGACAGGACTTGCTCCATCGCGGCGCGCTGCTCCTGCTTGCCCTGCTTCGTGTCCAGCTCCGGCATGACCAGAGCGAACTCGTCCACCATGAATGCGTGGAAGACCGCTGGCGGCAGGTGGCTGAGAAGCTTGGACAGGTTTTCTGCGTCGTTCATTGACATTCCCCTTTGCAAGGTGTTGAGCGGATTGGCACCAGCCCGAGCCGCCCAGTCTTGCTCTTGGGCACACAGACCGATTTAGTTCGGCATACCGAACTATTCGGATTGTTTCTGACCACACCTTGGTTTGTCAAGCAGGTGCGTGTTCGTTCGGTGCAGTGCTACTATCCGCTGGTCAATGCAGCTCTACAAGGATCTCGACGTGTCTTCACCCCTGGGCGACAAGCTCCGCGCCCTGCGCACCCAGAAGAAGCTCAGCCTGGAACAGCTGGCGGACCTCACTGGCTCGAGCAAGAGCTACATCTGGGAGTTGGAGAACAAGGACGACCCCAAGCCGTCGGCGGACAAAATCGCCAAGATCGCCGCCGTCCTGGAGGTCACCACCGATTACCTGCTCAGCGGCTCGACCGAGGCGCCCGGCGACGCCGTGATCGACGAAGCCTTCTTCCGCAAGTACAAGAACATGCCGGACGACACCAAGAAGAGGATCCGCAAGATCCTCGATGCCTGGGAAGACGACGAGTGAGCGATCCCCTCCAGCCGAAGGCCCAGGCCAACCGCATCTCCAAGATGCTCAACCAGGTTCTGGGGCCGGACCGCTATCCGGTCGCGGTTGAGGATCTGGCCCTCGAGTATTCGCGCCAGTGCTTCGCCGACTCGCCTGTGGACAAGGTCCAAGGCAAGGATCTGGATGGCCTGGAGGGAATGCTTGCGGCCAACAAGGCTCGGACGAAGTGGATGATTCTCTTCAATAGCGCCGTGCGGTCGGAGGGGCGCAAGCGGTTCACCATCGCCCACGAGTTCGGCCACTACCTGCTGCACCGCCACCGGCAGAGCGAATTTGCCTGCGGCGTCGACGACATCGAGACGGGTGACGGCAACGAACGCGACATCGAAGCCGAGTCCGACGACTTTGCCTCGACGCTGCTCATGCCGTGGGACGATTTCCATCGACAGGTGGATGGCCAGCCCATCAGCTTCGATCTTTTGATGCACTGCGCCGACCGATATGGTGCATCGCTGACGGCCGCCGCCTTGCACTGGATCGAAATCGCCCCGAGACGTGCTGTCCTCGTGGCAAGCCGCGACGACCACCTTCTGTGGTCGAAGTCGAACCAAGCGGCCTTCAAGTCCGGCGCCTACTTCGCAACGCGCAAGAACACTATCGAACTGCCGCAGGACGCTTTGGCGCACACCAATAATCTCCTGGACGTTTCCGCCCAGGAGCAGTCGACTCGAGCCCAGACCTGGTTTCCTCGCGAACCGGCGTCCATGCCGCTGACCGAAATGACCCGGGTCGCGGGCTCGTACGGCTACGCGCTGACCTTGCTTCTGATGCCGGACGCCGAATGGCGGTGGCCCCAGCATGAAGACGACGAGCCCGAGAAGGACACCTTCGATCGGTTCGCCCGCAACGGGCAGAACCCCTTGCCCTAGCCCATGGCCGATTGATCATGGGCGCGCACAAATGGCAGTTCAGCTCCCGCTTCCGCCGTCACGCGTTCGGCTGGCGATCCGACACGCCGATCCAGCGCATCAAGGAGGCCATCGCTGAAATCAAGGCGGTGGTGCGCAAGGATCCGGTCGCCGCCGCCGAGGGCGCCGTCATCCTGCTGGAGAAACTGTCGCCGGCGCTGGAGCAGGTCGACAGTTCATCCGGAGCCGTGGGCACCGCCGTGAACCGGGCCATCGACACCTTGGTGCCGATCATCGCCAAGGCTGATGTCGAGCCGCGCATTCGACAGCGTTGGCTGGAGCGCCTGTGGCAGGCCTTGCAGGACGACGAAATCCCCTACATCGAATCCCTCGGAGAGCACTGGGGCGAGCTGTGCGTCACGCCGGAACTGGCGACCGAGTGGGCAGACGAATTCCTGCCTCTTGTCGAATACGTCTGGAGTCCCAGATCCTCCGGTCACGGTCACGGGTTCTTCAAAGGAACGGGCGCATGCCTTGCGTCGCTCTTCGCCGCGGGTCGCCACGATCAGCTGCTCGCCCTGCTGGAGCGTGCGCCGTTCAAGTGGTGGCATGACCGCCTCTGGGGCGTGAAGGCGTTGGCGGCGCAGGGCAAAAAGGCCGAGGCGGTGCGCTATGCCGAAGAATCGCGCGGGCTCAACGACCCGGGCTGGCAGATCGCGCAGGCATGCGAGGAAATCCTGTTGTCGTCAGGCCTTGCCGACGAGGCATATCGACGCTACGCGATCGAGGCGAACCAGGGCACGACCAACCTCGCGACGTTTCGGGCCATCGCGAAGAAGTATCCGAACATGCCGCCCGAGCAGATCCTGCGCGACCTGGTTGCCAGCACGCCCGGCGCTGAGGGAAAGTGGTTCGCCGCCGCAAAGGATGCGGGCCTGTTCAATGTCGCCATCGAGTTGGCGAGCAGCAGCCCGACCGACCCGCGCACACTTGCACGCGCGGCCAGGGACTTTGCCGAAAGCCAGCCTCAGTTCGCGCTCGCCGCCGGCCTCGCTGCACTGCGTTGGATTTCGCTCGGGCACGGCTATGACATCACCGGCCTTGATGTGCTCGACGCCTACTCGGCCGTGATGCATGCGGCTTCAAAGGCCGGGGCTGATGCCCGGCAAGTCAAGGCGCAGATCCGGAACCTACTGTCGTCCGCGCCCGTCGGCAACCAGTTCATGAAAACGGTCCTGGCCCATCAGCTGACGGGTTGATTTGCGCATGGCCTCGGCATTGATATCGCCGAGAACTGCGCAGGAGGCCGTAGTGAACGCGGCCAAACACGCCTACGCGAAGCGGATCGCTGTCCGTTTCAGCTGCCGCGAGAGGGCGTTCATCCTCCGCGTGACCGACGACGGCGTGGGGATGCCCGATGTCTCGCCGGGCTGGGGCCATCTCGACCTGTCCATCCTGCGTCACAGGGCGAACATCATCGGCGCATCCCTGTTTTTTCTCAGGGCCGGGAACGGCGGAACCGAAGTTCGTTGCGAGCGAGGCGACATCGCGTCAAATCCCATCCGTCCATAGTCTACAAAGGGTGACCGTTAGGTTCGATGCATTGCTTGGCGGCTGCGCCCATCGCCGCATCCCACAGTGCATTCAGCAGATTTCGTTCCTGCTCCTGCAGAAGATCCAATTGGAACTGAGCAGCACCAAGGCGACCAAGCAAGTCTCGCTCCAACGGTGAGCATGCGTGCCAGATCACCGGCTCAAGCGCAAGATCAAGTAATTCACGGTCCCCGATCTCTGCCAGGCGAGAGGTCCATGGTCGCTGCTTTTTCGTGTAGCTCATAGCCGGAGATTAGGGCCCACGCGCCGAATCGTGTGTGAGCTTCCCGTGAACGGGTCGTTTGTAACAGGCGACGCGTGGCGCTGGCGCAGTGCGGATTCCAGTGCTGACGGCCAGCCCGCACCAGTACGCCGGCGCCCGAAACTCCCTCATGGCGTCGATGAATGTTCATCGGAAGAATCTCGCTATCCAACCGAGTTTGATGGAGAGGAGCGATACCGGTGCATGCAGTCAACCAAACCCCGCCCGACCGGATGACGCCGCAGCAGCGTCGACGCGAGATCGCGTCGACGCTGGCAACCGGACTCGCCCGCCTGCGAGCCGCAGGACTCGACCGGTCCGCGGACGCGACCCCGGAGAGCGAGTTTGAGCTTGCCTTCTCCTGTTACCAGAGCGTTCATACAGACCCCGCCAACCGCAACGCCATGGAGTCACGATGAACGCTCGCACCCTCCCCTCGCCCACGCCGCCGTCCGTTGTGGCCCAAATCGCCCAGCTGCCAGACGTGCCCATGGCCGAGATCAAGACCCTTTGGCGACGCCTTTTCCATGGTGACGTGCCCACCCACAACCGTCAGTTCCTCGAGCGACGCATCGCCTACAAGCTGCAGGAGATCGAATTCCGCAAGGACAACCGCGCGATGCTGGAGCGCAATCAGCGGCGTATCGCGTCCTTGATTGAAACCGGCCAGGTCAAGAAGCGCGATCGCGACTACCGACCGGTAGCCGGTACGGTGCTCACCCGCGAGCACCACGGAATTGCGCACCGGGTGATCGTGACCCAGGACGGTCAGTACGACTTCCAAGGTCGGATGTACCCGAGTCTGTCGGTGATCGCCCGCGAAATCACCGGCACACGCTGGTCCGGGCCATTGTTCTTCGGGCTCAAGGCACCCGCCACACCTAAGACGAAGGCGAAGAATGGAGCGCGGCGATGAGCGAAGTCCTCAAGCGCCGCATGCGCTGCGCCGTCTACACGCGCAAGTCCACCGACGAGGGTTTGGACCAGGAATACAACTCCATCGATGCCCAGCGCGATGCCGGTCATGCCTACATCGCGAGCCAACGCGCTGAAGGGTGGATTCCTGTCGCCGATGACTACGACGATCCGGCGTTCTCCGGTGGCAACATGAATCGTCCCGCGCTCAAGCGGTTGATGACGGACATCGAAGCCGGCAAAATCGAGGTGGTCGTCATCTACAAAATTGACCGCCTGACGCGCAGCCTTGGCGACTTCTCCAAGATGGTCGAGGTGTTCGAGCGCTATGGCGTGTCCTTCGTGTCGGTCACCCAGCAGTTCAACACCACCACGTCGATGGGGCGGCTGATGTTGAACATCCTGCTGTCCTTCGCACAGTTCGAGCGCGAGGTCACCGGCGAGCGCATCCGCGACAAGATCGCCGCCAGTAAGCGCAAGGGCATGTGGATGGGCGGCGTGCCTCCCCTCGGTTACGACGTCGAGAGCCGCCGACTGGTGCCCAACGAACGCGAGGCCAAGCTCATCCGGCACATCTTCCAGCGCTTCGTTGAACTGGGCTCCAGCACGATGCTGTTCAAGGAGCTGAAGCTCGACGGCGTGACGTCCAAGGCGTGGACCACGCAGGACGGCAAGACCCGAGACGGCAAGCCGATCGACAAGGGGCTGATCTACAAGCTGCTCAACAACCGGACCTACCTCGGTGAACTGCGCCACAAGGAGCAGTGGTACCAGGCCGAGCATCCACCGATCATCGACCGAGAGTTGTGGGACAAGGTGCACGCCATCCTCGCCACCAACGGTCGGGTTCGCGGCAACGCCACCCGGGCGACGGTGCCGTACCTGCTCAAGGGCATCGTGTTCGGCAACGACGGTCGCGCCTTGTCGCCGTTTCACACCACCAAGAAGAACGGTCGCCGCTACCGCTACTACGTGCCGCAGCGCGAGAACAAGGAGCACGCGGGCGCGTCAGGGCTGCCACGGCTGCCGGCCGCAGAGCTTGAATCCGCCGTGCTGGACCAACTGCGCGCGGTCCTGCGATCGCCGGATCTCCTGGGTGACGTCCTGCCACGCGCGATCGAACTGGACCCCAGCCTCGACGAGGCCAAGGTCACGGTCGCCATGACGCGGCTCGATACGATTTGGGACCAGCTCTTTCCGGCCGAGCAGACGCGCATCGTCAAGCTGCTGGTCGAGAAGGTGATCGTGTCGCCCAACGATCTCGAAGTGCGACTGAGGGCCAACGGCATCGAGCGCTTGGTGCTCGAACTACGACCGGCGGGCGTTGCCCAGCCCGAGGACGCATTGGCATGAGCGAGATCCGCATCCATAAGACCGGCGAGCCCGACGTCATCGAGGCCAGCGATGGGCGGCTGACCTTGTCGGTGCCGATCCAGATCAAGCGGCGTAGCGGGCGCAAGTTGGTCACGCTGCCGATCGACCCAGTGACGGGCGAACCAGCCAAGGCCAGGCCCTGGGACACGGCCACCACTCCGTTGCAACTGGCGCTGGCCAGGGGTCACCGCTGGCTGGCCATGCTGGAGTCGGGCGAGGCCAAGTCCCTCAAGGAGATCGCCGCCCGGGAAGGGATCGACAACAGCTACGTCAGCCGGATGGTCAACCTAACCACGCTGGCGCCGGATATCGTGGCGGCCATCCTCGACGACGCCATGCCCAACCACGTCACCCTGTTTGATTTGGCAGTCGACCCGCCCGCGCTGTGGGATGACCAGTGGGAGCGGCTTATGTAGACCGGCGCTCCAGTACCATTTTGGAGATTCTTTCGCCTTCTGCGACGCCCTTGCGACCCTGATACGCCGCTCGCATCGCAAAAGCACCAGCGGTCGGTTCTGGGGCTCGATCTGTCGCCCAGCGTGACGATCATCTGCACGCTGTGCGCCTGCGCTTCGATCTCCGGACAAGGCTCAAGTCGGCGCCAGCGGGCCGTACCAGTACGCTGCGGTTACACCGCCATCCATCAAAAAATCGCTTCCGGTGATGAATGCTCCGTCCGGCCCCATCAGAAGTGCCCCGACGGCACCCACTTCATCCGGCGTGCCAGCGCGGCCTGCCGGGCAGTTCTCGATCATGCGCCGATAACCTTCACCACGTGGCCCGTTCAACTCGTCCTTGGCGAGAGGCGTGATGATGATACCCGGGCTGATGGTATTGACTCGTGCACCCCGGCGGCCCCAGCGAACGGCTTCGGCCATGACACGTAACGCGTTGCCCCGTTTAGACAATTGATAGGCGTGGAGCGAATCGCGCACCTGGTCGGGTTGGAGCATCGGCAGTGCCAGCAAGTCATCGGCAGGCGTTGTCGCCAGCGCCGCGTTCTGCTCGTCCGTCAGCGCACCTAGGCGATGTCCGGACTGCGAGGCGATGACCACGCAAGTTCCTCCTGGCGCGATGACATGGCCAAACTCATCCAGGACGAGCGCGGTGCCGTAGAGGTCCACCGCGAAAATGGTCGCTGGCGGCGCCTGCGAGGGCGAAACTCCCGCAGCATGGATGACGCCGGTCACCGCTCCGAGTGAGACGGCCAGCTCGACCAGGGCGTGCACGGATTCGCGCGACGAAACGTCCACGGTCGTTGTGCTGGTGTTGAATCCGGCGTTGCCGAGCACTTCCGCCGCAGCGTCGGCGTTCGCCTGGCGCAAGTCCGCCAGCAGGACATGTTTGCCCGCGCTGATCCGGCGGGCGATGGCCAGGCCGATCGAGCCCGCCCCGATGACCACGATAACGTTCTGCATGATGGGTCCTCCGATAGAAATTTCGGCCACAGTGGCCAATGGCTCGACGACTCACTTGCCGGTCATGGCCAGGACCGCTTGCGGCAGCCTCTCCCCGACGACGGGAATCCGCGCAGCCGCTTCGCCCAGTTCCACAACGTCCGCCGTGCTCAATTTGATGTCCAGAGCGCCGAGGTTCTCCTCGAGACGGTGCAGTTTCGTGGTGCCGGGGATGGGGACGATCCAGGGCTTGCGTGCCAGCAACCAGGCCAACGCGATCTGTGCTGGCGTGGCTGCCTGGCGCGCTGCGAATGCCTGAATCAGTTCCAGCAAGGCGAGATTCGCTGCACGCGCCTGCGGCGCGAAGCGCGGAACGGCATTGCGAAAATCCATCGCATCAAACTTGGTGTCGATGCCGATCGCGCCTGTGAGGAAACCGGCCCCCAGGGGGCTGAACGGCACGAATCCGATGCCCAGTTGTTCGAGAGCGGGGAGCAGCTCGGCCTCGGGTCCGCGGTACCACAGCGAATATTCGCTTTGCACCGCCGTCACGGGATGCACGGCGTGCGCGCGACGGATGGTCTGTACCGAGGCTTCAGACAGACCGTAGTGCCGGACCTTGCCTTCCTGAATCAGATCGCGCAGCGCACCGGCAACCTCCTCAATCGGCACGTCGGGGTCGACGCGATGTTGATAGAACAGATCGATGCGATCGGTGCGCAGCCGTTTGAGCGATGCTTCGGCGACGGCCCGAATATGTTCCGGCCGGCTGTTCAGCCGCCCACTTCGCTTTCCCGTGGTCGGATCGATATCGAATCCGAACTTGGTGGCCAACACCACCCGGTCGCGCAACGGCTGCAGCGCCTCCCCGACCAGTTCCTCGTTCACGAAGGGACCGTAGGACTCGGCCGTGTCGAACAGCGTCACTCCCAGATCGACGGCCTTGCGCATCAGGGTGATCATCTCCGCCTTGTTGGCGGGACGTCCATAGGCCGCGCTCATGCTCATGCAGCCCAGGCCGATGGCTGAGACCTCCAGGCCGCTGGCTCCGAGGGATCTGTAGTTCATGGTGTTTCTCCTTGTATGGCCGAGGCGCCGGCCGATGCGGATTTGGGCAGGAATTGCACGCAGACGAGGCTGCCGATACCGAAGGCTGCGATCACCCAGGCCATCGGCCGTGGGGTACCGTCGGCCAGCAAGCCGACGAGCGCCGACCCCAGGATGCCGCTGCCGTATTGCATGGCGCCGACCAAGGCCGAGACGGCACCCGCGCGCCGGGGAAAGGCTCCGAGCGCGCCGGCGATTGAATTGGCGACGATGAAGCCGTTCGCCGAGACGAACACGAACAAGGGAATCACCAGGCCCGCCAGGGTGCCCCATCCCGTCCATGCGTCGACCACGAGCCACAGCGTCGACACGGCGGCACCCTGTGCGCCAAACCGCAGCAATCGATCACTGCCGACCGAGGCGACCAGTCGCCCGTTGATCTGGTTGGTGATCATGATGCCCAGGATTCCCGCGGCGAACAGCACACCGTACCTTTGGGGCGAGACGTGGTAGTAGGAGATGAAGGCAAAGGGCGTTCCGGCGATGTAGGCATACACGCCACCGTAGAAAAACCCTCCGGCTCCCGCGTAGGCTAGAAGCGGGCTATGCCGGAGCAGTTCCAGGTAGCGACCGAATGCCGTACCCAGGGATTCGCGGCTCCGATGTGCTTGATGCAGGGTCTCCGGCAGGAAGCGCAACGAGGCGAGAGTCAACAGACCGACGACGACCAGGGTCCAGAAGATCGCGCGCCACGACGCCACGTGCAGAATCCACCCGCCGAGGCTCGGCCCGATCAGCGGAGCGATCGCCATCACCGTAATCAAGGTCGACATCATCCTGGCGGCACGCGCACCCTCGTACAGATCGCGCACCATCGCGCGCGCCAGGACCACGCTGGCGCATGCGCCGATCGCCTGCACGCCGCGCCATGCGATCAGGGCCGTCGCATCGTTCGACAAGGCGCAGCCGGCCGATCCGACGATGAAAAGCACCAATCCGATCGCCACAGGTAGCCGGCGGCCAAAGCGGTCGGCAATCGGCCCCCAGAACAATTGGCCTACGCTGAACCCGATCAGATACCCAGAGATGGTCAGCTCGATGGTGCCTGGGCCGGCATGCAGAGCCCGTCCCATCGCCGGGAGCGCTGGGAGATACAGGTCGGTCGAGATCGACGCGAAGGCCATGAGCATGCTCAGGATCGCCAGGATCAGAAGACTCTGTCGGTCCTCGCGGGGAGACTCGTTGCCGCTGGCGCCGACCCAGGGTAGCCCTGGGGCTTCGCTGGCGTCGAGCGCCGGCCGGCAGGCCGGGCAAGCGTTTGTGGACATGATGGAAAGTCTCTCTACGGCATGGAGCGCTCAAGAATCGATCATTCGATCCGGGAGTGCCCGCTATGTACGTTGGATCAGCGGTTGACCCGCTGCTGCAGATGCGCTGGGTATCGGTCGCCAGCGATGGTGATCGGCCTCAGGGCCTCGTCGATCGTCGACAGATCGGTGGAGCTCAATTCGACCGCTGAGGCTCCGACGTTCTCCTCCAGGCGATGTAGCTTGGTCGTGCCCGGGATCGGTACGATCCAGGGCCTTTGCGCCAGCAGCCATGCGATGGCGATCTGTGCCCGGGTTACGCCTTTGGCATCGGCGAGGCGGCCCATCACCTCCACCAGTGCCGCATTGGCCTTGCGGTTGTCCTCGCTGAAGCGCGGCACGATTTTGCGAAAGTCATCCTTGGCGAAAGTGGTGTGTTCGTCGATCGCCCCGGTCAGGAAGCCCTTGCCCAGTGGGCTGAAGGGCACGAAGCCGATGCCCAGTTCTTCGAGTACCGGCAACACACTCTGTTCCGGGTCACGCCACCAGAGCGAATATTCGCTCTGCAACGCGGCCACAGGCTGTACCGCATGCGCACGGCGAATGGTGTCGACGCCAGCCTCCGACAGACCGAAGTGCTTGACCTTTCCCTCGCGAATCAGATCGCGCACGGTGCCGGCGACGTCCTCAATGGGCACGTTCGGGTCGACCCGATGCTGGTAGAAGAGGTCGATGCGGTCAGTCTTCAGGCGCCTGAGCGAGTCCTCGGCCACGGCCCGGATGTGCTCAGGGCGGCTGTCCATTCCCTTGGCCACCTCGCCGTCGGTGAATCCGAACTTGGTCGCGATGACGACCTGCTCGCGAAACGGCGCCACGGCTTCGCCGACCAGTTCCTCGTTGGAAAAAGGTCCGTAGGCCTCGGCCGTGTCGAAAAAGGTGACTCCGCGCTCAAACGCTGCGCGGATCAGCGCAACGCCTTGCGTCTGCTCGACGGCAGGTCCATAGGCATAGCTCAAGCCCATGCAGCCCAAACCGATCGCCGAGACTTCAAGGCCACTGAGGCCCAATTTGCGCGTTTGCATCATTGCTCTCCTGTTCGATAAACCCTTGGTGCGAGCCCAGGTGGGCCAAGGGCATGAGGTCATGCCCGGCTTACGCCGAGGCTTTGCCGCAGTTCCATTCCCGGCTTCAGCGCCAGCTTCACGATCAGATCGGAAAGGCTGTCGAGTGATACATCATGTCCCTGGAATGGCTCGCCTTTGCGGGTGATCCGATAGCCGACCGATCGGTCTTGTGTGAACCAGCCCGGCCGCAGGATGGTGTAGTCCAGATCCGACGCCTCAATCACCGCAGCGCTATCGCGGCACGGGTCCAGCACGCTGCGGTAGCGTTCTCCGGGCACCTCACCGTAGATACCCATCGAGCTGATGAAGATCAGGCGCTTCAACCCCGTCGCATGCATCGCGTCGACGATGGCGCGAGCCTGTTGCGCCATCGCCCCCGAGAGATTGGCGTAGACCACATCCTGGCCCCGCATCGCCTTGTGAAGGGCCAGGGGATCCAGGACGTCCCCCTCGATGATCGTGACGCGCTCGGAGTCCGGGTTATGTAGGCGATAGGCCTGTCGCAAGTAGAGCGTCAGGCGCACATCGGCGTGCTCTAGGAACGAGCGCGTCGTGTTCCGCGCGAGCTGGCCGTTCGCGCCAAGGACCAGAACTCTTGTCATGATGAATTCCGAGCTGCCTCAGAAGGCCTGTGGCGCTGCGGCGTATTGCGCCTGATCCACGCTCTCCATCCAGTCTGCCGACTTGCCGTCGTGCTGCTCCTGGACGGCGATGTGAGTCATCGCCGTGGTTGGCGCCGCTCCATGCCAATGCTTCTCGCCAGGGGCAATTCGGACCACATCGCCGGGCCGGATCTCCTCGACCGGCCCGCCCCAGCGCTGCACCCGGCCGCACCCCGCGGTAACGATCAGGGTCTGGCCCAACGGGTGGCTGTGCCAAGCGGTGCGCGCCCCAGGCTCGAAGGTGACGCTGGCGCCACTGGCGCGTGCCGGGTCCTGGGTATCGAACAGCATGTCGACACGCACGTGCCCGGTGAACCATTCAGCAGGGCCCTGGGCGGATGCGCGGGAGCCGTTACGTTGGATTTCCATGATCACTGTCCTCTGTGTGGAAGGCGCGAAGCGCCTCACGCGGCGTCTTTCAGCGACGCCATATCAATCACGAAGCGGTACTTGACGTCGCTGCGCAACATGCGCTCAAAGGCTTGCTCGATATCCTGGATGCGAATGCGCTCGATGTCCGCGGCAATGCCGTGCTGTGCGCAGAAGTCCAACATCTCCTGGGTTTCAGCGATGCCGCCGATCAACGATCCGGCCACTGCCTTGCGATTCATCACCAGTGGCGCGGTGTTCAGCATCGGGTCCAGGGGCCCGAGGTACCCCACCAGCACGAGGGTTCCGTCAGTCGCCAGCGTCGGCACGTAGGGGTTGACGTCATGCACATAAGGCACGGTGTCGATGATCAGATCGAAGCGTCCGGCGTTGGCATCCATCGCGGAGGGATCAGTCGACAACACGATGCGGTCGGCGCCGAGCCGACGCGCATCAGCCTCCTTGCCGGTTGAGCGCGTGAACAGGGTGACCTCGGCGCCAAGCGCCTTGGCCAATTTCAGCGCCATGTGGCCGAGCCCCCCCAGGCCGACGACGGCGACCCGGCTGCCCGGGCCGACCTTCCAGTGCCGCAGCGGCGACCAGGTGGTGATCCCGGCGCAAAGCAATGGGGCGGCGCCCGCCAGATCCAGGCCGCCTGGCACGCGCAGCACGAAGTCCTGCGAAACCACAATGCGTTCCGAATAGCCCCCGTAGGTGATCGAGCCATCCTGGGGGTCGGTGCCGTTGTACGTATAGGTCGCCTGGTTCTCGCAGTACTGCTCAAGCCCCCGGGCGCACGATGCGCAGCGGCCACACGAGTCAACCATGCAGCCCACGCCGACCGTGTCGCCTGCCTTGAATCGCGTCACAGTGGGTCCTACCTCGACCACGCGCCCGATGATCTCGTGCCCCGGAACCATGGGGTAATTGGCGTTGCCCCAATCGTTGCGAGCGTTGTGCAGATCGGAATGGCAGACCCCGCAAAACAGGATCTCGACCGCGACGTCGTCATCGCGCAGACTGCGGCGGTCAAAACGAAAGAGGCCCAGCGGTTGCAGGGCGGAAAAGGCGGCGTAGCCGCGTACGTTGATGGACATGTCGAAGCCTCCGATTGGCGTTGACGACAATCTAGGCTTCCCGCACTACTTTGAGTAGGTGGCATAATCGGCATGAGCCTATGAATGGAGCTCATCAATGCCCACCGAGGATTTCAACGATCTCCTGGCCTTTGTCGCCGTCGCGCGCGAACGCAGCTTCACGGGAGCAGCGAGACAGATCGGGGTTTCGCAATCGGCGTTGAGCCACCGGATGCGCGCGCTGGAAGCCCGCCTGGGCCTACGGTTACTTACGCGCACGACGCGCAGCGTGTCTCCGACGGAGGCCGGCGAGCGCCTGTTGCAGACCTTGGTCCCGCGCTTCGAGGACATCGAGGCTGAGCTGGCAGCTTTGCGTGAATTGCGTGACAAACCCGCCGGCATCGTTCGCATCACGACCGCGGAGCACGCTGCGAACACCGTGCTGTGGCCGAAGCTCAGCCAGCTGCTGCCGGACTATCCGGAACTGCAGGTTGAGATCAACGTCGACTATGGCTTCACCGACATCGTCGCCCAGCGATTCGACGCTGGAGTGCGTCTAGGAGAGAGCCTGGAGAAGGACATGATCGCCGTGCGCATCGGTCCGGATCTGCGCATGGCGGTGGTCGCCACGCCGGATTACTTCGCCAAGCGAGCCGAGCCGCGCACCCCGCAGGATCTGGCTGCGCACAACTGCATCAACCTGCGTCTGTCACGCGGCGGGTTACTCGCCTGGGAGTTTGAGCGCGAAGGGCAGCGTGTCAACGCGCACGTGCAAGGGCAGTGGATGTTCAATGGCAGCACGCCGATCCTGCGCGCGGCACTTGCGGGGGTGGGTCTTGGCTATGTCCCGGAAGACGTCGCCGCGGAGCACATCGCTGCGGGACGCTTGCGCCGCGTGCTCGACGATTGGTGCCCCATTTACGCCGGTTATCACCTCTACTACGCGAGTCGCCGGCAGTCGTCGCGAGCGCTGGGCGTGGTCGTGGACGCGCTGCGGTATCGGCCTTGATACGCTCAGCAGGTTTGTGTGTTCAGCAGTCACGCGAATGACGGCATCGGAGACCGGGTAACGGACCGGTTCTGGCCGGCAGCGGCTCAACCGGTGCTGTTTCCTCCGCCTACCGATGCTGAAAATCAACCGCTTGATTCGTCCGCGCGTAACACGTTGATCTTTATGGGTTTTTCTCGTAGTCTTCGCGGACTTCGGGTCCTTCGCGGACTTCGGGTCCTTCGCGGACTTCGGGTCCTTCGCGGAGAGCGAGGCCGGAGAGAAGAATGGCCCGGAGAGAGAGAAAACGACCGGATTTCGGGTGCGGTGCGAAACGCCGAAGTCCGCAGGAACCCTCTGGAGCACGCGCAGACGCGCGGGAGCGCAAAAAAAAAGACCAACCGGATGAAGGGTTGGTCCTGGGTGTTGGTGGCCGCGCGGGAATTTGAAGTCTCGTTCGGAAGGATGCGGAAAGTTGCGGGTTCTTGCAGGGGCGTAGGCCTATTTTCGTCTCGCTGCGGTCTTAGAAGTTGCAGGATTCGGCGCCTGGTAGCGATCGGCCAACGATTTCCAATCATCTACGGCCAAGCCACTACGCGCTGACGTTCTTTTTCGCGAACCAGATCCTCATCGGCGAAAGCCCCCACATCCGCTGTGTCACAGGTTTGGGAGAGTACGGATCAAATGGGTGCCAGTCAGGGGGTGTCGAATTGCAAAGCCACCCGACAGGCTCAAAGAAGGTCTCGGCCGCCATATCGAAGGGGGTGTGCGTGCATGCAATTTCGTGCTCGGGCGGGAAGTGGTCAATGGCGGCAAATGCCTCAATGACCATGCGCGAACAGAATGTCTTCTTCGGGCTTGGTGGCCAACGTTTCCTCCAAGCGATCAGGCCTCGGCCCAGGATGGCCATCCAGTTCCACCGCTTCATCCGAGTCATGTCCGCATAGAAGGCCCGGCGCCTTGCAGGAAGTGCGATTGCATCCATCCAAGCGTAGGCTCGACCGAGGTTGCCTTGGGCCGCGGTAACAATATCCAACTGCTGCTGCGGTGTCATGCTTGACTTACGGAACACCCATCCATAGCCAAAATTAGCCACGAGGTCGCTGATAGGCACAAGGTTGACCCCGGCAGGGCCAGCATCAACGGAACATCCGTTGCCAACATAGATCCCTACATGGCTGAAGGGACCTTGCGAGAACTCCTGAATAGCTTTGGTTTTCCAATCTGCGTTTGACGAGTACCAGACCAGTACATCACCCGCTTGGAGTCCCGTAGGACAAATTGGCGCTAACGGCGGGCCAAATGCGATTCCGTCGGTCAGGATAAGTCGCCCAAATTCATCGAACTCGATCGCTCTTGCCAAATGCAACTCCCCTCCCTCAAAGCAATTTCATTGAACTTCAATGTGTGAGCATACATCGTGAAGTCATTACATGCGTGGTCCATCCACAATGACGCATTCTCCACTCTCTGAATCGGGGCGGTTTCCGTCGCCTGCCAATGCCAAAAATCAACCGCTTGATTCGTCCGCGCGTAACTCGTTGATATATAACGATGTTAAACGCAGACTTTGCGGACTTCGGGCGACTCCAGGATGGCGGTGGCGGAGAGAAAAATGGCCTGGAGAGAGTCAAAACAGGCTTTATCAGGCCACACAGCCTATCCACGAAGTCCGCAGGAATCCGCGTGAACCCTCGCAAAAACGCGGGAGTTCAAGAAAAATGCCCAACTACATAGGCAGTTGGGCATTGATATTGGTGGAGCCGGGGGACACCGAACTATGTTCGCATGTCGTTGTATTTACTTTGCTTTATCCGACTACAGCCGCCATCGATACCCGCATCGATACCCGCAAAAATTGTTGGCTGGAGGCGACAGAACTGAACCGCCGTCCCCGCCTTGCGTGTCATCGCAGTTCAGTTGACCTTCACGGAATCGTCCCCGCGTCCTGCTGCATGTTCGTTGGCCAATCCGCAGGGTACGCCGCGCATGGCATGTGCCAGCCATGCTCTTCTGAGGTCGCCCACCATGCCGTTCTACCACACGCCCAGCGCCGGGCTGACCCGGCGCATGCAACGCGCCAAAGGTGCGATCGAGCTGCAGTTCGTCGACCGTGATCGTAGGCACACGGTGTTCGATATCCAGGTCTTCAACGGCGAGGACTGGATGCCCCACGGGCAAGTTGCCGTGCAACTCAGCGACGATGAGGATCCGATGGACATTCGCCTTGCTGCGTTGCAGGCAGCAGCGGAGTATGTCGCGTGGCGCGAACACGCACAGGAGCCGTCGTCGTGCTGAACGCTTTGTTGTCGATTCTCGCCAACGATGCTGCGAGCACCGACGCCGAACTGATCGATCACCTTGTGCGCGAGTTCGGCGTTGAGCGCAAGCTGGCCGCCGCGCTGAACGGTATCCGCTGGGAGTTCCAGCGCAGCACCAACCTCACTCAGGACCGCGCCTTGGAGCGCCGCGTGCGCGAGCTGATGCACCCCCAGCAAACGCGCTGACATTGCAATCCACCGCGATCCGGATGTACAAGTCGGATCCGACGGCATGCGAGATCACCGCCAGCAATTGCTGGCCGCCATGGGGGCTAATTCCTACGTCAGAGGACGCTTTTCCGGAGGCGCAGTTGGTGAGTCATTCGAATAATCACGCCCTGATCTGGCTTGGGCTCATGCTGATGATCATGCAAGCCTTCGTCTGCCGCGTGGTCTGGAAGGAGTGGATGAAGAATGCCTCTTTCAAGAGCGTCTTCGCTGTGTGCTGGGCCATCGGTGTCTTGATTTTCGGCACATTCATGCACCTCACCACCAACCCACTCGACGCGTGGCTCACATCCGCGTTTCTTGTGTCTCCCATTTCAACTGTGATGGCACTGGCAATCGCCGAAGCAATGCGGTGAGTCGCAGGCGCTCCCGCCTCGCTCCGCATCGGGCCTCAGTGCCCCGGGCAGATGATCTGACGGGACGATCGCCGTATACTGTGTTTTCGTACAGTGCCCGGAGCACCGAGCGATGCTGCTGATTCGCGTCACGCCTCTGCGTCAAGGAGGAGCGCGCCTGCCCTCTCCCGCTTGGCACGCACAAGGCTATTTGAAGAGTGAACGCGCTGGCGTCGGCGTGGCGTTGCGCCTCGTCTCAAACGTCGGGGGTGCCACACTTTGTGGGCCGCTGTTCGATGCCCGTGTCACGCGCGCTGACATCGATGGAATCACGCTGCTCGGCCTTGAGCGCGAAGGCAGTGCTGCCTTCGTGCAAGAGTGGCATATCGGCCCAGCCGAGAGCAGCTTCAACAGCAACGGGTGGCCAGTACCAAGTTGAGACGGGGACAGAATGTAGCGTCCTGATAGCAATGGAGAACGGAGCCTAAGGCTCCGTTCTCCATTCAGGCAATCAGCTCAGCTTTTGCCGGGCTCGACGCCAGTGAAGTTCCACTCGTCAACCTTGGTGATCGACGCTTCGATCGCCGCCTTATTGTCGGCGTAAGCCTGGTCGATCAGCTTCTGGGCTCCCGCTCGATCCACGTTGGCGAGCTTCTGGATCAGTGCCTGCGCAGCCATGCGGTTTTGTTGATGTCCGCGACGATCAGCCCGCTCCCGCTCGAACCGCGCACGCCAGGCGGCGATCTGCTGCTGCGCGAAGCCCATGGCCAGCAGGGCTCGATCGCTGGCGGCGGCCGCGCCTTGCCGGGCGATATTGGCTTGCTCCATGGCCGAGTCGGCTTCCGACCTGGCCCGACCCGCGTCGATCCGTGCGCTGGACGCACGTTGATCGCCTGCCATTTGGCCCATGATGTAGCCGGCTATGTCGTCTGCCATGATCCTGTCCTCTGATTCAGTGTTTCTCGGACTTTCGCCTCAGGCAGCATGCTCTGTCAAGCGGGTCGGAGCATTTCTGCGAGGAGCGGCAACAGCCGCCCGCATCTGATACGACAGTACGATGCAAGGCAACATCTACTGCCCATCTGATCATGACGACAGCGAGTGCACAGCACCGGAAGGTCTTCATCTCCTACAGTTGGTCAGGCACTGACCACGAGCAATTCGTGATCGAGCTTGCGACAGCGCTGCGTAATCACGGTGTCGACGCCATCCTGGACAAGTGGCACTTGCAGCCAGGCCAGGACAAGCACGTCTTCATGGAATCCATGGTCACCGACGACACGGTTTCCAAGGTTCTCGTGCTGTGTGATGCACGTTACAAGGCCAAGGCAGATCAGCGTACAGGTGGTGTCGGGGAGGAATCCCAGATCATCTCGCAGGAGCTGTACCGCAAGGTCGCTCAGACCAAGTTCATCCCCGTTCTTTGCGAGCGCGACGCCGAAGGCAACGAGTGCCTACCCGTCTTTCTCGCCGGTCGCATCTACGTGGACCTGTCGAGCGACGAGGTGTACGGCGAAGGCGTCGACAAGCTGCTGCGCCTCATCTACGACGCGCCACTGCACGAGATCCCCGCGCTCGGCGACGCACCGGAGTTCACCAAGCCCGATGCGGGCATGCCTCGGGCCAGGGAATTCTCCTCTGCGTTGCGTGCTGTGGAGCGCGCACAGCCAAATTGGCGGGGACTGGCGGGCCTGTTCGTGCGCTCGGTCGTTGCTGAGGTCGTCAAGCTCTACACAGAGCCAGATGGCGACGCCTTCGACGACGCCATCTTTGAAAGCATTGCGAAGACCAAGGCGCTCAGGGACCAGGTTTCCGACTTCTTCGACACGCTGTGCAGCTTCGCAGAAAACGATTCAGCAGCACACGATCCGATCGTGGGCCTGCTGGACGGTTTGGCCGCGCATTTCGGGCCACCGGAGCGTGATGGCTGGATCAACCTCACGTGGCAGGATCACTACCTCTTCTTTGCACGAGAGGTACTTCTGATCGCTGTGGCTGCCGCGATCAGAAACCGGGCTTGGAAGCTACTGCGTCGCGTACTCGACCAGAGATACGTTGTGCGCGGCGCCGATCGCACCCAGCGCACGGACAGCTTCATGGCCTTTGACGCGGAGATGTCGTCTCTGAACGAACACCGCAACCGCAGGCTGGCGCTCCGGCGTCGAAGCTTCGTGGCGGATTTCCTGAAAGAGCGCAGCTCCTTGGACAAATCGCCCTTCATTGAACTGCAACAAGCGGATGTCTTCCTCGCACTTCGCAGCCTCGTCCAGGATCCAATGCCGGGCAACACCGAATGGATCGCCTTCTGGTTCCCGAGAACAGCCGTCTACAGCGTGCAGGCGCCCCTCCCCATCTTCCTGCGTGCTGAGAATTCCGACATCAAGAACGGAATCTTGCATGCACTGGACATCACAGACGGCGCCACGCTGCGCCAGCGCCTCAAAGCAAAGGAGGCCGCTGTGGTTCACATACAGCAGGCGACAGGATGGGCACTCCAGCCATTTAATTTCGCAAGAGTTGTCAATCTCGAAACTCTCTGCCAATAAAGCCGGTCATTAATTTTGATGCGCAAATTTGTTATTATTTTATGCCTACGTTAACTTGGGTTGGAAAAGACAAAGTGGTGAATCATCACCACGAAGTTCCGCTACGCGTTCTCAACAAACAAAGCACGTTCACCGCTGCGGCGGGAACGCCCGAGAACTCCACCGGAAACCGGATCATCCACGGCGACAATCTGGAGGCCCTCAAGAGCCTTTTGCCTGAATTTGAGGGCCGGGTGAAATGCATCTACATCGATCCGCCATACAACACAGGCAACGAGGGATGGGTCTACAACGACGCTGTGAACGATCCACGCATCTTGAAGTGGCTCGGAGAAGTTGTTGGAAAAGAGGGCGACGATCTGACGCGCCATGACAAGTGGTTGTGCATGATGTACCCGAGATTGCGGCTGCTCCACAAGCTTCTGGCGGAAGACGGCGCGATCTTCATTTCGATTGACGACCATGAATTGGGAAACCTTCTGGCATTGCTTCGCGAGATTTTCGGAACGGGCAATGAAGTTGCTACCCTTGTCTGGGAGAAGGGAAAAAAGGGTGACTCGACCTTTTTTTCCGTGACCCACGAGTATGTCTGCGTATTCGTAAAAAATAAAGCGTTACTGAAAGAACGCAAGGTTAAATGGCGGCATAGAAAAAAGGGTGTGCAAGAAGTTCTCGATCACTACCAATCACTGCGTAACGAGCTTGGGTCGGATCACGCCGCAATTCGACTCCGCATGATGGCCTGGTATCGGCAATTGCCAGCAAAAGATGCGCGCAAGGCGCACAAGCACTACAACTGGTCCGATGAGCGAGGCTTGTACTTTCCCGACAACTTCCATGGCCCGGACGACGGGCGCAAGAACAGGCCCCGCTACCCCATCCCGCATCCGGTAACCGGCCAGCCATGCGCCATGCCTTCGACCGGTTGGCGATGGGAAGAGTCCACCACGCTCGCGGCACTCGCCGAAGATCCACCGCGCATCCACTTCGGGGTGGACCACACGACGATTCCGAACCGCAAGAGCTATCTCTTTGAAGTCGATCAGGAGCCGATGATGAGCGCGTTCTACAAAGACGGACGCGCCGCCACTCTCGAAGTGGAATCGATCCTGGGAAATGGGGTGTTCCAATTCCCGAAGGATTCGGATGTTCTCTCCGAATTGATCGGACTTGTGGCGACCGAGCCGGGCGACATTGTTCTTGATTCATTTGCTGGCTCGGGCACGACTGCGCACGCAGTTCTCAAGCTCAATGCTCAGGACAAGAAGGACCGGCGCTTCATCCTGGTTGAAATGATGGAATACGCGGATACCCTCACCTCCGAGCGCGTTCGCCGCGTGATGAACGGCTACGGGGAAGGAGATCGAGCCGTAGCGGGACTTGGTGGTTCCTTCGACTACTACACCATCGGGGATGCATTGTTCGTGGATGAGGAACAGATCAACGACGCGGTTCCCGTCGATGCCATTCGATCCTACGTCGCCTATGCAGAGGGCATTCCAGTTGAGAGCCGGGCCAAGCAGGACAACCATGTCTCGCCTGCGCTGCTGGGCAGGACTAAGGACACGGCATGGTTCTTTCATTACAGCGCCCATCAAGAGACGGCTCTGGATTTCGAATTTCTGTCTTCGCTCAAGGTTGAAGGCGAACGGCCGGCGTTGACAATCATCTACGCCGACAAATGCCTCTTATCTTCTGAATTCCTTGCGAAAAACAACATCGTCTTCAAGAAAATCCCCCGAGACATCTCCCGCTTCTAAGCCATGGAACTCAAAACATACCAAAAGCGTGTCATAGGCGACCTCACACGCTATCTCGACGTTCTCGCCACAGCCAACAATCTCCCAGAAGCATTCAAAGATTTCTGGCAGGCCCGAGGTGTATTTGCCGATGCCTACAAGAACGTGGTGCCAGGTGTTCCGCATGTGTGCGTAAAAGTTCCCACCGCAGGCGGTAAGACGTTCATCGCTGTCAATGCTCTAGACACCATTTTCAAGGCATTCGAGGCTCAGTCACCGCAGCGCACCAAGTTCGTTGTTTGGCTCGTTCCGAGTCTGACGATTCTTGAGCAAACCTATGCGAATCTTGCCAACCCTGAGCACGACTATCGCAAGCGACTCAATCAGTTGTTCAAGAATCGCGTCGCCGTGTACCAGAAGGCCGACTTGCTCACCGGCGCAGGTTTCTCCGCCGACACCGTGCAGGAGCAACTGTCCATCGTAGTGATGAGCTTCGACAGCTTGCGCACAAACACCCGCAACCGTGAAGATCGAAAGATCTATCAAGAAAATGGCTATCTCGCATCCTTCGAGACATCCGATTTGCTGGACGGCACAGACGCGACAGCGTTGATCAACGTGTTGCGTACTCTGAAGCCTGTGGTCATCGTTGACGAGAGCCACAACGCCGAGAGCACGCTGTCGGTTGAGATGCTGAACAACCTCAATCCAGACTTCATCCTTGATCTCACCGCAACGCCCCGCCAGAACAGCAACATCATCTCGTTCGTTGATGCCATGGCGCTCAAAAAGCAGCACATGGTCAAGCTGCCGGTGATCGTCGCCAATCGGGACAAGCGCTCCGAGGTCATTGAGAGTGCGTTGCTCCTGAGGCGCAACCTTGAGCAGATCGCCATCGCTCAAGAGGCGCAAGGCGGGCGATATATCCGCCCAATCGTCCTGTTCCAAGCACAACCGCGAACGGGCGAGGAAAACACCACGTTCGACAAAGTGAAGCAGGCGCTGCTGGATGCAGGCATCCCGCCGAACCAGATCGCCATCAAGACGGCCGACAGGAACGAACTCAAGAACGTGGACTTGATGAGCCGAGACTGTCCAGTGCGGTTCATCATCACAGTCAACGCCTTGAAAGAAGGCTGGGACTGTCCCTTCGCCTACATCCTGGCATCGTTGGCGGACAAGACATCCTCGGTCGATGTGGAGCAGATCCTGGGCCGTGTGCTGCGGATGCCGCATGTGCAGCAGCATGGGCACGCCTTGCTCAACACATCCTATGTCTTCACCGCGTCGAGCAAGTTCGCCGAGACGCTGCAAAGCATCGTGGCAGCGCTGAACAGGGCCGGGTTTTCGCGCAATGACTTCCGCACTGCTGAGCCGCAACCGTCGCTTGACACGCCCGTGCCGCCAGCACAACAAGCGCTGACGGAGCTTGCATCCCAAGGGAGTCAAGACGGGGCGCAGGAGGGCTCTGGGGACGTTGAAGACGACATGCAAGGAGTATCAGCTTCCTGGTCCACGGAAACCGCTCCTGCGACCGCATTCGTGAACCAGTTGCAGCAGACTGCGCAGACGGCATCAGACGCGTACGACAAGGCCGCACAAGCAGCGTCTGATGATGCCCTGCCGGCAGAGCTAGAGGCGAAGACCAACATGCACAAGATGCTCGAAATCCACCGCGCCGACGCACTTGCGATCAAGTTGCCGCAGTTCTTCGTCAAGGTCGAGACGGGCGGTTGGTTCGACGGCGACGATCAGCTCCAGCTTCTTGAGCGCGATGGATTGCTCAAAGACTTCAAGCTGTCTATGGCTGATGCGACGGTCAAGTTCGAGGCCGTGGACACCGCGATGTATCGAGTCGACCTGGCGCAAGAAGGTGCCGGCGACTACGCACCAAAGCCGTTCAAGCTCAGCGCGCAGGATCGGCAGAGATTTGCGTCATACATCCTGGGGCGTCCTCGCGATAAGCAGATCGCAGACGTGGCGTTCAGACTTGCCCAACGCATTGGCAACATGTTCCCGATCGCCGACACGGAGGTGCTTGCCTATGTCAAGCGCATCGTGGCCGAGATGGACGAGGAACAGATCAAGGATGCCGTTGAGAACGAAGTGGGCTACGGACGGCAGATCCGCGAAAAGATTCGGCTGCTGGCCGACGCGCATGCGGAGAGCGTCTTCAACACCGAGTTCGATGTAGATGCGCTCTACCTGCAGCCGTCCTTCGCGCTGCCCGAGAGCATCATCCCAAGCAGCAATGCGCCCGAACTTCCCAAGACGCTCTACCAGCGAGAGGGGCGCATCGGCACGTTCGAGGCAACCATGATCGAGAAGATTGCCGACTTGCCCAACGTCGTGTGGTGGCATCGCAATTTGTCCCGAGGACATGGCTTTCGGATCAACGGCTTCCTGAATCACTACCCCGATTTCATCGTGAGAACGGCGACTCGCGTGCTTGTCGTCGAAGCAAAGGGTGATGATCGAGACAACACCGACTCAGCAAAGAAGCTGCGTCTGGGCAAGAAGTGGGAAGCCAAGGCCGGCAACGGCTTTCGCTACATGATGGTGTTCGAAAATAATGCGATGGATGGGGCTGACAATCTTCCCGGTGCATTAGCAAAGATTGCCAGGTTGTGATCGTTGCCCGGCCCTGCGGGGTACGCCGGCACCCGGCAGGGCTGCGGCGTACCTCATTCCAACGCAGCGCCCTTGGGCGCGAGCCGGTGCACCGTCTTCGGCCTGGCGTCGATCCCTTCCCGGATGATTTGATCATCCGGGGCTGCCATGCGCGCCCTGGCCTGCGCTGATGGTTCGCCAAGGTCGGCCTGAACGTCGATCTTGGACAAGAGCTGCTGCACGCGAGCGACAGCTTGCTCTGCCCCGCTTCGCAGCTTGTACTGCATCTGCTCATGCACTTGCTGCGTCAGCGTCTCGCCGACGACATCTTGTCCGAGGCGGTAGCTCTCGGCTCGCATGATGCGATACACGGCATAGTGCACCGGCTTGAGTTCTTCGGCAGCGACTTGATCCAGGACCGCGATCGCTTTCTCCGCGTGCTTTCCGCGCTCGATCAACTCGATGGCTTCGTCGGAAAGGGATCCCGCCGTCATCAGCTCCATGGCCACGGGCGTGCCATCATCGTCACGGGCGTAGCCGTAGACACCGATCGGATCGTCCGCACCCGCCGACTGCATGTCTGGCGTCGCAAGATCCGGCGCGGCCGACTCCACTTCCCCATCTGGACTGTCCAGAAGACGCTTCTCCTGCGACGGCACAAGCGTGTCGAAAGACACATCGCCGAAGTGTCCGCGCTCGGGCAGGTACTCTGTCACGCGCGCGGCGAAGAGTGCGACAGCTTTGCTGCGGTCGCCTTCGCAGCGCACCAGGCTGTCAAGTGACATCGCCTCGATCTGCTGCGGCGACAACCCGACGGATCGCGCAACGGCGCTGTACTTGCCGAAGTAGTTTTCGACTTCTTTCGAAGTGTTCGCCCAGCCGTCGTTGCCAAGTGCTTGGCGCTCGATCTCAGACACAAGTCGGACAGCGGCCCGCGAGGCCACGACCGGATCATCAGGCTCAGCCCCCAGCTTGGCCGCCACTTCGTACTGCGCCTCCAACATCTTGTGCGCAATTTGCGTCTGCGACATCCGGAATGCATAGTGCGCGATGTCGAGCGATCCTTCTAGACTGGTGCGCGTACGGTCGCTCAAGCCGTCAGGAATGACCCCGGCCCAGCGCCGCTCCCGCCGAGTAATCACCTCGTGCGCGGGCTGCGCATCGACTTCGCGTGCCACTTTCGTCGGGCTGAAGTTGCCCGTGGGCTGACTTTGCTGTGGCTGGACTTCCGAGTCCAGTTCGTCGAGAACATCCATGACCTACTCCCCTTCACCAAGAAGCATCAACACACCAACACCGCGACGAACAAGGTGCGCAGCGGCTCAGCACTGTTGCCGCGCTTCCTGGTCCAGGTTCTTGATGTTCTCGGCCATCTGCAGCCTGGCGTTTCGCAGGGCAACCACGTAGTCGCGCTCGTCCAGCTCGCTCAGATGCTGCGCGTAGCGACGCAGGTACTCGCGCGCCGTGGTATCGAACACCGCGTCATCGCCCTCGCACTGCGGCGCGATGACCGGCGCCAGCGCGGCCAGAATCGATGCGTCGTTGATGGCAAACGACTTCTCTACAAACTCTTCGTGAAGTTCAGGCATTGTGTGCTCGCTGGAGGTACGGTAGGTTGGGTTTCACTGTGGCGCTGGCCGCCCTGCGGAGCGCGCCAGCTCGCTGCTAATTGATCAAGTGAGCAAACGGGGTGAGCTTGCCCAGGGACGTGAACTCGTCGATCATCAACAGCAGATGGGGGCGTGACTCGAACGCTGCGGAGTGCGGCAGCCGGCTCGCGATCTGGCTGAGCAAGAGACGAATGAGCGGCTTCAGGCGGTACTTGTCCGAGGACGGAACAACAATCTGCAAGAGCACCGGGGCGATCACGTCGTCATGTTGATTCTTTTCGCCCACGAGGTCTTCGATCTTGAAGTCTGAGCCCTCGATGTTGGTGGCGACTACGGGGTCGCGATACAACGCCAGAAACGCCAAGGCCGTGGAGATGACGCCAAACTTCTCGTTGTCGGCCTTGTTCAACATTTCTTGAGTGCTCTGCGTCACAGCCGGGTGCGTGCGTGTGGGATTGCCCGCCAGGTCAACCCAGCCATTGCGCCCGTCAGGGTCGTGCTCGTAACCCTTCATCATCTCGAAGATCTCGTCCGACGATGCCGCCGACGGATCAGCAAGAAGATTCGCGACAGACGCCAAAGTCTTGTCCCCGATGTCCCGGCTGTACAGGACGTGCAAGATCGCGCCCACGAGCAGCGCAAGTGTGGCCTTTGACCAGTGGTCGGGTGACCCATTGCCGTCGGGGTCGACGATCATCGCAGCGATGCTCCGCACGTCGGCCACTTCCTTGTCCGTGCCCACACGAATTTCAGACAGCGGGTTGAAACGGCAGCCCGTGCCATCCGAGAGCGTCGGCGCGAACTTCAAGAGCCGGGGACGCGCAAGCCCCAGGCCATTGGCAGTCGCGAAAGTCGCAAAAATGTGCTGCGAACCGGAGTGGTGAGAGGAATCCATGTCGTGGTTCATTGTGTGCTCGCTGGAGGTACGGTAGGTGGGGTTTCACTGTGGCGCGGGCCGCCCTGCGGAGCGCGCTTATTTGTCATATAGCACTTCGCATCGTGTATTCGACAGATCAGACGCCCGCGAGCATGTCGAATGCTGTCTTTTCTTTCGCGCGATGCATGCGCAGCCGCCCCTCGCCGTGCGCGGGAAGCTCTTCGATCGTCTTGCGCAACTCTGTGTCGAACGCGGCGTCACGCAGCTCGATCTCCGCCATGCCGCGCAGCCGGTCCATGATCAACTTGGACTCCAGCATGCCGCGCGCTGCATCGCCTGCAGGCTGGTGCAATGCTGCTTCTTGAGCTGCCGACTGCAGCAGCGCGCCGGCATCCATGTCCGCCATCCGCGCCTCCTGGGGCTGCGCCGGAGCTGGCTGTGCGCCCGTCTCGTCCAGACCATCCAAGGCATCCAAGCCTGTTGTCGGCGGCACTTGCGCGCCAGCTTCCGGCTCTACGCCAAGCAGCTTGCTTTGTTGCTTTGCCTCGTCCCCAAGCGCCTGCACCGCCGCCGAACTGACCACCGGCGCCGTCGAATCGCCTTTGGCGACAATGCCCGCGTGATCCGGCGATTCGATCGATGCACGCTTCTTGAACACCGGATCTTTGAAGTACAGCATCTGGGTGCCATAGACGGGGGCCTTGCCAGCAACGAGCGTGATCATGTCGCCGGGCACGTTGATGTTGCCCTTCGCATCTTTTGTTGGCCCTTTGAGCGACATCACCTCGTCGGGTGTCAGCAGCTCGCGGGCTTGGTACTGCAAACCTCCGCTCATGCCGGTTTGATACGGCATGAACTGCCCGTTGTAGCTGAACGTGGTGTTCTCAGTCACCAGCGTGCGCTTGCCGAGAATTTTCGACAGCCATTCGGCGGTCTCGATCCGATTCGGCGCGTAGACAACGCGCACGTGACAATTGGCGATGATCGCCTCATCTTTGCCATAGGCAGCGTAGAGCTGTGCGGTGTCCTGACAGATCAGATACATCTTCATGCCGTAGCCGGCAACGTAGGCCAGAGACTCAGCGAAGATGTCGAGTTTGCCCAGCGACGGGAACTCGTCGATCATCAGCAAAAGACGGTGTTGATAGCTCTCGACGCTTCGGCCACCCTTGAATTCCATGGATTCGGTCAAGCGACGCACAATTTGGTTGAGCACCAGGCGAATGAGCGGCTTCAGGCGATCCTTGTCCGAGGGAGGCACGACCAGGTACAGCGACACTGGCGGTACTGCATCGTGGTTCTTGTCGCCCATGAGATCGCCGATTTTGAAGTCTGAGCACTCGATGTTGGCCGCAACCACGGGGTCACGATACAACGACAGAAACGACATGGCCGTGGAGATCACGCCTGACTTCTCGTTGTCGGCCTTGTTCAGCATTTCTTGCGCGGACTCGGCAACGACCGGGTGCGTCTTCGTTGAATTGCCGCTGAGATCGATCCAGCCCATGCGCCCGTCCGGGTCGTGCTCGTAGCTCTTCATCATCTCGAAGATCTCGTCCACCGACGCAACAGCCGGGTTCGCAAGAAGGTTCGCAACCGACTTGAGCGTCTTGTGTTGGATATCGCGGCTGTACAGGACGTGCAAGATCGAACCCACGAGAAGCGCAAAGCCGGTCTTCGCCCAGTGGTCGTTCAACCCTTTGCCGTCCGGGTCGACGATCATCGTTGCGATGTTCTGTACGTCAGCCACTTCCTTGTCCGTGCCCACACGAATTTCAGACAGCGGGTTGAAGCGGCAGCTCGTGCCATCGGAAAGCGTCGGCGCGAACTTCAAGCAGCGCTGCCCAATCGACTGCCTCCAGCCCGATGTCAGCGCCCAGTTCTCGCCTTTGATATCGTGTACGACGACCGAGCCCCGCCAGGTCAGCAGCGTCGGCAACACCAGACCGACGCCTTTGCCGGATCGTGTCGGCGCAAACGCAATGATGTGCTCTGGGCCGGAGTGCCGCAGGTATTCAAGCCTGTCGCCATTCAACCAGCCGCCGACGTAGCAAACGTGCCTACTATCGGCAGGCTTCTCCGCCTTCGGATCTGGAAGCATCCCGGCCTCGACGATCTCGTCGAGCGTGGCCCAGTGCGCGGATCCGTGCGCATCCGATGTCAGCAACCGCTGGCGAGACTTGCTGGCTTTCTTGGCACCAAGCGCCCATCCGGCGATGACAAATGCGACGAAGATCGCAATACCCAACATTGCCGCGTGCTCGACGCGCACAAACGCTCGGTACTTCACCAGCGCGATGATGTCGGGGAGGATCGTGTAGAGATTGAATCCCAGCTCGGTCCTCGGAAGGAACGGCTTGCCGAAGAACCAGGGACTGCCACCCAGCAACTGCGCACTGATCGTGCCACCGACCAGGATGCCGAGGCCGGCAAACAGCGCTGTGACAACGAGCATGTCCATTTGCGCGCTGCGATAAGCCAGCGCGTCTTTCACGCCAGGCAGATGCTGCTTTGGGCCTGGTGTCGAGTGCTTCTTCGTCATGGTGGTGCCCTACGTCAAGATCAGAGCCAGAACACAACGTGGTACTTGCCACCGTCCTGCTCGATGCGCGCAGCAATCTCGCCGCCGCTCCGGAGTTTTTGCAGCACGGGCGCCCGGTTGTTGTCTTTCTTGAAGAGCCACCCGATCGGAACGCCTCGGCCGCGAATGCACACCGCCACGGCGTCACGATCGAACGGGTTGTCTGGCTCAAGACAGAGCGCAACCGGCTGACCGTGGGCAAGCTCTCGCAGACCGCATGTCCTGTTGAAAGCGAGGTTTGAAACACGTTTCATGATGATCCTCTTGGTCGGGTGCGCGTCAGCGCGAGTTGATGGCTCGAATGACGGGCGCGTTCAGGAGCGACGCCCACGCTCGCAGTTGCAGGCGCTGAATCCTCGGGGCAGCGTTGTGCGGTGCGGCCCACCAGGCATTGCTTGGCGCAAGAATGAGTGTGGGCCGCTGCCACGCAGCTTCGAGCCAGACCCACGGCATCACCTGCTCATCGCAGATGCTTGCAAATACTTTCTCAGTGCCGATTCGGCGCACCCGCGTGAACCACTGCGCCGCATACGATCGAGGCGACCACGGGCGCCACATCGCGCCCGGCATCGGCATCGCACTTTCGAAGACCGGGCGCGGCCTCACGCCCCGCGAGAACTCCCACACAGAGTCAGTGCGTCCGTTCTCGACGCCGACAAGCCACGTCTTGCCCTTCGGCACAGCGTTCTGAACATCGGCCAGCGTGCCGGGGTAGGCATCCCCCAGCACGGCCTCGGGCAGCAGCACGAACTTTGCCGATGGTGCAGCCCGCGAGGCAGACTGCACCACATCGTTTGTGTTGGCCAGCGACGCGAAGACATTTCCGCGATCGGGCATCAAGTGCACCGTGCTCACCCCAGTCCATACGCTGGGCGCTTGCGGCTGCGACGCCCCGATCCAAAAGTGCATGATCATCGCAAGCAGCGGCAACAGAATGGCCAGATTGGGCTTGAGCGTCGTCCAGAACGTGTCTTTCTCGACATACCCGCCGCCAGGCTTGAGCATCGCCTCAAGCCCGTCGCACCACACGTAGACCAGAACGAGCAACAGCACCACACCGCTCAGGCCCACGTGTGGAAACAGCAAGCCTGACGCATCGAGAGGACTCACGAACGCGATCACCCCGAGTGGTGGAAGTGCCTGCAATAGCGTAGCGAGCACCGCCCGCTTGCCATCCTTTGCGATCATGTAAGGCGCCCCTGCAACGACGGCCGCGCCCAGCCACAGCAGCGCGCCAAAGAATGCGGATGCGCCAGGAAAGAAGACCGGGTAGCTTTGCGCGATCGAGAACATGCTTGCCGCCATGTACCCCGCCGCCGCCGCCCAGCGCCGAGGCCACGTCTTGATGCGCGTCGCGACAACGGGCAGCAAGAGGCTTAGCGCGACGGGAGTCATGCCAAGATGAAAGTTCCAAGCAGCACCTGCTGCCAGCAGGACGAGGCTGTAGAGCACGAAGCTCATGGCTGAATTCCCCAAGTCACGTTTGCGGGCGCCCAATTCAGCGCCCACTGCGTGGGCCGGGCGGCGTCATGGTGTATGCGTGACGCGTGCGCCGAGGCCACTCGATGCACGGCGGGCAGTCGGAGATCAACCTGGTGCCCCGCTGCGCCAAACACTGCAGACGCGTAGCCTGGAGCGCCGTGCAGGTTCCCCGAGTTGTATGCCTCGACAGCGTGGAAAAGAGCCTGCTGACCATGCAGCCCGGCTTGCACCGCGTGGCCCCAGGCTTGCTGGAGGATCTCTGCTCCAACGCGCAAGTTCGTGCACGGGTCGAACACGCTTGCGCTGGTCAGCCCGAAGCGAGGGAAGTTCACGCTGTTGATTTGCATGAGGCCCGCGTCGACGCTGTGATGCTGTCGCAAGAGCGCATCGAGCAACGCCTGCGCTCTTGCGGGGGAGCGCGGCGCGTAACTCCTGCGCGCCGTGTTGTCGTGGATGGCCAGCGCATTGCCACCAGATTCCACGCGCACGATGGCCCCGACAGTGGTTGGAGCCACCGTCGGGGCACACTGCTGCATGAGCGTCGGCAAAGGCAGCATCGTGTGGCTCAATCTTCGGACTTCGTGGCGGTGCGCACCGCTTGATCGAAGTTGCCCTGCTTGATCTGCGTGAGCACCGCCTTGTCGCGACCTTGCACGGCGAGCACGGCCCAGATGATCGTGACGATCTCGCTGAGCAACAGCAGCGGGCTGGCCATGCCAAGCGTGAGAACCGAGGCGACCACGAGGCCCAGATCGACCAGAAGCATGATCAGGCCACCGCTGACACTGGCGTACAGCAACCCCAGAGGACCGAAGAAGATCGCGAGGATGATGGCCAGGGCCAGGCTCTTCGCGGGCGCTTGCACCGAAATGTTGATCGTCGTGTTGGAGTTGTCCGACATGATGCGTAGCCTTTCGAAAGGTTGGGAAGATCGTGATGAGTGGCGGTGACGCTGCTGCTTCTACGCAGAGAAGCCCACGGCGTTCGCTACGGTGATGCCAAGCGCGCTCACCGTTGAGACAACCAGCGAGAAGGCCCAGACGCCGCCGAACAGGCCCCAGGCCGACGCCCCGCGCAGGAAGAAGAATCCGAGCGCGGCAACAGCGGTCAGCACGACAGCGCTGCGCACGGAGGTGTAAAGCAGCCCAAGCGGGCCGAAGAGAAACGCCGCAGTCGACGCGATCACGACGTTCTTTTCGCGCTTTTGCTTGGAAGTGATGTGGCTGGTGACCATGATGTGTGTACCTCAGGACGTTGAGAAGATTGGATAGACAGCTCGGCTCGCCGGATCAGTGGGTGCGATGTGTCGAGACTGTCGCCTCTTGCTCAAGGCGCCCTGCGGATTGCGGCTGCTGGACGACCCCGGCGTACCGCGCCAGATGAAGCGCGTCGGCCAGACCGTCATCTTTTGCCCCGAGCTGCTCAGCGAATTGCGGAAACATCCGGCGAGCGGTCTCCAATGAATGGGTTTTCGTGTCCTTGCGCCCTCTTGAATCGAGCACGGCCTTTTGCCAACGTTGCGGCGTCACGAGCACATGGGGAATGGCAAACGCGCACAAGATGCCCTCCCACCATCCCGCCGTGCGTCCGTATTCATGCATTGAAGACACGCCCTGCCCCGGCCGGGTCGATGTCAGCTCCAGTGCCGCCAGCGTGATCGCCCCGTGGCGCGCCACGACACCGTGGATTGCGCGCGCGTAGCCAACTGCGTCGTGCAAGTCACGCGTGCGCACGAACGACAGCACAGACATGCTCTCGTCCAGAAGCGCCAGCGCGCCAGACTTTCCAGGATCGATTCCAAGGTATCGCATACGACATGTATAGCACTCAATGCCAAACAAAGAGCGGCGTCATGCGGTAGCGCACGCTGGATACGCGAATGTCTCCGTAGTATCTGCTGTCGAACGCATCCGGCGAGTCAGTGGCCAGTGCGAAGAATGAGCCTTTCGGCACGACACGGGTGCCGAAAGGAACATGGGGCATCGGGGCACCGCCGAGCGTCGTCGCGCGCACAAACGCGTCGTCAACATGATGCCCATCGATGCGGATGCCCCCTCTCTCGGTGACGCTCACCGTGTCCCCCGCGACGGCGCCGACTGTCTTGATGAACGGAATCACACCGTCTGGACACGAACCGTTCGTGCCCAACCAGCCTCGCCGCTTCGCAAAGCGAATTTCTGGATTGTCCAGAGGCGGACAGAACAGCACGTACTCACCGCGCTGCAAGACTCTGGCCTTGGGCATTGCGTGTGGTACGTACAAGCCCTCGGGGACACAGCCGGAGATGTTGACGTAGACGTTCTGCGAGTGAGCCCAGGCGCCCAGGACGCCCACAGTGCTCACTGCAGCGGCAAAGATGATCAGGCGTTTGCCAGCCCCCTTGTTCGATGTCGAAAATCGCATGGGCGCCTACTCCTTGAGGCCGCGCTGGGCGCGTTGATCGCGCCTCGCGTCCACGAGAACAATCGCGGACACGCAGGCGGCAAGAATGATCCAGGTTGCGGTGATGAGAAGTTCGCGAAGCATGGCAGTGGCCTCCTTGCCATCTGCGAACCTCGCCCTGCGAATTGCGCTCAGCGCGAGACGCCCATCGCCTTCTCGAACGGCTTGAGCCTTGCGCGGTCGCCGGGATTTTCCACAGCGTTCATGACGGCCATCACGCGTGCGGTCGGCTCCATGTTTCGCGTGCCAATCCAGAAGGCGGCGTTGCTCATGTCGCGGTCCTGGCCGATCTTCTGCACGACAGCCTGCGCCTTCTCGGGCGTGGCTTGCGCACGGATGATCGTGAGCACTTTGTCGCGCTCCTTCTCGCCCCACTCGCGCTGCTTGTCGCTGGCCGCGTGAAGCGCGGGCAATGGCGCCTCCGTCTTCAGCACAGGCTCCTGCAGGGGTGCCTGTGCGGGCGGGCTCGGCTGCAGATCGACGCTGCGGCTGGGCGCCTGCCCAGCGTCGTGCATCGTGATGACCTGCGCGTTTGGAGTTCCCATCCCGACAGCGATCGAGCCCGTGTCTCGATCGACGAACCAATCCTTGCCCAGCGCGCCAAGACCTTGCTTTTTGCCGTACTCGGCCGCGCCCAGCTCCTTGCCGTCGAGGGCGAACACCGGCTTGCCGTCGATCATCGCGGCCGGGCCGTTCTCGCGGTGCAACTTGCCCTCGCGCGCCCAAACTGCTTGATCAGGCGGAGCCAGCGCGGCAGGGCCGTCGGCCCGATCAAGCTGTCCGTTCTTCATGTAGAGGACCGTGGTGCCGAGCTTGAGATCGTTGCCATCGGTGTACGTGATGTTGCCGAAGGCCACCGCCGGACCTTTGTCGGAATGCAGCATGCCATTCTTGAACGACAGCGCGGTGACCTGCTTCGACGAGTCAATGATCTTGCCGTCTTGCTCGAAGCTCGTCTCCGAGGTCATCTTGACGGCACCATCCAGAGTGCCGGGGCTCTTTTCCGCGAACTCCTTGATGCGCTCGAAGGCACTCGGCGAATAGCCATTGACAGTGCGCATTGCTGAACTGGTCAGTTCGTCCATCTTCTTTCTCCATGAGCAGGATCAACAGACCCTTATGCCTGCTGTATAGCGCTGTGCCCGAATTGCCATGGCTCATCGGGCACAGCAGCGTCGGGCAATTTGCCCGACGCTCATTCACCAACCGACGGAGACGCCCGCATGAACCAAGGCGGGAGCGCTTCCGTCATTGACGGCTGCACCGATCGACACGAACGCGGGGTGCTTCGCATCGCGCGAAACGACGTGGCTGTACTCGACACCCACCGCGCTGTAGCCGCCATACTCACCGACGCCCGCCGTGAGGCTATTGCCGGACGGCCCGAAGACGGGGGCCTGCTGCAATGCCGAGACTTGCGCCACCGAAGCGTCCGTGTATGAATTGGCCTGGTCGAGGATGTTGCTCGAAAGACTGCTCTTGATGCTGGAGATGGCTTGATTGAGCTGGTTGACGTTCACCGCGTCGGTGCCTTTCGTGCCTTCGGCAACGTTCGTCACCTGGCGCGTTTGTCCCGTCGCGGCGTTGCCAACGCTCACGCTGTTCGCGCGGTTGGCCGCGCTGCCGGCGCCGAGGGCCACAGAGTTGTTGCCATTGGCAGTCGCTTGGGATCCGATCGCAACCGTGGTCGCACCTGTGGCATCGGCCTGGTAGCCGAATGCCGCAGAGTTGGCGCCTGCAGCGTTGGCTTGGTAGCCAACGGCCGTTCCCGGGTCAGCATTGGCCTTGGCCTGGTAACCGATCGCGATGGCGCCTTGTGCCAACGCATCGGCCTGCGTACTGGGCGTGATCGTCGCGCCACCGCCGATTGCCAGCGAATCAGCCGTTGCTGCATTGGCTGAAGAGCCGAACGCCATGGCGTTGTCGCCGCTCGCGTTTGCGTTGTTGCCTTGTGCCACCGAGTTGGAGCCGTTGGCAGCCGCCCCGGTGCCCTCTGCCACGGAATTCGATGCAGTGGTCGCCGCAGTTGCGTTGTTCCCGCACGTCAGCGCACCGTTCGAGCCGATGTGGCACACGCCCGTCAAGGCCGTCTGAATATTGCTGATCTGGGTCTGGATCGTGGTGATCTGCTGAGTCGTCTGCTGTGCCGTGGTGCCACCGGTGGTCTGCAACGATCCGATCGCACCTGTGTCAGTGGCAACTTGCTGCGTCGTGCTATTGAGCTGCTGCTCGATTGCATAAAGCTGGCTGCCATTCACTGCATCCGTACTGTTTGCGGCGAGCTGGCCGGCTGCAACGTTGGCCAATTGAACAGGCGCAGCGTTGCCGTTCGGCGCACTGGCGTTGCCAAGCGTGATCACGCCTTCGCCACCGTTGGCAGGATATGCAATAGCCCCCAGACTGGTGCCATTCAATCCGTTGATCGAATTGGTCACATCCGTCAGCGCCGTGTTGGCGGTGTTCTGTGCGCTCGTCACACCGGCGTTCAACGCGCTGACAGCATCGCCGACGTTGTTGTACGAGTTGCCTTGGACCGTGTAACTCGGCGCGCTCAGCGTACCGTCCGCGCCAACCGCCGCTCCACCGCCGAGGGCTGCAGCGGTTGAAGACGCTGCGTTGTACAGCTCGCCGCCATTCACAGCGTCAAGACTGCCCGATGCGACATTGCCATTGCCAAGATTGGTCAGTGTGACAGGACTTGTGCCAGCTCCCACGAGCGTCGCCGCATTGGTCGCGGTCGTCGTGACGGACCCGCCCGAGCCGAGATATTGCACCGGGCCAGGCGCAGCAGAACCAGTTCCAGTCCCGACGCCAGCGATGGCAGCGTCGAGCTGCTGCACATTCACCGCGTCCGTCGGATTGACGCCTGCGGACACATTCGTGATCGTGCGGGTTTGCGTCGGCGAGCCAACGCTGACCACGTTCGCCATGCCGCCGTCCGTCGAGTTCGAGCCGAGAACCACCGAATTTGCACCCGTGGCAGCGGCATCGAGGCCCAGCGCAACCGAACCCGTGGCAGCGGCTCCCGTGCCGGCTCCAGCTCCGATCGCCGTGGAGTAGTCGCCTTTCGCCCAGGCGTCGTTACCGCTTGAGTCTGCGCTGCCAATACCAATGGAGCCGACACCATCAGCCTCCGAGCCGGCGCCGAGGGCGGTCGAATCCACCCCAGTGGCCCCGGAGGGAGTGCCGTTCTGGTCGAGACCACCCACGACGGTAGATCCGGCAGCCGAGGCGAGGCTTGCATCGCCAATGGCAACGGCAGGGCCGGTTGCAGAGCCCGTTGCGGATGAAGACATGCCGCAATAAAGATCGCCGTTGGCATCGGTGCCGCAAGCGCCGCTGCCGCCCGACACACCAGCGAGGGCGGCATTGAGCTGGCCGACGTTCACGGCATCCGTCGCCGCCGTGCCGGCCGCAACGTTGCTCAGGGTGACAGGCGTTCCCTGCTGAAAAATGGTTCCGGTGCCCAGCGTCACGCCCGTGATGTAGCTGCCCGTCGGGTCGTAAGCGGCGACGCCGGGGAGCTGGCTCATGTTCACGCCATCGGTCGGATTGATGCCGGGGGCGACATTGACCAGGCGACGCTGCAGAGTGTTACTGCCGAAAGAAACTACTGGTCCGAAAGGCGGAACACCACCAATGGAGCCCAAGTCGGTGCTTCCTGCGCCCAGGACGACATCATTGCCGCCTCCAAAAGCCCCGGCACCAACAACGACGGCGCCGGCGCTTTGGGCGTCAGCGCCGATGGCAACACCCGTCGCACCGAACGCCGAAGCGGCCTGGTTACCGATGGCCACCTCACCTTGCGGCGTCGAAGGGGCCGTGACCGGAAGATTGCCCGGCGTGGACGACTGGTTGCCGATGACCACCGAGCCATCGTTGGCTGTGACGGCCCCGTTGCCGACGGCAACGCTCGATGGCGTCGAGCCAGCGATGGGCGTCACGTTGTAGTAGCTGTAGCCCGACTGGCCCGTGGTCGATGCACCCGAACCGATGGCAACATCGCCCGGAGAGCCCCCCCACGTCATGCTGTCGAAGCCGTTGGCGATCGAGCCTGCACTCAGGGCGTCCGCGCCTTGCCCAACGGCCACAGACTGGCCGTTTTGTGCTTGCGCGCCGGCGCCAAGCGCCGTGTTGCCTGCGGAGACGCTCGGCGTCACACCGGTATCGGAGAAGCCTGCGATAGCACCATTGCCGATGGCCGTGTTGTCGGGAGCCGAGCTGGTCGTACCAGTCCCGGCATTCGACCCAAAGCCCAGCGACGCGCCACTGTCGGAGGCCATGCCACCGATGGCAATCGCGTTGTTCGATGAGCTACCGTCGATCGCGACGGAGTTCCCATCTGCAAATGCACCTACAGACGAATCAGAACCGATCGCAATACTGTTGTTGGACGCCGTACCGTTGAGTGCCGTGCCGCCGTTCGTAGCAGACGAATCCCCAATCGCAATGGAAGATGATCCACCGGATACGCTGCCTCCGATGGCCAAGGAGTTCTGGCTGTTTTGCACAGAGCCACCAACGCCGTCACTGATGGCAATGGATCCTGCGCTATTCGCGTCAACCAATGCGCCGGTGGAAATGGCCAGCGAGTTGTCGCTAAGTGCCCGAGCGCGGTCACCGATCGCCGTGCTGTACACCCCCTGCGCGCTGGCTTCGTCGCCCATGGCGAGGGACGAGGTTCCGCCAGCCGTCGAGAACGTACCGAAAGCCGCCGCCCGCGAGGCCGTCGAGCTGTCGCCGACGCCGACCGCAGAGCCTTGGCCGGCCGCTGCGCTCACTGAGGCCCCTTGGCCAGCGGCCAGCGAGTAGGCTCCCGCAGCGTTGGCGTCATAACCCAGTGCAGCGGACGAGCCACCAGATGCCGAGGCGCCCGAACCAATCGCCGCGTCATAGTTTCCGCTTGCCGCCGCGTTCTCGCCGACGGAAATGGAAAACGCGCCGCTGGCGTTCGAGTTCAACCCCTCGGCGAACGAACCCGTGCCCGAAGCCGAACTCTTGTTTCCGAGCGCTGTCGCCGCAGTCGCCGTGGCACTGGCTTGGGCGCCGATGGCCGTTGCGTCACCGTTCGGCCCGCTGGCCACCGCTTGATTGCCGCTCGCAACATTGCCGCTCGCGTCTTGCTGCGTCACATTCGACGAGCCGGTCGGCGTGGCCACCGTTCCACCGTTTGCCGTTGCGTGAGCAATGACCGGCGCGCAGGCCATGATGGCCACTGCGAGTACAGACAACTTCCAATGTTTCTTCACGAGTTCACCTGTCAGACGGTTTCGGTGTGAATGGGACGCTCAAAACTGCGCGGTACTGCAAGTGCCGTCGGAGCCTGCAATCCAGCAGGTTTTCGTCGGCTTGTTCCAACCCGTTGGAACCGAAGGGGTGGATTCCTCGTAACCCTTGCTTGGGCCGAGATAGGAAAATGCCAGAGTCAGGCCGCAGAACCGGCCTGGACACACGCCAACTGCGCCCACGGAATATTTGGTTGCGGTTGGTGTAGAAAGGCACTGGTACGTGAAGTTGCTATCCTTTCCCGGGACTTGGATGACCAGGACCGACGCTGCGTTGCAAATGCCAGCGTATGTGTTCTGGTCTTCGCCGAAATTTCGAATCGCGTTCTGCACGACAACCAGACTGCCTTCGACTTTCTTGAGGCGCGACTGCTGCACATAGCCGGTGTAAGCCGCCGTCGCGATGCTCGCGACGACTGCGACGATGATCAACGCGAAAATCAGGCTCAGCAGCGTGATGCCTTGTTGACGACGGTTTGTCATGATGTGCTCCTGCCACCGTTCTTCCAGGTCTTTCAGCGGACAACGAGGTAGCCAGCCATCGCCAAGTCGATGAACGCCGCAAGCAGGAACCCCGTGAAATAAAAGGCCGCTCGCATTCCGTTCTGGAATTCCGGCTTATCCGAGAACAGCTTCGGCACGAAGATCGGCGCGATCGCCGTGGGAATGAGCTGCAGCGCGAACAGCGCCGGCAAGCCGATGTGCGCATTGATGTGTCCGTGGTCGCTCATACGGGTGGCCAAGGCCACCATCGCCACGATGGCGGCTACGGTGCCTGCCTGCCACATGGCAGAGGTCGGAACGGCAACGCGGCGGGAGAATGTCTTGTTCATGATCACCTCAAGATGTTGGACGCCTGTCTGCCAGCAGCAGTCCTTCGGGTTGCAGGAGCAGCGTGTAGCGACATGCATGCTGACTAGCGCGAGAGGCCCTGCGGACTGATCAAAGGCGCCGGCAATTTGGACAGTCCAGTCTCCACTGGCCGGCGCGCCTTCGATGAACAGTGCCGAGCGCTACACCTGCAGCTCAATGGCTGGACCTTGTTGCTTCTGGGCCGCCCTCTCCTTCGTCAGTCCGACGAGCCGCGCCGGAACGTCGCCTGCCTGCGGCTCGTAGCGCACCGCCTTGCCGACCATCTCGCGCGTCTTCTCTGCGTCGAATTGCTTCGCGTCCACGCTCAACGCGATGTCATGCCCCGCTCGCGTAATCGTGAGCGTGCGTTTGCCATCGGCCTCGTCGGAGACGCCCTTCAGCCGCCCGGTTACACGGGACGCTTCAGGAGTGGCGGCCGACGGCGTGATCACGCCGTCAATCTCAGACGAATGGGTGGGGACGGATCGTTCCCGTTCCTTCTTGATCAACAGATCCCTGTACTTGGCAGGAACTTCGACGGCGACGCCTCGTGCCAGGGCAACATCGATCGCGGTCGAGACGAACTTCTCATTGCCGTCCAGCCGCAGCGGTTTGCCTTCAAATTTCTTCGCCGCATGCTCGACCATGGCTTCAATGCGTTCGCGGCGCTTGTCGTCGCTCAACAGCGGGCTGGCCGGCGCAATGAGGGCCTTCTCGGTTTCCAGAATCGGCTTGCCGTTCGGATCGATCATGCGCATCGAGCGGGACATCGACATTTTCACGATGTCGCCCACACTCTTGTCGCGCCCAACGAAGTTGCCCAGATTCGTCGCAACCCCAGTCATCTCATTGACGGATTTGGCAACCGTCGGCTCCTTCGCAGGCTCGGGCTTTGAAATGGCGCCCTCAAGCCCCACGGCCGCAAGCTTGCGATCGTCGACCTCGCGACTGGTGGGCTCGACCAGGCCGCGCTTGCGCGCCTCGGCGAGCTGTTGTTCCGTCATCAGCGCCTGCACTCGGGTCGATGGAACACGCATCGCCCCCGTACGGGACTCATAGCGTGCAACCTGCTCATCAATCGATCGTGGCACAGGTGCGCTTCCGTCGGGCGGGAACGCCATCTTGTCTTCCAGCCGTCCGCCTCGGGCCAAGCCATGCGTGTAGCCCTGCGCGCGCTCGATTTTCTTGTCGATGCCCCACTCGCCCGCGACCGACACGGCCGTGATGCCCAGCATCGTTGTCATACCCGCAAGATCGACCACGTGTGCTGGCGGCGTCCCACCAGCCAGCATGGCGGCAGCAAGTGCGCCGCCCCCCATCACAGAGGATTCCATCCCGGCTGATCCAGCCCACAGCGCGCGATCCCCAAGGGCCTTTTTGCGCAACTGCAAATTCAGCAGCTTCGACGCGGCATCCTCGCGCACCAAAGTGTCTTTCTGCTCGTCGTCCAGCAGCGCAAAGAGTACGCGGGACTTCTTCCTGTCGCGCATCTTGCTGCCGAGTTCTTGCAGTCGATCGATTGGGTTCAACATCTCTGCCCTCCTACGCGCGTATTTCGACGCCTACACCACGGGAACCACGGGAACCGCGATCAGCACCTCGAATGCGATGTCGATCGCCTCGCCAAGACACTCCAAGTCCTGTTCGTCGGGCTTCTCATTCAACGGGAGAGGCCGGGCCAGCATGTCGCGCAGGACCGCCTTGGCGTCCTCGACTTCGGACGCATAAGGCTCGCCCGCAGCGCCAAGCACACTCCGTGCAGAGGCCACCGCTTTTTCTGCTTGGCCGACAACATTGGCCACGCAGCGCAAAGCCTGTTCGCGCGTCATCTCTTCCAAGCTCTGCGGCATGGCGTCCATCTCATCGATGCTCATCGACGAAATCATTGCGGCCTCAATGTGATCCAGATCTTCAATTTCCATGGTCGTACGTAAAACTGTGAGCGGGGTGAGGAGCAGCGCGGTGCGAGGGAGATCCATCGCACCGCGCCGTGGCTTACCAGGTGTAGCCGGCTTGGATCTTGGCAGCGGCACTGCCCGAGCCGCCGCTGGTGGACATCGACACGCCAGCGCCGACATTCCAGTGCTGGTTGATCTGGTAGCCGAATGCCGCGCCGAGGGCCGACTGGCCGGCGTACGCACCGGCTGCGACGCCAACCCACTTCTTGCCGGGGGCCAGCATCGGGATCGAGGGCACAGCCATCGCTTCGGCAACCGCCGCGTTCGTGTATTGCTCGCTTTGACCGACAGCACCTGCCAGGGCGTTGTTGAGCTGATTGACGTTCACAGCGTCAGTACCCTGCGTGCCCGGAGCCACGCCAGTGATCTGGCGCCCGCCGACATCCACGGTGTTGTCACGCGTGGCATTCGAGCCCGCGCCGATCGCAACCGAGTTGTTGCCCGAGGCCGACGCCCCCTGTCCGAGCGCAACGTCGGCAGTGCCGGACGCCGTTGCGTTGTGACCGATCGCCACAGTGCCATCCCCAGGCGCTGCCGTTGCGTGATCGCCGATCGCGACCGAATCAGCACCGCCCGCGTTGGCGTAGTAGCCGAGAGCCGTCGCAGGATCCGGGTTGGCCGTCGCACCGATACCGTCGGCAATGGCGCCCGTGCCAACGGCAGTATTGCCCGCACCGGTTGCCGTAGCACCAGAGCCCGCCGCCAGAGCGCCAGCCCCGCTGGCCGTGGAGGACGTGCCGGTCGCGAGTGCGCCCGAACCAGTTGCCGTACCACCGCTGTTGGCAGTCGTCGTCGACGCTGAGGCCAGCTCAGAGTTGATCGTGCTGATCGCTGAAGTGTTCAGCGCAACCTGCTGGTTCGTCGCAGCCAAGCCTGCAGCGTTGCCTGCAACCGCTTGGTTCGTTGCGTTGAGCTGCCCGCCGTTGACCGCATCAAGACTGCCTGCCGAGACACTGCCATTGGCGACGTTGCTCAGCGCGACAGCCCCGCCATTGGCACCGGAGCCGGAGCCGACGAGTACGGCAGTGTTCGTCGGGGAACTGGTTGTCGCTGCCCCCGCACCCGCGCCCGTCGTGTATTGCACAGCAGCCGTGGTGCCGGTGGTGCCGGTGGTGCCGGTGGTGCCGGTGGTGCCGGTGGTGCCGGTGGTGGAGGCGCTTTGCAGCACAGAGATCGCGTTCGTGTTGCTTGCGATCTGCGTGCTCTGCGAACTGATCTGCTGCTCGATCGAGTAGAGCTGACTGCCGTTGACCGCTTGCGTGCTCGCGGACGACACTTGTCCAGGGGCCACGTTCTCGACAATGACCGGAGCAGCGTTCGCGCCAGGCATCGCGGGGTTGCCCATCACTGCGATACCCGCCGCGCCGCCTCCGGCGTAGCTGAGCGTGCCGATTGCCGAGTCTTGCACAGCAGTCGAAGCGAAGCTTTCGGAAGTCGATACCGCGTTGTTGATTCCCGTGTTCAACGCGCTGACAGCACCGCCGACGCTGTTGTACGAGCTGCCCTGCACCGCGTAACTTGGCGCGCTCAGCGTACCGTCGGCGCCAACCGCCGCCCCACCGCCGAGCGCCGCAGCGGTTGAAGACGCTGCGTTGTACAGCTCGCCGCCATTCACAGCGTCAAGACTGCCCGAGGCGACGTTGCCGTTGCCAAGATTGGTCAGCGTGACAGGACTTGCGCCAGCTCCGACGAGCGTCGCCGCATCGGTCGCGGTCGTCGTGATCGTCCCGCCAGAGCCGAGATATTGCACCGGGCCAGGAGCAGTGCCAGTTCCAGTCCCGACACCCGCGAGGGCGGAGTCGAGCTGGGCCAGGTTCACGGCCTGGTCAGACGAGGTTGCAGCGGCAACGTTGCCGATTTGCACCGGACCAGAATTGCCGTTCGGCGCCGAGGCGTTGCCCAGTGTGATCACACCCGTGCCACCCGCGCTCGGATACACGAGCGTGCCGATGCTCGCCGCGCCGACGGCATTCGTCGCGAAGCTCTCAGCGGTCGACACCGACGCAGTTGCATCGGTGATCGCAGTATTCGCCGTGGTCTGCGCATTCGTGACGCCAGCATCGAGCGCAGTGACCGCGCCGCCAACGCTGTTGTACGAGCTGCCCTGCACGGTGTAGCTCGGCGCTGAGATCGAACCATTCGCGCCCACCGTCGAGCCGCCACCGAGCGCTGCAGCGGTTGAAGACGCCACATTGCTGATGTCTGCGGTGTTCGTCGCGATGTTGCTGGTGTTTGCAGTGACGGCTTGGTTCGTCGCGTAAAGCTGCCCGCCGTTCACGGCATCGAGACTGCCAGCCGAGACGCTGCCGGCGCCGACGTTGCTCAAAACGACCGGGCCACCATTGGTGCCCGCCCCCGCGCCGACCAAGACCGCCGTGTTCGTCGGCGTGCTCGTCGTCGCCGCGCTCGCGCCGACCGCCGAGGTGTATTGCACGACAGCCGGGGTTGCAGTCCCAGTGCCCGTGCTCACGCCGGCAATGGCAGCGTCGAGCTGAGACACGTTGACTGCATCCGTCGGATTCACGCCAGCCGCGACGTTGATGATGCGGCGGGTCAGTCCCGAAGACGCATTGCCGATTGAGACCACTCCTGCGACGCCGCCGTCTGCACTGTTCGATCCGAGCACGACACTATTGCTGGCGGTCGCCGCAGCGCTCGTGCCGAGCGCAACGCTGTCGCTGCCACCTGCCGCACTCGACGATGCGTTTCCGGCCGATGCGCCGAACCCAAGCGCGATGTCGCGCGAGCCGCCCGAGTAGCCCACGCTACCATCGCCAGCGCTCGCCCCCAGCACGGCCGCGAAGTTGTCGCTTCCGCCCGTGCCTCCGGCCGACCCGGCGACGCCGACGTTGGTGCCTGTTTCAAGGCCGATGTTGAACTGCCCACCCGCCGTTCCATCGGTCGTACTGTTGGTCGACACAGTGGAGTCAACGGCGAGCGAGTTGTTGTTCGCAACGCTGTTGTAGCCGAGCGCCGCCGACTCGGAGCCAGCCTGCGCACCGTAGCCAACTGCCGTGCCCTCGCCAGTCGCATACGAAGACGCGCCAAGCGCAGTGCTCGGCGCCGTGGCCCCCGTCGGGGAGACGGCCGTCGCATTGGTGCCCACGGCAAGCGAGCTGACTCCAGTGGCCGACGAGCTGGCACCACACGCGATCGCAGCCAGACTGGTGGTCGATCCGGCGATGGCGCACACAAACGTGTCGCCGATCGCCGGATCGTACTGATTGCCGACCACGGGATCCGTCGTCGAAACCCCGAAGCCGCCCGTGGCGGCGAAGACCGGCGAAGCCGACGCAAGCGCAACGGCAAGAATGGAAAGCTTGAACGTACGGGTCATCTTCATGGTCTGCTCTGCGCTCTGGTTCGAACCGAAATTGAAGGGGTATGCTCTGTGTATAGCACACGATGTGCGGTCTTCTTGACCGGCGCGTCGCCGCGCGGCACGGGCCTAGTCGTCGTGCCACTCGGCACCGCCAGGTGCCGGCACGCTATCAAAGGGAACCTGCTCGAACACTTCGCTCATTTCTCGATCTCCAGTCCAATCCCAGGATTGCTCCGCGACTTCTTCTTGTCGCGGGCGAGCGCGCGGGCGCGCGATTGATCTTGCAGCATGCGCTGCATCTGCGCTGCGAACCCCGTCTTCGGCGAGATGACCTCTGGAACGGCACGGCCAGTCTGCTCCCGCCGCTTGCACTCATCATCAGCCGCGCGCCGTACTTCCGCGTTGCCGGCCATGACGCTCGCAAACCCACGCGCAGGAATCTGCAAGTCGTATTCGACGACCTTCATCCCGGGGTGCCCAGACTTGGACACGTAGCCTTCAAGCGCCACGAGCGTGCCCGGCTTGATGACTTGCGCATCGTCCGACCGACTCACAAAATGTGCACGCCCGTCCATGCCTTCAACCAGGATGTAAGGCCGATCCGTCAACTCGTCGACGCCGCCACCCAGAGCCCGGCCGACCAGGCTATCGCCTGGCTGAAGCTTGGAAACCGTCGGCAGCACGCGCGGATCGGTCAGCAGCTCTCGCTGCTGCACCAGCATCGTCGAGCGCGTGCGCAGGACTTCAAGCTGCTTGAGCGCAGTTTGCCAACCGCTGTCCAGTCGCCAGGTCATCGAGCCGACCTTCTCAGCAACACCGAGCGTCTCAAGACTTTGCAGACGCGCAATGCGCTTGGTGCGCAACTCCACTTCGACTTGCTGCCGCTCGCCGGCTCGACCTCGCGTGAATCTGGACAGTCCAGTTTCCGACACGAACTGCACGCCGTCCTCGCGCTGAACGACCTTCTTCTCGATCAGCCGATCCAGTTGCGTGAAGCGCCTGGCATGGATGTCATGGTCCAGCTCGGCGCGCTTTTCCTTTGCGCTCTTGTATCCCAGCGACTGAGTAGCCTCGTCCGCCGAAATCTCACGAATTCCACGGCTGACCAGCTCCTGGGACAACTCGATGCCGCGACCGCGAAGCAACACATGCACGTGCGCATTCGCCGTGTTGTGATGATCGATCCCGCCCCACTCCAGAGGCTTGCCTACGTGTTGCTCGACACGTCGCATGACAGCACGTGTGTGCGCGACGAGATCAAGCCTGTTGCCGTCCTCCGGCGAGATCATCAGCTTGTATACACGGGCATCGCCTTCGCTTTGCCAATGATTCGCCATCGACGCCAAATCCACAGCGTCCTCTGTCGCCGAGAAACCCACGCCTCGCTTGCCTTCTTCCTGTGCGCCGTCACGCTCCAGATATTTGCCGTGCGAGGCCCACTGCCCGAGCTTCTTGGAGTTCACCCAGCGCACACGTGCGACGGATCGCCGTGCGAACTCCTTGGCCGATGCCCCTTCGACAGGCGCTTTTACCGGATGCGTCCTGGAAATCTTTTTGAGCCCCCTGCCCAATCCGCTTTGTCGCCGGATTCCAGCCACGCGCTGAGTCATACGGGCTGCAACAGGACGCCGATGGTTTGAGCGCTCGCGCGCTCGCCGGGCGTCTTCGCGCTCATGTTGCTCGACTTCGCGCTCGTGCTTTCGCTCTTGCGCGGAAATCGTCGTGTTGTCTTTCATTGCGTCACCCCCCTGCGCGCGTCTTCCACGTCAAGCATCGAAAGAACGAGCAGGCCGAGCACGGCAACCTTGGCGTCAACCTCTTGGGCGCCGCTGCCGTCACCGTGCAGCACTCGATCGAAATCGGATGCGCTCGGAGATACATACCCCAGCCCGACCTTGACGGCCAGTTGCTGTGCCAGTTGCAGACGATCCACGCCATCGAAGCTCGACAGCAGAGTGGACACACTGGCGGGATCACGCACCGCCAAAGCCATGGCTTCAGCCACAGGCAAGCGGCGCGGCACGACAGCCACCTGCGGCACGGCCGCCAATTGCTTGTTACGTGCACCGACCATCTCGCGCAGCGACTCGAAGAACGCTGCGCGAGGCGATTGCGTGGCGCTTTTTCGCTTGCTCATGAACACGATATAGCACGCGCTGCCTATTCACAGTAGCCGTGCTCAGCGGCACATGTCTCGAAGACCTCTTCGTAGCTCGCCTTCTTGTTCTTGCGGAAGTCAACCTTCGCCCAGCGCACGACACCATCGATGCCAAGACGCTCCCGGGCCTGCGCAGGCGTGTGCGGAATCTCTTTTCCTGCGAAGAACGCGGCGAACCCGAAGCGGCTGGCCCTGCTCACGAGAGATTCCCAGGCTCGGATTCGGGCAACGACCTCTGGCTGTGTCTGCGCAAGAAGCGCGATCTCCGATTTGCGAGAATAGATGCACGGATCGCAGCTCACACGAGAAAAGCCACTGTCGTACAACGGATTGAGCTTGACGCCGCGCTTTCGAATGAACGCGAAAACGTCGGAGTCCTCCCATCGCAGCACCGGACGAAAAAAGCGAATTTTTTTACTATGGCGTTGACTCCAACCCAAATTCGCTCGTTTATCCGAATCAGCACGCTTTGTGCCCTGCCAGACAACAACAGGGGAATCTTTCTCCAGAAGATCCAGCATCAACTCGGCTGAGACATCTCGCTTCAGGTATTTCGTGCAAAATCGCGTTCGGTTGCTCGGGAATGTTCCCTGCAACAAACACATATCGAGAAATGGAATTCCCGTCGGGTGCAATACGGACAACGCCCTCCGTTTCGAAGCATTGCTCCACCGAATCCGGCGCCCCTTGGCGTCCCGCCCAACGCGTTGATCACGCGCAATGCGCATGCGCCGAGCTGCGAACTCGTCGCTGAAATCCGCGCTGCGCCGCTCGATCTTGATGCCAAGATCGATCTCCAGGGCGTCGAGATACTCGTACGTTGCAATGTGCTCGTTCCCCGTGTCGATGAAAAGCACACGAAGCCGATCCCGAGGCACGCGATCAAGGGCCAGCAGAAGTGTCGCCAGGCTATCCTTTCCGCCGCTGAACGACACGACATGAATGGGCTTTATCGTCGGCTTATTCGCGTCCATTGCTTCGAATCCGCTTCGCGGTTAATTTGTGCCTCGACGTACTTGAAGTACGCCTTCTTCGTGCCCGAAAGGACGGCAAGCGCGTCGTCGGGCGGCATAATCGATCGGATAAACAGCTCGTGCGCTGCCCAGCGCCTCTGCGCAAGCTCCATCGAAAGATCATGGCGATGCCGCATGACTTTCAGGCTCAAGCGAATTCCGGAAATCACTTGCCGAACGGCTTGCCGGGCTTTCCGTGATCGTCCGCGAGCAATCCATGCTCACGACTTTCGCAGGCCCAGAAATAACTTCCCGGTTTTTTCTTGGACTCCAGGCGTCGCGCCTGGCCCTTACACAGCGGGCATGTGACGGTCTTTCCAGCCGGCCGCTCGCGCTGTACAGAGGCCCCTGCCGCAGGCCGCGCCTGATCGATCTGGGTGCGGACGAACCCCTCGATAGCGTTCTCAAATTTCTCTCGTGCGAGCGCGCCCGAGGCGATGCTGGAAAGGTGGTCTTCCCAGCGCGCTGTCGTGGCCGGATCCGTGAGTTCAGTGGGCAACGCTTTCACAACGGCGCGACCGACGGCCGTGGAGATGATCTGCTTGCCCTTCTTCTCAAGCCATGCGCGCTTGAACAGCGTCTCGATGACGTTTGCGCGAGTTGCCTCGGTGCCGATACCCGATGTCTCCTTGAGCTTTGCTTTGGCTGCTGGATCTTCGATGTAGCGATGAATGTTGCTCATCGCATCGATCAGCGTGCCTTCGGTGAAGCGCGCTGGAGGCTTGGTCTGCAGCGCTTTGACATCGGCACTGGTGCACGACACTGCGTCGCCGGCTTTCATTGCCGGCAGGCCGGGCTCCTTCTCGTCGTCCTCATCCGCCGCCCCGCCGTACAGCGCGGTCCACCCTGGCGCTGTGACGCGCTTGCCACTTGTGGTGAAGCTCTCCCCGCCGAGGTCGACCGTCGCGCTCGCAGCCACGTACTCCTGCGCTGGCATGAAGAGCGCCACGGCAGCGCGCGCGATCAGGTCGTAGACCTGCCCCGCAGATTTGGACAGTCCAGAAGGCTGCTTGCCCGTCGGCACGATTGCCGTGTGCGCGCTGACCTTGGCATCGTCGAACGCCGCGTGCCGGACGGGAGAGACTTCGACGCCGAGTCCCTTGGCCAAACTTTGCACGGCCTGCCAAACCCCGGCATGCTGATCTTCGGCCAGGTACTGACAGTCTGTGCGCGGGTAAGTCGTGTACTCGCTCTCGTAGAGCTGTTGTGCGATATCCAGCACATCCTTGGCACCGAGCCCGAACTTTGCGCTTGCCGCCTTTTGCAATGCGGACAAGCTGAACGGCAGAGGCGCACTTCGCTTCTTGGGGTCTGCTTTGTATTCAACGACGCTTCCGCTGCGCTGAGCCTTGCCAGCGGTTGCTTCGGCCAGCTTGCGATCCACGAGGCGCCCTTCTTCATCGAAGCCCGGCCCGTCGGAGCTGGCCGGGCGCCATTTGGCGACAAAGGCGCCGTTGGCGTGCTGCACCTGCGCGTGCACTTCGAAAAAATCGCGGGGCTTGAAGTTCTCGATCGCCAGGTCGCGCTGCACGATCAGCGCAAGCGTCGGAGTCTGCACGCGGCCCACGGAAATCAGCCCGCCATTCTTCAGCGTCCAAGCGCGCGTCAGATTCATTCCGACCAGCCAGTCCGCGCGCGAGCGCGCAGAGGCCGCATCGGAAAGCGGCTTGTACGTGGCGTTGTCCTTGAGGTTGCCGAAGGCCGTCTTCACCGCCTCCGGCGTGAGACTTTGCAGCCAAACGCGCTTGACAGCGCCCTTGTAGCCCAGCTCTTCGATGATCTCATCGATGAGTAGCTGCCCCTCGCGATCCGGGTCGCCCGCGTTGACGACGTAGGGGGCGCCCTTCAACAGAGACCGGATCTTTGCGATCTGTTCCTTGGCATCGTCCTTCGGTACTTTGCGCCAAACGTCCGGGACGATCGGCAAGTCTTCAAAGCGCCAGATCTTCTTGCCAGTCTTGGCACTACGAGGCAGATCCTCGGGCAGATAGGCGTCAGGATCTGCCTGCTCGTAGATATGGCCGAAGGCGTTGGTGACCTCGAATGTGTCACCCACCGCCGCGCGAATGGTGCGCGCCAGCGACGGCTTCTCGGCGATGACCAGGGGTTTGCTCATGGCATTCACTCACATCTTGTGCTGTACTGTCGTTTGTATAGCACTCGGTGAGCGATAGAACGGGACCATGATGGCTCTTGATCTGAACTGGCTTGCCTCCTGAACGCCTCCTGTGCTCGACCAGCAGGCGCACCTGCTTTTGCATTGCGCACTCGTCGGCGTCGAGCAGGCGTGCGTACAGCTCAAGCGACGAGTCGAAGTCGAAAAAGAAGGCTGCGGCTTCGCGGAAAAGCCGAGAGTCGATCGGTGCCTCGCACAGATCCAAAATCGCGCGTGTGATCACGGCAGCAGCCAGGCGGCGGAGCTGGGAAAGCTCGGCAGGGCCGCTGCGCATCGAGGCCCCGTCTTCGGAGCGCAGTAGTGGCGCGATGTCGGCTTGAATATCCTCGCAGAACCGCGCAAAGGTCCGCGCAGAAAGTGTCGAAGCATCGTCAGTGGTGGGGTTGAAGGCAGCGAGCATGGTGAACGTTCCAGTGGAATGCTGCACCATGCTCGCCTTGCCCTGCGGACTATCAGCCAACGTAGTCGGCCGCCACCGTCACATCGCGATCATGCGCGGCACCAACAGCTCGAAGGGCCATGGTTGCCACCGTCGCCACGACGAGGTTGATCAACACCGCGTACACGCCGATGTAGGCCGGGATCACATAGCCGGCCAGATGCAGCGCGTAAGCCGACTTTGTGAAGCCACTCAGCGATGCGGCCCACACGCCCCACCCCAACCCGCTGGCCAACCCCAACAGCAGCGCCTTCGGGTCGAACCACCGCGTGTACAACCCAGAGACGATCGCCGGCACGGTCTGCAGGATCAGAATGCCGCCGAGCAGTTGCAACTGGATCGCGTACGTCAGCGGCAGGGCCACGATGAACAACAGCGCGCCGAACTTGACTGCGAGTGATGCGAACTTCGCCACCTTGGTCTCCTGTGCAGCGTCACAAGTCGGGTTGATGAACGGCTTGTAGACGTTGCGGGTGAACAAGTTGGCAGCAGCGATCGACATGATCGCAGCCGGCACCAGGGCACCAATGGCCACTGCGGCGAAGCCCACGCCCGCGAACCACCCGGGGAAGTAATGCAGCAGCAAGCCTGGCATCACGAACTGAGGTCCGTAGTGCTTGAAATACGGTGCGATGTCCGGCATGTGGCTGATGCCAGAAGCGTATGCAAAGTAGCCCAGCAGAGCGATCAAGCCCAGCACGAACGAATACGCAGGCAGGTAGATCCAGTTGCGGCGCAGCGTATTCGGCCCCTTCGCCGCGAGGGTGGCCGTCGTCGCATGCGGGTAAAACATCAGTGCCAACGCCGAGCCAAACGCCAGAGACGGATAGAACGACTGCAGGCCGAGATTGTGATGCTTGACGGCCGGAAGCAGAAGATGCGCGTGCTGGATCGAGGCAAAAATGTGCGCGAAACCGCCGAGCTTGAACGGCAGCACGACGACCATCGCGATCACCGTGATGTAGATCAGCAGATCCTTCAGAATCGCGATCGAAGCCGGCGCGCGCAGCCCACTGGTGTAGGTAAACGCGGCGAGGATGCCGAATGCGATCAGCAGCGGCAGTTCGCCGAGCATGCCGCTCGTCGGAAAGCCAAGGCCGCCGATGACGACTTGCAAGCCAACCAGTTGCAGCGCGATGTACGGAAGTGTCGCCACGATGCCCGTGACAGCGATCGCCATGGCCAACCCGGGACTGCCGTACCGCCCGGCAACAAAATCAGAGGCCGTGACAAAGTTGTGCCTTCGCGCAACGACCCACAGGCGGGGCAGCATGGCGAATACCAACGGATAGACGACTACGGTGTACGGCACGGCGAAGAAGCCGAGCGCCCCCGCGCCGAACACCAGCGCGGGCACCGCAACGAACGTGTAGGCGGTGTACAGGTCACCTCCGATCAGGAACCAACTCACCCACGAGCCGAAGCGACGCCCGCCGAGCCCCCATTCGTCCAATCGGTCCATGTTGCCTCGGCGCCAATGCACCGAAGCAAAGCCCATGAGCGTGATGATGGCGAACAGTGCGACGAAAACAATGGTTGCGGTCGTATGCATGGCTCAGTCTCCGCTGCGGTCGCCGACGACCATGCGATAAACGATGCCGATGAAGGCGCCGCACAGCGGCACCCACAGCATCTGCCACCAGTAGAAGAACGGAATGCCGTCAATGCTCGGGGCGGCGCGGTTGAACAAAGGCACGGCAAGCACTGCCAAGCATGGAATGGCCAGTAGTGCGATATGCACGGCCCCGAGCTTGCGCACGGGAGGTGGTGAGTGATTCATGTGTGTGTAGCTCCAGACGGAATGGAAAGCGACGCCAGGATCGGCATTTTGTGTATAGCAGACGCGCAGCCCCAATTTCGGGGCTGCGCTGTCATGCCGCGTCAACTCAGTCGCACGCTACGACTGTGACGGCTGTCCATCGCCCTTGCTCTCGGTCTTGGGCTTGCGGGCGACGCGACCGCTGCCCGCGACCAGTTTGATCTGCGCGGCGGAAAGCTCGATGCCCTTGCCCGCGAAGAAACCGGCAATCTGCTCGTGCTCGTAACCAGCGCGCACCAGCGCGCGAAGCTGCGGCTTCAGGCTCGACAAGAGATTTCGAATACCCACGACACTCGTGGGCCTGGGAGGCGCGGGGGGAGCGGCAAGCAAGGCGCGAAGCTGCTCAACCTGCTCGATGCTGAAAACTCGACGTGCTGCCATGACGTGAAAACTCCGAAAATGCCAGGATCGGCATTTTCGGTATAGCAGTTCAGACCATTTTCAGATCGCGAAGTCTGCCTTCGTCTTTCCTGCTGCGACTTGAGAGGCCATCCAGCGTGGCATCTTGCCACGACCGGTCCACGTTTGCCCAGTGGCTTGGTCTCGATATTTCGGCGCGACCGTCTTGCCTACGTCACGGCGCCGCGAGCCGCCCAAGTCCTCCGTCGTGACGCCATATTCCAGCATCTTCGCCTTGATGTCAGCAACGACAGCCGCGACCTCGGCACGACGCTGTGCCTCGGCTTGCTGCTTGAGCGACTCGATCTGAGCAACCAATTCCTTGTAGCTGGCCATGGGGGCCTCCAGAAAAAGAATGGGCGGATTCTAAGGCTTCAAGCAGTAGCTCGTCTGCACCTGAGGGCGAGTCGGCGGCAGAGTTGGCGGAACATTTCATCCAGGCGAGCATTCCGCAGGGCAGGAATGCACACCAGGACCGAAAGGCCAACTTTCGCTCACACGGCTCGCCTTATCTTGCAATCCTTTCTTCTTATTGAGTTCGACTTCATGTGAACTGCCTACCACCCGACCATCGAGGGACACACACGTGTCAGGCTGGCCCATAAATGGGCACAGGGAGATTTCTCCCCCTGTGCCGGCAACTTCAATCTATGGAGCGAAGATGGCCCGCTTCAATGAAGATGGTTCGCGCTTCAACGATGCTGGGTTACCAGTCCCACATCTCCGCGCGCGTAAATTCCGGCGCTTCCTCGCCGTATGCTCTCAAGTAACTCATTCATGCTGCACCTCCTCCTTGCCGTATCCTGCTCAGCTCATGCCGAGCACCTGCTGCGCGGCTCACCCTGCGGATTGCTCGCGTGTTCAGAAAGCGAACTGGTAACCAACCGAGACACCTTTCAGGTTCCACGAGCCAATCGCTGCGGGAAACTTCGTCTCGCTGTAAGTCACCGCAAGATAGCCCCGTCCGAGCTTGTAGTCGGCCCCAACGAAAGCGCTCCGGTAAGCACCGTCTGCACCAGGCGCGCTCGCTCGAAAAGTTCGGCCGAGCTGCACGCCCGCATCCAACCCAAACGACTTGTTCAACTGCTTCGCCACTCGCAGCCCTGCTGCCGCATCGTCCGTTGCGAAGGCCCCAACAACGTTGTGCCCCAGGCTCAGCGACGGGGCGATCATGTAGCCGTCCGCCAACTTGAATCGACGCTCTACTTGCGTCGAAAGAATTCGGATCTTCGTGCCATGCCACTGATCCGAAAAATTGGCGGACAAAGCCACATTCCCCGTTGACGTGCTGATGCTCGCCCCCGTGGCACCAACTGAAAAATAGGTTCCGCCGAAGGCTGGCGTCGCCCCAAGCGCAAGCAGTGAGGCCGCAACGGCTGCGACGCAAAGTGTGACCGATGTGGGCAACATGACGGGCCTTTTTCTTGATCGATGCTCTGTATATAGCACTCGCCTTCAAGTCTTGGCCTCACACGATGACTCGGCGCGGCCACCGTTCACCGGCGTGATCGTGCGGGCGATCTTGCATAGCAGACTCATCTTGCGCAGCCTGGCTTGCCAGCCGCCATTCACTGACTGCCTGATCTCACTCGGCCCAGTCTCCATGACGCGCTCAACAGCGCCATCCAGATCGGGGCCGACTGGAAATCCGAATGCGTCGCTGTCGTACCAACCATCATCACCCACAGCACGGTCAGCACAGACTTTTGACGCATCAGTGGCTCTCTTCTCTGCGAGAGCGCGTTTACGCACCGCAGAGAAATCACTGACAACTCTTGTCATGGAGCACGAATTTGTAGGCGCTTCAGCGAAAAAACTCAAGGCGCTCAACTGAGAAATAGCCTTCTCACAATCCACAGGAAGCACGCTTCTGGAGATGTAGTCCACGAATCGTTGAAGAAGGCGTTCACGCAGCGACGCAAGATCGTTGTCGACCTTGCGTATGTCTTCCCAACACACGCGACTTCGTTCCAATTCCGAGTGATTTCGCCTCACCCAATCTTGAGACAAAAGAAGTGTCTTTGCCAGGTGAACAGCCGCTGAAAAATCGCTATCACCAAATTTCTGCCCATCGACTTGAATCGCAACTTTTTTCAAAAGACGGGCAAAACGCGGCCCCGCGTCACTACCCAGAGGCTTTTCTGCCAACAGATGACTGAGGCGATCCACATCAAAACCAGCGTCCTTCTTGCGCAGATTCCTTATGCGATCTTCATCCATCTCACTCGCGAGCGAGACCAATCCGAACGTGAAATATTTCAGCGTATGGGCCAAAAAATGCTGATCCCTCTCAACGTCTCTCAGAACATCCTGAAAGCGCTTAAGCCCTTCCACAGACCTCTTCGAAGGGTCGTCGTAAGCCGCAAGTTCGTCCAGGCGCGCGCCGATGCTCTCGACCAGCCCAACCGCCTTGGCGCGGGCTTCAGCGAGCTGCGGCGGCACGATCCAGTGCACGCAATCTGGATTGTCCAGAAACTTTGAGAGATCGGTCCTCGTCGGTTGCGCGCTCAACATCTCGCGGGGCACACTCAACTCCAGTGTCGGAACCCCAAGCTGCGCGAGCGCGTTCCGCTTGGCTTCGTCAACGGCATGGTGCACGTGGACCTCGATGAACAACGCGTTGCCCTTTGCGCCACCACGGGCCGTGATGTCCGGACGAAGCGCCGAGCCAGGAGCGGGCACCTCTTGCTGAATGGCACTCAGCTCAATGATCTTCAACTGCGTGCATGAGTCAGACAGAGGCAGGTAATACTGCGGCAGAAGTATCCGCTTTTCTTCTTCAATCACAGCCTTCAGGGCCTTGTGCAGCCAGGTCTCACCACTGCATGCCGCACCGCTTTCGTGCGCAAAATGATGCGTGCGAACATCCCCTTTTCGGGCAATAACTCTTGCACCACATCCCACGCAGACACAGTTGCAGGCCAGGCCGCTATCGACGGCACCGATCTCAACCAGCGTCCGGTCGACTACACGCTGGGCAAGTAAACTGTGCGATGTGGTGCGCTCCATGATACTAACCTTTAATTGAAGGTTCTTATTCAATCACTGCCTGTAGCGCGTTCAAATGCCTTGACAACATCCAGGTCAGTCGCGTCAGACGGCACGCTCAACTTATTCGAGACCCCAATAAAGCAACCGTTTACTGTATTAAAAAATCTGCCTTCCAAACCATATTTCAAACTCTGCCGAAAGCTCTTGAAGATCTTCTGAGCAACAAGCCCGCTCGAAGCTTCCTCATCGAAACAGAAAATAAGTTCTCCAGGCTTGCCTGTGCGCTTCTTATAAACGCCATGTTCGGCGGTGTAGCAGAACGACGTATCTGCGTCCAACATCCGTTCAAACTCAATCTGAGCCTTCCGCTCTTCCTCCTCCTTCAGCGCTTGCGCTTTCCGCGCTTTCTTTTTATCAACGTATGTGTTGAGCAAGTTTGCGACCGGGAGGCCCAGCGCGGCGCCGGCGAGGGCGAAGATAAAATCGCTCATGATGTAGCTCCTTGATGGTCAGATAAGTCGTCGAAGACGCCACATGCGCAACTTGCCCTGCGAAATGCGCGCACGCAAATGTCCAAGCCCGTGATCGGTGGCTCACTTGCCGTTGCCAAATTGCGACTGGTATTCAGCGTCTGCTTGCCAGTAGTCCACGCGCGAGCCGACAAGCTTGAGGCGGCGCACCGCATTCTCATCGGCGCGTCGCTCGCGGTGCTGGAACGTAAAGTTCAAGAAGGCTGCACACAGCGGCACGAACACGACAAGCGCCGCGAGCTGATGGTGAAGTCCAACCGTCAGCAGACCAACCAGATACAGCGGGAGCGACCAGCACAGAGCGCGATACAGCATGTCCTCGCGATGCCCAAGCTCGTGCGCGAGCACGCAAGTCAGAACACGATCGCTGGCTCCTCGCAAATCCGCTGCAAAACAGATCGACCCGGTGAACGGATTGACAACGGCGTCGCCGCGCAGGCGCTTCGATTTCGACAATGAGAGCTTGGATGCGCGCTCCCCGTCGAGAAGGAGCTGGTCCTGAATTCGAAGCAGGCGCCTGAGAAGTTCAGCATCTGACATGATGTTTTCTCGATGTCGCTGCTCAGCGCAGCACGACTTCCTGGTGTTGCGGGCAGTTCTGCTGCCCGGCCATCCACACGCGGAAATTCTCATCGAGACGCGGCTGCCCGTACAGGCATTCGGCACCATACCGCGCTGCATTGGCGTTGAAGAAGTCCGCTTCGGCGCGAGCCTGGGCTTCGAGAGCCGCCTCCAATTCCTCAGCGACGACCGTGTGCACCACGCCAGCCACATCCAGGCGGAGCATCTCAGCGCAGGCGCCGTGACGATAGCGATGCTGCACGACCGCCTGAAGCAGCGCCAGCGGCGCCTGGTGAGGGTTGAAGTGCAAAGCGGGCGTGGTGTTCATGGCTGGCTCCTGGCTAGGACGGTGACGCCACATGCGCACCCTGCCCTGCGGATTGCCTTGCGCCTCGCGCCTCGCGCCGCCCAGGCCGTCTGGACTGTCCAGAAGACTTCAGTGGATCCAGTGGTCACCAACAGCCCCTTCGTACTCCGTCGGCACACCGAACTTCGCATCGACCCCCGGCATAGCCCACGCGTTCTCGCCGTCGCGAAGCATGCGATCCGCTGCGATCTGCATCGCAGTCTCGATCCTCGGCTGGACCGCCTCAACACGATCTTCGGGCACTTCGAACACGAACTCGTCGTGCACGAAGTTGATCAAGTAGGACTGTGACTCTTCGTCCATGGCCGCGAGAGCCGCAAGCGCAATCTCGGCACCACTGCCCTGATCCTGGAAGTTCAACGCCGCTGGTAGCTGGTCAGACACAACGCGACGACCGGACAGCGTGCGCGCGAAGTAGAGCTTCTGCTTGTCAAGCACCGGCTTCGGCGGCTCCTCGTCTGATTCGACCGGCGCAACGCCGTCATTCACCATCTTGTCGTTCGTGAAGCGCGTGAGCAAGTGCCAGAGGCTGACCTCGGGGTACAGCAAGAACCAACCCGCGCGCGCATCCTCGGCTTCGTGCAACGCCCAGGCCAGCTCATAGTTCGTGATCCCGTACGCATGCAGTTTCAATGCTGCCATGCCGTAGAGCAGGCCGAAGTTGACGGCCTTCGCCGCCTGGCGGGGTTTCTTGAGCTTCTTCTTGAGCAGTTCCTGATCCTCGTGGCTCAGCGCCGCGCAATAGTCCAGCGCAGTCGCCCCAGCAGTGTCAAACCGACCTGCCCGCAGCTCAGTCGCAATCGCGGTCACGAGGTGAGCATCGACACCGTTTTCAAATGCGCGAGCGAGAGTGAGCTTGTCGTCGGCGGGATCAACCTGGAACGCACCGGCCGCGTGCATCAGGACGCACACACGGTACATCTCACGCTGGTAATAGACGCCCCAGTCCTTCGGATCCGCCCCGACCCCGGGCCGCTCAAAGACATGCGGGGGCGCTCCAGGCGACTCGACACCATGGCGCACAAGATGCACCAATGCATCGATCACCGACACAACTCCGTCGCGAATTTCACCGACCCCGCCGAGTACCCAGCCCAGCTTCAGCAGCCGCACCTTTTGTGCGTAAGCACTGCTGTTGGACATGGCCAGATCAACGAGGTGCCGCAACGTCCGGTAAGCGCGCACTGTCAGCGCAGCAGCGATGCGCATCTCGATCGCCGAGTAATCGATCGCGATGATCTTGTAGCCCGGACGAGCAATGAACAGCTCACGGAAATCTTTGCCGCGCGGCGCATTCTGCAGGTTCGGCTCTTGCGATCCGGTGCGCCCGGTCACGGTCGCGACGGACACTAGCGAGTGCAGCCGAAAATCGGGCGATGAAGCTGCCACAGCGAGGTACTTTTCGGCCATGGAGGCGCGCTTGACAGATTGCGCAACGCCCCAAAAATGGCGAAGAAAGCCGTCGGCGCGGCCATCGCCGCTGTACTGCAACTTCAAGCTCTTTGCATCGAGTCGATAGCCCGTCGTTGTCTTCCCGGGCGCTGTCCCCGTGAGCCTGGCGAGCGCACCGACGATCGCTGCCTTGAGCTTCTCAGGCAACCCACCGGCCAGCAAGTCCGGCCGGAACTCGCGCAGCTCCGGCGCGACCTTGAAGAGCTGATGCGCATGCGCTCGCGCCAGGCGGCGATAGCGAGACGCATAGCTATGGCGCACAACACGCTCTGTACCATCGGGAAGCATGTCGACGACTTCGCCGGTCGACATGTGCATGCCGTTTCGCTGCATCGTAGTCAGAGCAACGGCCGCCTGCGTGAACGCCTGGTACGCCGCGCCGCCACGGGCTCGCTTGATCGCTTCGATCAGCTCGGCGGTGGTGGCCGACGGCTGCAGGCCGAGCAGAAGCCGCGCGACGATCGGCGGCTGCGCGATGTCGCCAAGGCAATAAGCGTGGTGCCCGGCAGACAGACGTTCGGGCATCCAGTTTGTGGGCTTTTGAAAGCTCTTGTCGAGCTTTTCTCCGAGCAGCACGAGGGAGAAGACATCCAGCGGCAGGCCCCGCCCGGCGTCGCCCAGGTCTCCGCTCCGGGCAGCGGCTCCCCGGCGCTTGGCGATGTGGCTACGAATCTGCCCGATGACCTCGGCATCAGTCGTGTCGAATCCGCCCCAGAGCTTGCTGCCATAGGTCGCGACAAGATTGCCGCGAACACCCGTCGCGAAGCGATCGCGCACGAGGTACTCGAAGGCTGGACAGTGCGTTGTGTTGAGCAGGTACGTGTCGATCATGAAGCCAGGGCGGACATCTGGATCGATGTGTCGAAGCCACATGAAGTCGAACCCAGCGATGTTGTGTCCGACCCAGGTTTTGCCATGGAGGCTTTGGACCAGTCGAACTTGCTCGTCATGCGACAGCAAATCCAGATCAAACGCGAACGCGCGCGAAGTCAGCGTCTTGAAGCTCAAGATCCGCGCGCGCGGGCGAGCATCCCACGCGCCGCCCAGCAACCGAAGGTACTTCGAACGCGTGTGGCCGGTGCCGAGCTTCACAGCCTTTCCGGCCGCAAGCGGGGCCGACCACGGCGTGAGCTGCGTTGTCTCGATGTCGAAACTCACTTCTTCGCCAGGGGCAACTTCAAGCGCCTGGCATGCTTCTGCCACGCTCGCAGGGCCGTCGAACGCGCCGACGACAAGCGTCTCTGCAGCATCCGATGGCCGCGAGGCAGCCGCCACGAGCGTGGCAAGCGGTGTTTGCGAAACCGGCATGCCGACGACAAGGCACAAGTCGAGCAAGCTGCGCGGCGCCTTCGTCACTGTGGGCAGCCGCACCTGTGCCGGCGCGGCAACCTCCCGCGCGACGACCTCAGGTGCAGGACGCACCACGTCAATGACCGGCAGCAACGAGGGCACCAAGCGCTCGCGAGACGAAGTGCGCGCGACGACGGGCGCGTCAGGCCCCGCATGCACAGGCTCTGCGCGCACGGCAAGAAGAGACGAAAGAGGTACGGCTGACATGGCTTCTGTATAGAACAAGCGATCAAAGCGAAGCCAGAAAGACGTTTGCATCTGCAAACGCCCCGCCCCGTTCTACGAAGTCGCCGATGGCATCTGCCAGGGCCTCGCGCGTGTTGTTTCGAATTTGCTCGGCGGTCTGTCCGTAGTAGCCGGGGCTTGCCGGGGACATGTCGTCGCGGCGAATCGCGCGGCATGCGAGCAAGTTCTCAACGGCCAGGCCGCGCCCAGCCGCGTCGAGCACGGCCAACGCCGGCCAGCGCGCCACAAGGCCAGATACAACGAAGTCCTCGCGCGCTGCACGCAACGCATCGGCGTCTACTTCGCGGTCGGTCGTCGGCAAACCTCGGCCGCGCCTACGCGCTGGGCTGCCTGCGGCAAGAACAAGTCCGAGCATCCGCGCTCGCTGGGCTTCGCTGGAAGCCGCGTACGCGCGAAGCAACAGCTTGGCAAGTGCCGAGCTGGAAATTCCGAGCCGCTTCGCGTCCGCGTCGATGACTTCGCGCGCGTACACGTCGGCATGCGCCCTGGAAAGACTCTCAAGCGAGAGCTGGGCTGTACTGTCTGAGCACATCAAGGACACCTCTTCGGGAGTAACAACGGACTGTTGATGCAGCAACGAAGTGCATGTAAAGCCCGAGCCACCCTGCGAATTGGTGTAGACCGTCGTAAACCCGGTCACTCTCGACGGCATGTTATTCCACTATATGGCAAATGTCAAGATCGTTCAGGGGCCTGATTTCCGCATAGCCACATCGCAGGTGGCTATGCGAAATGGGCAAAAACGCTTGTCAGCACAAGGAATTGACGCATAGCCATAAATTCCCGAAAACATATATGTGGTGCTGGAACCATGCGGTAAGGGGGGGTGGGGTATGCAACACCCCCCCTCCCCCCCACATCTGAAGTAACCAGCCCGTGAGTGTCGGCGGAAATGGATATGCAGGGCTATGCGAAGTAAGTCTCATATTTTTTCTTTATAAATCAATAACTTGTACAGATTTGAGCATAGCCAGAGCATAGCCGAGAATAGCCTTGCGTAGCCAGCCCTAGCCCTTTCGCCGGTCCTTTCTTTCGATATGAATTGGCGTTTGACAAGGGTGTGCACGTTGCCCCCCCCACCCCCTGCTGAAAGCCGCATAAATACTGGGCCTGGCCTCTTGCCGACGGTTGAGTTTCGACGCTTTTCTGTACCATCAGACCCGTGTAGCCCCTTGCTCTCCGGCAGCGCGGCTCGGCGCCGCAATCTCATCCAGCGCAAGGGCAAGGCTGCAGGCCGCTGTCGGACTGCCAGGCGCGGCGCAATGGGTGCACCCTGCCGGGCGCACCCCCCAAAAAAAGGGGCCAACGATGGTGTTGGCCCGAACCGACAGACTGCCGACTGTCGGGGTCGAAAAAGGTGTGAGCGCGTTATCGCGCGGGTTCAGCGGATTCAGGGACGATGGGCACGTAAATGCCTGTGGCCCGCATCTTGCCGATCATGAACTCTCTGTGCCCGGGTGCCGATTTGCGGGCGCCTGGATACCGCAGGAGCACGCTGTGCAGCATGTTGTGTTCCCAGGCCGTTCCTCGCATCACGCCGCTTTGTTTCAGCGCGGCAGGCACGACGAACAGCGCAGGTGGTTGGCCGGCTGCATCGATGCGCTTGAGACCGATCCGTTTGAGTGCGATCTGCGCCCAGTTGTCGTTGACTTTGGGGGCCGGCTTCTCGGCAGCTTCAAACAGCTCTGCGACGGTTGTTTGCACAGTGCCTGCGCTGCGCGCCGGCGCGTCTTCATCGGTTCCGACCTGCGTAGTCTGCTCGGCGACAACTTTCGCGCGCAGAAGTGCAGCGAGGGCCTTTTCGGCATCGGACTCGGACTGGTCTGCGACGGACGCCGCTCGCTGCGCGGTTGCGACTGCGCTGAGCATTTCCAGCGCCTGCGACAGCTCTTCAGGTCGAATCGCGTTTGTTTCGTACTGCAGCACAGCGAGTGCTGCGATCGGGCCGCCCCACGTCGTGATCAGCCGCGCTTCGGCGTCCGGCGCCACGGTGCGCCAGTGCTGCATGAGATGATCGCGGACTTGTTTGAACTCTGACCACAATCGCCACATGCGATGCCTCATGGCTTCGCCAATCTCTGCCAGGTCTGAGTCGTCCGGCTCTTGCTGTCCGCGCGTGGCTTTGTCCAGCTCGATGATGATGAAGCGGTTCGCGTCGGCTTGCTCGAACTCGGGAACGCCGATGCCGGAGAGCAGAAATGCGGTGCGCATCGCGTAGTTGCGCGCTTCGCCGCCTGCCGAGCCTTTCAGCGCGCCGAACGACCGCACTTTGCTGTTGCCGGCGTCGTCAGACGAGTATGCGGCGCGTGCTGCGGCGAGAATCCCCGCGAGCATGGCGGCCCGTGCCTCTGCTGTGCGCTGATTTTGCGAAGACGGCTCCACTTCGTCTAGGAGCGTTGTGATCGCACTCTTTCCGATGCTTTGGCGGATGCCGGCGAGCGACGTTTGCGACGAGTCGTCAACGCGAATGACAGTGCCGCCGAGCACTTCAGATGCGTGTCGCACGAGAAACGTCTTGCCGGACCCGGATTCACCGGTCACCAGCAGCGACGGCCGATGCGAGAGCGCGCCCAGATAGCTTTGCAGTGCAAGCCAGCCGACCAGCAGCCCGAGGTTTGCGTTGTGCCCGCCCGCCTCAGCGTGGGACTTGTAGCCCCAGCGCGCAAAGTGATTCACAAGCCGGGCGACGATTTCATGTCCGGCCAGCGCGTGCATCGCAGGCTCGATGGCATAGTCGGCGGCAGCGACGTACACATGCTTTGCGCTGATCCTCGCCGCATCTTCGAGGGGCTTGAGTCCGTCCAGGGTCGCTTCGAACAAGCCTTTGTCGCTGTTGATGTAGAGCGCATCCCCCTCTCGCCAGACGCCACCCGCTCGTTCGCGCGACTCGCGCCAGGCGCCGGCCGCAAGGCATGCGGTGATGATTTCTCGTTGAGCGAGAAGCGCATCGAAAGTCTCTTTCCCGGTCTTTTCGTTGACCGACATCCAGCGCTGGGCGAACGTTGGTCCGCAGACCCGCTGGATGGTTGCTGAGCTGGACAGGTCTTTGTCTCGCAGCGTGAAGAGGCCACACTGCGGCTTTCCCCATACGACCACGCCATCGTGGACCGATCCCAGGGGCACGTAGCCTTCGCTTTGCGGCGCCGCCACCGGCTCAACGGTACGTCCTGCCGAGCGAGACTTCTTCGCGGCAATTTCGGCGATCGCCTGCTGCACGGCCTGGGCGCCGTCGCGCAGGATCCAGTCGTCGACGCCCATTTTGCTGTGCTGATCGTCGGCAAACGGCACGAAGTCGGATGCGACATTTGCGCCGAGGTTCTGTCGAATGAACTTTGCGCACTTGCGTCCTTCAAAGAACACGTCCTTGTTCTGTACAAATTCCTTTGCGGCGGCGCTCGTGGGTTTGAAGCCGTCGGCATGCTCGGCGATGGGGCGTCCGTCCGAGTCGAAGAGGACAACGATCTGCAGCGCCGCGTGGTGCTGGATCGCACGCTGAATGGTTTCGGCGAGCGCGGGGAGGAAGACACGATTCGACATGCGATCGTCTGGGTCTTCGCGTACAGACCACATCGTGACGCCGCCGAGGCCAACGGCCGGGATGCCGGCCTTCACCAACGCCTCGGCCTTTTTCTCGCCTTCGGTGATGACCAGCGGGAGATTGTCGAAGTCTTCGCTGCCGGACAGAAAGCCCGCCATTTTTGCGGGGATGTAAAGCTGTGCGCCGGTTCCGGCCGGGGAGAGGTACTTGGCAGTGGGTTCGACCTGGCCCGCTTCGGGGATCTGCCGGACACGGCAGAACTCGACGCCGTTGACCTGCAGTGGCTCGACGGCTCCGCTGTCGCTGATCGTGTTGTACGGAATTTGGATTCCGTTGTACCGGGTGGTTTTGTCGGCCTCCAGGCCGAGCACGCGCTTGATTTGAAAGCGGTTGACGTACCGCCAGCCCGGCACATCGTCTTGGCAGAGACCGCTTTTCGCGAGGAACTGGTTCAGCTCGACGCTGGATTCGTCTTGTGTGGCAGTTGACATCTTCGACCTCTTGCTGGTGTATTCCCAGCGTTTATGTGAAGCGGACTATACCCACGCCCCGCATACAGACACAAGCACGACTTGCCCTGCGGACTCGATTTTCGTGTTCAAGAACACAGCCGCTGTGTTCTTGAACACAGATAATCGAATTTCGAGTCGCGCCGTCGCAACAGGTTGGTTATTGCGAGATGGGCAAAACGCGTGCTGGCGTGCCGTAGTAGCCGCCGATGAGTTCAACGCGTTCGCCGACCGCCATTGCAATGTCGGCGGCTTGCGTGACTGCGACGACGGCGCCGCTGTTGTCGAGTCGGACGGTGATCTGATAGCCGGGCTGCGCGAGCGCGTGGCCTTCGGCTGCAGAGCCTGCGATGCCGCCTGCGATGGCGCCTGCGATACCGAGCAGTGCGCTGCCGGTGCCGTGACCGATGCTTGCTCCGATGATTTCGCCGGCTGCCGCGCCGCCGATCGTGCCGACACCCGTGGTTCGCGGTGCGATGTTGACCGGCAAGATCGACACGACAGTGCCGAGCTGCACGCTTTGCATCTGTTGCGCCTGCGCGGTGTTGTAGTTCAGTGCGCTGGAGCGCATGACGCCAGGGCTGGCACATCCGCCGAGGGCAAACACCGAGGCGATGGCGACAGCGCCGCCGATGGTCTTGAGGGGGTTCATGAGTGCGGTCTCCTGGGGGCGGATGTCTATGTAATAGCACACGGTTTCAGGTTGCTGAGCGGCCGAGCACGTTCTGGCTGAGAAGCGTTCGCCGGATCTCCACGAGTGTGGCGAGGACAGCTTTGCGATATGGCATCCCGCGCCCGACGAGGCGCTGGATGTGCTGTTGCACGGCGATCGCTGTGAGGACTTTCTCTTCGCGGCTGAGGCGGTTCGACATGGTGTGCTCCTTGCGTTCGTGGGGTGTCTCGGATGCTGGCACGTGGTGCAGGCACATCCAGCGCGCCGCACCCTGCGGATTGCGGCGCTCCGATCGACATCCAAACCGCAGGGGAGGATGAGCAGCGTTGACAAAATTCCTCGTTCAATCTCACAAATCTCGAAATGGACACCACAAATCAAGTGCTTCAGGCTCTGCTACCTACGAAGAGAACCTTGCCGCTTGGCGCCAGGTCTGTTGCGGAAAAGCCGACATGATGTGCGCACCCCGAAGAGGGCCTGGAAGATGGCGCAAAGACACTTTTCACTCTGACGCCTTGACATAATCTGCATATTTGCAGAAAGATTATTTTGTCATTGGCCGAAGATACCCAGTCCGCAGGGCTTGACACGCTGTATGAGAAGGGCCTAGTCTTTGCCCCAACGGTAATGTTCATAGCAATTCAAGCTAATCTCGACGGACTTTGATGATGAGACCGGAAATTGATGACCACGGCGGCCAGCGGCAGATGTTCCTGCCGCCGCAGGCTCTGACTCAGCAGGCTGCACCGCGCAAGCGCTTGCCCCGCGTGTATGTACTGCGCGGTGATGAGCACACGGGCGCGGCGGACATCTTCACGCCGGCTGTGCGTGTGTCGGTTGTCAGCATGCTTGATGCGTCATGCCCGGGGTCGTTGCCGAGCGCAACGGAAGTTGGCCGAGCCCTCGACGGTCTGCTCGCGGCGTTCGGCGCGGATCGACTTGTTGATGGAACGATCACGGCCGCTGAGCGGGTTGCGCTCAAACGTCTGTTCCGGCTGGAAAAGGGCGACAGGTTGGATCCCAGCGATGTAGCACTTGCTTCCAGGCTCATTGCTGTGCTCACGATGATGCTGCACGAGCAAACCTCCGCATGACTCTGACCATGAAAACGAACGATCAGCAGTTGAAGGTCTTTCTCGATCGGATGCATGCCCTCGCCCTCGCCCGGCTGCACATTCGAGCGCTGGAGCGCCTCCGCCGCAGTCTAGGGGTGCAGGTGCAATCCGCAGGGCGCGCTGCGCGATAGATGCCTCCCCACCCCAGCACAGGAGATCATGATGAGCACATACACGAAGGAACAGGTCAGCAAGATGCTCGCGGCCCTCGTCTACGACATTGCAGCGGAAGACGATGACGAGAGTGAGCTTGATCCGTACATCGACGTGTACGCCAAGCGCTCAGCCGACGATGACGTGCTGGAGATCATCGCGGTTACCAAGTCATTTATTCGGCGCGGCGTAGTGTTGTCTCCGCCTGCCCGCCACGTCGGATCCGTCCGGTCTCTCGACAGTGAGTCAGAGATCGACAACTTGATGTTCGAGGCGGCGTTCGCGCGCGTTGAATCCGATGGAGACGACGAGGCCGAATTCGAACAGGCTCGCCTCGGCGTTGTCGTCGGTCACACAGGCAGGTACGTCGAAATGAGCTTCAGGTGATTCGGCGACGGAGTGGCGACGATGAGCACGCCGACACCCCGTCAGCAGCACACCCGGAGTTCTGGACAGTCCAGACGCGCCCTACGCCTCGTCCTACACCGCGCGCGTGAGCTTCGGCAAACCGCAGGGCGCGCCGCGCGATAGACGCCTCCTCAGGAAAGATCATGAACACACAGACATCCTCGCCCGCATCGCACCCCTTCGACATTTCGACGGGCGTTGACGGCAAGACAGCGACGATCGCAGGCTTCGGCGTTGCGATTGACTTCGACGACTTTCCGATTCCGACCGGAGACAGCTGTGCCATCGCATTGTGCCGGACTGCTTCGGAGAAGCTGCGGCAGATTGCACACGCCATCGACCAGCGGCAGCCCACGTACGCGTTCTGGACCGACGGAAAGACGAGCAACGTCACCGGGCCGGGTACATCGATTCGGCTTAGCAACTGCGGCATCGCTGCTGATGAGCGCGTTGCTCCGGCGTTGCGCCTGGCGGCCGTGCAGGAGCTGCTGCTGATCGCCGACGTGCTTGCGGCCGAGGGAGTTCTGGACAGTCCAGACGCGGCCGACGCCGAGCACGAGGCGTTCCTCAGCTACTTCAGCGGCACCCGCGCCTGAGGCTCTGCCATGAGCCTGGTCCGGCAATCCGCAGGGTGAGCCGCGCAGCAGGTGCAGCATGAGTTGAGAGCAGCAATACGGCGAGGAAGCGCCGGAATTTACGCGCGTGGAGATGTGGGATTGGTAACCCAGCATCGTTGAAGCGCGAACCAACTTCCGACGGGCAGAAAAGAGGTTAGAACGACACAGGGGGGGAGGTCTCCCCCCTGTGCCCCCCAACAACGCAGCAGGAGGTTGAAATGCCACGCAGGCCAGTCGATAAGCTCGAAGAAGGCTCGTTCACGTACCGTGCCGTCAAAATCCGGATTCATCTCTCCGGCGAGCAGGAGGCGCTCGTCGTCGCGTGGCAGCATGGCCTCAGGCATCTTTGGAACCACTCGCTCGTGTGGTGTCGCCACCAGCGCAAGACGACGCAGAAATGGCCGAACTTGAAGGCCATCACCGATCACATGCTCGATGTCAAACGCCGCGAAAAGTCGACTCCTTTTCTTCCACTTCGAGAGATCCCAGCTCATGCGATCTTGACTTTGGCAGATGATCTTCACAGGGCAATTTCCGCGTGGTTGAAGAGCATCTCCGCATCCAGGGACGGCAAGAGGAGCGCTTATCCGCGCCGCAGCCCCCAAATTCGCGGGAATAAGCGTCTCCCGAGCGTTTACGCTGTCGGCCAGAGCACCACATTCGACGCCACCGCAGTGCGGCTGCCAAAACTCGGGGGCGTCTCGTATAGCTCCGGGTTCATGCCGCGCCTTCCGTTGAATGGCCGGTTGATGTCTTCCCGTATTTACGAGAAAGGCGGCTCTTGGTATCTAGCATCTGTTTTCAAGACACCCAAACCAGAAAATCCGCGCACGCCGGTTGTCGAGAAGATTGTTCTTGATGTCGATCCGTCTTGCGAAGACTTCGTACGTATTGATCAAGCGGGTTCCGGGGTAGCTCACCGCGCATTTGCAGGTCTCAACACCAATACGACAAAGATTGCTCGCCTCAATCGGGCGCTGAGTAGGCGGAAAAGTGGAAGTCGTAGGCACTTGAAGAGCAGGCTTGCGCTTCAGCGCGTGCATGAAAAAATTGCAAACCAGCGAGCTGATTATTTGCACAAGCTTTCTCGTGATATCGTGAACACCGCCGCCACGATCGACGTACGTATGTCGGCTCCGGTCTTGGCAGCAGTAAAAAGCACGAATAGCTCCGAGGCGCATCGTCGAATTTATGATGCCGCATCCAGGAAGTTCATTCAGTTGCTCCAGTACAAGAGTGAGGACATGGGCAGGACTTTTAGCCTAGCCACGCCCCGGAGTAGACATGGTTTGAATACGGCGAGGAAGCGCCGGAATTTACGCGCGCGGAGATGTGGGATTGATTAACCCAGCATCGTTGAAGCGCGAACCAACTTCCAAGCGGAAGTAAGAGAGGTTAGAACGACACGGAGGCGAATTCGCCTCCGTGTCCATTTTCGCCAATCCGCAGGGCGAAGTGCGCTTCGTAAACCAACCCTACCCGAACTTTAGACATGGCAACCGACCACCCAATGCCTGCGGCTGTAGCTGCGCTTGTTGAGCGTTTTACTCATGCCTGTGACGCCGACCTGCGAGCTGGCCGGGCATTGAAGCCAACGGCGCATTTCGGAAAATTTGGTGGCGAGCTTCAATCGCTGACCATCCGCACGGCCTCTATTGCATCGAAGCAGATCTCCGTGCAGAAAATTCGTATTGCGGCAGCGAAGTTGGACGCAGACTTTGTGTTGGTGGCGATGGAGGCGTGGGGACTCCCACCAGAGCATCTCTCAAACTACAACGCGATCCTGAGGGACTACGGTTCCATTGCAGCCAGTCCTTTCAAAACCAATTTATTCGTGGTCACGGTTGAGACGCATGAAGGAACCTGGAGCGGGTCCACCGAGCAAGTACGGCACGGCAAGTTCGGACATAAGGTTCGAGGCGTTCCAGACATGCTTTTCGTCGACAAAATTGAGGGCGTACTGGCGATGTTGCTTATGCCGAGAGGAATGATGCGGCATTGAGCAATGTGGTTGAAGGCTGGAGAGTCCTACGTCTGAGGATGTTGATCAAATCGATTGAGTGTTCTCTTGAGAGGATTGCAAGATAAGGCGAGCCGTGTGAGCGAAAGTTGGCCTTTCGGTCCTGGTGTGCACTCCTGCCCTGCGGAATGCTCGCCTGGATGAATGGTCCGCCAACTCTGCCACCGACTCGCCCCAGGCACAGACTGCCCGCCTTCGCACCACGGTGATGTGTTCCGCACATGCCTTGAACTTTGCGTTTTGTGCTATATACCTCGTAGGCGCCCTCTTCTCGCATCCGTCATGATCACCACCGCCACAGTTGTCGACCCGCAGCCCCTTCAGCTCACACCGCCCCCGTCCGCAGGCTTCGACGACATCGAGCGCGTCGGACTCGACGGCATCGAGTCCGAGGTGCTGCGCTGTGCATTCGTCGAGACGATGCCCCGCGCAGAGCTATTCGAAGCGCTTTTGTACAACCCGCTGGCACAGTGCACGGACTACTACGCGGCTGCGATGCAGCAGGTTCTCGCCGACGGATGCGGCGAACAGCACGTTTTCGGCCGCCTGCAAAACGACGCATCGAGCATGTTCATTGCCGCGTCCGCGTTCGTGCTTCGAGCCCATCACCGCGTCGGTGTTGGCTTTGAGTTGCCTACTGCCGCGCACGCTGTTCTATCCGCTGGATTGCGGACAGTCGAGCGTGCAGTTCGCGCAGGGATCGCCGAGGGCAATCACTTTTACCTGCTTCAGAATGAGCCCGAACTGGCAGGTGACCTGACGCTCGCCGTCCTTTACCGCCTTGCGCGTCAGCATGATTTCGCCAAAATCCCAACACCAAACCTGCCCGCGTTGTTTTCATCAAACCACGTGTTCAGGTCCGCGCCGGATGCAGCCTATTTCGTGCGTTCGTCGATGTGGCCTCCTGGCGTGCTCGGCACCAAACGTGCGCCCGGCACGTCGACCAGGCTTGTCAGGCCCGTGTTCTTGTCTATTTCCGAGCAAGATACCGACGGCCACAGCCAAGAGGATGATGGTCGTTTCGACGATAGCTCCAAGCTCAACGAGCATGTCGTTGCTGAATATTTCGCTCACGAGCATGAGAGTCGCTCTATGCTTGGCTTGGCGGCCAGAACTCTGGCACGCCATTTCGATGGCCTGACGGAAGAAACTGCTTCCGATCTACTTCTGCAGGTCACCGCCTACGTCGAGGAGGTTTCCCAATCGCCACTCGATGCAAAAGGATCTTTGTTGCTGGCCGCAAGAATGATCAAGTGCAAGCCCAGTGGGAAAAAAAACCCCCGCATCAAGTTTTTGCACATCGTGAAAGTATTCGATGAGACATATCAGGACGGCAAGAGTATCAAGGAATTTTTCAAAAACGACGCGGAACGCCGCCTTTTCTGCGCACTCTCGGATACGACCCATCATCCTGAAATCCTCGCTGGTGCCCTGCACTTCATCCGCACTTTGCTTGCCCCGTAGGTTTTTATGCCAGCCCACACCGAATTTCGATTTCATCAGAACAGTGTGATCCTGGATACCTGGCAGTGCTGCGTCGCGCGCGCGAGGCAGCAAGGCTTCAAAATCATGCAGATTGCGAGGTATGCAGAGTGCACGCCTCGGCTTGTGCGCCTGGTGACGCCTACGTCGCGACAGGGCCTCTATCGCTCCAACTCGCGCGCGAGAGAGCGGTTCGTGCTCCGCGCGATCGGACACGTCGCTGCGCTTGCAGAGTTCGGGGAGTATGCATCTCTGGTAGAAGCTTTCACACCTGCGATTGCGCTATATAGGGACTATGGGCCTGCTGAGCGGCCTCCAATCCCTGGAGATAGCTGTGATTTCGATACGACCGAACCACCACCACGCACCACGGCTTCGCCATGCGCGAGCGCCGACGGTTGATACTGCGCGCATCCTCAACGCTGTGTTGAGCCAGATTCCCGCTGATGTTTTTGCGCGTTGTCTGCGCAGTGCAGGAAGTGCAGTGGACGATGCTGAACTGGCGGACACGCTGTTCGATCTCGCAAAAGAGCCCGAGCTGGCTTGTGATGCGTTGATGCGCAGCTCCGCGACGTATTTGTCGTACACGGACCTGGGAGTCTGCTGATGCACTTCAACGCCGACGATATCGAAGCATGGGCGTCAGAATACGCGGACCTGCCGAGTGTGCAGGGCCTGGTGGCCGCCATTGAATTGGACCGCAAGCTCCCGCAGCCCGGCGTCTACCCTGCTGGCAGCCCTATGCGCATGCTTGCAGAGCAGCGCCAAACCCGCTTGGCGCTGCAGGCACTGAAGCTGGGCTACAGGCCGGCTGGCAAGGAAATGATCACCGAAGTGCTCACCGAGGTTGCCAAGGCTCAGATTCTGGGCGCCGTAGGTCTTGAAGGAACGGGCGTGGGCGATCTGCTCGACAAGGCCCCCCTCGAAAAACGGACCCGAGCGGAAAAAGATGAGCTTCGAAAGAAAGAGCGGGAGCGCAAGGCCGCTCATGAGCGTTCGGGCGACAGCTTGGGGCTTGAGCGCCGGCCCTGGTAGCGGCGAGCATTCGAGGTGCAGTTCCTTGCCCTCGTGCAAGTTCGCTATATACACACCATCACGCCCTGGCAATCACATCCACGAATAGAGAACCCCCCCATCATGGTTACCCCCGCCGAAGAAGCCCATGCTCGCTTGGTCAAGCAGATGTCGGCCTCGTTCGGGCCTGTCATCTGCGCAGCGTTCAAGGAAGATTCCGTCGTCGAGATCATGCTGAACGACAACGGCGAGGTCTTGATCGAACGCCACGGCGTCGGCATTGAAATCGCGGGCAAGATGCCGGAGCAGCAGGGCCGCAACGCGATTGCCATCGTCGCGTCGTGGATGAAGACCGAAGGTAACTCGGAGCGCCCGATTGTCGAGGGAGCGCTGCCGCCCGAGTTCGGCGGCGCGCGCTTCGAAGGAGTGCTGCCCCCATGTGCGCCGGCCCCGATCTTCGCAATTCGCCTGAAGGCTCGCTCGGTCTTCACGCTCGATCAGTACGTCGAGCGTGGGATCATGAGTTCTGGACAATCCAGAATCTTGAAGACCGCCGTGACCGAGCACCGCAACATCCTCGTGAGCGGCGGCACGGGCTCGGGCAAGACCACGCTGGGCAACGCGTTGCTGCACGAAATCAGCCTCGGGGCTGGCCTTGACGATCGCATCGTCCTCATCGAAGACACGTCAGAGCTGCAATGCACTGCGCCTAACACCGTGTCGTTGCTGACGAAAGATGATGTTGACATGACGCGGCTTCTCAAAGCCACGTTGCGCTTGCGCCCGAACCGGATCGTCGTGGGCGAGGTGCGTGACAAGTCTGCGCTGGCCTTGCTCAAAGCGTGGAACACAGGCCATCCGGGCGGCTTGGCAACTTTGCACGCGAACAACCCGTCGGCCGCGCTCTTGCGGCTCGATCAGCTCTGTCAAGAGGCCGGCGTCCCAAGCCAGGCCGAGCTTGTACGTGAGGCCGTCGACCTCGTTGTGCAAATCGAGCGCTGCGCGCAAGAGCCAGGGCGTCGCATCTCAGCTCTGTTCAGCGTCAAGCAGCAGCAATTTCTTTGAGTTGTGTGCTATATACC
>JAEHJW020006242.1_pt1 | contig 104077 bp, 153 predicted proteins | sample 9271431 | NCBI WGS metagenome assembly JAEHJW02
CCGGATGCCTGAATTTTCCGAAGGAAAGTTCGTCTATTCCTTTCCAGAGGGATGGGAAGCGATCAAGTGGGATGAGACCGCCTTTCACCGAAAAACCTTCCAGTCCTTCGGCGGATCCGCGAAGGCCATCGACTTCGTTGTGTTCGATCCCGACGGGGACGCTCTCTGGCTGATCGAATGCAAGGACTTTCGGCCCGATGGACGGAAAAAGACCATCGATCTGTGCGACGAGATGGCCGAGAAGTTCAAGGCTCCCCAACAGGCGTTCATCGATGGATGCGATTCTTACAATTCCCTGATTGTTTTTCTAACACAGGAAGCGACTCTCAAAAAACTCTCTGGCGGTCAGATTGCGACTGTCAACCAGGTACGTCAGATTGTCTATCCAATTTGTTCGTCTCCGATGCCAGCAAATCCAACGCAGGCTACATCGGAGGTTCTTTCAGGTGTATCAAAACTTGGAGCGATTAAAAACTCTATTCCTAACCCTGTCACTCCGACCGGAAAATAAAAGGAGAAATCAATGAGTAGTGTGACGACAAATCCTGTAGTTGCGGAAGGCTCTGTAGGAACCGATGCCGCTCAACTTGCAGAGTCAGGAGCGCAGATTGCGGCCAGTGTTGCAACCTCCAACCCTGTGGGAATTGCTATTGGATCGGTGGATGCGGCAAATGCTCTGGTTGGATTAATTCAGAATATCCAGACCTTACAGAGTGCCAAATCACTCACTCCGGCTCAGGTCGATCAGATTTTCACCGTTCTCAATATGCAGACAGTTCAGGCGGATAAAGCGTGGCAGAAAGCCACAGGATCGGCCCCTGTCTAAAGGAGGAGAAGGTGGGGATCAAAGTTGGAGTATTGAGCGGATTTTGTTTGGTTGCTATTCTGTCAACATTCAGTTGGGCCATCTCTCAGGAGCGATTGACTGAGGGCGTGGCCCTTTGTTTTCAACATCGCCACGACCCCTCGTTTCGAGTCCCTTGTGACCGGATTAACCAAGCGTGGGATGAGATGAACTACCATATTCACAAAGAGCATGTGGATAAGGAAACTAAAAAAGACCGTAGAGAAGTTCTTGAAATATACGATGATTTGGTGGGTCAATGATAATTTTAGTTATTCAGTGGGTCATTGACGTAGACTGTCCGATAAGGTCCGGCATCGAGAAGATACTCTTTTGAGAACATCACTTCATTATTTCGGACCCGCACCACTTCGACATGAATCACCGTTTGATATTCCAAGGGATCAAGTCCTTCATCAATAATGGGGGAGCGGTGTGTTCCATCTGAAGAGACATAACGGTAGAGTTGCGGATGATGGGGTTCATCGACCGTAAGAATCATCAGCAAAGACGCTCCTGCAGTGTGTCCGGGTGGATGAAGTGTCCGTGTTGACGCATGTTTCATTTGAAAGTATCGTTCATCCGACAAGATTTTTCTTTCTATATCCCCTCCCAGAACCACTCTTTTCATCCCATGATTAATCAATTCCACTTCGATCAAAGGTCGTAGTCCCATGAAAGGAAGATTGCATTGGTACGACTTGGGATCTTTTCTAAAGTCGTTATCGACAAGCACATCATCCCTATCATAAATTTTTACAGGAACCTTGCTGTAACAGATGGCTTTTTGAAGCGAGTAGATTGTCATTCTATTATATTTTATGTCAATCCACGCTTTTGGATTCTGTTCCAGATAATCAGAAATGACAGGAAATTTTAATGTATCGTAAGCGATATGGGCAGAGAGAGCCGAGAGAGAATGGTGAAGAGGTATCGGTTTGACAATCTCATGATAACTCTCTGTTGTTTTTGTGTAAGAGGGTGGAATATAGGGAGTGGGGAATTGGGGGATAGAAATACACCCTCCTAAAATAAGCATGAAAATAATGAGCTTTTTCATGGCGTTTCCTCCTCTGCCTCGCTAAAATATTTACTAAGAATAGGCCCCCGTTGACCCTGATAATGGGAAGTCAGATCAGAGGAGCCATAATAGCGATCCGGGATTCTTAACATTTCATGGAAAATGAGATCCCCGACTGTTTGTTTATGGAAAATCAGAGTATCAATAAACGGGCGGACTTCGTAAACGAGACTGGCCCCTTTATCATACCCAAAACCTGGGTCAATGAATCCGGCATAGTGAAGACGGAGTTCACCGGAAGATGAGTCAAAATCCACCAATTCTCCGCAGTGAGTCGGAGGCATTTGAATTTCGGCACAGGAACTCAGGATATAGAATTTATCTTTTCTCAATAACAGATAATCGTCATGAAGATGTTTTTTGGTGATTGGTGTCCAAAACATCTCAACAGGATTAAGTCGTCCAAGATCGACAATTTTATTGAAATACGGATCAGTAGAAGCCATGTATCCGATAACATCTCCTTCCAGATTCACATCGACATGAAGAGGATTCAGTCGTTTGCTTGTCTTGGAATGATCGATAAACCGGATTTGACTGATAGCACAATAGGGTGGAATTGTTATGTCAAATGATTGGGTAATGATTTCCGCATAAAGTTTTCCTTTATAGTTTTTAGGGATATAATCAAAACGGGTTCCATTTTCCGTGATAATACGGACGAGCATATCCGTTCGTCCAATAGAGGACTTGGGACTGCATTTTCCGGAAATATCCTCGGGAAGATTGAGAGATTCCTGCAATTCGGCAATCACGACTTTATTTTTTGTAATCATGGATTCTTCCAGAGAGGTTCTGGGAATAGTTTTCTGAATATACTCCAATGTTTTCTTGAAATTTGAGGGAGGAATCGAATGGTCGATCAACCACACATCCTTTCCTAATGTCAAATCCAGAGAAGCAGGTTGGAGTTGAAGATCGTGGTATGTTGAAGAAACAAGAATTTCTCCTGCTTCCATCATTGATTTAATCTGTCTGTCGGAAAGAACAATCACAGTGTCTCCTTTTTCGTTGTTTCCGTAATGGCTTTGTGGAGATCCATTCCTTCATACACCCGTTGGATAATCGTTTCTTCCAGTGAGGGAGTCAGGAAAAGATTATAGATTGTGTGCTTTGTTGTCGAACCCAACCGTCCTCCGGATCGTCTTTCCGCTTGCGCCCGAATAATAGATGAAACGGGGCTTTCATAGAAAATAGAATAAGTGGCGTTCTGAAAATTAAATCCTTCGGCAATACTATGGGTGTTCCCCACCATTACTCGTGTTTTTCTCGAGAGAAACTTTTCTTTTTCTTCTTCCTTGTTTTTTGTTCCACTATAGATTCGGCTAAAACTGATTTTATTTTTTTTGAGTGTTTCACAAATCCATGTCCCGCTTTCAATGAAATCATGGAAAATTATGACCTGTTTATTTTCTGGTATGTCATCAAGAAATTCGAGAATCCATTCCAGTTTCGGATTCTCTGATAACCGGGCATATCCGTTTGTATTACCGTTATCATCTTTCAAGGGAATGAGTCCACTCATCAATTGTCTCATTTTCATGAAGGAATTTTCCTGACCCGTTTTCGAGATGATATTCTTCATCTCAGTTATAATTGTATCATACGGACGATTATATTCAATGGGCAAAGGAAGGGCTACAGAAATTGTCTGGATGGGAGGAAGATCCGCACATTCACTTGTTTCATAAGAAAGACAGATGGTATTTAATCTTTTTTTAAACTCCGTCATCCGTTTTGAATTAAATTCCCATTTCTTGTGAGATGGAGTAAAAGGAGAATATTTTTCCTTGAAAAACTCTTTCTGGAAATACCAATATGATCCAAATGTTTTTCCCCGATCAATGATGAAACTTTGAGCCCATACATCGGAAGGACTTTTATCGAAAAGGGTTCCGGTCAGTCCATAGCGATAATAGATATTTTCTGACAAGAGAGCAATGATTTGGGAAATAAGCGCATCTTTATTTTTAAGTTTGTGGATTTCATCACAAATGATACAGTCAAAATAAGTCGAGAGATTTTTTATACGCTCTTCATCTGGAAATAACGTTCTCTTGTCAATTTTTCCGTTCTTTTTCCTGCGGGGTTCTTCCAGTTTCTTTGAAAGGGCATACATCATGGTATAGTAATCACTGATGATAATGCGGGAAGATTCTTTTCCACTGTTTATCAGAAAATCTCGCCTTACTACAGGATCTCCTGTTTCCCCTTTCACGGGGAAAAGGGAGAACATCTGGGAAGATTTCAACCATTCCGAGATATGAGAGGGGCGTGGAGAGAGAACAAGAGCTTTCCGTATTTTATTCTCTTTCACCAGATGGTTGAGGATAAAGTAAGAGAGAGCAGTCTTTCCAGTTCCCATTTCCCATCGGAAAATCATGCGGGGATTTTTTGTTGCCGCAAGAAATCCTATCTTCTGGTGCTTCATCGGAGGATTTTTGGGGAAAAGAAGAGGAGTCTTTTCCAGCGCATACTCCAACCGCTCTTCTCCCCAATTTTTATAAACTGACAGATCCATTCATTCCTCTACCGTGGATTGGGCCAGATCCCAATAGTTATTTCCCAAGAGTGCGCTATCGAGACAGAATGCTCCAATCTCATAGTTTTGAGCAATCACGAAATCCAATCCACTGATACCATCTCGGGCTTTTTCAATCCGTAGACGGGCGAGGTTGTTCTGATCCTCAAAATCCGTCTGACTGTAAGTAATGACAACATCGGAAACCATGATTTTCGAGATATCCTCAGCGGCATTGTCCGCTCTCACGGACTTTGCCTTAAACGATTGTCGATTTCCCTGGGAAGCGGTAATCAAGGCAAACCCCATTTCCTCAGCCAGTCCATGGAGTTTTTTAAATAAAGCTCCGGTATCAATTCGTAAATTGTCGGAATCGACATACATACATTCCGCATAATCAATCACCACAACATCGGGAATGAAGCGTTGATTTCTCTCCATTCCTACCAAGTATGCCCTCAAATCGTTAAATGTCAAGTATCCCATCGGGAATTTCTGAATCCATAGATTTTTGGCATAACGGTTGAAATGGCGAATGAGCTTTTCTTTCAATTTTTCTTTATCCATCGATTTCAATCCCTGAACATCCTGTTCTTCAACAGAGAGATCCATGAGAATTAAATCCTCTCCTTTCGTGAGGATAGGGGATTTAATATGAGAGACTTCATCTTTGGACATTCCCAAGATAGACTGCATATAGCGTCTGAGTGTCAATTCCCGGCTATTTTCAAGTGTGATGTGGAGGACGGATTTTCCCTGATAAAGGGCTTCTCTGGCGAAATGAACCATTCCCCATGATTTTCCTTTCCCGGAGGCCGCCATTAAAAGAAAAAGTGTCCCGGCCTGTGGCCCGATTTTATATTTATCCAAAACAGGGATTCCCGTTTTTATGACAGGAGCCGTTTCGGAATAAAGAGAATTAATGACGTTATCGTAATCGGAGAAATTAATTCCGGGATCGAAGAGGTCCACATTAATCTTTCGACCTTCTTCAAGGATGTTCTCCACTTCGGTTAAATCGTTTGTTTGGAGAGCTTGAACCGCTTTCGTCAACGTTGTTCGTAAAGACGATTTCTTGATGAGCGTTTTAATCTCATTGAGAATAAAGTCCAAATGAATCTTGGAAGAAAGTTTTTTCAGATTATTGAGAGTGGTGGAAAGGTCGGGATATTTCTCTATTTCTTCCACCAACAGGTCCGCAATATGAATCCCCGGAGCTTTCTTGTATTGCTCCACATACTCCAATGCGGAATCTGCAATTAATTTGTAAATGTCAGTGGTGAAATGATTGGGTTTTAGGATGGTGGAGAGATAAAGAGCCGATTCATCATTGAACAAGAGAATAGCGAGAGCGTTTTCTTCCACATTCTTAGGAAACATACCCTCTCCTATTTAATTATTAGAGTGTTTCTTATTGAAATAACGTCTTATTAAGTATGTTCTTGCTAAAGAGATAAAAGTAAAGTAAATTCCGATCATAATATTCTGACCGAAATTTACTTTGATATTCAAAGCGTGATAAATGATGATCTGGAAGATGAGGTTGAGCGTGAATCCTATCGCAATATGCGTACAGGATTCGATAAAAGATTGAAATCGTGTTTGCATAGTTTTACTCCCAATCGGCATGTGAACCTTCTGAATCTTTAATCACCATAATTTCTCCATCAAATTCTCCGTATGAGTGAACGGAGTGATCGATAAGATAAACCTGTTTTTCCGATAGCAGACTGTATTCTTTAAGAACATCCAAGGACATTTTGATCCCATTCTCGGAGAGGTAGCGGAGAGGTTCGTCAAAGATTTCGATGTTGAAAGACGTTTCCGTAATTCGCTGTAAAAGGCCCCCTAAAGCCATCTGAAAGACAATCTTGAGCCTTACACCCTCCCCACCGGAATAACGGGATAAAGGGGCTATTTTCCCCTCATGCGAGGCATCAATGGAGATTGTGGTATATCCCGCATTATTCGTTTGGGAGGAAATGGAAAATTTCCACGAAATCATATCAAGTTTTTTGAGAAGGATATTCGCCTCGTTTTCCAGTTGCTCAAGGAAATATTGGAATTGACTGATTTTGATATCCCGAAATCCCTGCACCCAAAAACTGTAATGGTCAATTTCATGGAAAAAGGTTTCCATTGACAATGTCAATGACTTTAATTGATTATTTAATTCTTTTAGTTTTTGTTCTGTTTCTTCTTTCTTCTTCAAGAAAGGATTGACGATTGTCTGGTTCTTTTGGGAGTCGTAGGAATCCATCAATGATTTAATTCTCTTTAATTCTTTTTCGATTCCCTCTTTCTTCGTAGTGAGGGCAATCCTTTCTTTCTCGACAGAATGAACACGCATTCTATAGTTTTCGAGATCCTGAGTCAAGATTGTAATCTTTTCAGCGATAGCGGTTCGTCTTTTTTCTGTAAATTCAATATCTTCCGCTAGTGACAACTCTTTTTCTTTAAAATCCTTGATATGCTTCCGGGAATGTTCCTCGGAAATCGGTTGGAGACAGGTGGCACAAGACGGTATTTTTGTAAAATAAGCGATCCATTTCATCGCTGATTGTTTTTCAGCGGACAATTCTCCCAATGTCTGTGTCAATTTTTGATAGTTATTTCGGAGAGGTACGAGATTCTCTTCTTGGGGTTTCTCTTTTGGAAGTGTCAAGACAATTTCTGCCAATTTCTTTTCCAGCGATTCTTTTTCTTTCTCTTTCTCGGAATACTCCTGTTGAAGCTTTGCCTTCTCTGATTCAATTTTTTTAATGGCAATCTTTCTTTCTTTCTCCCATTCGTAGCATTCTTTTTCCCAATTCAAGGATTGAATCTGCTGAATCTGTCCTTCCAGATTCTTCTGTGTCATTTGAAGGGCTGTCAATTCCGACTGTTTTGATTTCAGAAGATCCTTGGATCTTTGTTGATAAAGATCCCACCGATTGAGATTGAGTACATCCGTCAGAAACTCCGATTGTTCCGCCCCTTTTTTCTCCAAGAAGAAATCGAGATCCTGACCGTGAATTGTGGTGATAATGAACTGTTCGTAAGAGAGTCCCAACATCTTGTTTAAATGCGTCTGGTCGATGGGAGCCCCTTGCCATAATAACGCATTGGGGGATTGCTCTCTAAGGAGTGTTCCGAGATTTGTCTGAATGGTCACAGATGTTGATTTCTTGTCAAAAGACCAGGAAACGATATCCGAAGCTTTAAATCCTTTGGGAGTTTTTCCATAAAAAGCCCAACAGAGGGCATCGAACAATGAACTTTTTCCTACACCTTCCGACCCCATCTCCGGCTCTTTGAGATTTTTTCCCTTCACAAAATAAAATCCCGGAGACTCCGGGAAATTTAACGTTAGATGGGAATAGGATTGGAAGTTATTGAGTGTGATGGATTTAATTTGGATTGTTTTCATGGATTTTCACTCCGATCTCAATGCGTTCCGTGGGGAGATTCTTTATTTTCCCGTACTCGTGAATAAGCTCCCTGTCATTTTGTGGGGTAGCGACAAGAGAAGGAAGTTGTTCCGCCCCTTCCTTGACAATGTGAATCTGCTGAATGGATGGATAATCTTTTTTACTGGCGGAAATATATTGGAAGAGTTTCGTGGCTTCTTTATTATCAGGGATCTGAATACGTACCATATCGCTTGGATGAGTGGCAATCTTCTCTATAAATTCCTCGGGAGAGTTGACCGTCAATGTTATTTTCTTTCCGATATTGACAGGAATAGATCTATAATCTCTCGATAGGATATCCAGAAGAATAGCCCGAGGATTAAACTCATCTCCAAAGCGTGTATGGTATTGGCTTCCTACATAAATAACATCCCCCACCTGTTGAGGGTCATGGATATCCCCTGAGAAACAAAGCGTTTCAAATTCAGGGCTTGTCAGATGCTCCCCATCCGCAACTTGCCCTGTTTTATAAACCACTCCCCGGAATGTTTCATGGAAGAAAGAGATTCCATCAGGATTGGGAACAAATTGTGAAGAGTATCCATGTGCATAGAAATGAAGCGGAACGCTTCCGTCAATCGTTATTTTAGCAGTATCTTTAATGAAAAAAATATTCTCGAAATGATTAAGAAATCGGAAGTAAGGCCATTCCGGATCAAGCCCATCATGATTTCCCCGAAGAATATAAATCCGGTGATGTTTGGAAAGTTCTACGAAATGGTCAATAATTCGGTTGACAAGCTTTCCTGAATGCCGATCCTTTTGATCGGTCAAATCTCCCAAAATAAAAATATTCTTAAAGGCGTTTGGTGTTTCTTCATTCAATCTCAAATGCTTAATGAAATTAAATATTTCCCACCGATATTCTGTTTCAAGAGAATCATTTAAATGGAGGTCGGAAAGAAGAAGGGTATTGAGTCCCAAGGAAATTCCTTTCTGTGATGTGTGTCTTGAACTTTTTGTAGGGAAACTTTAAAAAATCTTCCAACCACATGAAATAATAAAGCTCCGTCATAAGAAAGGGCTGGACAGGAAGAGAGTGTCCCAACTCTGCTGTACACATGATAAATTCGGGAATAAAATTCTGCTTCCCAATCAACAACGGAATCCGCTTATATGTTTCACTTTCCTTGTGGAGTTTTTCCCAGAATCCTTTGAGAAGTCCTCCCTTCTTAAAGAGGAAAGCCACCAACTCAAGATTTTTATAACTCTTGCATTCGATAATGAAATGTTTCTGGAACCATACGCCATCCGGATGGATGGTGCCAATATCTCCGACTTGGGAATCTTGTTTAATACCCGATTTCAGAGATTGAGTGGCCCGTCCACCGCTCGATGCCGTTCTCCAAAAAATTATATCATCTGGTTTTCCCGTCACCCAAAAAGAAAGGCGTTTGCTGATTTTCCGTTCAAACGCCCCTCCTTTCACGTGTCCCTTGACAGCCATACTATTCCTTTTGTTTAATCGTGATAATCTATGGTGATGGCGAGCCAATCATCTTGGATAAGTAGTCGTGCATATTCTTTGGCTGTCCATTTTATAAATGTAAAAACTTTTGTATCCCAATCGGATTTTACAAAAGAAACTCCATTCCACATATGCGAATGGATCATATCTAGTACGCCAAAAGAATTATTATTGTGGTTATAAGAAGCAATAATAACAGCATGAGCCTCAAGCTCCCGAGGAAGGTTTTTTATCTGACATATATCGGTATTAGAAATTCCTTCCCCGCTATGTTTAAAGAGTGGACATACATCTCCGCCTTCAGGACAAAATTCTCTCCACAAAGCATTTACAAGCGGGATCTGGTTAGAAGGGGAAAGTTCAGGTTTTCCACAAACAATCCCCGAACAAGTAATTTTTTGTCTTTCTATTTCTTTATAAAAAGCATCTAATTTGTATTGAGGAACCCTAGCTAATATTTTTTGTTGTGAAAAGCGACCCCCAATTCGCCATGAATCCCAAAAAGTAAAAGAAGAACGGTTTTCTATTTTCTCACTACTACGGCTACAAAAAGGACGAAGAATCTCCTCAATCCTTTCCTCCAACAGATTATAGTCATCAATAGGAGGCATAATAAGTTCTAAGTGAGAGTGCATATGTTTCTCCTTTATCACGAATATTTTGAGCGTCCGATAGCAAATCCTTGTTCAATACGATTCCATTCCCGCCTCACAAGCTCGTCAACTTTCTTCTCAAGCTCAGGATTTCCTGTACGTCTCCACTCAGTCAAATAACGCCCATATCCTGTCTTGGAAATCCCCAATTCGTCAAAAACGGTATCGGCTCCGTTTTCTTCAAGCCACATGAGCCCGGCTTCCAGATTGTCGATTCCGTATCCGAAATAAATAGGAACGAGACAATCCCTGAAAGGCATTCCGGCACGATTTTTCTCGACTTTAATTTCAGAGACAATACCGATAGTCCGAGTTATCTTGTCGATAACTTTCTTGATCTTCTCTTTTTCATTGATGACAACGATCTGGGAGCCATAAAACTGTATGGCATACCCTCCGGCTCTATCATATTTTCTTCCATAAGTCACACCAATCTTCGCCCTGATCTGCGAAACAGACATGAATGTAACTCCGGCTTTTGACATTTTACTATTCATTCTTCGGAATGTTTCGGAGAGTTTTTTGGCTTTGGCCGCTCCCATGGAATTTTCATCGATTTTCCGGCCCAACTCGGCTTTGTCAGAAAGAGCATCCCATGAATCGATAATATAAAGCCCTCCCGGATTCTTTTCACTGAAAGCTATTGCATCATCATGAAGATCCTCAACAGTATAAATATCTGTTTCAAGGGAGAATCTCTCCTTGGGAACCCCCAATTTATACGCATATTCCTCATCAAACGCCGCTTCTGTTTCTACATAACGCACATGATTATCAGGATATTTTTTCAAGAAATTAATAGTGGCTTCGATCAAGAGAAGTGTCTTTCCACTTCCGCTTTGTCCATAAATATTGATGAAACGATCCTTGACCCATCCTCCTCCCAAAGCACAATCAAGGACGGTGCATCCGCTTGGAAAGTATTCCAGAGAAGTTTCCTCAAAATAGATATTTTCTTCTTTGGAATTTTCTTCTGAAGAAGGGGCATTTTCCAAGCTTCTACGCTTTCGTGCCATTTTCGGCTCCTTTTGTCATAATGATTTTTCTGTTTTTTGATCCATCGAACATGACCAGATTCCAGAGAAGTTGGTTATGTTCCATATCATATCCTAATAAAATTTGAAATTCACTCCGATTAAGAAGAAGGATTTCGTCCTTATTGGCATAAGAAGAAAAATCGACTCGAAGGGTTCTGTTCAGAATGCGTTGTATGACTTCATTCTGTACATCTTTTTCATCCCATGTTATCATTTCCTGTACAAACTGGATATAGGATGTTCGATCAAGAATGATAAGGTCTGTAAAATAACGGTATTCGCTGGCTGAAATCATTGCGAGAAGATGACGGTATGGATGGTCGTTTCTTTTTTCGATATAGACAGGAGCCGGACACTTTTCATTCATCCATTGATGAATTGTTTTTATTTTGAATTTTTGGTGTGTTTCTAATCCCCATAAAGCAAGTTCTTCTTCCCCTCTCCGAACAAGTTTTAGGCAATCATATAAAGGGTGATCTGCTTCAATTTTTAGAAGGGGGAAGAATCGACAAATACCTTTCTCAAGAAAGACAGCCACGTTTCCCCCTAGCAAGAAAAAAGCCCTCCCGCCTCAAGACAGGAGGGCTTCTGATTATTGTTTCTAAACAACGGAAAGATCCGCATCCTTGGGAAGATGCTCGTCAAGGTATGCGGGAATATCTTCATCTCCCAATTCCTCTGGAATATCCACGTTATACGCATCCGCCAAACGGAAGAGTTTGCGGGGAGGAAGTTCCGAAAGCGTTGCCAAACGATTCACCGAAGAGCGGGTTTTCCGAGTTGTCGGAGCGGGAGATGTAACTTCGGGAACCATTTCCTCTGCTTCATCCACCATTTGATGCTTGACCGAAGGAAGGGGCGTTTCGTCTGAAATCTCCGAAGGAGCCACACCTTCAAGCTCTATACGGATAGTCTCTGTATCATGATGAATCAGAACAGAGGGGAGGGGATGCTTGACAGCAAACTCCACCCATTTTGCATTGACGGGGCTAGGGGAGCGGTCAATCTGGACCGTATATTCGGTATTCAGCCCTGCCCCTGTTTTTGTCAGAAAAATATCATACCCCTCTTCAGGATCATCAACAGGATAAATTTCTCCTGTCCGTTTGTTTTTTGAGGTTTCCAAAATCTTGGAATCGACTTTGGAGAGTGGCATTCCCCAAAGCTGAGGCCCTTTCGTTTCTTCATTTCTGTCAATCAACCATACCAACGTTCTCATTGTGAAACGAAACGCTTTTGCCTCTTCCTTCATCCCCATTCTTTCGAGGGTATCTCTCTTTTCGCAGATGGGGCAAGGAGCCCGTTTGAATTTGAAAGGACAAATGAACGCACTATGCTCAGGGCCGATGGAAAAATGAAAACCGAGAGTCAGGCCATAATGGTCGGGATCGTCCCAAGTGGGAGGGAGAATGCGGATAATATTATCTCCCTCCTTTGGTTTCCAGACCATAAACTCCGGCTTGAAGGGCTGATACCCCTTCCCTGTTTTAAGTTCCCGAAGCTTGGCATCCACCTGTGCAGATGATCGTTTCTTGTACACAAAACCCATGTTTAAACTCCCTCTTTTTGAGTGACAGGACGGCGTGTGCGGGACATGGACGCTCGATTTTCAAGGTAATTGGCAGGAGTCCAGTTGTCCGGTGCAGTCAGCATATTAGTCGAAAGTTGAGCAAGATCCCGGAGCATGTAACCCCGGCTTTGAAAAGCCCCATACAGGGCATTCCAAAGATTGTATTCCTCACAGACTTGAAGATAATCCTCCATAAGAGCATGACGGCGAGGGTCTGCGAGAACCATTTCCTTGACAGTGGCTTCGGTCAGTTTCTTTCCTTCTCCTTCTGCCCGGATTTCCTGAGCGATGGTTGCTTCAGTCGTTTCAATCTTCAATTCCAGCGTGTCTTTTTCAGAACGGAGTTTGACAACTTTTTCTCCAATTTCCTGTAAAATAACGGGATGCTCCGCAATCTCATTATTGAGATTGAGCGGATCAATCTTCAAAAGCCGCTTAGCGGCCTGATAACTAAGTTCGTTGAGTGTCATTTCAGTATCCTCCTTTTGGTCTTCCATATTTCTCCCCTTTTTTTAATGTACCATATTCTGTTTAATTGTCAACGGTCATTTTTGATAATGAGTATTTGTCCAACAGTGACGATGAGTTGAGGCCATTCGTAGATTGGATTAATTAACCGATCTACGATTTCTGTCAATTTAAACACTTCCTGATTCGATTTAGCATTCAACAACATTTTTAGAAAATAAGAACGCATCATGGCTTGAAATTGTGTCGGATTGACTCCTTTCTCCTGTAAGAGTTTAATCTTCCCCATGATTTGAACAGGAGTTCCATTAGATGCCAATAAACGAACCGTTTGGAAAGAATCTTCGTCAACGGCCTCATTCTCTAAAAGGATGGCGATATCATCCAAATTTGTCGCCGTGCGACAAGAGGAAAGATAGACCAAGGATTGACGGACACTTCCTTTTGATGCAAGGGCGATTTGTTTGATGGCTCCCGAAGGAAGTTTATACCCTTCTTTTCTGGCAATTTCTTCCAGATACGGGTGAAGAAGTGACACAGGGACATCCAAGAGATTGAGTTGGGTACATCGTGTCACAATTGTAGAAGGAATCTTTCCTTTCTCCGTAGTACAAAGGGCAAAAGCGGTACGTAGAGGGGGTTCTTCAAACGTTTTCAACAGAACATTGAAGAACAGTTTTGTAGCAACATGTACTTCATCCAGAATAATGAACTTCCCTTTTTGGCTAAACAAAGAGCTTTGATCCAATCGTTCGACCAATTCTCTGGCACTTTCCGCTGAATTTTGAGATGCTACATCGACTTCCATCACATCATAATTAAAATGAGAAGCGATGATACGGGCAAGTGTCGTTTTTCCGGTTCCACTGTTTCCCGTCAAGAGAAATGTGTGGGGGACAGTCTTACTTTCCAACATAGTCTTCAGCGATTTAATGACCGTATCCTGTCCGATTACTTCCTCGAAAGTTTTCGGACGATACTTCAAATGAAGAGGCTCTGACATGACTACACTCCCGGTTTGAAGTGAGGGTACACATCCGATGTTTTGATGGTTTCTTTTCCACCGAGCATGAATTTCTTCATCTCATACCAGTTCTTTCCCACAGAAACTTCTACTCCAAAATCGACAATCATCCACGGGGTTGGTCTCACCATTTCCTGAGCCGCCAATCGGATATTTTCTTCAAGATTCTTTTCTTCCATGATAAAAGTGTTGTCATCGTGAATATTGATTCGGGGAAGGAGATTTAAATTTCCTGTTTTAAGAGCCATTTTACATAGTCTCGCTCCCGATTCTGTGGTCATGTCGGACCCGCAACTTTGAATGGGAAGATTAATCACCTGGTTCCATGAGAGAACGCCTCCGATTCTCCGTCCATTGAGATTCTCGATATATCCATATTTGTTGTAATCTTCCCATGTTTTTTGATGATATTCCTTCACCAAGGGATATTTCTTGAACAAAAGATCCTGTGCTTCCTCAGCCAACCCTAATTCCACTCCCATCATCTTCGCACACTTCTTGGCCGATCCCCCATAAAAAGAAAGAAAGACGAATCCTGATTTCATTTCTCCCCGTACTTTCGAGAGAAGTTTAGGATCGTCAACATCCATGGAGAATTTGTGGGCATAGCGTTGTTTAGCCGTGGGATCTCGTCTTAAAAGCCATTCTGCCCATTCTTTGTGAATATCCCGATCATGAATCAGATACTCAATCAGATTGGGATCTCGACAAACACAAGCTAATACCCTTACTTCCAGTTGAGCATAGTCCATCGCTACGAAAACATTCCCCTCTCCGGGGATGAAAAGTTTCCGAACATACGCCGCTTTCCGTTTGGGAATTTGTTGGATATTGGGATCTTTACAATTCAATCGTCCTGATTTCACACTACTGGACGAATAGGAGGGATGGAATTTTCCATCCACATGAAGAACCTTTTCCAGTCCGTCCATATAAGTCGATTTGAGTTTGGAAACGGATTTAAACTCCAGGATCGTTTCAATTACGGGATGTTCCGATACCATTTCCTGCAATGTCTCTTCTTTTGTATTCTCGATATCAAGATCCAGATAGCGAAACCATGAAAGAAGAGAAGTCGGTGAAGCGGGGTTCATTTCACTGCGATATCCCGAATCTTTTACCATCCTTTGAATTTCTTGATAAAGAGACTGTTGAGATGTGGTGAGTTTTTTACGAATCTCTTCCCACGGTCCCTGATCGACATTCAATCCCTGAAAATACATTTCAACGAGGGACGGGATGATCGTCAAATGATGCTGATACTCCTGTTTGGCCCATCGGGGAAGTTTTAACGCTGTATCTAGTTTATTTGTCCAGAGACTATCCATCCCGTTATAAAATAAAAGTTTTGAAAGCGGATACTGATACCATTTCACGGGATCAACATCGCAAATATTCTTGAGATTGGTGCCAAAATACGCATGGGTCAAATCTCCCAGACTCAACCGTCCGGGAGGGATAAGCATGGAAAAGGCTTTGGCTTTGGTATCACCCCACGGTCGCTCATAAAGATTCAGAACGGCTTCCCGTGATGTAAATAAATGACGAGTCCACGTCAATTCAAAAAGAAGATTGTGGGCCACGGAAAGTTGATCTCGTGTCTGTCGTAAGTATTCTTTCCACAATTCTAAGATCCCTTCCGGGGCTCCGGGATGTTCCACAGGAAATACCACGGTATCGTTTTCATAACTTAATGAAAGAGAAAGAATCTTCTCATCCAAAGTCTTTGTAGGATAGAGTCCTGTCGTTTCATAATCAAAATATTTTGCCGGATAATGAAGAAATCGTTGAAAAGCTTCTTCAATTTCTGGCTTTGTCATCAAAATCTTTACACTGGAAATATGGTCATTGATATTGGGAGAGAGATAAGTAAAAAATGTTTCCTTCTGTTTCGGAGCCATCTTTCTGAAATACTTCAAATCAATATCCCGAAGTTTTTTGATGATATTTCTTTTTCGATCCTCATAATCTTCGGGATTTAAAAGGGGATAAACAAACAGAGTCCGATCCTCTTGTTTTAGAGGAATAAATGTCTGTCTCCACAATCCGATATTGGAAAGTCCCGTCACAGATTTAAACGCCTGTTCTCCGTAACAAATAATCCATTCCAGTGTAGGTTTTTGAAGATCAATTTCCCAAAAAGGACGGCAAGCGTCCAGAATTTTCGGAACTGTTTTCTTGTCCTGATCCTTTGGAACCGCACACCGAACAATGCTGGATAAATATATAGGAAACTCTTTTTTCAATTCAAGAAGAGGGAGATCGTCAATCCCACAAAGAAAACGTTGAGAAAGAATCTCCTTCCGGGATGTTTCCGACTTCAAAATAAGAAGTGTCGCATTCTTATGTCCATAAGACTGGAAGACGGAGGGGGGAGTTTTGAGAAAACACCCCCCACACCCTGAAGAAGATTTCACGTCCTCTTCAAAGAAAAGCCCCATAGATTTCCCCTCGGAAAATTAAGGGTTATTTTGTGGAGAAAATATAACGAATCTTCTGGTCGTCAGAACACAATTCTGACTTATCGGAAATAGGAAGAGTCATCTGATTACACAGGGAATTGAATTTAGAGATTTCCCCCAGATTTGTCAAGGTGACACTCTCGATGGAGTAAGGAGTCTCAAACTCTTTAGAATAGACAAACTTGTTTTCCTCTTTGAGATACAAGATATTCTTATTGAGAGAGGCTTTCTTTCCGAGAGATTGAATCTCTTTAAACGCATTTTTCCAGTCATCATGGATGGGCGACAATGTTTTCTCCTGCCGCACAGTTTCCAGAACTTCTTTAATAGGAAGGGGTTTCATAATAAAGGGAGCCTGAATCAACAGAACGGCCCCATTCTCCCACTCGAACTGGACCAGGTTATTCTTGTAAATAGTGAGACTGATAGCGGCCCCAAACATTTCTCCCCACTGTTGAAGGATTTTGAGAGCCGTCTTCGGGAGGACCAGTCGTGATTTCACAGGTTCCGAAAAGTTAACTTCCCCGTAAGAAACCATCGAGGAGAGGTCGGTTCCATACAGCATCTTTCCTTCAATTACCAATCCCATGGCTTCCGGAAGATTGGTGGAAACCGTCCCGAAATTCTTCAGATTGGTAATCACAGAGATTCCACTGATAAAATCTTCCCAATCGAGTTTAAGGCTCTGAGACACGTCCATCCACTCAGGAAAATCCGGAGAATCCGACTCCACTTTAAACGGAATGTAAATCTTGGCCCCCGTTTCTGTCTTCAGAATCAAATTCTTGCGATTCTTATCCATGGAAAATGTAATGCCCCGACTATTCAGGTGGAGAAATTCCGTCAATGTCTCCACACTGACTTCCCCCTCCAACATCTCATCCCCAAGAACGAAAGGAATCTCCCCTTTCACGATATCGTTGAGAACAAAAGCCTTTCCTTCTTTAAAAACCAGCATCCCTTCAAACTGAGAAAAAGCCAACAGATCAATCATTTAAAGTTGCCTCCTTCATGAATTTATTGTATTGTTGCAGAAAACCCTCTCTTGATAGTTTCTTGAAGAAGGATCTATCTGTTTCAAAGAGTTGTTCTGGAAGGTCTGTTGAAAGATTAATCTTTTCTTTTGTACATGACAGTTCATCATCACTGTCACTCTTAATAGTAATTCGAGTTCCATCTTTAAAAACCATAACGTAGGTTTCGCTCCAATAACCGTCATCTGAATAATCAAACTTGTAATACACAGGAAACTCTACATCGACTTCTTTGTTGATCCGTTGGTTTGAAACCAGTAAGACTTTCATACCCCCTCCCCATCAATTTCTTTAATAAATTCATCCGCCATTATACACGAAAGTCTGACAACTCCCTTACATATCTCCTCTTGACTAGATCCTTCTGTATTTGGAATAAGAAGATAGGGACCAGCGAGAAATCCCTGCAAACACGCAAGTGCGATGCGCTCTCTGCGCTCTTTAACCACATTTTCTTGGCTCATGATACCTTCTCCCCTCCTCTATACATTTCTTTCGATTTAAACTCTTGTACGGCTCTCACAAGAATGGAACGATATAGCATGGCCGTTGCGGGCTTCAAATCCGAAAACTTCTCCATAAACTCTTTCCTAGTGATCTCAGGATTATTCCACACTGTTTCCAGAATCTTTTCAAACTCGATATGCGTATGTCCCTTTCGGGCCTTCTTACGGGAACGCTTGGGGAAAGGGGTTGATTTCGTCTCGGAAGAAACGGGCTTCTTCTCTTCCGGAGTATAAACTTCTTCCACCAAGACAAACCCATCGGGCATAGGAAGTTTTGCCAAGGATTCCTTTCCCGCATATTTTTCAAGAATGGTGATACACCCATTGATGTAGGACTGAGCGGCTAAGCTGAGATTCGCCCACTCCTCATCTGAGAAAATTTCTGTATTGGAAATGTGATCGACCACCGAAATCAGGAAAGCGTTCACATCCCCCATCTTTGTAGGAGCTTTCTTGTTTGTTGTACTCAAAAGTTCTTCGTAGACAGTCATTTCCATTCCCTCCTTTTACAAAATACTGAACCAATTCCTTCGCATGAGTTTTTCTGCCGGAACCTCTCCGGCATCTTTATAATCTCCTTTGATTTCCGCCAGTTTCACAGGAATCCCCAAAGAATCCTGCAACTTCATTTGAAGGAGCAAGCGTGAATCGGGCTGATCCCGATCCATCAAGAGAATGATTTCTTCCAGATACTCTCGTTGAATCATTCTTTGGAGAACATCTATTTGCTCCTGTGTCGCTCGATTGGTGCTGAGACACCCAAACCATCGTCCATCGTAATAACTGGCCTTGATCTTATCAAATGGACCTTCCATCAGGACCAATGATTTAATCTTACACCTAGTAGAATTAAATGTCAAATAAACTGTCTGATTCGGCGGTAAACACTCATCATTAGAGGGAGAAAGATACCGGACTCCTACTAATGAATAAATAGCTCGTGCTGTAAAAGTCTCAACTTCGCTTCCATCATACGAGAGGTAAGGAATGATAATACGATCCCTATATTTCCCCTCTCCACAGACTTTTAACTGATTCTCTGTGATGAAATCCTCCACATCTTTCTCAAGAATCCCTCGTGATACCAGGTAATGCTTGAATCTGGTATCGAGAGAGGGAATGTAGAATCGTCCGGGAAGCTGACATTTCTTCTTTCTTTTTAAAGGTGTTGGGGACGATTCATTGAGAAGCAAAAGAAGATCGTTCTCATCTTTTTGAAGATCCGTCCCTAAAAATAATCGGGCTTCGTGAGGCCCCACCAATACACTTAAAAGTCGATACGGATTCTTTCCTGCGTGTTGCTCATTCCTGAAACAGAAAAACCACCCTTTTTCCGGCTCGATGTTGAGATGCTCACTCGGATCATCTCCACAGAAAGGACATTTAAGCCCGATATTTCCTTTCCCAACATTCTTTCCTTGCGTGACATACTCAATTCCGTGTCGATCAAAGAAATCTTTCCATTGGGAAATGTCCACTCATTACCCTCGATCTCTATAAAATAAAAATATCTGTAAATAAAGAATTTCTTTTCTTTATTCTTTTTATAGACATTTGAATGTAGTCTTGATTTAACTCAATTAAAACAGAATTTCTCGAAAAAGAACTTGCTACAACTGCTGTTGTTCCAGATCCTCCAAAGGGATCGAGAACTATTCCCCCTTCCGGGCATCCAGCGAGGATGCAGGGTTGGATCAATTCTTCGGGAAAAGTAGCAAAGTGCGCTTCCGGAAACGGTCTGGTCGCTACCGTCCAAACAGAACGTTTATTCCTCATCCCCGAGCACTGTTCTTCTTTTGTCATTTGATCCCATCTTTCGTTGAATCCTGTATGTCTTCTAGAATGGCCTCTCTGTTTATCTGATTTTTTCGGATGAATAGCATTGACTCCATTTCCAATAAGCCTCTTATTTCCGTCCTGACTTCGGCTTTTTCTTTCTTCCGTAGAGTAAGATGCAGGTTCCTTGATGGATTCCTGATCGTAGTAATACTTCTCAGACTTGGAGAGAAGAAAGATGTATTCATGGCTCTTTGTGCATCGGTCCCGGACGCTCTCGGGCATTGGATTCAGTTTGTTCCAGATGATATCTTGCCTCAACCACCATCCGTCCTCCTGAAGGGCAAAGGCTACCCGCCACGGAATCCCGGCAAGATCCTTCGGTTTGAGAAAATTGGGAGATCGTTTGATGGGAATAAGAGATCCTCGGTTGCTACATTGTTTACTCCCCGGAGACGACAGACCTTTTCCGCTTCCGGCGTATGAATCCCCGAGATTAAGCCAAAGCGTTCCATCGGATCTCAAGACTCTCCGAACTTCCCGGAAGATTTCCACAATTTTCCTGACATATTCTTCTGGTGTTTCCTCCAACCCAATTTGTCCTTTCACTCCATAGTCCCTTAATCCGTAATAGGGAGGGGAAGTGACGACACAATGAACGGATTCATCATCTAAATCTTTTAATCGGTTTAAAACATCTCCGGGCAAAATCTTTATTTCAATTTTATCGCCCATTAAAAATTCTCCGTGCCCGTTTGATTTTCGGATACAACAAATGAAGCGACTTGTTTTGAATATATCCCGGAAAATTACTGTCAACAAGAGCTTCCCATGAAATGGCTTCAACAAGAAAAGACTTCGCTGTAAGCGATATTTTCCGGGAACGGACTCTTTCCTGGACATACTTTAATCTCAACTTCATCAAAAGTGTGAGAAATCCGATTCGTTGGGATTTCTTTATTCCCTGACAATGTGTTTCAAGAAAAGTGTTTGTCGATTCCACAAACTCATAGAATTTTCTCCGCAATACGGTCGAAAATTGACCGGGACTTTCCGGCCATGCAATAAGAGATCCACACGCTTCTCGAAGAGCCGTCAAAATCTCCAATGCCTGTTCAATATTTTCTTTCTGGGAAGAAGTCATCAGTAAATGAGCAATATACGCTTGAACATCTTTCAACTCAGAATGGGTATATCCGTTTAATTCTTTTTTGAGGTAATAAACCTTATCCTTCATTGGGATCTCAGAAAGAGAATCGCCACCGCAATAAATGGAGAACCTATCACAAGAAGAAACAACAGTCCGAGAAGATAATGATCTTCTCCCAGACTCTTCTGTGTCTCCAAGCGGAGAATCAGCCCTTTGTCGGTAATCCCTTTCTTTTTATAATATTCAACAATTTCTTCTGTCAGCATTTTTCACTCCTTTTAGTCTCCAATAATTTAAGAAGTTTTCGACACTCATATTCATTGAATCTTCCGATATGCGCCTGTTCAGGAGTCATGTCCATGAGATTTTGAAGATACGCATACGCCTCTCTTCGTGTAATTCCCCACTTTCTCCACAACGAATCAAAAGTATGATGGGCTTTCATGCGTAATATTCTCAAATCCTCTTTAGCCAAAGATCCGAGAGGCTTATGAGTAGGACTATTCTTATGCGTTCCTACCCACGCTTTACAGGGAGAACACAACCAGATCAATCCGTAACTTTTACCATATATAACCTTACTATCAATCAGTACTGCTTTATTTTTACAATAAGGACATAAAGGAACCATCATTTAATACCTATTCATTCTTTCATTCTCATATTCTTCTTGAGAATACATCTGTTGTTTCCCGCAATAATCACAAATTCCAATGACAAGATTTGATGAAAGTTTGTGACAGGAGGGACAAATCCGTGTCCATCTTTTAAAACGAAAAACTTGTTCTGAACGAAAATAATCCAAGTCAATTGCAGATAAAATCATTGACTCTTTTTTCTTTGGAACCACCCTTCTTTTTGATATTCTTTGAATAATGTTTTTAATAGGCGTCTTCATAATTTTTCCTCCCTCTTTAGGGTTTTCCAAGCGTCCAAAACCGCTTCCTCGAAACTCCCTCGTTTTACCCATATTTCATCTGTCACCCATGCCCATGAGGGCGTTTCTCTATAAGATTTATCTTCGATTCTGATTCCTTGTCTCGCCAACTTCCCGACAAGGGCATTGATGCCCCCGGTGATCCATTCATCTTCCATGACTACGGCGGAACAGTTCGTACACGAAATAAGGCCAAGTAACCCATTTCCTATCACTGGAAGAAATCCACAAAAGGCACAGGGAATCTTAAGCGGGTCGATGGTCATGATTCCTCCTCCTCAAAAGCTTTCTCTCCTTTTTCCACCAATTTCTTACACCATTTCAAATGGGTATCTACGTGCCCTCTTAAATCTTCGTCTTGCCCAAGAAGAGTCCTCTTCATGTCATGAACAGGGTCATTTTCCCAAATAAGGGTTTCAGAATATACATGGTCCAAAGGAGAAGATGAGTTTCTGTCTATAGTCGTCACCTCAAAAAATTTTCCGGATTCTCTATGATAAATCTGTGTCCAGATATACCCATCATTTATGATTTCTTTCACGGTTCCTCCTCCTTTCTTTCTTTAAAGTATCTCCCCTCTTTTCCACAGGCATTGTAATACCACTTCCCAAACCATCCCTGTTCTCTTTGGAAAGAGGCCAAACTCTCTTTCGGATCTCCCCATGTATCTACTTCAGGATGAAAACAAGTATCAGATTCACGATAATATTTACAGTCTTTGCAGGATGGGATTGTCATGACTCCTCCTCGTAGATCCTGGTACTGACAATCTCCTCTTTCCACTCAAATCCTTGTTCGATTCTCATCTTGGTCGCTTCCTCCTCGGTGCAAGGGTCGAGCATCTGGGAGAGGAGACGCGTCCCCGTCCCGAACGACCAGCAACTTTTCTTGACCTTTCTTGGTTCCAAGGACCAACCCTCCGAGGTAAGAGCTGCCGAGGTAAGAGTAACAAGAATCCACTCATTGTTCGTTCTTGAATATAAGTTTCTGTCAAAGAATATATACTGATTACCACTAAGGACAGCGATTCTTCCCTCATCCCGCATTTTTGGTAGGACATCTTCGAATTTCATTTTTCCTCCTTATCCCACCGATGGAATGTCAATATAAAAGGTGCATACTTTTTAAAAATGTAATAGTGGTCAATCAAGGTCACAACATTTGGAGAGTGGCCCCGGAGCCTTCCTTCTACCAGAACCTCTTCCACGATGTGCTTTCCCCCTATAGATTGTGGGGTTTCAATCTTTATGCCTGTTCCTGTTACAAAGTCTCTCCAATAATCACACTCGGTCTGCGAAGAGAAAACCACATAGACAGACTTTCCTTCGGCATCGAGCCGTTTGGCTTCCTCCATCATGCGAGTCGTGCGGCCGGATCTTCGTGCAATATCCTCGAATTTCATTCTTCCTCCCTTTCTTCTATTTCGATATCAGCAATTTCAAATGGCAACATAATTTCTTCATCGTCAATCATTTGATCAACTTTTTCCCGTGCTTCGTCCTCATTTTCAGCCTCGACAAAAATAGCTGTTGAACCTCCGAAGATAATATTCACAAGAAATTTCTTCATTCTTCTACCTCGCTTCCGGGGACCATTTCGGCTTTCCAGTATTTCCTAGCCTCTCCCTTCGTCATACGCTTGAAATCTATAGACATGTTTTCCTTCAATCCCGCCTCATATATCGGAATTGCCCACAGATAGGTGGTCTTCTTCTGGGGAAGCTCATCCGGCCAGCAGAAGTTTTTCGGTGAAAGTTCTCCCACCGAGGTATTTTTCAGACCGCACCATTGCTTGCCGTCTCCGAGAAAAAGAGCTGTAACCACAGAGGTTTTCCTATAACTAAGATTGTGCAGTTCGTTTCCCACGAAAACAGGTCTCCCATTCAGCATGAAGGGATAGCGAAACTCCGGAGGATTGTTGGGGTCGCATGGATCGTAGGGGTTGATGGGGAGAAGGACGATATCTTTGCTACCAATCCGTTGACCATGAATAGTGAATGTCGCAGAGAATCTTTTAGTGATAAGAGGATATTCCTTGTCATGATTATCGAACAATTCTACCCACCCCACCCCTATCCAATACGTCCGATCTCCGGGCTTGAAAATGTGTGTCATTTATTCCTCCTCTTTAAAGATTCTAACCCACTCCAATCTCACATAATTCCTGACGCAGTTATGTAAGTGGTCCCGGTATATATTGTCCATGCGATATCCCGTAAAATAGCTCGTCCGAGTCTCGATGGTGTCCGGAAACGCCTCAAAAATATCCGGGATCGGATCGCTTCCTTTCATGGGTTTCTCTTCCCCTTTTAATGCAACCAACTCAACCATCTTGAAAAGAACGATCTCATACTCATCAGGAACGGCTACGGTGATCGGAGTCCACCGGGGGATCTGGGATTCAAGCTCCTTTCCGGATTTAATCCAATCCTCGTATTCATAATCGGGTTCTTCATCGAAGCAGGTCATGCGAAGCCTTCCACTTCAACGATTTCCGTTTTCGGAGTATAAGGAAAGGTGATGTAAACCCGGCTTTCCCGGCGTTGGGAAATATCTCCATTTTTGTCCTTAAATAATTTTCCTTTCGAATCATATACGCCAGTCGCATCCTTAAAAACATGAGAGCAGCGTTTATTCTGGTACTGTATCCCTGACCGACCTGTATCTCTGTTGATTAAATCAACAATTTCACTAGGTTCCGGAGAATCCGGAACACCGTTCGAGATGATCTTTGCAACAAAGTACTGTTCTGTGATGTCGTTCCATTCGTCATCTTCACCTGTTAACGGTGTTAATGGTTCAAAAGCTGAAACTTTCTCAAAAAGATGCCGGCACAGATTCGCTGACATCCCCGAATGACCCTGGTCCGAAAAAACCTTAATCAACTCCATTACAGCTTTACCAACCATCCCGCCATAAAATCCGTCTTCATCGAACCATCCGGCCAGTTCCAGTTCCCTTCGTGCATGATCTTCTAGATTGCCCATTTTTCTCCATCTCCCTTGCAGTTATGTGCATGATCACGATATACATCGCCTATACGATATCCTGTGAAGTAGCTCGTACGAGTCTCGATTTTTTCCGGAAACACTTCACCGATATCCGGGATCGGATCGCTTCCTTTCATGGATTTCTCTTCCCCTTTTAATGCAACCAACTCAACCATCTTGAAAAGAACGATCTCATACTCATCAGGAACGGCTACGGTGATCGGAGTCCACCGGGGGATCTGGGATTCGAGCTCCTTGATGTGAGCCAGGAGATCCGGGATGTCCTTCTGGGCGAACGCCACGAAGATTTCATCCTCTCTGGTCGCCTTAACCGGCTCGAATAACTTGTGATCTCGCAAGAGGCCATGCTTCCTGCAAAAGACTCCCCTTACACCGACAGCCCGCATGATTAAGTCGTCTGAAAATACGAACCATGGTCTCGGTGTTGCCTTATTGCATCGCTCCTCGATCTCTTTCAGCTCTTCGGGGGTCATTCCACTACCTCCCAATCGTCACGAAGAATCACCAAAGTTGAAAGGATGTATCTTTCTCTATCTTCCGGCCAAACAAGATTTGTTCCGTAGGCTATTATAAAAACGCCCTCATCCCAATCGGAGCGCCTTATCTTGGCTCCCTTGGCTACCGCTTTCACCGCTTCTAGGAAGTTCATTCCTCGTCCTCCTCATCCTTGTCAACAGTCCAATCATCTGCAAGAATATCGTCAATCTTGGGTATGTAGGGATTTCCATTACTTGTCCAAACCCATACCAGAATCTTTTCATGTTTTCCAATACACGAATATCCCCAATAAGGTCTTTTAATATGATAACCTTTGGATGCTAATTTACTTGCTTCAATGAAATTCATCTTTTATCCTTTCATGCGTACCAGAATCCAATTCTATCTCGTGTTCTTCGCCACGCATTCGCAATGTCTTGATACCCGGCACGATCTAAAGCCTCAATGATGAGGCTGTCAGCTTCTACATGCACCCACTCTGTGTCGCCCTCTTCAAGTCCATTCAGTTTGTCAATAATCTGTTGTCTTTCTTTCTCATCCATTCTATTTCCCCCTACCCTGCATTATATGATGCGATCACAACACCTTTTTCAACCGAAGGATCTGCAATTCCGATCAACTTCACTTTTACTTCACTTTGATGAGAAGGCCATCCCAAATCATACTTATTGATAGGTCTTCCATTAATCGTATCACAAAGTACACCATCAATATACTGATAGTAAGAACAAGGAACAATCTTTTGGGCCTCTTCTTCCGATTCCGCACATACCACACACGAATCGTAGGCGTGATACATCGGTACGGTATGTTGTATCAATAGGTAAAGATTCATCCTTCCTTTCTCCCCTACTCTCTAATCTTCAATAGGTATTCGTTCGAGATAACTTTAAATCTCAAATGAGAACTCTTACAAGCAAGCCCATCACATCCCGGAATAGAAGATGAAATTGAATCTGAAAAAATCAGATGCTCTTTAATCGTCTGTAAAGAAAAGGGGAGCGTTCCCAATTGTGGGACGATATACTTTTTAGAGATCCCCAAATTAAAAAGGAATCGAAGCATTTCTTCCGTTTCAAGATAGTCTCCTTTTGTTATATCATAAACATCGAAAACCAAAAGGGTGGGAACTTTATAGCCTCCCCGATTCGATTGAATCTTGGGACCGACAACTTCTCCCTGAATCGCAAACCCTTCAGGAAGTCGATTGTGAAGATTTAGTTTCTTTACAGTCGTCCAATAGACACACGAATCCGATTCTTTTTTCTCCCAATTCCGTCCACACACCCCAAAATGTCCTTCATGGCGATAGCATGTCAGAGACGTTCCATCCATCTTTGCGGAGACTTCAAACATCCCCTCAAAATCCGCAAGGTTCTGAACACGCTCAAGGTCCGTCTTCGGAATGAAAAATGGAAAGACTCCGTAAATCTCTCCCTGCATCGACAATTCTTCTGGAACCTCATATTTCGTAATTCCATAATAAGCATCAAGATCATTCCAGACACTCTTATCAGGAGGGGGCGGAATCAATAATCCTTGCGAAACTTGCCCCCGAAGTTTCATTGTTCGTAGTCTATGAAGCCCCTCTTTATTGGGCTTCAAGAAATTAAACTCTTCCCGATTCGTGGGGATCATGCTGTCAATTTCTATGTAAACAGCTTTATCCCCGACTTTAAATGACCCTTTCTTGATGACACACTTCCATCCCCCGACCGTTGCCACTTCGATGGCATCGGCTTCCGGAATCGGTTGAATCTCTGAAATCTCCCGGATAGTCGCAAGTTTCCGCTTCCCTTCTTCTAACATTTATCCCTCCTTTTCATCTTCTTTTTCTTTGGATTCTAGCCTGTCATCAGAGACGACCAATAACTCAATTTTTGGATTAAAACTTCTGTCAGCTTCTGTAAATGTTTCGCTATATTTCTTATACACTTTTGCATTCAAAAGAACTTCTACAATCGAAGCAAAAAGTGTCGGATCTTCGTAGACATTCAAATCCAGATTCAAATACGTATGATCGGAAATTCTCAGCATGTATTTCATTTTTATCCCTCCTTTTAAATTTGATGTAACTTAACCCAAACTCCCGAGAACAACGAAGAAAATTCCTCCCACAATCGCAAGCGCAGGAAGAGCCCAGAGCGGTGAAAGTACCCAAATCCAGGACCATTGAATCTTATTCGCCAATTTCAGGCCGATGAACAAAACTCCCAACAACATCACCAAAAGTCCCAAGAAAAACATTTTATTCCTCCTTTTAAATTTTTATTTATACCGTCTCAGCCAAACCCGATGTTTCGCATCGGCCACATGATTTTTACATACAAAAAAATCTTCAATGTAAAAATCACCTTTTTCATCACACCAATCACATAACTCTGTCTCTTCTTCAACCTCTTCATCTAAAGTAAGGTTTTCCATGTCATTTCCTCTCGATTAAAAGATGATTGAAAAAATCCAAATTAAAGATATTCCGATATAAAGAACAACCATCCCCAAAAGAGGATAGATCCACCAACAGGATCTCTGCTGAATCTTTTCGTTACATTCCAAGCATTCTCCATAATGGGGAATCACTTTTCCACATTGACTACACACCACAAATGACTCCGATGACTCAGGAAATAAATTCAATTTCCCACTCCTCCGGTTTAAACTCCATGTCCTGACAAGAAATTCCCCAACACTTAAAACATCTAACTTCTATCCTCCCTTCTGGAAGCTGTATGAGTTTGGATTTTTTGATGGTCACGGGATTTCCGCACAAATCGCAATGAACCAGCATCTTTTCTCCTTTCCAGATATTGTTTGATACTTTTTCTGTGGAAATAGATTTTATCATTTTCAATTTTCGATTGAATCTTGTTTTTCCAATAATACAAACGTTGCCTGGATAGTCCAAATTCCCTTGTTATTTCTGAAAGAGATACCCATTTTTTGGGAGATAAGACACATTCAAACTTCGATTTAATCTCTTCATTAATTTTAATATACCACACTCCTGAGATATTGCAAGGAGTCAAAATTCCGTCTTTGATTTTTTTATAAATGGTGGAAAGCGGGATCTTTGTTTTCTTTGAAAATTGTTTGATTGTCATTCTTTCCATGAATTTCCTCCGCTGTGTCGTAAACCGATAATATCTTTCTGGAAATCCCCTGATAATACATCAATAAAAGCCCTGTCTCCGTCATCCCCTCTTCCAACGTCCGTCCAAGCGCATTGGCATAAGCCCAATGGTAAAGAAGTCCATACAGTAATTCCGGAGAAGGTTCAATAAATAAAGCCCTTTTAAAAAATTCTGCCGTGTGATTCAAAAACGCCCGTTTCCGATCTGGAACAATCTGTTGAATATCGGCAGGATCGGTTAATCCTGAAAAGGATGTTTCAAAAGCCTGAAAATATTTCCATAGCCCCATTTGTTTAAAAAGCACCATATCATCTTCATAATGAATCAACCGATCCTGTAAAACTGCCTTAGCCGATTGAATCTTTGGAACAAGAAATTCACACCCCGGTGTTTCATAAAGAAAAGGATCTATCTTGTCCACATAATCCTTGATGACCGTTAACGTTAAATAAGAGCTATTCTTCGATTGAATCTTGCGAATTATTTTGAAGATACCTTCCCGAGCCCTGCTCATTTTCCCTCCCATCTAAATGCCCATCTATATCCAGTAAAAATCGCCTGTAAGATTCTTTTGCCAGCGATTTAATCATACTTTCATACTCTTTCGGAATCTTGTTTGAGTGTATCCACCAATATACTCTTGGGATCGAAATCTTTAAAACTTTTGCAACATATTTCACACCCCCCAATTTATAAATGAGACTTTTAACTGTGACTGGATTTGTTGTTTTATAATATTCAATAACTTTCTTCACTATTTCTTGATATTTTTTTGGAATCCTGTCCCGTTGTTTCCATTTATAGATTGCTGGAATGGACGCTCCCACCCGTTTGGAAAGATCAGGAATATTCCGGGCATATTCCTTAAGAACTTTATCAATTTCCTGATAGCGCACTTTAGCCCCCTAAGAAACTTCTGATCGTTGGAAACATGAGGGATATCCCATGATATCCGGCCCATAACCCCATTCCTAATCCAATATCTTCTAGTAGTTCGTTCATTCTTCTTCCTCTATCAGTGTATGGTCTATACGCTCCATCCAATCGTATTCATACTCTACTCTATACTTTTCTGCTTTTTCTTCCGTTAAATATACTCGTGGAGATGATTCACCCTCAACCCCACAACCAAAAATCCATTGCCATTTCTTAACCTTCATAGATTCCAAGGACCAGTCATCTCTTTCCAAAAAATCTTCTAACATCCTCGGATGACGGGTCCATGAAGAGTGTGACTTTTTCCAAACCAACCCATATTCAGACAACTTGAAAAGATATTCTCCAACCTTACCAATTTTTCCTTCATCCCTCATTTTTGGTAATATTTCTTCAAATTTCATTTTACCCTCCTTTTAGCAATTACAGATAACCGGATTTTTACAATTCTTCAATGCCCACGCCGTCCAAAATTTCAACCATTCCAGCCGGAATTTGTTATAGTCTCTCCCCGCTTTCAACGATTGAATCTTGTTATTTAAATCAGGGGTGATATCAAGATAACCAGGATGTTCCTCGACAATCAACGCAATAACATCCCCTCCTCCATGATGTTCGCAATCATTTTGTAAATCACCCCATCCCGCATAAGACGGCCACCTCTCGTTCGTGTGGTCCGTGGGAGATCCGTCCGCTGGTGCTTTCTCTAACCGAACAGATTTTGCCCATACATAAGAATGGGCTTCGGGATCTGTATCTTCAATAACCTTTTCCCCGATGATAAGGTTATAACCCATTTTATCCTCCTTTTTGGTTGAATCTTATTTGAGATGATGAATCCCCGAAGAAATCAGGGATTTGAGAAAACTGAACGCATACGAGGAAAAATAAAACCCAATACCGATAAAAACACCGGAAATAAACGCTTTTAGCATACAGACCTCCTTTTAAATGGGGAGGGAATCCCCTCCCCTGCCCTTTCTCACAAATGCAGAATCTAATGATCCTGCAAAAGCCGGGATTTTATCGCCCCTCTTACTTCTCCCGGTAAATCGGAATACTGGATTTTCTTTCCCAAGCCCTTCGTTGATCCTCCCCGCCAATCCCCGCAAAAAAATGTATCCCCATTTTCTGTAACGGACAGTATTTCCAGAAAAATTTCCCCTGTATCCAAACGATAATTTGGGAGAAGAACAGTATAACGCTCAGCACACCGTGGATTATCATAGACCCGTAGTGTTTTCATGATTAATCCTCCTTTTCGCGCAATTTATCCCGATAATCCCGCATTTCAAGGAAAAGATCAATTTCCCAATAGACCTCTCCATATGTTTCTTCTGCCTCCTTTTCCTCTTTGTGGGCGATTTCATGTAATTCTTCATCTATCATGTCCGCTTTGACTGTCTGATGGATAAAATTCCAGCACCAATCCACACCCATGATTGTAATGCTATCTGTCTCAGGATCGAACGAATCTTCAATATACCGTTCAATTTCATCTTCAATTCCAGAATCCACAACCCCCCGCCAATTACTCCCGTCGTGATAAATACTCGCAGAATCGAAAAGACGCTCAAAAAGTTTCAGAAATTCCGGATCTTTTAGCATCCCTCTTATCCATTCATTTGTAGCAACAGATGGGAAACGATATCTACGGACAATCCCATAATATACAGCCATAGGAACTGCGTTTCCAACCTCTCCATTATATGTTGCCCAAATCGCCTTCTTCTCCAAATCAACCCCAAAATAGGCGGTTTGCGGCTCCATTTGTCCGCTATACATTGCATAACAATGTTCATCTGGAAACGTGATTTCCATGTCATTAACTTTCATTGTCTTCCCCTCCCTTCAATCTTCAATTGCCAACAGTTCTTCAACCAAATCTTTCCCCAAAAGATTAATTATAGATTTGTTTTGTTTCATTATTGCTTTATAGATTTCCTTGTGATGAATCGAATCGTTATTGTAGCCACATTTCTCACAAAATTCTTCAAAATCCATGTCTCGACAAGACAAATCAATTTTAGCACATGCAAGAACTTCTTCAATTTTTGGGATCGCTCCTTTATGACCAAAACCTTTTGAAAAATAGAAACCGTATGTACTCCCTTCGTACATGAGAGTGCAATCCCAATGATCCATACCTCTATTATGACCAAAACCTTTTGAAAAATAGAAAACGTATGTACTCCCTTCGTACATGAGAGTGCAATCCCAATGATCCATACCTCTATCCATCAATCCGTCTTTCCTCTCTGAAACCTTTTTAGATGTTAAAATTAACCCATGCTTTTCTGCAAATTCTTTATAATTGCCCATTTTCTACCCCTCCCTTTAATTAATGACAAACAATTAGCCCATTAGGATAGCCTAACAAATTCCCAATCTCTAACAAAACTTCTTTAATCGCACCTTCTCCTACTCCATGAATTGAAGGCAAAATTGAAATTCCCGCTGATTCGCACGCATTCTCAAAACTGGCAGAGTATTTATCATAACCATATCCCCCGGCCTTGCCTGTCCCGGAGAAATAAACTTCTTTTCTCATAATCCAAATAGAGCAATAAACCACAGAAGATTTTGATGATCTTCCCATATACCATCGAACCGTAATTATTTCTTCATCATTTTTCACATACGAAAACGCCCTGACCATTTCCTTCGTGTCATGAAGATTCCTCCCATTGTGTTTAGCATCTAAAAAAGTAACCTGAAGATCAGTCATTTTAGCCCCCTTTTCGTTAATGAACCAAATCAACCCTTAATTTAATTTTAACAGAATTTTCTATCTTGTCAATTTTTTTGGGAAATACTTTCAAATTCATTGAACCAATAATCTATAGTTTCGTGCTTTGGAGAAGTAATTCCCCAAATTGAATCTTTTACATCCCATTGTGAACAACAATCATATCTTGTTTCATAGATCAGGCCATATACTCCATCAATAAATTCGAGAATCCCTTTATAGTCAAATTTATGATATTCTTTTGCCTCTTTTCTAGTTTTGTAACCCAAAAAATATTTCCCTTCCCTTACATCAGGACCATCTCCCCAATACAATGCCCCATCAAAAACGAATCCATCAGAAAGAATGATTTCCTCATTATATTCCGCTCCCTGATAATTCAGGGAATCGTAAAAGTCTTGAATCCTCCGATTCTCGACAAATTTCACCGTTCCCTCAATTCCCATACTTTCCACATCGGCATCGTAATCTGGGACAAGGCGAATCCGGCAGGTGGCCGTTTCCTCATCTTCACCATCTTTATAGAATGTTTCCAAAGTTTCATCCCTCATTTTAATCCTCCTTTTTAGAATGGATTGAATCAACCATTAATTTCATTCTACCAGAATTTTCTATCTTGTCAAATTAATTTTTTCATTTTCACTTGAATCTAGTGATTCGCTTGAATCTCTCCCTCATTAATTTAATCATAACATAATTTTTCATCCCGTCAAATTGATTGAATCTAAAATTGATTGAATCTAAAAATCGATTGAATCTAAAGAGAAAATTATTTTTAAAAAACGGTTCCAGCGTCCTAAAAAGTTTTAATTTTACCACGCTATTTATAGCGTTCTGAAAAATTTCAATTTTTATCAAAATATTTCCAGGAAATCGTCAAGCCATTTTTCTTTCCCTATCATTTTTCTTTCCCTATCAGTTTCCTTATGAAGTATTTTTCCTTGTTTTCTTTGACCAGTTTTTGGCGTTTAAATTCATTTTATAGGCTACCCTACCAGACCACTATAAAAAAGAGAAAATAGGCCAAAAAATGGCATAATATAAGATTAAACTTATAATAAAGGATTAGAAAATTCTGGACACAAAAAGACCTAACGGATTTTTCCGTTAGGTCTTTAGGCTTAAAAAGAGGATTTTCTACTCTTCGATTGCTAATAATTCTTCAATTAAATCCTCTCCCAAAAGATCGATCACTGCCTCATTCTGTGCCACTGTCGCATTATAAATCTTTTTATCTCGAATGGAATCATTATTGTAGCCCAGATCATTGCAAAATTCCTCAAAATTCAAATCACTGTAGGCTAGATCACTTTTAAAACATTCTAGAATTTCCTCAATAGTCGGAATCGCTCCCTTATGACCGAAACCTTTTGAGTAATAAAAACCATATTCTTTTTCTTCGTATATAAGCGTGCAATCCCAGTGATCCATCTTTTCCTTACCCATTAATCCGTCTTTTCTACTAGAAACCTTTTTAGCAATGAGTTTCAATTCATGCTTTTCTGCAAAATCTTTATAACTTTTCATGATTTTATCCCCCTAAAATTTAATTAAATTTTCACCATGATTTTTTCACGCTCCAAAGATTCCCGAATTTGTTGAGAAATTGGTGCCAAAATCCGGATTTTTTCATAGCAAATATCACATAAGCCATAAGAAAGAAATTCGCTTGAAATAGTAGAGTATCCACAAATGCGGCAAGAGTATTTTTCCATTGTCGCAATCTCCCTATTTTATAGTTTAACAGTATTTATCACATCGGGAATATTCACACGTTTTGCATGTGATCGGTGAGTAAGTACAGCAAAAAACTGCTGTACCTTCAAGCGTAGGACTCCCACAATCAGGACATTCTCCGTCCACAGCTCCCAAATCACGCTCAGAACAACAATTATCCACGCTCCATTCTTCCTTATATTCTTCATAAGTTTTCATAATTCTATTCTCCCTATTCTAAAAGTTAAAAGACTGGACAGACAAGGAATTCTCCCTATCTGTCCGTGAGATTATTCGATGGATTTGAAAAATTGTTTTCTTACTTTTTCGTTATTTCTTATCATCCACACGTCACCGGGGGAAACTTGCTGGAAAAAATATGTCCTATGACCGATTTTGATTTTTAAATGATTCAAGATTTGATCCCAAGTTTCCCAATAGAAATCATGATATGGATCATATTTCATCAAAAAATCAAGCTCAGGCAACCATTTTTCCCTATCAATGATCAGATCTTTGTTAATAAGGATTGCGAAATCACGGGGGATATCAGTCCCACGTGATTCGTCAAGAAAAAGTGTCACGTCATCAGGATAGGTTATTTTTTCCATTTTATTCTCCCCTTTTTGGTGTCAGTCTGATATTAATAAACCGAATGATCCGTCTTGTTATTGCCGGCAATGGCCAGCCTGCTATTTCCCGATATTCCAAAACTTTGATATATCGGCCTTGATTCTCTGTTCTGATTGTTTTTTGCATGGCCTATCCTTTTAGAGAGGTTCCATCCCAAGTTTTTCTGCCAAAATTCGTTCTAGTTCTTTTTCATCGTTTCCAGAATACAGATCTGAAAAACGACCTTCAAAAAATTCAATGACGTTATAGAGAGGAAAAAGACCGTTTTTCTCCCTAACTCTTACTATGTAGGCTAAATCTTTCTCTTTTATTTTGTAAAAGAGACATAAAGTATTGAAAATCGGCTCTATTGTTCGCTCTATCGTTATCATTTTCGCCTCCATTTTGTCGTAAATTCATAGGACTAATCAGAGATAGCCCATAAGAAAAACAACCAAATCATGCAAGCCCAAAAAACAACCCCGCCGATCAAGTCATAGAGGGGGTATTTCTGAAGTCTTGGTTGTCTAGTTTTCATATACTCCCCCCTCAGTAATCGTAAGCGTCCAGAACAAGATCAACAATTTGTTCATAGGTGAAATTTTCGTTTTCCTTAATACTTTCTAGCTGATTTTCAAGATATTCAATATCACTTGGGAATTGCAAAAAATAAACTTCAGTATTGTCTTTTGTTCGGTAAATTGTTCCATTCAATCCATCAAAAATGTATTTATATCTTATTCCTTCATATTTTTCCATCGTTTTTCTCCTCATTGTCTACATACTCCAAAACAATTTCACGGAAAGCTATTGGATCAATTTCTCTTAAAACTGATTCGGATGGATATTCCAGAATACCTATTTTCAACGGAGAATATATTTCGTTTAGATATTCCTCAGTTTCATTTTCCCATTCTTCGTAGGACTTTTCCATTTTTAATCCTCCTTATTGATTGTGGAAAAATTTAGGAAATCGTGGATTCCTCCACAATTTCTAGCTCTCCACCATGAGAAATAAAAACTGTTTTCACTATCGGCCTATTATAAGGCCGATAAATACGGACGATTTTTTCGTCCGTGAAAGTGAGGGTCTCAGTGTAGCCCTCACCTGTCCAAGAAATAACTTTTTCCATTTTTTTCCTCCTTTATTAGGTTAGGTCAAAATCGATATGTAAGGGCTGAATACTCACAATGGAGTATCCATCAGAAAAGACACGATGGATATACTCCACTATTTCGTTATTAGCTGATGTGTAATCTGAGTATTTGGATATGATGTGATAGGGCCCCTCATGCATACCAGACGGTCCCTCCACAATTACAGAAAACAAATGTAGATATATAGATTTTCCATAATCTCGAATGTCCATCTTATTTCCTCCTTTAGATTAGTAGTTAAAGAGAAGATAGAGACTGGATAAGTCTCTATCACAGAAAGATCAGGGAGAAAAGATCCGGAACTGGCCTCACGCTCACATTCCGGATCGCATATTCAGTTTTCAACGAACCAAGAATCTGATTATCAGCATATCATGTCCCATAACTTTGTCAACAACTTTTTAATTCAATATCCTCAATAATTTAACAAATTTAATTCTTTTTAGTCTGTAAAAATTAAATAGAAAATCAATCCAGTTTTCCCCTATAGAAATAGATCGCAAATAATAGGCCAGGAATCCTCCAGAATAGACCATAGAACGGATCTAGCTAATAAACAAACACAATCCCTTTTCTTATTAAATACCAGGTCAGGAATCCCCCTATATCCTCTTACACAATAATCCACCAAACAAAAATAAACCGAACAATGGATGATTAAATCGCACAATAGATTATCAATCCTCACTATTTCACTATTTAAATTTTTACAGTATTATATTAATTTTATAATATAGAATAAATCATTGGTAAACAATATATTCAAAATTCAATTTATTATAAAAGATTAAATAGTGAACTATCTAGTAATTGCAAGGATTCCCATTATCCTATAACCTAATATTTAATTTGACATCATAGAATAATTTAATGAAAAATAACATTATAAAAATTAATAAAGAGATCCTTGATAGTTTTTCCCCTATCTCTCACCTTCAATCTTAATCATATCATTCTATGATAATTTAATCAGGGAGTGTGAGAAAGTGTGAAAATTCAGCACCGACAAGCCTTCGCATAATTTAATCGCTTGTTGGGAATCTGTGGAAAACTTGTGGAAAACTTGTGGAAAACCTGGGGAATCAGCTGTGGAAAACTTGTGCATAACTTGTTGATAACTTGTGGAAATAAGGTGGCCGGGGGATGGGATTTAAACTTTGAAATCCAGGAAAAAGGGGGATAGCCCCCTCGGGAAAATATCACTTCAAAAAATCACTGATTAATTATTTTCGTCTTAGATGACATTATAGGGAATATCTGATAACAGGATTAATAAACACTGTAAAAACATCTTGTCTTAACTGATAATACAGTTAAGTAATCTGGTAATAGAGTTATAGATTAATTATTTTGTCTTCGCTGACAATATAGGTAATATCTGAATATTGTATTGAAAATCTCAATTAATTATTGGCACTCCAAATTAATAAATGAGTGTAAGAGTATTTGTCTTCGCTCCTAATATAATTAAATAATAAGTGAGATTATCATCACACATCTCTTACAGGGGAGACTGTAAGTGATAAGATTGAGATATATTCAACAGAGCGTATATCAAGAAAATTATAATCAACGGAGAATGATTTATAGGGGTAGTGTAATAAATTGAGATTAGAGAGAATAACCAGTAATAAATTTAAATATAGAAGAATGACTCTGTAACAAATATCCCTCTTGTAATTTCATGGGAATATGATAGACTATAGAGAAATGAAGTTTATGATCCCTATCGGGAAATTAATATTCTTTATTTACAGAAATAAGGAAATAATATCCAGATCGGGAAAAGAGAGGGAGTAGAAATGAATTTAACACGAGCAGAAAAAGAACAGTTAGAGAATGCGGGAATCCAGTGTATCCAAGTCTCGAAGGATAATAATATAAACATCTATAATGAAATAAAGAAGATTAATAATCTTATTGAAATTTATACGAATCAAGTCCAACAACAATATATCGAGCATCTTGAAAATTTAAACAGGCAGGAAAGAAGTGAGGATTTCTATCCCTGTATAGTATCCAACAAAAAAGAGATGTTCGATTTTAAAAATGATACAGATATTCACCCTGCCGAAGCAGAATATCTTATTTCCAAAGGCTGGAATCCTGAACTGTTTTAGTATTAAAGGGGAAGAAATGGCTAACGTAGAGAATGGGACAAATAACATAGCCCTATCTCTTGATGTTCTCTTCAAAAATATTCTCGTTATTAATAGAAATAGTTGTGGAAAATTGCCAGAAATAAAGTTTCCCACTGAACTGACAACACTGGAAGAGTTTATAACCTTTAAACTCAACAAAAGGAGATTATCATGAAGATGAAATGTCGGGAATGTCGTTCTGATCTCTATGTCAAACTCAATCACGAAAACGTGTATCTGGTAGAACCTTGTGAAATGTGTCTTGAGAAATTAAATGCGGAAATCCGCTATAAAGACGCACTCTTACAGGAAAAGAATGAAGAATCTTATGATGAAGGATATCAGGAAGGATTTTCTAAAGGGTATAATGAAGGGTATGATGAAGGGTATGATGAAGGATTCCTGGCCGATCATGGAGAATAGTGTTTAATACTGTATCTTATGGAATACACTAAGATTCACACTGTACCCCAGAGTAAACATTAATCTAAAAGGAGTCGATCATGTCCTATTGTCGGTGGTCCTCGGTGACGGAATTTGGAAATCTTTCCGATGCGTATGTATATAAAAGCAACCGTGGGTATGAAGTATTAATTTCTGGAACCCATATCAATAATCCCTTTGAAGACCCCCACCCCACTTTTTCTTTGGATATACACGCATCTGAAGATGAAGCGTGGAATGACTGTCTCCGGTATGAACGAGAAGAAAAAGAATGGCGGGAAAGGAATCAAAAATTCAAAACAGAATTAGAATTTAGCGGAGAAACATTTATTTTTGAAACAGCGGGAGAATGTGCGGACTTTCTAACGACTCTATGGAGGATGGATTATCACATTCCTTTTTATGCTATCGAGGCGTTGAGAGAAGAAGAGAAAGAAAAAGCGGCGGATTAGGCCGCTTCCTTCAACCTTCAATCCCCAATTCTCTCCATAATGTATCAAGGGAACCTAGAATAGCTCCCTTAGCAACAACTGCCTGATTGGGATAAACCTGGTCCAATAACGAGGCATAAGTATTTAATGTATCGAAACTCCACAATTCTATAAGTTTTATTTCATACTCTTCCACGATCTTGTTCGCATTTCTCCCAACAAACCACCCATCCTTTAATTTTCTGAGAAGAAAAATAATAGGAATATCGTTTAAAACGATGACATCTCCCACTTCATAGGTAGTTTCCTGAGATTCTTTAGTCTCTTCCATTGATCCCTCCTTTAATTTCTCATCCTCTCTCTTTTTGAAATATCTGCCTTCTTTTCCACACGCATCATAATACCATTTACCATACCATCCCTGTTCTCTTTGGAAAGAGGCCAAATCTTCCATCGGATTTCCCCAGATATCTATTCCCGGATGACAGCAAGTACCGGGCTCACGATAATATTCACAGTCTTTGCAGGAGGGGGCGGTCACTTTTCCTCCTGTGTCATCGTATGCTCAATTCTTTCCATCCAATCGTAGTCATTCAATACCCTATATTTCTCGGCTTCTTCTTCCGTCATCCTACTATATGAAACCTTCATATATTCATCATCACACCCAAAGACCCATATCCACTTCTTAACTTCCATAAGCAAGTAGTCCCAATCACCAGTCAAAAAATCCACCGGGATATGTGAAAGGGGCTCCCAAGGTGAAAAGGGAGTAGGCATCCACAAAAACTCTCCGTTAACAAACTTGAAATAATTTCTTCCACAACAACCGACTATTCCCTCATCCCTCATTTTAGGAAATATTTCCTCAAATTTCATTTTTTCCTCCTCAATTATGTTTCCACACCACAAATGTTCCATTCGGCATGGCGTAGCTATTTATACAAATCCCGGAATTGGGACTATTAACCATTCCACAGATGGGACATGCCCATCCGTAAGATATTGTGGCCTGCAATTTATATTTTCTTTGGTGAACAAGTCATTCCACTACCTCCCTTTATCTAAAGAACGTCCCGCAATGTGATGAAGTCTCGTCTGGTGAAGCAGAAAGCATTTCGATTTCGTATTGGAGTTCCTTGATGTATCCAAGAAGTTTAGGAATATCCTCTCTCGCATGAGCAATAAAAAGACTATTATTCTCGGCGATCTTTTCAGGAATTTTCCCATAAGGAAATCCGGGATCTCCCCACTCTCCTCTTGTGACCTCTGCCACAGGAACATCGGCGGATTGACTCCACACCTGAGAACAGGAGCATACCCCTTCGTGACACGCTCTCCATGGTCCCGGTGTCGCTTTATTACACCGCTCTTCTATTACTTTTAATTCTTCAGGAGTCATTTATCCTCCGGTCCTTTAGGAAGTGGTTGCCAATGGGTGACATTTTTTATAATTCCCGCATCCCAAATCCAACGTCCCTTAACATAAGAAACACCTAGTATGACTCCTACACCTTTACTGTAAACAATGACTTCCACTCCCTCTTCTGGCAACCTCTCCTCCACCGGAATCCACCGAGATGCTCTAAACTCCGGAGGATTATTAGGATCGAAGGGGTCGTAGGGGTTAATCGGCAAAAAAGAAAAATACGGAGAAAAGAATACATCCTTTCCCTCTTCCGTAAATACCAATTCCCCATTTTTAATCCTCAGAGGATAGTATTCAGACGGGTTTTCTGGATTCTCTTCTAGTTCAACCCACTGTTTTTCGTTTAACCAGTACGCCCGATCTCCCGGCTTGAAAATAAAAGGGATAGTTTCTTTATTCATCTAAATTTCCAAAAAATTTTAATTTCCATTTAATTATCCTTTTGAATAAATCTTTGACAAGAAATATTCCAGGCTTTTGTCGCAGTCCATTTAGTATAATGCAAATCTTCTTTTTGTATATCTTCTCGACAGAGACCATCTCCCGGCTCTATTGTCCGATCCAGATAATACTGACAATCTTGACAGTGTTTTTCATCGCCCATATTTGATTTTCTCCGTGATATATTCTACAAGTCGTTGCCAATCCTCGATAATCTTGGCAAAAATCAGTAAAGAAATCAGACATATGAAAAATACAAGAGGGATTCCCAATGCAACCCAAACCGGAAGAAAAACAAATTTCCACGGCCACGAAATCAAATGGAAAAGTTTCAATAGAATGAATACAAGAGCCAAGGCTCCAAAAGGGCCTATACTGACATTAAATCGCATACTATCCTCGCATGTAAATTGTTTTGCATCGCTCCCGCAGTTTTTCAAGCTCTTCATCGACACAGGGACTTCTATATCCGTCTAAAGGATCAACAGGTTTTCTATTCGTTTGGGGGATGGAAGAAATCGTTTCCAAAACAACTTTACGAACAAGTTTCTCAATTTTCAGAAGAGTTTCCTGAGAAAGTTCAACAGGAGGAATCTTGGTATCTTTAAATACTGCTTTTAATTTTTCTACTTGACGATATTTTTCTATAAAAGCTTCGATGTAGACAGCTTTCTCTTCGGGAATGGGGTATTTCCCTCTTTCGTAATCAGAAAGGGTCGAAGAACGCATCTTCAATAATCTCCCCAGACTCGTGAGACTCAACCCCTGTTCCTTGCGAAAAAGTGCCAACTCCTGTGCTTTCATTTATTCCTCCGGTCCTTTAGGAAGTGGTTGCCAATGGGTAACATCTTTCATGATTCCCAGATCCCAATACCAACGCCCATCCTTATGAAAGGCTCCAGGTATTACTCCCAAGTTCTTACTGCAAACTATGACTACTACCGTCTCTTCTGGCAACCTCTCCTCCACCGGAATCCACCGGGGAGTCTGAGATTCAAGCTCCTTGAGGTAGGCGAGGAGCTTCCCGGTGTCCACAATCGCTCTACACATTTCACGAAGAAAGTTATCTTTGACTTCTTCATTATTTACGAGGTAGTTATACCGCTCCTCAATCTCTTTCAATTCTTCGGGGGTCATCTCTCTGCCTCCAATTCATACCCGCAGTGCGAACACGTCAGCTTTCTCTCGGTACACGCATGGCAAGGCGGGTTGATGTGGCATGAACAATCAACGGGAGGGGGATACTCCAAAATTCCCGGACAATCCTCTACCTCACAACAATCACCTTCTTCTTTCTTCATCCCTCCACCCTCCCGAATCCAATCACCCATACCCACGGATTGACATCGACACCCAACCCCTTCTTTGCATAGAGCCGATTCCACAGATTCAGGAAAGAACACACATACTCTCCTGCGTCCAGGTAGCAATCCAGACACTCATCGGTCTTGGAAAGTGGATGCGGACAAGGAAGGACTCCCTCCGCCTTCGCCTCTTCTTCCGTGATCTCCTGTAGTCGCTCAATTCTTACATCCGTGATCTCAAGAGTGATCCTAGATGCCCATTGAGGCATATGAGTCGAGGGACTCCATTTAATCTCATAAGGACTTTTCCATGTGGCCCGATACATCGGTTTTTCATTAGGAACGGTTAGAGTAAACGCTTCCCGGACCCACAGGCGATCCCCCACTTGGCCGTAAGGAGATACGATACGAGTCACATGTCCACCACTTGTCGAATCTCCGATGTAAGCGACCCCTTTTGATGACCCCATCTCACCGATCATTATTTTTGCGTCATCATCCGGCTGAAGCTTTACAGGCTTACGAATCTTAGTCTTTAATCCGGCGAGTGTTGATCGAACCATTTCGTCAGTGAACAGGATTGATTTCATGATTCCCTTCCTTTAATTTAATTAACACCACAAAGATTGCCAGTGGTTAACAACTCGTAGCATCATCTGGCGTTGCTCTTTTTTTAATTCTTCCTCTTTTTCAAGATCATATTCCCCACTGCCCTCATCATAACATTCTTTCTCGATAAAGTCATCAAAATTCTTCCCTCGTGCAATCCACCAATGCCATGCAATATAAAAATCTTCATAAACTTCACGATTAATCTTATAATACTGTAAAGTAAATTCATTAATGTCATCTTTATTTGCTAGATATTTATCATAATCAGGATCATCTCCAACAATATAATCATAGCCCCCAATATACTCCTTTGCTTCATTTACATGATCTTCAAATATTGCAAAAATTGCATAAAAAAGTCGGGTATTATTGTCATAATAATTCGGAGAGAGAGGAAGCCTTACAAGATTGTAGCGATGTTTTGGAACAAAACGATAACAGAACCACCATTTCCCCGGAGGGAAGTCGTGGAGAAAACTGAGAAAATCATATTTAAAATCTTCTTTGAAATAAATTTTAATATCTTTAATCTTGTTTTTGATCTTGGAAATGATTTCCATGGCAATCCTCTCAATAAGAAGGTGATGTAATTTTCAAAAGTTTTCCCTGAACAATATTCGCATAATGCTGAGGTCGTCCATTGGGGAGAATATACCGATTTCGTTCATCGTCCCACAAAGGACGGCCTTGGTTATAGGCCACAATCCCATCCCAATTATTAGGGTATCGGACAAGGCAGTTCTTTAAATATCGAGTCCCGTAATAAATGTTGACCCACGGAAGTTTCAGTTTACGGAGAGACCCTGTATAACCAAGCATTTTAGCAGTTCCCATACGAATCTGCATAAGTCCTACGGAATAATCGTTAACACGCTTTTCATAACGGACAGCGTTCCGATTGAACCCTGATTCCGTAGCAATGAGGGCCGCTACAATTCTTGGAGAGATTCGTGCATGACACGCTTTATTGATGATCAACGACTGAAACGGAATCGGTTTTATGAACCATGGATGGTGAAGACACGCTGTTAGACTCATTGTGAGTATCCAGTTCATAATCATCCTTTTGTTAAGGTGAATTCAGGAGGTTTCATTGATGATATCGTTCGGAAAAACCTCCTTCAAGAAAGCAACAATATGGGGAGTAATGGGAGGATTAAATTTGATTGTAGAATTTTCTCCCACTTCATAGACTTCCAGATTTTGTTCATCATTCAACAAAAGAATAGGGGATTTGTCCGGGAAAACTCCTTGAAGAGCCTTGACCATATGATCGAGAGAAGCAGGTTGTTTGAAATTACGCATAACAAGAATATATTTTTTGTTTGGATCAGGAGTAAATTCCAAAGCTTCCAATTCGTATTGCATCTACTCTCCTTTTGTCGTCTCATTATTGAAGAACTCTTCTCCCCACAATGCGATATAACTGAGTGCATCAAGAAATCCATCTTCATGAGGCTTGATCTGGATACGCACCAATTTGAGAATCGCCATGAATTTCCACCCATCTTCCACCGACATAGATTGTCCTGTCAACGCATTATAAACAGACACAATACGGGCCATCGAACGCTCTTTTTCTACATCCCGCTCTCTTCCCCGCTCTTTTAAAATTTCTACGGCTTTGTTCAAAAAATAATCAGCATCTTTTTCTTCTTTACACTCATCAGTACAAGAGGAGGGATTATTTGGATCATTAGGATCAAAGGGATTATGGTCTAAAAGGACTTGTTTCCCTTCTAATGTCCCATCATTATTAAATCTATGACAAAATGTTGTGGTCACTTTTGTAGGAAGTAGTTCACGGTCATTTTCAGATATGAATATTTTATCCGAGAAATTACTACAAACAACTTTTGTCCACCGTTTCTCAGGAAGGTAAAAAGCTTTATCACCATGTTTAAATTTCACTGGATTTTCATCTTTAAAAGGATTATTAACAAAAAGAACAGGAGGAGATAAGGGATCAATTCTTCCATCTAATGTAAATAAAACATAGTTTCTCTCACTCATAGGTTTCGTTATAGGGAAAGTTCCCGCAAGAGGAAACATATCTTTATTATCCCCAACATCATTTTCATTAGCAATTAACTCAACCCATTCATTTTTAACATAAGAAGGTTCATACCAATAAGCAAAATCACCAGGTTTAAAAATATGGTTCACTTTAAATCCCCTCCTTTTGAGGATTATAGACTCGGTGCAGAAATCCCTCCAAGGCTTCCTACAGCGATATCTTTCTGCGCTTTATCGCCTTTTGCCGTCCGATACACATCGGAATCTTCGGAAACTTTGATCCCGAATTTCTTGGCCGCTCGCAGAATACGCTGAGCCGCCCTTTTCTTATGCTCTTTCGGCTTCCACGGATGTTTTGAGAAATACCCAATAGCCGCTCTCACATGCTCTTCTGTATCAATAGGAAACAAATAAAACTCAGGAACAGCGTATTGACTGCGATCTTCTGGATACCCTTTAGGCGGAGAAGCATGCTCCCCTTCACTTAGATGAGAATCACGAGACAACTGCGTAGGAGATTCCGCTTTGACAATTCGTTCAATCGGAGAAGTCTTGTACACACGGATTGGTTCATCAACAAAAAATGAAAAACTCTCTCCATTTTTAAGATGAATTTCAACAAACTGTGGTTTTTCAGAAGAAATGGTAAAACTACCCTTTCTTTTAATGATTTTTACATCTTTCATGAGGGTATCCTTTCTTTAGAGGGGGGTTAAAAGTGATCTAAAAAGGGTACTTGTTTGACAAAAACTCTACTTAAATATCCCCTCCCAAACGCCTCCGTCATGACTTCTATTTAATTCCAGTGTAACATAGCTACAAGAATTGTCAAGGGAGGGTTTATGAGCCTAAAAAGGAAAAAATTACATAAGAATATAAGTATAGGACAAGACAGACTTATAAAAAAGGCGATAAAAAAATTTAAATCACGTATCGACCCTCGATATATCGAACATATTAACTATCGTAAAGAGTTTGAGATCGCTTCTTACCTTTCATCGAAAGGCGTATCTTCAGAAATTATGTGGAAAACTTCCCGATTTATAAAATTTATGCGTTCTCGGGAGTTTTCTGAGGAATGTCTTCGATTGAATATGCTCCCTATCGTTAAAACAGAGAAAATTACACATATTTTCACAGAATTTATTCCAAAATTTCTTAAAAATTTTCAATATAACGGTAAAAATCTTGAAGAATATCCGATCTATAGTGGAGAAAATCTCCTAAAACTCGCTGATTGCGCCTATTTTATGGGAATGCCTTCCCGACAAGTCCTGGATTTAATGAAAAATACACCGTTCCCCTTTTATTATTTTTCATTTTCTCGCATCAATTTGAAAAAAGATGTTATAAATACCAATTTATTGAGATTCCGTCTTCCGGAACTCTTTTTTTGGATTGATAATCTGTACGATGAACTAGAGAAAGGTCAAAATGGATAGAAAATATAGAAAAAAGATAGAAAAATCTTTAGAAATTGCGGAAAAAAGTGTTTTTGAAGACGAAGAAGATAAAAATATCATGAAATCGGCAGAAAAACTTGCCTCTCTTCTTCCAAATAACGTCAACAAGGCAAAAATTATCTCTCAGCTTTATGCCGGAAAAGCTCTGGATGTGCTGATTGGACTGATTGAGGATGAAACTGTTCCTCCCGAAGTCCGCAGAAAATGTATCGGAGACCTGTTGGCACGGGCGTATGGCCTTCCTGAACAAAATATTAAATCTGTAAATGTGGGAATGACAATTGAGGTCTCTCCCGAAACATTTGAAGAAACAGATTTATCGCTCAAAGCCAATTCTTATATTGAAAGCGGTATTCCTTCCAGTGAATGGCCTGTGGATGTACGACAATATTTTGGACTTCAAAATTGATCGGAGATAACTGTGATTGACAAAACACTTCTCGATTATATGCACGAAATTTCAAAAATTCCCCCGCTTTCTGAAAGAGAAATGTTAAAACTTTTTCAAAAGAAAGATGATCCCGAAGTTTTTAAAACACTTGTTGAAAGAAATTTAAAACTTGTCTTTCATACAGTGAAAAAATACCGCTCTGTAAAAGATGACGAATTTCTGGACCTTGTTTCTGAAGGAGTTATCGGACTGAAGACTTCTATTGAACGATTTGATCCATCAAAAGGGTTCAAATTCTCAACTTACAGTTTTTTCTGGATCAGGAAATATATTCTTATTTATCTCGATACGTTAAAGAAAGAAGAATCCCATATAGAACTCAATTCTCTTTATTATACGCCTGAACTATCAACCCGAGATCCAATTATAAACGATTCGTTTCAATATCTGACTGCTCAGGAATCTCTTTTTATTCGTTTGAAATACGGATTTATCCCTTTTGATAAAAAAAGTCAAAATTATCTGAAATATTTTTATGATGAAAATGAATTAATTGTGAAAGAAGAAGATATTCTTCACAAGATGAAGGAAAAAATGAATATCATTCTTCCAAAAAAGAATTGGCCCAGATTCAAACGCTCTATTGAATGAGGTAGAAACTTCCCACTCCCTCATATTGAAAACAGGAGTTGAGAGCGGCAAATTGTTTTTGATGGAGACGACAGAATCCATTATCATAATGACGACATTTTCCGCAAACGGCTCCAAAAGGATCATTTTGGGGTGAGAATAAAGACGGAGGGATAATCTCCCGTTTTTGGGAAAACATACTTTCTACAGGAGTTTCTCCATTGAAATCTGAAGGAAGAAGAACGGTTCCACTTCCTTTCTTAATCGCATAAGAAACAAGATGGACCAGAGAGTCTACAAAGTCATCGGCCCCAGGTGCTGTGTCCAATCCTGTAAAGTTCTTAAGCTCCCGTTTACAGTCTTCGAGCCACGAAGCCGTCTCGGGAAACCAGATACGATGTGATTGAAACCACCCTTGGACCGATCCTGCTCCCAAATTTGACGTAGCCCGGCTTCGCTTCGATTCGTTTGCTTCCATCGCTTCTACAGGGATCTGAGCGGCAGTTCTGAGCCCTTGAATAATTCCAATACCACTGGCTTTCTTTTCCACTAGTACCAGGGAAGGCATCCATACACGATACAATCTTTTGACTTCTTTAAATATCGCCCCAAATTCCAGTTTATCCCGAAAAACATCCAAAATATATACATCGTAATGAGGATCGCAAGGACCAAATACTTCAACAGGCTCATTATTATGGTAAGAAGAACAGGAAACAAGAAGAGCAGTTGTGCAAACAGAATAGTCCGCCACAAGAGAAGCTTCTTGTGCTGTATCCCATGATTGAATCAACATTCCATTCTTGGAATCAAGAAAAGATTTGACAATTGGATGGTAAATTCCGTTTTCAAGAAAAGGAGGGGGCTGATAATAAACAAAATCTTTATCCGTAAAAATGGACCCGGAAAATTCCGTAGGATTACATCCATAAATAGCTTCCGCATCATAAGGAGCTACCCGCTTCAGAGCGAAATATTCTTCCCGTTTCTGATCTGATTTCGGCCAATAAAAACCTTGTCCTTTCGGATCAATTCCATAATAAACTCTAAGTCGCATTAGAAGTTCCTTCGTTGAAACAACATACAAGGCCGTCAGGAATAGTCACATCCCAATAAAGAAGTTCAGAGTTAGGGCGTTCCGCAGGAAGAGTCATCACGACAAAATTCCCTTCCTTTTCTAACGTTCCATAAATATCGTCCGGATGCCATCTACGACCTGAGATAACAAAACGAGTTCCTCGGGGATCGGAACGTCCGATAATCGTATTGCGATACACCCGTAACACACCCTCACGACCTCCCACTGTCCGGCTGTTCTCATCATCATGAATATCGTCAAGAACTACTAGCGTCCCATGTTTCCCCACAAGAGCTTTGGAGGCGATACCACTTCCCCAATAACTCGGATTGGAGTTACCCACTTTCCTTCCTGTTACGAACATTCCCCGTTCCAAACTCCATCCCATACTTTTATCAGGACGGACATTTGGAAACATAATTCGGAATACCGGGGAATGTTCAATAATTTCCATCACTGTTTGAATAAAAGATGTAATCAGGCTCTCTCCGGCAGAAATTCCCAGGATGGCTTCATCAGGGTTTAAAGCAAGTTTGTAAAGCGGGTAAATTACTGATATTAAAAGACTTTTTCCGCCGCCAGGTCCGATCAGAATTTGGAGATTTCGTATTCTCTCATCCATCAAAGCTTTGGTAATAGGAATCAAATGAGGAGGGAGTGTCCATCCCCTATCGCTGAAAATAAGGTTATAAAAAAGAACCAATCCCTCAGCCGTCCCGCTTCTGACAATTTCCAATCGTTTTTCATCAATCATGATTTAATTCCCATTTAATTTTTCGTGTAGAATAGGGTTTGGATACAGTATTTAAAATAGTGTACATCCTCTTAATTAATCTTGCATTGACAACCTCTTTTTCTTGTTCATTAAGTGAAAGCCATTTATTACCAATTACTGATTTTGGAACAATATAAACAGGGTATATTTCATAATTACTTTCAGGAATGAAAACATCACATTTAAATGGGGATTTAAATGTACATTTTAAAAGAGAGGTCACAAACCAGTCATCTTCGGGAGTAAATTTCGTTATTTCCCAAAGCTTCCCCAACAATCCCACTGGAAATTTAAACGGTATCTCTATATAATTCAAATCTTGCGAAGTAGTATCCTTTACTAAGGATACAAGAGGATGGCCCATCTCATATCCGAAGCTAGTAAAACGAATGCGTCCGATTGATTGCGGAAGGCTATTTTCAAGACGTAGCCATCCGAGAGGACGGATATACACATGGGTTTTTGTCACGGGAAGAGATTTGGAAGAAAGTCGTATAGGGTTCATGAAATAATGAAGCCTTCGTTTTTCATGAACTCTTCGCTTGATATATATGATATCCATATAAACATCATGCCATACAGGATCAGGGGATGTTTTTTTAATATCAAATAAAGCTCCCATCTCAAAAATAAAAAGATCTAGCATATCCGTAAAGATATAGGCGGGGATATTTCCATAAGTCTTTCTGGCATCTGCCATAATATAAGGTAAATTCATATCGTATCTGAAATGGCGAAGACGGTCTCCTTTTAAACGAGTATTAATGAATCTTTCAAGATATTGATTATAGATGTAATTGCAGGCGGGAGTGATTCTCTCCATCAACTCTCTCTGTGAAGGTGTCAATTTTACCCAATAAGATGAGATAAACGTGTTCCGCACAGAAGATGTTTTGCGAGGACGAAGTTCCCACGGAGTATCTTGCAAGGGATATAAGGATTTCACCGATTTCCTCTACTTTAAAGGATTATAATGGCTAACCTTCCCAGAATAGCACGAAAAAACAGAATTGTCGAATCTCCGACATTCCCTAATCTTTCCCCCTATCCCGAAGGGCAGACCCATTCGATTGAGGAATATACCCAATACCTGGAATCCCGATTTAATGCGCTTTCAAAAGCATCTTCCCATACACCGATTGAAGCGATTCTCAAGACATTGGCCGCTCCCCCGCAAGAGTTCTCGTATGCCCGTATCAGTTCCATGCCGGATATGTACAATGACGGCGTGATTCAATGGCCCGACCTTTCTCCCCAAGCTTTCCAGAAAGTCGTTCAGACGAATCTGGCTCCCCAGATGATTATCGGCCAGCGTGTCGATGATGTTCTCATGTATGCCCGTCCTTCTACCCATCCCTATATTCCCGGCTGGAAAATCCTCCCTCGGGATGGAAGCACCCGTTATGGGGATGCGACCCGGAAAGAAATCCGGGATGCCGAACGATTCCTTCTTCAATGCAATCTTGAAACGGGATGGGATGCCCGAAAACGGGATAGTGCCGGATATCAGGGATGGACGACTTTTCTCTCTTCCATCGTCAGAGATACGCTGACATTCGATGCGATTGCCATTTTCACCGATATGGATAACAAAGATCGTGTCAAGGGATTTAAAGCGATTTCTGCGGCCAATGTTTCTCTCACCGGGAAAGACGGATATAAGAGAAAAAAGAACATCTTCGCCGTAGGAACGGATGAAGCCGGAAATGTTATTACAGAGTTTACACGGGATAATCTCATCTGGTATATCAGAAATCCCCGAACAAATCCCACCGTGGCCGGATACGGACTTTCTGAGATATTTATTGCCATTAAACTTATCGGGGGATTGACGAATGCCCTTGATTTAAATCTTAGTGTTTTTGACAGAAATTCCGTTCCAAACGGAATGCTCTTGTTAAAAGGAATGGGCTGGACACAGCGACAACTTGATATCCTTGCCCGTCTGTGGATTGATTTGAAGCAAGGAGCTACAAAAGCATGGGCTCTTCCGGCAATGGCCGTTCCTGAAGGGGCAGAAGTCGATATGTTGGACCTTTCCTCTTTCAGAAATGATATGACGATTTATTATGCGGATTTCATGAATTTCGCCACTGCCGTCTTCTGTATGATCTATCGGTTCCCTTATCAGAGATTGGGGTATCGAAGTACAGGAACCGGAACAGGGACCACGATGCCCAATGCGTCAAATCCAAGTCCTACAGATGATGTGGATGTGGGAAAAGCCCCTCTTCTCGGACATATTGAAACAATCGTCAATGAATATCTCCTATGGACACGATGGCCGGATCTTCAATTCCATTTTACGGGAAAGAACCCCAAAGAAGACAATCGGGAATTTGAATTTCGTGTAACCTCCATGACGCTCTCTGAAAAGAGAACAGCCTGTGGACTTCCTCCTCTCGAAGATATTATTGATAAAAAATATAAAGACCTTGCTATTTTGATGGGAATGGCTCCTGTCGATCCTTCGATGGCGGGTATTTTCCAGAATGCTGTGTCAACTATTCTGAAGAATGATAATGAATCCTCTCCTGAAGCTCTTTATCCAAGCAAGAAAGATCCCGCTGTCAGTGCCGAACACGGCCACCAGAGTGGAGTTCGCAGAAATTCTGCCGAAGAAGAGAAGCAAGCGGAGGAAAATCGTCCAGAAGAATAAAAGGGGGGAAATAAATGTCAGAACCACTCTACCGTTCTCAATCAGATTCATGGCATGGACACCAGAAGTTTGCTATTGAGTTTGTCAAAACTATGAAACCTCACAATATTGTAGAATTAGGAGTCCAATGGGGAGATTCCTATTTCTCCTTCTGCCAAGGAGTGAAGGAGGGAGATATTCCCTGCTGGACATTTGGAATTGATACCTGGAAGGGCGATCCTCATAGTGGGGAGTATGGAGAAGATATTTTCAAAGCCGTCACTGAGTACAATCACCAACATTACAGTGAATTTTCTCTTTTAATCCGATCAACATTTAGCGATGCCCGTCCTAAATTTCAAGAGAAATCTATTGATATTCTCCATATTGACGGATATCATACTTATGAAGCTGTTTCAAATGATTTCTACGAATGGCAGTACACACTCTCTGATCGAGGGATAATTCTCTTTCACGATATCTGTGTTCCTCATTTTGGAGTTGGGAGATTCTTTGATGAACAAAAGAAGAATTTCAAACACTTTGAGTTTGAACATTCCAATGGATTGGGAATCTTGGTTGTGGGAAAGAAAACGAAAATCCATAAATTAGAGCAGGTGGTCAAGAAATACCGGGGTTTTTAAAGATAAATTTCATGAACACTTCAATTTCATCTGTATGTCCGTTACATTCTTCATCCTCGCAAAAAGGTGTGGGAAGGTCTTCAAAAACAGGCTCAACCGCTTCCTTCCCGCACTTTTGACATTTCACCCGATGCCATAGAGTTCTACCTTCAGTTTCCATCATTTATCTCCGATTAAATTAATTAAACCTCATCACCAGATCCTTCTTGGAGCTTAGCTTCTTCGGCTCTATATTTAATAACTTTGTCATAAATAATCATAACCCATTCTTCCAAAGATTTGTCCGTCAAAAATGCCTTACCATTCTTAAAAGTATCCATCCACCACCACTTTTTACCACTTTCTTCATCTATGTCCCAAGAAAAAATAATACGATCTCTCAAAAGATATCCCATAGCCCCATTAATCCCTTTATCTATCCAAGATTCTTTTGAGAACATAGTAGGATCGCATTGATGTTTTAAAGTAAGTTTCGTTTCATCAGTATATTCTGGAAAATTACCACACAAGGGACAAGGTACTTCCAAAGGATCAATCATTTGAATACCTCAAAGAAGAGAGTTAAAATAGGAGGGTTAACCGGATGCGCTAACATCCATAGGACGTTAACCCCTCCCCTCAATTTTCAAAGGAGTTTTGAAGCTACATGGACAAACCACTCTACCAACTCAAGAGGTAAAGAGTCCTCACCAGTTTCAGGCAGGTGAGGGAAGGAAGGAGGGGATTTATCCCCTCCAGCCTTTATTAAAGGAGAAAGAGGTACAATGAACCACTAAGAACACACTCTCTTATCCTAAAGAGATCGACCCCTTATTCCAGGTCCATGTCGGCGTTACGATGCCACTACCGTTGGCCTTACACTCGTTCTTAGTGTACTTAAAGTTTACATCAATAAAACATCCGTTGTCAACCATCAAGTTCCGTCTTCACAAACAACTCTCTCCACGCATCCAGAATAGCTTCTTCGTTCGTATCAAAACCTGTCCGTCTCTTATCTTTATAAAACCAACCCCATTTATCGCCATCTTGGAAGGTATCTAATCCCTGATACTTGGGGAGCATTCGGCACGCCATCGAAGCCATACTCCCCTTAAGCCACTGAGAGACGGTCATACGACTTTTGCAGAATGTACACCCCACACAGGGTACACCCTCATCATCAAAAGAATAATTATAGTTTGTGGTGTGGCAGGAAAAACAAGGGAATTTTTCAGCATTAATCATTTTTATTTTCTCCTCTATATACTACTTCCTCATTATGGATACCTATTAGGTCGATATAAGCATCTAACTCTGCATACTCCTTTCTCACAAACCCTTTTCTAACGGAAATAGGGTATTTAAGAGGGTAACTACCAGTCCACCAGGCCCATGTTTTAGTCTGCTTATCTTTTATAACATCCGTGACTGCTCCCCGGCCTGAACGCCGGGGTCTCCAATGCGCGCAGAGGATGAATATACATATAAGAGTCATCAAGGGATGAAATAACGGGATTAAGATTTGTCTCACTTCTTTCAATGATTAAAGTTGTTTCAACACCTGTAAGAGTGTATCCCGACATTAAGATATCTCCCCAAAAAGAACAGGCCATCGTTTCGAGAATTCTTCTCTCACCATTCCTATGATCTCACGAATCTGGGGATGGGCTTGGGGAGAGCATCGAAGATCAAAGATGTGCATCCATTCCCGAGGATTCGCCGTGACGACAATCTCCGTTTTCAAAGAATTAGGGAGAACGGCTCGTGCTTCCTGCGGGGTTGCCCCTGATTTAATTAATGAAATATAGTAATTCTCTGCCCATACCATCGCTTTCATCCACAGATTTCTCTTATTCCCATCATCGGTAAAAACGGTATAGGGATCAATGAATGTCACTTCTCCCTCAAACTTGTCTTTCGAGTAATTACAATATCGAGTCGATTCCTGTGAGAAAGAGGCGATTCGATGACGAACAAGCTCATGGGACACACCCCGATCACAAATGATCTTGACGGTGATCGAGCCATGCTCGAAGACGCTCAGGTGATTCTTGTTCCGAAGAGAAGTGATAAAAGCCTTTTCCGACCCCTCACAAATCCTCTCTTCACTTTTCCAACAAACACGACCCGCTTGTTCAATCAATTTCTCAAGATCAGGAGTCGAAGCCAGAATCTCAAAGGATTGATTGATGATCCTCACAACTATCTCCTTACATCCATGTTGTTTCTTCTTCAAGTGACAAAGGAGGGTCATCAGCATTAAAATAATGACTAACATCCCAACCTACATCTGAATCTTGAGGAATATAAGTCTTTGAAGTAAGAGGGATTGTTACCCATAAATTACCTCCTACTTCACTATCAAAAATACCTATGTATGTAGCATAGAAACTACAAGGAAATCTTCCCCATGTCAACATTCGTTCATCCGATAAAATAGGGAGTCGGATACGTTCATAATATCTATGAGATACTTCATACTCATTTTCAGTAATAAGGCCACACCAAAAATCGACAAATTCATTGCCTATTTTTATCTCTTTCTTAAAAAGAACCTTATGGATAAAAAAGAGACTATTTGCACTCACTTTCTTTACCTCATATTTTTCCAAAATATCTTCGACCTTTATCTCTTCTTTTATGCTCAAACCACCATTGTCTCAAATCTTCCTTGAAAATACCAGATTCTTTCTCGTCAATGTTTTCAATAACATCCTCAAGATCACCAACTTCTTCCAATACTTTGAAAACAGCGCAGAGCATCGCATTTCGCTGTTCTAAAATTCGTGAAAGAGCTTTCGCACGCTCAAATTCAACTCTATATTTGCTTCGCTCAACATATTGATCTTCAAAATCTGTTTTAATCTGATGCTCCCGTTTTTCACACTCACTCCAATCATCTCTGGGATCATAGCACGGCATTTTATCCCCCCCCTTTAAGTAAGTATCCCCCACCAGAGGTGGGGGGTTTACCTTGGTGAAATTACTCACATAATCCAAAAGAAGAACTACAACCACCCATTTCTTCTCCTAGGGCCTCTTCGTAGGATTCAAGAAATAAACTCGGACGCTCTCCCACCGCCCATTCGACAACTTTCCGAATATTTCCTTCTTGATAAGCAACCTCATTATCGGTCCCAGAAGAGAAAAAAGTCGAAGAATCTCTTTTGCTTGCATCCCCAACAATTTTTTCCCACGCCTCAATTCTATCAATAACTTCAGGAAATCTTAATGCAATATGTCTCAAATCCTTCTTTTTAGTATTAATACAAGGCATACACCCTACACGAGTTTGTCCATGTTTATATAGGGGATTAAGCTCAACTCCTTTTGATTTAACAAAAGAAAGTACATCGTCAAGTTTCCAGTCAAGAATCGGTCGATAAACTTCAATATTTTCATGGAGAATCTCTCTTTCTGGATAAGTCGCTCTCTTCCTTGATTCTTCTCTTCTAATCCCTTGCCAAGATTCAACAAAATAACCATCTTCCACTAAAGAAAGTGAGAAAGCTGTTAAAGGGAGAGTTTTTAATTCCGAAGTACAAAATCGACTCATACTTGAAGGAAAACGACTTTTCCAAACACATAGATCAATAAACGGGATACCTGTAGGAACCATAACGCTGGCGGCTCTTTGAACTTTTTCATCAGGAACTCCCTGTAAAGGCCATTTTTCCAAGATAAATTTCCGTTGCATCTCTATTTGTCTTGAAAAATCGGCCTTCACCCGATGAAAAGTTATATTAAGAGTTTTTTCAAGATACTCCAAATAATCATAAGTTAGTTGATGTTCATTTCCAGTGTCCGCAAAAACACCCTTCACATTACTCTCCCTCTCTAATGCAAGAAGAAGAGTGGCTGTAGAGTCTTTTCCACCAGAAACAGATACTAAAACAACTTTATCCATTAAGTAATTCCTCCTTTAAATTAACTTTACCACACGAAATGAATCTGTCAAAAGTCGATTCTAAAATATTGGAGCCAGTCTTCCATCGTGAATGTTTTCCAGATAATTTCCCACTCTTTCACACTCATTTTCATGGAAACAAGTTGTTTATATATATTGTTTAAATATTTTTCTTTTGAGATAAGTCCTCGAATATAAAAACTTATTTCGATAAAAATTGCCAGTTTTATCAAAGCGATTTTGATACGATCCTCGGCTTTCCCATTTTTGAGCCGTTTCTTCTTGAAAATGGAAATTCGTTTCCGAATAGACCGACACAAAAGGCAAGGGCAGTAAGAAATGGACGTATAGGAAGTATCTGTATGGAAATCCTCGCTATTTACCATTGAGTTTTCTCAATTCTATAAGAAGTTCATTGAGTTTTGAGATAAAATCCTCTTTTGAGACAGAAAGAGTTTGTTCTTTATTTTTTTGCATGGTTTCCAGAAGATCATCGATTTTCCATGAATCATTATCTTCAGGTTCTTTCGATAACTCCTTTTGAAAATCAATGGATTTATATTCTGCATTCATCCGATGACATTCCGTGAGAATGTCACGAATTGCAATGATATACCCGGCTTTCGCCTCACTCCCCAAAGGGAGACTTGATATCGCTTCTTTTTCCAGCGTCATGCAAAAGGCCACCAAATCTCGTACACACACTGAAAATTCAGGATCAAACTGATCGAGATAATTATATTGCATACCCATACCTTTCTAAATAGAAAAATCTGTCCAGGAAGTCACTTTTTCGATAAAATGATTCACGGTTTTCTGGAAATATTCTGTATCGACATACCCATACAATCCGGGAAACGATCCTCCCTCAAGACATTCTTCACATCGGTTGTAACGGTCAGGATTTTCACACAATTCGCCTCTATCGTTAATGAGCGTTCCTCGTGGGCAAAGAAAAGTATCAGTCAACATACTATTGACAACCTTGATGGGAATCCCCGTCCGTTCAAGAAAACGGTAAAGTGTGATATCGGCCCGTCCCAGATGATAAAACCATATTTCCTCGACATTGAATTTTGAAACAACATCTTTAAACCTCGCCACACCTTCCCGGATATCAAACGGTCGCATGTTGGGAAGACGAGGATCGAGAAAAGGAAGTGAGAAATCAAGGGCTCCCATGGACACACACCGTTTTCCCTTCTGAAGAACCTTCTTGAACAAAGTATCCACTCCATTCATGACAAGAATGGATTCTCTCTCTTCATACCCCTTTTGCCAGAAAAAAGGCTGGGGAGGCCACGACAATTGAGAATAGGTCAAGTCATATATCCGAAGATTCGGATTCCAGTAAGGGTCGCCTTCAGGGTAGAAGTCAGCAAGACGGAGGGCTTCTTTTTGATGCTCATGGTGTGATTCTGGATCTTTGTCTATCGGTCCTCGGGTGACGGATTCGTGATGATAAAGAACAGCGTCCATACAAACGACATTTAATTTCCCTTTCTTGAAACTTTCCCGACAAAAGGCCACATCGTTAAATGCGATCCGAAAATTAATATCAAATCCGCCCACTTCTTCAAACCATGAGCGGGACACCATCATACAGGCCCCCGTCACCGCTGTCGCTTCATGAGAAAGAGTGGCGAGTCCATAATACCCTTTCTGTGACACGGGGAGATGTTTGTGCGTATGTCCCGCCACGCCTCCCCACGCAGACACTCCACAATGCTGGATCGTCTGGTCCGCAAAAAGAAGTTTCGCTCCGACAACCCCCACATCAGGGCGAAGAGCCAATCCCAACATCTCGTCCAGCCAGCGAGACTCCACCACTTCGGTGTCATTATTCAGGAAAACAAGATAGTCTCCCTTGGCTTCCTGCACCCCAAAATTATTTACTACGGACCAGTTGAAGGGGAAGCTATAACGGATCAGCCGAACACGAGCATCCCGCATCTCAGCAGACGTTTCATAAAACTTCCGAGTCTTGCTTTCTTTGCTTCCCGTATCGATGACCAGAATTTCATAATTGGAGTAAAAAGTTCTTTTGAGAATGCTTGACAGACAAATCTTGAGGAAATCAACCTTGTCCTTTGTCGGAATGATGATACTAATCAACGGCTGAATCTCATTGGGAACCACAAATCGGACCTGATTGTAAATCGGAGAAATAGGATGAGGAGCCACGAGAGCCGTCTGCTCCGTCCGGACCAGATGTTTCAACACCGCTTTTTTATTGTTCTCTCTCGCATACGGTTTGACGGCATTGTCCTGAGAAGTCGAAAGTCTCGTCTGTCTCCAATGATAGAGAATCCGGGGAATATGAACGATTTTAGACCGATCAAACGGATACCCTATTGTCGTTTCCAGATACCGGAACGTCACATCATAATCCTGCGCCCCGTTCATCTCGGGATCGAATCCCCCGATATCCTTCAATACCTGTGTCTTATACGCTGACAAATGGATGGGGTAGTTCTGTCCCAGAAAAAAGTAATAATCAAATTCCGGCTTGAAATAGGCTTCTATTCTCTTTCCGTCTTTATCCAGCTTATCTTCATCGGAATAAGCAAACACCATGTCAGGATTATCGGCAATCGTCTTGGCAAGCTCAAGAAGGGCGTGAGGGGCCAATTCATCGTCCTGATCCAGAAAAATTGTCCATTCTCCCGTTGCCATATACAAACACTGGTTCATGGAAAGGGAAATATTGCTCAACAGAGTGTCAGACTGCCGAACTTTAATCTTCCCTTCAAACCTCTTCTCTTGTTCATCAAGATAATTTTCTACACCCTCAGAAATTTCTCCGTCCATAAAAATACAGAGTTCCCAATTGGTGTGATACTGTCGAATGACACTCTCCACCGCTCTCTTGAGAAACTCCAGTTCCGGATAATAAACGGGCATCAAGATAGAAATCTTTGTCGGAAACACAGGAGCCGTTTCATTCTCCTTGAAAAACTCCGGAGAATCAAAATAGTCGCACCAATCCTGATAAGATTTATTCTCATGGGACGGAATCAGTCCATAGGTGGAGTAGAACTTGATATCGAGGTTTTCACGCCATTCATTAATTTCTTTCCCGTCAATAATTCGAGAGGCTTGCACCAAGGCTCCCGGATAGCGACTCTCGACAACCCTCACATCCTGATCCTCAAACGGAGAACTGCTTCCCGCTATCTGGAAATGCGTCAGACAAAGCTTGTGGGCATCTTTGGGAAGTCCCGGCAAACATCCCCACTCGTAAATTGCCACTTCGATATTGGAAAAATCCTTCTCATGGGGAATCCCCACTTTACTCAAGAGAGAGTTGGGAAAGTAAATGACCGGACCCACGGGAAGAGGGATAGAGCAATACTCCTGACTTTCCTTCAACAACTCGGAATAAACTGATCCATACAAAGGATCGATTTGACTAAAACGACCTTTTTCTGGATAAAACCCATCATTGGAGACAAAGGAAACAGTCGTATCAGAAGGAAGATTTTCAGGGATATTGACGCTCAAGGTTCCCGGACGGATATAGATGATGGACTTGGTGGGATGCTCTTTCCGGGCTTCTTCAAACGTTGTATATGATTCAAGAGAAGGATGGCTTCCCACGACCACATACCCCTCCATCTGATCCGTTTCCGAAGGAACAAACAGAGTCCCTTTGTGGGAAGGAGTCCATGACGAGACGATTTCTTTCAAATGATCTTCCATCATGTAAGACGAAAGAACAACGTCTTTCAGATCCTTCGCTAGCCTGTCCCGATATTCCGGATTCTGAACAACCTCCTCAATCGCCTCAATCCACTCTTGTGCCGTATTCCCCACCCGAAGACACGGAAGTGTCCTGTAGGGAGTGATCTCCGTGGCAATCACCGGATATCCGCAAACTCCGTATTCCAGGAGTTTCAAATTGGACTTGGCCCGATTGAAATCACTCATTTCCAGAGGAGCCACTGCCACATCAAGATCCAGATCCGCCAACACCTGGTAATATTCCATCGAAGCGACTTTGTTGGCTCCGTCATAGCGGACATACTCCACCGGAGGATGAAATTCCACATCCTCTCGGGACACTCCCTCGGGAACGAATCCAAAGAAAACCCACTGATACTTCTCTTTCGTTCGGTTGACAACCTCCGTCAAATGGACAAGATCCCCTCCATGAGTCGCTCCTCCCGCCCATCCAATCCGGGGTTTCTCATGCGGAGCCTTAATTTTGACCTGCTGATACTTCTGAATCCCCTCCGCCAATTCCCGAAGCAGATAATTCGGAATGACCTTGATTTCCTTGATTTCCTTGAAGCGGGATTTCATCCGGGAAGCCAGAAATTCCGTGGAACACACCACCCGGTCAATCATCGGAAACACCAGTTCCAACCGCTTCTCAAGATCCGGAGGAAATCCCTTCTTGTTGGCGTTGGAATCGGGAATGTCAATAATCAAATCATCGAGTTCATAAATAAAGAAAGCGTTAGGAAGAATATCCCGATACCGTTTAAGATTCAAAATATGGGAATCGCTATAAATCTGGTGGAAGATCACCACATCGGGAGAGAGAGACTTTAATTCCTCATCGGAGAGATAGGCGGAACTCGTCCGGTATCCGATATATCCATGCTTGGAAGCGGCGGCCACAGGCGTGTGAACACGGATATACCCCCTCGCAAAATGATCGCCGGGATGCAGGAGAACAAAGGGGGAGGCATATTGAAAATTCCTGGTCATTAAGTACTCCTTTTAAAGAGGGTGAGCTTTCTTGAAATCGAGTCTAGCAAAAGGCAGGAAACTGTTCAAGCGGGAAGCGTTCGGCAGGATTTAATCAGGAAAATTAGTTTGGATTCAAACTATCGCGGGGGGATTTCTTTTCTTCTTGGTTCAGTTTCTTCTGGATGTATTCTCGATTTTTCGTTTTACGAATTTCGAGATTACATCCTTCGGATGGCAAGAGGGGGTGGTATTGGAATGGTTTTTTCCACCTTTTTCTGATCTTTTTTCTGATTTTTTCTGGTTTTTTTCTGATTTTTTGATTTTTTTGTTCCAATTTGGAACAATTGTCCCTGTCGATAATGAAAAATGGTCTTTTTCTGGCGGAAAAAGACAGAACTCCCCCTTTTATACCTCAGGGACGTTTCTCAACCCCTGATTTTGGTGATTGAAATGATTTTTTGGAGAAAATTATCTGTTTTTTGAACTTTTTTATTCAAACTCATTGGCTTGGTGTCTCCTTCGGAGCCACCAAGAGACATATGTATTCATTCCAACTCATCCCTCACTCCGTGAGGGATTCGTTTCCCTTCATACATACGTCTGCTTTCTTTCTTTTTTTAAAACATTTATTTTCTAAACTTGTTCTCTATAACATTTAATTTTTTTACTCTTTTTTAAATCTTTTCATTTTCCATTTCCAATATTGACACAAAGACCCCTGTCAGCGTTCACTAACTTCAACGTCTCGACCATGTTCTTACGAACATCGTCTCACATACCGTTTCAGTAAGTGAAACGTACCATATTTTGAGAAAAAAATCAAATTTGAAAATTTCACTTTTTGGAGAATTAATGAAAATCCAATACTGATAAGGGTTTTATCAAATCAAGCGGGAAGCGTCCGGAAGCTCCCCACATTCCCCGAATATCGAACTCCCTTGTATTTGCAAGGGTTTTTACATTGTCAACGGGAATTTTTCGAGGGCGTGATATTTAAATATTTTTCTTTTAGAAACGATTTCGTATCCTTTTATCGTTCAGGTTCCCCCTCCTTTCCTGAACATATCGAGGCCCCTCTTGGGGCCTCTTTTATTCGAGTCTTCACGCCTCTCACACGATGCGCACCAGAAGGCTCTTTAGGGTAGTAAGAAGCTTTTTGGGGCTTCTTTGAGTGCGGGGTCTATCCCCGTTATCGGGATTGGGAAATTCCCGGTCGATGGCCCCTGAGTGGTTCAGGGGCTTTTTTGTGTCAAATTTCTATTAATTAATTTTCGTATCCTTTTCATCAAAAGGGATTTAATCCGAAAAACGGGGAGTTTAATGGGCGAGTGTCCATGCCAGCGACAAAAAGCCATTTACAAGTCTTTGGGGGATTGTGATTCCCGGATGGAGAAATCCGTCATCATTGACTTTCCCGTTTTGATTAAATCAGAGCTTCATAATGAAAAACGTATAATTTCACTCGAAAGTTCAAATGAGTCTGTCGATGGGGAAGGGGATGTCATCCTTCAAAAAGCCCTGATGGATTCGTCTGAGACTTTCATTAAGAACGGCCATTTGGATATCGACCATCTTTCCGAGATCGGTCGGTCGATGGGGATAACAAACCCTTCCCAATACATCATCGGTGTTCCTCTTGAGGTTTTTGATATGGGGGAACAGCGGACAGGGGTGAAGGGAGAATTGTTTCGGAATCCCGATGGCACGTTTGATCCGGACAAGTATCAATACGATATGGTGTGGCATTCCCTTCAATTAAATCCTCCCGTTCGGTGGAGGGCTTCCATTTATGGATTCCCGAAATCTGGGATGGTGAAGGATTGCTCGAAGGAGACCTGTGGAACGACAGGGGCGACCCGGTATCTTGTCGAGGGATTGGATTGGCGGTCACTGGCTTTGACCAAGAATCCGATGAACGACCAAATCAAGCACGAAGCGAAGATTGTGACGGCCAAAGCGTATGCGGAGGCGTTTCTCAAACAGGGTGATGAATGGGAAGACATTATGGCCTGTTCATTACTGTATTTACTTATCCATTAATGTATAGGAGTCGAGCGATGGGTTGGAAGGAGTCTTTCAAGGCGTGGATGAAGACGATGAAGCCGGAAGAGAAGGCACAGTTCAAGAAGGCCACGGAGAAGATGTTCGAGGATGAGGTTGAGGATCTGTGGTCGAACGAAGATGCTTCGATGCACAAGGTTCCCGGTAAGGAAGTCATCAACTTTGGTCCCGGTGAATCGGCTTCTGGAAAAGGTGCGGAAGTGATGGTGGATCAGTATTCCCATCCGGCTCCTCAGCAGGCGATTACTGGCGAGTATGAAAAACTGGCTCGGGAAATGGGCCGGGGTTTTGCGGAAGCTCGTAAGGCTGTGGCTCGTCTTTCCAAGAATCAGGAGGCCATCAAGGAAGTTCTCGGATTCCTTCTGAAGTCTGAGGAAGAGGAAGAGGAAAAGGAAGAGCGTTCTCACGAGAAGGCCAAGGCTCACATGAAGAAGGCGAAACTGGCTCTTCGCAAGGCTGAATCGGCGGAGGACGAGGACGAGAAGGAAGACGGGAAGGATGAAGTCGAGAAGGCCCGTATCAACCTCAAGAAAGCCAAGGAGCTTCTGTTCAAGGCCGAGGAAGAGGGCGAGGACGAGGACGAGGTTGAGAAGTCCTTCCGTGACCACAAATCCCTCTCCAAGAAACTGAAGGAAGTTGAATCTTTCATCAAGGAATCTTTCAAGGACTGGGCGGAGGAAGAGGAAAAAGAGCCCGAGCATAAAAAGTCCGAGGAAGACAAGAAGAAAGAGGAGAAGGTCGAAAAGACTGACGGAAAAGAAGAGGGTGATAAGGGCGATCAGGCCGGAAAGCCTTCCAAGGACGGTAATCAGGACGATGCCGCCGCAAAGTCTGAGGATATCAAGAAGACTGTGGTGGAAATGTTTGATCAGTTGATGGCGCAGAGCCGGGGTGGAGTTCCTAATTTCACCATTGCCGCCAAAGCCGATCCTCTGGCGTTCGTGAAGTCCAAGCGACAGGCTCTTGAGAATGCCATTCTGGAAGATGACCTCGATCTGGACGAGCAGGGAAGTGCCGATTCCATCATCATTGCGATGGAGAAAGCTGTCCGTGGCGAACTGGACCAGCATATTGTGAACGAGAAGATCCGTAAAGCTCCGGCGAAGGTTCAGAGCCTTTTTGCCTAACAACCTCTTATTTTGGAAAGGAATTACGCAATGAGTGATGAAATTGTTCTTAATCCTGAACAGGAAGCGTATATCGCAAAGTCCCGAGCGGACGCTGTGACGAAGGTGATTACTCAGATTGGTTCGATTGGGTCGCCTATTGCTCAGCATCTTTCGGCTTTCTATACGGCGGCGGCCAATCCCACGTCTAAAGAGGTTCTGAAAAAGGATCTCGGTCCTTGGGCGGAGGATCAGACTCGTGAAATGAATCTCCGAGCCCGAGCTTTCCGTCAGAACTCCCGCACCCTTCTGAACAAAGACTTTCCTTCCACCAAGGAAGTCATGAAGGGGAAGCCTCTGGCAAAGGCGGATCTCGATGTTGGGACATTGACCAACTTTGCCCAGATTACAGGTGGTCAGGCTCTTGGCTACGTCTCTCTTGATACCCGGATGGCCCGTCAGACTGTCCGACCGGATTCTTTCACCCTTTATCAGTGCCTTGACAAGTCGATGGCGTATCAGGTTGTCGATTACTGGTCCATTGCTCAGGCCACTGGCGGGGCTCTTCCCGGTTCGGCTTTCGGCAACTATTCTTCTGTCAATTCTGGCACGCTGAACACTTCGGCGGGTATTTACGGCCTGAACAATATCACTTTGAAGCTCGCCCTCGATGGACGCGCTATCACCGTGGCTCTGGCCGCCCAGAACTCGTATGTGGATATCGTAGATCAGGAAAATGCGAACGCCGCCCTGACCGTTCTCAAATCGGTCAACTGGTCGAATTACTGGGGTAATCCCACCCTGTATGATGCCCAGTTTACGGGAATTGCGAACGCTGTTCCGACTACCAATATCTTCGACTTTCAGCAGTACAAATCGGATCAGTCGTCTTCGGGACTGTCCAATCAGCAACTTCTCTTCAACTTCATTTACGAGATTGCGGCCAAGATCACCAGCTTCGATACTTACGGCCACATCACGCACGCTTTCATGGCTCCTGCAACTGCGGGGGATATGCAGAGCCTCGTGACCAATCTCCTGAACAACCTTGTCAACCCCAACTTCGGAACCGGACCCATTCACGGCGTGGTCATCAACGGTGACTTGGTGGGAATGAACACCCGCTTCGGAACGGTTCAGTTCCCGGTGGACCTCTTTATTGACGCTCGTGATATTCCGGCTCAGGGAATTATCATCAATCCGACTGCCGGAACCAACGGTGCCGTTACCACCATTACTGCTCCGGCTTCCGTGACAGTGGCCGCTTCGACCGGAGCGGTTGTGGGAAGCGACTGGACTTCCAGCTATGTGGCTTCCAGCGGAACCTATATGTACGCTGTGGCGGGTACCGATTCGTCCATGAACGAGTCTCTGCTGACTTATTCGGCAGTGGCAACCGGAATCCCTGCGGGCGGGTCTTATACCCTGACCATCACCCCTGGTACTTCGAGCAATGCGGTGGCATTCCGTATTTTCCGTTCTGGACTTGGGTACAACAACACATCTTCACCATCTCCGACTGCTTTCCGCTACATTGGGGATGTGGCCGCTCCCGCTTCCGGGACCGTGACCTTTGTGGATCTTAACACTCATATCCCTGGTTCGACTTCCATCTTCCTTCTGGATCTTGATGATCGGGATGATGCTATCGACTACAGGTATCTTCTGCCGTTGACTAGAATTGAGCTATTTGCCCAAAATCTGTACATGCCTTGGGCTGTTGCGGCTATTGGTTCAATTAGGGTGAAAATCCCCCGCTTCCACAGCATCATCCGCAACTATGTTCCGAATCGTCCTGATTTTGACCCACTTTCTTCTAATATGTAAGTTTTAGAAGAATAGTGTTGTAAGGAAAGCCCCTCCAAAAGAGGGGCTTTTTTATTGCCTAAATTCTATTGAGTTTCTTTACAAATAATTCAATACGGTGTAGTTGACACCTATAATCTGGTATGGTATCCTTTACTTAACAAGGAGGGTACTATGGAAAAATATTGTGGGGCGTGCAAGACAGTAAAGGATGTTTCTGAGTTTGGGAAACATTCCAAAAGGAAGGATGGTCTTCAAGTATATTGTCGGATTTGTTTGAAAGAGAAATCGGAATCTGCTCGTAAGAAAAGGGTTTTACAACCCGTAGAGGATTTTAGGGTTTGTTATAAATGTGGAGGGAGTAAGCCCATCAACTCTTTTGCGAAAGATAGTTCAGGGAGAGGGGGTTATTCTACTATTTGTAAAGTATGTAAACAGGAGAGTATTAAGGTATGGAAGAAAGAGAATCCAGAAAAAGTTCGTCAAATAAGAAAATCCTGGTTGGATAAAGGGGATAACAGGGAACGGTATAATCAATATATGTCTCAGCTTAAGAAGAGAAAACGGATCGAAGAGAAACCTGTCAAGAAAGCGTGTTGTAAAAAATGTCAGCGAGAGTTTCTTAGGTCTTTATTGAATCATGTTAAAATTTGTAATGAGTGCCGTTTAAAAGGAGGAAATTAATGGACATTATCCCTTGCTCTTATTGTGGTAAACCCGTCAATGAAAAATATAAATGCCCCTCTTGTGAAGCGTTAATTCTTAAAGCACGGCAGAAGAGGTCATATAATAAGCATATTGAAAAAAGACGGGCGGAGGCTCGTGAATATTATGATTCACATAAAGAAGAGAAAGCTCTCTATAATAAAAAATATAGTCAACTTCATCGGGATGAAATTAAATCTTATATGCAGGAATATCGTAAGACCCATAAAAGAGTTCGGCCTATTAAAGAGAAGAAGATTACGAAAAAGTGGCGATACGAGAATGATCCTGAGTATAGAAAATTTGTTAATGAGAAGAGGAATGCGTATTGGAGAGAGAAAAGAAAATCCTTAAATAAAAATACTTCTTATAGATTAGTTCTTCGTATGTGGAGACATGAAGCTCGATGTAAAGCCGCAGGAATTGAGCTTCCAGAGGGGATGGTATATGTACAGAAAGAAGATTTAATCCGTTTACATAGCTGGCAAAGAAATATGTGTTATGTTTGTAATAAGCCTTTTGGGAGACTAGGGACAGTTGAACATATCATCCCTCACACTCTTGGAGGTCCGTGGGTGAGTCAAAATATTGTCTATACTTGTGAGACTTGTAATTTCTCCCGACAAGAGAAGTATCTTCATGTGGAATGGGAGCCTTGTGAGAGATTTATTTTACCGGAGGATCATGCCTATCTCTCCCAGAATTTGATTATGAAGTCATTGGGAGAATCTGGGATACAGACTATTCCTTTTGGTAAATACGGAGTTATTCTTGAGGGGAAGTCTGACCGTTTAATTTTTGTTTTATCTACGTTTGCTGTAAGTGAGCGTAATCCTCCTATGGCAAAATTGGCTCTTGAGTTGCATAAATTATATCCAGAAGCTATCATTCTTTTCGACTATGAATGGTATGGGAGGTATGGTAATGTTATCAATATGTTAAAATCAAAAATTGGTATTGCGGATCGTGTAGGGGCCAGAAAATTCTCTGCTGAGTTGATCGGGGCTCAGGAAGCCAGAGCTTTCCTTGACCAGCATCATTTGATGGGATTCGGAACTGGAACTCATTATGTTGGTTTGAAGGATTCTGAGAATATTTTGTGGGGAGTAGGTTCTTTCAAAAAAGAAGAAGAGAAGGCGGAGAATATCCGATTGGCATTCAGAGGGCATGTCTCTGGTGGGATGAGTAAGATCATGTCTTACTTTAGAAAGACTGTTTATAATGGGGTTATTGAGAGCTTTGTGGATTCTCGCTATGCTGACGGTTCTGGGCATGAGACTATTGGATTTGAGAATATCGGAATAACTCCTCCTACTTACAAGTGGGTATTTCCCGATAAAGTTCAGCATTATCGGTATTTGAGTAATCAAAATAAACAGACTAAAAATTTGTTGAGGTATCGAGAGGATTTGTCAGCTAAAGAGAATATCTCAATGAATGGAGTTTATAAACTATGGACACTTCCACTTCATAAAATAAGGTTTGTTCCAGAATAAAAATAAAGCCCCTCCACAAGAGGGGCTTTTTTGTTTAGACTTTCATTATTTTTATTTTTCGATAATCGGGAATCTCTCCTTCATCCATCGCCGTGTAGACTTTTTCAATAGTGGTGAGAAGGTCTTGATAGAAGTCTTCGCAGACGAGACACAGGCGGGAGTCCCCGTCTTGTGTAATGACTTTCATGTGGTCATTCCCGTTTACAGGATCGGCTTTTTCGGTGAGCCACAAAGCGGGTCCGGGGAGCATGTCATGAACAAGGAAGGAAACTCCTGTGATAAGAGATATTCGATCTGTTTCTGTTAGATTGTAACTTTTGCTGATAGTGGGAAGAAAACCGACTTTAGATTCAGTTCTTCTTTCCAGAAAATTTACCAATTTTGCCATGATTGAGAAGCTGAAGAATTGAAGACCCGGCGTTTCAATCATCGTTTTCAAATCTTTCTTCACATACTGGTTGACAAAATCATCAAGTCTGAGAATCATGGAAATCCTCCTTTTGAGGGGTGTATGAGAAGTTATCGGATTGATTATACCGCTTTTGGATTAATTGTCAAGTTTTTTTGGTAGTTGATTTTTCTTTCATTAAATCCTCCCCATCGCTTCCCGATTGATTTCTCTTGATTAAACAATTAGTATCCTTTTTACACATCAGGAAATTTCGATGGATCTTGGGGGGAGGGGAATGCCTACACATCCGAAAGATGATGAGTTTAAAAAAGCCTATGAATCAAGTTATTCTGATAAAGAGGTTATGGAGAAACTTGGGATTAGAGATCCACGAAGTTATAGACGGCGTAAAAGACGTTATGAAGATCGGAATGGCCCATTAGAGTTTTCAAAAGCGTATCAGCATAATCGACACTATATTCCCATCAAACACCATCATAAATCCATTAATGATTTTACTGGAACAATTGTCATATTTTCTGATGCTCATTTTAGGGAATCAGAACCTTCAGAAGCTTTTTCTATTCTTATTCAAATTTGTAAAAAATTAAAGCCGGAATATATTCTCAATAATGGGGATGCGTTTGACGGAGCATCCTTGTCTCGTTTTCCAAGAATCGGGTGGGAAGTTATTCCGACTGTTGTAGAGGAATTGAAAGAGACGAAACGTTGCTTGGAGGAGATTAAAAACGCTTCTCCGACTTCTCAACTTCTGTGGTCGGTTGGAAATCACGACAATCGCATGTCAACGTTTATTTCCAATCATGCGTCCATGTTTGAGGGTGTTGAAGGATTTAAACTTGAGGATCATTTCAAGGATTGGGTGTTTCAATATTCCTTCTCATTCAATGATACCTTTGTCGTCAAGCATCGATTTGGGTCAGGGATTCATGCGGCCTATAACAATGTGTTGAAGAGTGGGTTGTCCATTGCGACAGGTCACACGCATCGGTTGATGGTGCGTCCGTTCTCCGATTATCGGGGGGTACGGTATGGAATTGAATGCGGGACTGTGGCGAATCTGTATGGCGCACAATTTCATTATGCCGAAAATGCAACTCGGGATTGGCAATCGGGATTCGTAGTGGTGGGGGTTCATGAGGGAACGATCTATCCAGAACTTGTTTCTGTCGATAAAGGGAAGGCTTTTTTTCGAGGGGAAATCATTACGGCATAGGAGGATATATGGGGAAGAAAATCGTTCCGTTCAATCGTTCCTTTTTGGAAGAGTTCTTGAACGCTCCTGGTAAAAGTGAGTTTATTATCAATATGGCTGATATTTACAGAAATATGGAAGATCATTTAAAAGTTTGTGACAGGATTGCCAAGGATGTGTTTGGTGAGGATGTGATTCCAGAAGCGGCAGTGACTGTTCATAATGTCATCATGGATTTTCTGGGGGCAGAAGGAGAAGAGAGTTTGTCAGGAATCAAATCTACTGAAGGAGGTTCCGATGGATCAGGAGAGTGATTTTCATGTCGAATTGGGAGTTGATGAGGAGATTGAGAAAGAAATAGACGATCTTGCGATTACGCATGCAAAAAAGATGTCGAAAGATGATGAATTGTTGAATCTCAAACAACGGATTCTTTTTCTGGAATTGAAGATCAAAGAATTGGAAGAGAAGTTGCAGAACTCTTTTACTCAATACCCTCCTGTGTATTCGATGCCTTATTATCCTCAAAATACTCCGGATACTCCGGGATATTTTCCTGAGTTTCTAATGGGTATGTCTAACGGTGAAATCACTTATTACAATAAGTAGGAGGTTGTATGCGCTGGTTTGCACGACTCAAGATAAATTCTGTTCCTTATACACTATGGAAGCGGAAGGGCATTGGTCCCTACACTTTGATGAATGTTCCCTTTAAATGGGAGCCTTCTTCCCTTTCTTTCGTGACGGGAGAATTAAATTCGAGTGAAATTGACCGGATGCTGACTCTTCCGGAAGTTCAATTGGAAGTGATTCAAGATGTGACATTACCTTCGTCTCTCTATATTTTTGTAGTAGCACCTGTTGAAGAGAAGTCTGAGGAGAAGCCAGTGGAAGAACCAACTACTAAGGAATCCTCGGGTGTTGGAGACTCTAAACCAAAATCAGTAGAGCCACGAAAAGTTCGATCCACTTCTAAGTAGTAGAAGCGGCTATTTGAGAATAGCCGCTTCTATCATATATTTACTTTCTAAGTCTGGAACGTATTTGTTTTAGAGTTTGAAATTTAAAACAACGGTCGTTCAAGAAGACTGTTTCGAGTAATCCGGTGCTCTCTTCGCTAGGAGATACCGATTCTGAGAGCGTTAGATCAGCGTTAACCCTGAGAAGTCCTTTGGCGGAGAACTTTACTCCATTGTCTGTGGCGGGTTTCTTGAAGATTTCATAAGGTGTTCCATTAATAACCCCGTAAGTTGACTTTACGGCGAATCCAAAGGTGTCTCGGGTCACGTACTGATAGGTGAAACTTCCGACACCAAACACCATGTTCGTAGAGGCGAACCCTTTGAGCCTCATCCCTGCCAGAATTTTTTCACATCTTTCCAGTGTAATGCTATCGCCATAAATACATCCGATATGGGAATCAAGTTGTCTAAATCCTTTAGAATTTACAGTTCCCCCAAAAGTCTCCCAAAGGATTTCCAGTGTTCCTTTTCTTTGGGGAGAGTTTTCGGGGGCCTCGGGATCTCCACAGATAATTTTTATTGGATCGCCGCTGTCAGGACGCACGACAATGGTTCCTTCTCTTGTCATAATGATTTCTTTCAAAGAGGGAAGAATGTTCGTTAGGACATTCCAATAATCCCATGTATCCGAAACAATCGATAGGATTCCCGAAGGGTAAACGGTTTCCATCAATCTTTTATAAGTTTCTCTTTCGTTATCTTTGCCTCCCATGCACATGACGGAATGCTCGGTGGCAGGAACGCTTCCTCCAATCATTTCTTTTGTGGCCTCGGCTCCATAATAGATTTCCATAAAATCAATAGAAGGGATCGTATCTGTTCCATTGAAACTCAAAAGATGCGCTCCTCCGCTAACGACAGCACTTTCAAGAGAAGTCTGTCCTCTCATTGAAAAGTCGTGAGCTTGCCAATCTACAAAATCCTCTTTATCCGAAGTTTCCTTGGCGTATTTTGTCAGGAGTTTTCGATATTCATAGGCAATCGTGGCAGATGTTATGGGATGCCACAAAGTCACTGAGAGAAGGGTTTCTATAAAATTTACAAGCCAGAAAAAATCGGGGTGTGTATTTTTGATTGTCAGAAGGGGGATTCTCAGGGGAACCACTGTTCCTTCCGGTAATGCTTTAATTTCAAGGGGAAGATAGCCCAGATCATGAAGAGCTTCGATATGATCTGTGTTGACTTTTCCCGGACCTAAAGCAGAATCCATTCTTCGTTTGTAAAGGGAAACAACTTTTTCTTTGGGTTGCCTGAAGAAATTATCCGAGAACTGGTTGATTAGATATTCCTGGATAAAATATTGAAGTCCAAAGAAAACGACATGATCGACCCCCTTTAATCGGCTTTCTCTTGCCGTAAAATTCGAGTAGATCAGTTCTGTTCCTTCCGGATACTGTCTTCGATGGTCCGTTTTGTAGAAATCTTTAAAGAGGATCGGGCTAATTTTAGATAGGCTCAGTGACATATAACCTCCCCAATATAGTTGAAGATTCGTTCGATTCCCGCATCTTTCAATACGGAAACTCCCTTGGAATAGATTCCGTGCGTTGTGTAGAGATGGACATGAGAAGCTCCGCCGATCTCCTTGAGAAGTTTCGCTATCATGATAAACGTCATTCCTCCGTCACAGATATCATCGATAATCAAGAAACTTCGTCCTTCTTCGGGATAGAGATCAGAAACAGGAGCGATTTTTGAAATATGGCCCGTTTCCGGATCTCGTATTTTTTCCATAACCAATGCCGGAATATGGTCTAGCATCTTGGAATAACGGATAGAAGCCCCATTATCGGGATAGACCAGCATATCGGGAGCGCATTTTTTGATTGCTTCCATGATATAGGATTTTGGGGAGAGTGATTCAAATCCAGTAAAGGATTCAAAAACCTGTTTATTATGGGCATCAATAGTTGTTACTTTTGTAAAATAAGAGTTATTTAAAATTGTCAGGAAAGGGTGTAGTGCAAATGTGGTTTCATTGGAAATTTCTTTATCTTGCCGTCCATAAGGAAGGTAGGGCATAAACAGGGAGTATGCGGTGTTTTTTGAATATAGAAGAGCGACTAACTGAAGAAGGGTGATAAATTCGCCCTCATTTTCAAATTCCCAATGAATTTCATTATACGATAGGAAATAATTTTCAGGGATATGCCACACCTGGGAAGTTTTATCGGGAAAAATTGTAGGGGTAATTCTGTACCCGTTTAAATAAATCATTTCTTCCTCCTTTTGTTTAATAATTTTGTTGATATCTTTATTCTATCATAGAATTTGGATATGTCAATGAAACATAGTTACAGATTAAACATATCGGGAGAAGTCCGCAATCCGTATCCTTTCTTACGATTAATTTCTTTAAACAGGAGAGGATCTATTGAGCGGACTTCCAGCAACCCAACCCCTTCCTTATCCCAATGTCCAAGCCCGAGCTTTGTGGAATTGGAATACATCCACAAATCCTCCGACTGTTGTTTCTTATCCTTCAGGACAAGTGACAAAGAGTGGGCTTCTTCCTAATGATCTTCAAAACTTTGTGGGGGTTCCTCTCCAATTCTATGGGAATCCTCCGACTCCGGTTCCTCCGGCCACAATTATCCAATGGATACAGTGGGCGGAACAAAGTATTGAAGCGGAAACTTCTATCCTCTTGACCCAAACATGGGTGGCCGCTCCTCCTGAAATTACAATTGCCGCCAGTAGTGCCGCTGGTGTTGAGAATACTAATGGGGGTGGTCAGCAACTCGGGTTTGATTATGATATGGAAGACGCTCCTTATGACTTCTTCTTTCCCCGAGCGCAAGATGAAGGGTGGATGGTCCAACAGCTTCGTTATAAACCCCTTAAATCTCTCACCTACGATAATACGGACTATACTGCCATCAAGAATTATGCGTATATCTATCCCCTCTTGTCGGAATATTTTAAAGTTCCTCCCACCTGGTATGTGGAAGATCATGATGCGGCGTTTATCAGACTGGTTCCTGCGGCGAATGTCCAGATGCTTCCATTGTTTGCCATGCAACTTGCTTTTATGGGTTTCGCAGAAAGTATTCCGGGAGGTATTCACCTTCAGTACACAGCAGGACTCACTCCCTTGGATTACAAGTCGAAGTACAGTTTCGTCTCGGAATTAATTTTGGCGAAGGCGGCGATTCGGGCTTTGTCTTCCATCCAGGGAACAATTAATCTTGGGATGTTAGAGAACCGGATGAGTGTGGACGGAATGGATTATACGACAAAGTTTGATCCCCGAGGTCCGTTTAGTGGATTGATTAAAGAGTTTAAAGAGCAGGAAAAGGATTTGATGCGCCGTCTTCGGGATATCGTGGGCGGACCTATTCTTATTACGTTACATTAGTATTTCTTTTTCATGGGATTCGTGATACTCTAGTTCTGGAAAAATAACTTATCAGAATTGGAGGATCCCATGAAAATTTGTATTGGGTGTCAACAGGAGTTAGACGAATCTCAATTTAATAAAGACTCTACTTGTCCTGACGGAATTAAATCTCGGTGTAAGAAATGTTCTTACGAACGCAATAAGATCAATAAGAAATTATTGCGGGAAAAGAAGCGGTTAGAGAAATTAAACTGGACTCCTGATCCTTCCATTTATAAAGTTTGTCAATCCTGTGGGGAATCCAAGTCTCAGACTGAATACTATTACAATCCCGATTATGCCGATTGCTGTCACATTCGTTGTAAGAAATGTGAATCCTCAAAAATTTCCATACTTTCCAAGATCAAAAGAAAACATTTAATTGAACAGAAAGAGAAAGGGTTTCAGGAATATTTAAATCGTGGAATTAAACAGTGTGTCTCTTGTCACCAAGACCTTCCCTTTTCAGAATTTCATTTAAATAATAGATGCAAAGATAAATTAAATAGTTATTGTAAAACGTGTGCATTAAATATTTCTTCTACGTCTCATAAGAGAGCTTATCAGAATAATCCGGATAAATTTAAAGCGATTGTTCGAGAATACTATCACGAGAATAAAGAACTCATTTCTGAGAAGACGAGAGAAGATAGGCAATTAAATCCTGACAAATACCGGGTGATTGACCGGAAACATTATCTCCGGAGAATGGGGGCTATCAGAAAAGCCTCTGTCGATCCTTTCTTCAATCTTGAAGCGCATGAATCCTATCTAAAAGAATGGCAACGGGGCCGCTGTTTTTACTGTTTGAAAGAATTGAGTCCTGTCAGGGGCGAAGTCCATATTGAGCATATTGTTCCTATCACGAGAGGCGGACTTCATACAGCCTCCAATATTGTTTTAGCCTGTCCTCAGTGCAATCTTCCCAAATTAAATAAATTGTATGGAGTTGAGTGGGTTCCTCCTATTATCCATCGAGTTCCCGATGATGAAATTTTCATTTCTCCTGATGAAATTAAATGTCGTTTAGAAGGACAAGCTTCTTGGGAATTAATTCCTCATAACAATAGTTTAATCATTCAGGGAACGAAGACTGTTCAGCTTTTTGTATTATCCAGTTTTCTTGCTTCGGAGCGCAATCCGTATTCTTTTAGAAAGGCCGTCACTCTTAAGAAAGAGTTTCCGGATGCTATCGTTCTTTTTGATTATGAATTGCGGGATCGTTTTCCGAATGTTGTAAATATGTTGACAGCGAAAGCGGGAATTGCCTCCCGTTTTCCGGCTCGAAAATTAACTGTTGAGGTTATTGACCCCTCGGAAGCCCGGACCTTTCTTGACCAGCGTCATTTGATGGGATTTGGATCAGGAACGATCCATATAGGATTGCGGGATACAAGCGGCACACTCTACGGTGTCGGAGTATTTTTTAGAAAAGGGGATCTTTTCGAGAATACCCGGTTGGCTTTTTCCGGTCATGTTCCGGGTGGGATGAGTAAGATTCTCAATTTCCTCTGGAAGACGGAGGGAAATATTCCAGTCATGAGTTTTGTGGATTCCCGTTATGCTGATGGTTCTGGTCATGAAACAGTCGGATTTAAATATTTGGGAATGACGGCTCCCAATTTTCGGTGGATATTTCCTGACAAAAATCAGCATTACCGATACCTCAGTAATCTCAACAAAGTTTCAAGAAATCTGGCGTGGTATGACGATAGTTTGGGAATTAAGGAAAATATCTCCATCAATGGAGTAGCGAAACTGTATGTCCCGCCTCTCCATAAAATTATTCTTGAAAGAGTGTGATGGGCGAAGCGAATTATACTTATCTTCCACCGATTGATCCTTACACACTTCCTGCGGGTCCATTTGATAATTTAATCACGCAGTATGGGGTACGGATTCAATGGATGCAGAGCCATCAATGTGCGTGTATGTGGGGAGGGGATGTACCGGGATCTCCTAATCCCCAATGCAAGACGTGTTATGGAAGAGGAGTCTGGTGGAATCCTCCTTCTTCGGTATTTATGGGATTGTTGACACAGATGCACCGGACTCCCTCGCCGGATGAGGCGGGGATTTCGGTGGATTCTGTTATTGGGTGGTCACAGAACGCTCAGCCCATTCTTTCCATCCCTGTCACAGCGGGAGAGGTTTGGCAACAAGCTTCGGATTATGACGCATTTATTGAACTGGATGCGTTGACCCGGTATCGTTCCGAGTTAACAGTAGGCGGGATTCAATCGGTTCCCTATCAGCAAAACTTGTCCATTGCTTCGAGTGGGGCGGTGACGATCTGGAATACACAGACACAATCGGTCCAGTTTGTAGACTATGCGGTGGATGGTCCGAATGTGATTCTGTCCGGATATCCTGCGGGAACGTCTTATGTGGTGGAGTATATAGCAGCTCCTGTGTATATAGCGTTTCGGAAAGCAGGAGGTATGCCCCACATTCGACCTTTTGGGGGTGGAGTGGTCAGTCTTCCGAGACGTTTCCATCTGGCGATGCTCGATGTGTGGAGTCGTAGTCGAAATGGGACAGATATGACACCGAACAACCCGAATGTCTTGTAGGAGGATGTATGCCTTTTAGATCGCAAGCACAACGGCGTTATTTATATGAACAGGCGGAAGAGGCCCGGAGAGAGGGGAAGAAGCCTCCGGTGGATGTTGATGAGTGGGAAGAAGCGACTGAGCGGGAACACAAGAAACTTCCCGAGAGAAAGAAGCCCAAAAAGAAATCGTATGGAGAACTTCTTGATCAGATTGTGGTGAAAGAAGGCACAGGAACGATTGATTGGCAATTGGAAGATCCTGAGAACCAGTTCAAGAAACCCAATAAAAAGCCAAAGAAAACAGTAAAAAAATCTCTTAACGATATTCGCAGGGTTCTTTCACAAATAAGGTTCAATTGATGATTAGAAAATCAGTTTATACCAAAGCCCCTATCGAGAAAGTTTCTTCGATTGCATTGGATATCTTCAATGCGTGGGTGAAGTTTGCGAGGGGTGAGGGAACGACTCCGTTTGGATATAAATTGAAAGGGACGCATGGGATGACAGGACGTTATGCGGCTTCCTTGTCTTTTCATGTCTATGGGCGAGTGGAGTTTATTTCTGAGGCCACCCGGAGGTCGGGGAAACAGGGTCGTATGGTGACACGGACGATGGCGGGATATTCCCGCAGTCCAGAATTTAATCAGGTGGTGTTTCAGGCGGATGATAAATTGGCTCCTGAAGCGGCGATGCTAGAATATGGACGAAAGAGATTTTCTTTAAAAGATAAAATGCTCCAAAGTAATTATAAAATGACGGATGACGGATATAGATATCGGATTATACCGATTAAATCTTCTGACGCTCTTAAGATGGCTCCTTTGCTTTCAAAGGAAATGGCGCAGATTGGGGCATCCAAGAAATCCTTTTCGACAAAATTGAAACAGCAGACAAATCTGATGAGGCAACGAGCCGCTATCAATAAATCAGATGTTGTTTTCAGAACCATGTCGGATAGGCCCGGAAGTGCGGAGTGGGAAATTCCTGCGGAAATGCCTCATAACATTATTGGACAATTCGCAGAGCAATTAAGACGTAAATTGGCGGGACGGTTCTAATGCCAACAGTGAAGGCGGTGGTTCCTCCTGTTGGGGGTGCCATTTTTTTGAGTATTACCGCATCGTCCAATATTACCATTGTGAGGATTCCTCAAAGCACGGGAGTTCCTGTCCAGATTTATAGCGGTCCTCCTGTTTCTTACTATATCGACCAGGGGGAAGGTTATTCCACAAATGTTGAATATCTCCCCAACGATACTTACACCTATACGGTGACTGACAGTAATGGGAGTGTCACTACAGATCCCCTTACAACATCTGCGTCGGTTCTGATTACTCCTGACCAGATCACGAATGTCATTATTAAATTAATTAAAGCAGGGATTAATAATTTAATTTTAACACAGCCGGGATGGATTAAACCACGGGTTTTTCATGCACTTCCTACATCCGGCACTCCCCAACTTCCTTTTATTGTGGTGACATTTGATCTTCTTCAACAGAATGCGGTTCCGGTGGGTCAGATGAACATGCCGGAATATAACAACACGATTGATATCAGTGTTTTGGTGGATCGCCGTTATACTGTGACGACTTATACGACAACGGTGGATGAACGTGAATTTTATCGGGATGCGTTAATCGCTATTTTCGAGTCTTCATTATTTACTCCTCTTCAACAGTTGGGACAGGATGTTTCTCATTCTTTTCAGGCTGTGGCTATTCAAGAAACTGATCCCGCTCCTGGATTTTATGTCAGCGACATGATGTGGATGATGACAGGGGCGTATAGCATTACTCTCCAAACAGATTACGGATTGATTGAATACTTGGATACATCAGGTGTCAATGCCGAATCGACAATAAATCTACAATAATTAATTAAACCGAAAATCGTATCCTTTTCCAAAGGATAAACTGATGGCTTTCCCTATTCCTCTTTCTAAATTTAGAAAAAAATTAATCGGGACTCCCGATGAGATTTTCTTAGGTATTCTTGAGTGGAATCACAAACTTGAGAAACACACAGTTGAGGAATGGTTTTTACTCGTCCAAAAGATTAAACAATCTTGATAACAGGAGTCGTGTCTGATGCCGAATGTTAGTGGAAGTTTTATGGGGGCGACTGAGGTCATTCCCGGTGTTTATACTTACAGTAATGTTTCAGCAGATCAGCTTCCGACTCCTCCTACTACGCCTCCGCTAGTTTATATCGGGTTTGGTTATGGTCTTGAACCCCTGACTCCTACGACTTTTACATCTTCGACAGGATTGCTTAACGCCCTGAGAGGGGGTCCGGCCTCAACTTATGTTCCGGCCATGACAAACCCCTCTTCAGAGCTTCCCGGAGCCGGGCAGATCACCTTTATTTCTGTCGGGGGAAATACTCAATCTTCCGCTAATCTCGTCAATAGTAGCTCTACGACTGTTCTCACTCTTCTTTCCGATGTGTATGGGGTTCCTGCCAATCTTTATCAGTATGAAGTTTCCTCTGGATCTGTCGGTGGGATTAATCTGACGATCTTCGATGGATATACGAGTGATACTGCCGAGGGATTGAATCTCGGGATTCCCTTCCAAATGGCCTATACGGGAACAGCCTCGGGCGTGACCTATTCGGTGACTGTTTCAGGTGGGGTAGCAACGGCTTTCACGACCTCTTCTCCCAACTCCGGAGAATCTCTCAATATCCCACTTGGACCTTCGACTTATCCTACAGTGTCTTCTCTCGTTCAGTATTTGAACGGAACGGGCTTTTATGTGGCAAGTGTGGTGTCAAGTACAGCCGGGAATCTTCCTTCGACCAGTCTTGATGCGGCATCGTCTATTTCTCTTCCTCTTTCAGGGACTTCATTGAATTATGTCAATGTGACTTCCATTCTTCCCGATATTGCGTATTGGGTGAATCAGTATTCTGGTTTGGCGACTGCTTCGATTCCGTCTGGAGTCACGTCTTCTCCAACACAGATTCCGGTGAATGTTCCGATGACTCATTTTACGGGTGGTTCTTCAACTCCTCCTACGACTACAGATTATGCCAATGGATTTAATGTGGCGTTGACGGTTCCGGCATGGGTTGTGTTTGCGGATAACAATTCTTCCGCTGTGATGGCTTTGGGTCAACAGCATGTTGCCACAGCCAATACAATCACGGAAAGAAAATTCCGCCGATTCGTGACTGGATCGAATATTGGAGATTCGATTGCTGTCACGACCTCGAATGCCAGAAATCTCAATAGTCAGGCTGTGACATATGTTTACCCTGGAATTTATCAGACTAGTACCTCTACGGGTGTCCAGACGCTTTATTCCGGTCTTTATACAGCGGCAATGGTGGCAGGAATCATGTGCGGGGCTCCCATCAATACGCCTCTTACAGCCAAGACTTTGAACGGAACGGGCTTGGAAGTGGATTTGACGACTCCTCAGATTCAGACGCTTCAAAATTCAGGAGTGTTGGCGGTTCGCCTCCCTCATTCTACCGGAGTTCCGACCCTCTGTATGGATGTGACGACATGGCAGAACAACAATAACGGAGCCAACATATTCAATCAGCAAGTGGCCTGTAATTTCTATCTGCAATTGGCCCTCATTTTTGGACTTCAGCCTTATATTGGGGGAATTGCCGCTGGTTCAGGAAGCACTCTAGCCAAGGCCAAGCAGTCAGCCACTTATATTCTTAATTCGGAAGTCTTCTCTGAATCGAATCCTCTGGGTGTTATTGCTTCGTGGGATGCGTCCTCGCTAAGTCTCACATATAACGGGCAGACGAGGACTCTGGCGATTTCCGTAAACGTTGTTCTTGTCAATCAGATTGATTTTATCAATATAACGACCAATATCCTTCCGTTGACGGCAAGTTTGTAGGTTAAACATTATTATGGGTGAAAGGAAGACTCATGCCGGGATTTAATGCACAGCAAATTAATCCGAAAGTTTTGACCTCCAATGCCGTGGTCATCATGGTGGGAGATCAGGAAGTGGCCTTCGGACAAACTTCCTCTCTTTCTGTGGGATATGGGACGGAAGGATTTTATGGGGTAGGGACGGCCAAGCCTCAAGAGATCCAGCAGTTGCGAGCCAGCTTCTCGGTGACACTGGCTCAGTTTGCTCTTTCCAATGAGGGGTTGGCCTTCTTTAATTACCCCTCCACGTTGGGAACGATTCTGTCCAATAACCAGTTCAATATTACGGTGATGGGGTCAAATCATATTCCTGTGTGGACTTTTGTGGGAAGCACAGCAGGAGATTACAGCTTTAATGCTCCGGCAAATTCTCCGATCACCGAAGATATCACGTTCCTTGCGATGGATTGTTTGAATCCTCTGGGAATTTCTATCCTTCAAGGAAACTTTGCGCTCAATGTGTCGTACGGGATTGCGGCTCTTGTTACCAATACTGTGATTTAGTTTTCAAAAGGGGGAAATTGTGGCAGAAGAGAAGACTGATTCGGAGATCAAATTTGAGACGAAAGTTGTCAATAATAAAATAGAAGTAACGGTGACAGAATCTGGAAAGGTTAATACTTATATTTTCCGTATTCCTTCTATCCGTGAAATGACTCGTTTGGGTGTGCATGAGCGGGATCTTCGGATGCTTGATTCCGCTAATATGAATGGGAGTTCTGAGGGAATTGATATTGTAACGGAATATCTTTACCGGGCTCTCGCTCTTTTTGAGATTCTTCTTGAAAAGACTTCCGATATCCGTCTTTTTTCAGAAGAGAAGGACGGTAAACCTGTTATTGACTCGTCCAAGTTTGGGGCAGATATTAACCCTGCAATGCTGATTGGAGTACAACAGGGCTTTGAGCAAGCCCTGAACTCTTTTCGTAAAAACAGGGCTTAATCCGGAAGATCCTCTTTACAAAAAACTTTGGAGAGTCAGCCGCATCCTGAACGATAGTCCTTTCTCGGACAAAGTTCAGGATCTTACAATTCCTCAGATGGATTTTATCCTTGAGATGTATGCGAAGGATAATCCTGATGAGTGGTCGTTCTCTCGCAATCCTCCTGAAATTCCTTTCCATGAAAAAATGGCGGCATGGGAGAAAGTCCTGACTTCTGAGGCTTTCCTCAAGAAGAAACTATGGCCGAATGGTAAGCCTGTCATTCCTACCGGAGTTTCACATGGCTGACGACAATTCTTCTGAATTTCAAGAACTGAACTCCAATCTTCGAGAACTCATCTCTCTTCTCAAAAATCCTTCTGCGTCTCGCCTAAGAGCCCCTTCTTCGACCACTTCTGATAATAAAGCTCAGAAGATATTCACAAAAGCCGGGGATCTAATTTCCGGTATTGCAGACCTTGAAAAACAAATTACCCGTAATAAAGGAAGTCTTGAAGGTTTAGATAAGGTTAAGAATCAAATCAATCGCTATAAAAAAGCTCTGGGCGATATTGATTCGGCTCTTAAGTCGATTAAATCAGCAGGGGTATCCTCCCGGTATGTTTCTTTGGCGGAGGATCGGGTAGCAAAGGGTCAGAATGCTCTGACTTCTTATGGACGGAAAATTGGAGGGTATGTCTCTCAAGTCTCCCAGAATCAAGCCTTGGAGATGCAACGACAGGAACAACAGCGTGCGCTCGATACTGCTTCAAGAGAGCGTTTAAATGATCTTCGATACGCACAGGGTCAATTCTCGTCCTTGGATAAGTCCAAAGAAGCGTCCGATAAAGAGCGGAGAAAATTAGAGCTTCTTCATGCAAATGCGTTGAAAGAAAATGCTCGTTTTGATGAACGGGCTTCCTTGAAAACATTGAGAGAAGAAGCAAGAGCTTCCCAAGCTGAGGAAAAAAGAAATAAATATCAGCGTGCTTATGAAGCTCAAGAGGGGATGTGGATTAGTCGGGGAAGTTATATCAAGAATAAATTCCCTTTTATCGGATCAAATGCGACAAATTTAAAGAGTTTGCAGATCGAGCATCAGGAACTTACTGAACTTTTCAGGAGTGAAAAAGACTTAGGGATTCGCCAAACCTATATTCAACGGGGTCGTGAAAATGAGTTGAATCAAGAACGGGCTCTTTATAACCTGGGTCGGGGAAGCCTGTTCAATATTGGGGGTAAGCCCGTTGGAACTGATCCCGGTGAGATATTTGGAGCTTTAAAGGGGGCTTCTCTGGCACGGTTAGCGTCAGCAGGCCCTATTGGACAAGTTGTTGCCGGGATCATTCAGGTAGGGACAGCGATTGCTAAAACAGCCAATATCGTCACTAAAGTCCCTCAAATGATCGCAGGTTTTACAGGAAGTCTGGTATCGGAAGCATCTCCGGCCAGTAGTGTTTATAAACAGTCTCAATTATTGTCCCTTATTTCAGGGGGTCAATCGACCTCAGATTTCAGACGTTGGTGGCATCCTGAGAGATCCTCTGTTTATTCCTCCATGCTCCATACTCGTCACCCGATGGCGATTGGTCCCGCAGAGATGACGAAGTTATTGGGAGGGATGGCACTCAGCGGTGTTCCCGGAGGATCGGGGCTGAGTGAACGGGGGATGTTTGCCAAGCAATTAAATGATGCGATTTTCTACTCTTCCCGATTTGGGGGGAGTATGAATCTTTCTTCCCTTATCAAGACGATGGCAACAGGAACTCCCGGATATAATTTTCATACAGTTCAAGCTCAGCTTCCAAGCTCTTTTGCTGGTATTTTAGGTATGGCGAGAGGGCGGCATCAGGATATTAATAGTATTTATCGGTCGATGGATAGAGCTGTAGCAACGGCTCAAGGAAACCAGAATACGACATTGGGGAGTTTTGGGGGAGGTTTTGGCGGACTTGCTAGTGCTATAAGTGGCTATGGAGCGTCTGCCCAATATAATCCGGCTTCTACCATGGCTTCTCTTGTAGGGGGCGCACAATCTCTCCATAGTGGAGCCTTTGGAAATCCGGCTTATACTGTGGGTCAAATGATGTTCCTGCAATCCCATGGCGGGTTGCGGGGATTGATGAATAAAGGGATTTATAAAGACATACTACAGGATTATGGAAAAGCTCACCCTGACATGCTGAAATTTGGGTTAGCGAGTCCGGGCGGGGCCGCCATATTCATGCGTGCGGCTTTAAGTGGACATGCCCGGAATTATAATTATGCCGTATCTTCTCTTGGGATGACGGGACTTCCTCCCGCTATTCAATCCCTGATGTTGGGAAATGCGACAGGACTTGGAGTTTCAGCGGCGGATTTTATCCGAAGGACGATTTCAAAGAATCCCCAGACGACAGTTAGTGCGACAACTCTTGCTACGGCACATGGTCATGGGATTGCCCCAGGATCGGATCTTGCAACAGCAATGACAGCCCCTATTGGACAGGAAATGATTCAATTTACTGCTTCGATGACGGCTCTGGTGAAATCGGGAGTCATTACGAAATTTGGTTCCGAGATCGGAAATTTAAATATGGTTGTCCATAATCTGACACAGGGAATGGGCCGTCTATTCCATATTATCGATCATTTGAAGGCATCCTAATGTCTTATCAAATCACGTCTCCTCAATGTTTTGTGCAGATATTTCCGTATGATGGGTCGTCTTATTCTTTTCCTTCGGATTTCAAGAATCTTCCCAATGGAGGACTTCTTGAATGTACGGTAACAAAGAATATTCATTCTATTTCACCGGGAACATGTGAACTGATTCTTTCTCCCGGAGGCCCGAACGGATTAGCCATAGGTCCGAGTTGGGGGCAGATTATCGTCCCTCTTTCTCTTGTTGTCGTGACCATGCTTCGGGGGAATAACGGGAATGTTGTATTTGTTGGGGTGGTTCATACGGTTACGGAGAATCTTGACTGGACAGCTTCAAGTCCGACACGAGAAACTATTGTCACCTGTGTGGATTTTCAATACTTTTTGACGGCATATAATTTTTATACATTATCTTTTCTGGGGTCGATGGGGGTATCAGGGGGATCATCGATTCCCACATCTTCTTTTTTGACAACAAATAATACCGGACTTGTCAACGGAAGTCCTATTACGGTAGCTTCTGAGTGGCTGAAGGTCATGTTTGCCATTTTGAAAGATTTGGGATTCCAGATCAATTCCGGAAACAAGAAAGCATTTATTAATTTTATTAATTTATTGGTTCCTGTTTTTCAACAGTTTTTGATGCCCGGTACTACAATTAATGGTCCACTTATTCCCATGGGTTTCGGGAATCTTGGAACCACCAACTCTTCGTGGTGGAGTAAATTTACCGAGATTTTCCCATTTCCTATGTATGAATTGTTTCTACAGACGGTTCCGACTCGTTTTATGTCAGATATTTTTATCCATAACTATCAGGATAACCCCTCATCTTCGGGCCTCCCTTCCTATAGCTCAGGGACGTACCCGCTGGCTCTTGGAAACTCCCTTCCGTATAACTTGCGGATGAGCTATGACAATACTCCTGTGACGGCTCTCGTGGCTCGTAAGTTTCCTTTTCCTGTTCCCAATTTGACTGGAAACGCTCCTTATATGGATCAGTGGAACAAATTGCCTGTTTTCTATCCGGGACAAGAAACAGGGTGGGAACTTTCAACGCAAGCCTCTCCGTATAGCACGCATGTTTTCCAGAATATTGGGAGTTATATTTCTCAGACGGAGTTATCGAGTGTCCTTCATTCTTCCATGACATTTTCACCGGATGATATCAAGAACTTTTTTGTTGTACAGCCTTTATTCGCTAACAGTGTGATGGGAGATGCGAACGGGGCTTTTTATGCAGGATATCTCTATGCAATGGGAGCGGATTTTAATTCGATTGCCCGTTACGGATATCGTCCCTATATTTTTGAAACACAGTGGTTTGGAACAGGAACACACTCGACAGCCGTCTCCAATCACGCACAGTTTGGACCCAATTATCCATATGGGATTCTTCCTCCTTTTTTCAATTATATGATTTCTATTTTGGCGGCGTATGCGGAGCCAACTCCGTGGATGGCAAAAGGAACGGTAACAGACCTTCTACGCCCCGATATTCTTGCAGGGAATCGGTATATTTTTGCTCCGTTTAAAGATAATCCAAATGAGTTGTGGATGTTTTATATTACAGAAACATCTCATCGTTTTGTTTTTGGAGGACGTTCCACAACCACACTTCGTCTTGAGCGCGGTCTTCCGGTTTCTCTTTATGAAGGAACGCCTTCCGGTGGACAGACACCTTTAAATCAATTGTTGCAGGGACAGTTGGTGAGAAAAGACGGGACTTATGTACCGATTGTCGATAATACCGGAAAAGTTCCCTTGACAGGTCAGACAACACTCCAAATCAAGAGTTTGACGGATATCAGAGCGGAATTTCAGCAATTCTTTCCATTCCTGTTTACCGGACAATTTACAACATCTCCCGGAAAAGGGCAGTAGATGGCTTCTCATTATCCGACAGTTTCTAGGGCTGTTGTCGTATCTCAGGATACGAATTTGTGGGGAGTGCGAGTCATGTTGCTCTCTGGACAGGTTCCTCCAATGACGTTCCAGGTATTGCGGGATGGCTTTTCGGATGGAATCCGCATTGCCCAGAAACCCCTTCCGGTAGTGGGAACATGGGGAGCCGTGGCTTTCGTCAACAGTGATGAGCGTATGGGATATTGGTTGGGATCGGTGGATGTGAACTATATCACAGCGGTCCAGCAAGTGTCCGCCAGTTCCCAAGTCGCCGATCCTTATGTAGATTTCTATTCGCATTACAGTGGGTATGTTTCCTATCTCGATAGTTTGGGAATTTCATTTAAACAATTTTCGGATGGAACTTATCTTCTTGCATCTACTTCTACAACACCCCCTTCTTTTATGCGTCAGATTGTGAATGCGGATGAAACGCTTTCGACAGTATCCTTAAATTTAGCGGATCGGATTGAATCTATCCCTTCGCCCCGTTACTTCATTCTTAATCATGCGAGTGGGACGAATGCGACAATTAATCCTTCGGGAGACACATCATTAAATGTTGCTTCGGGAGCTATTTTAAATGCGACTTGCGGAGGCACGTCTGTCTCCATTGATTCATCAGGAAATACAAGTATTAACGGTGCGTCAAACGCACAATTAAATCTTTCATTTAATGGGGCTCAGATCCAAATTAATTCTAGCGGTGCTGTGACCATTTCCACATCACAGCCTGTCAATGTGGCTGGATCGGTAATTAATTTGGAGGCTCCGGTTGTGTTGGGAACATCGAGTGGAGGACAGGCCACATCTCCGGGGCCAATTAAAATGCAAGCTCCTTCTCTTCTTTTGTCGCAAAGCGGGGGTGCTACACAGGCTGTAATGCTCAATGCGTTCTATACCTGGTTTGTGAATACTTATATGCCTTCTGTGCAATATGTATCGGGATCTCCGGGATCTCCCCCTTCCAATTCTGTATCCACAGTCTTACAGGCGGAATAAATGGCGACTTATTATTCAAATGGACAATCTTCGGTAAGATCAACCAGTCAAGTTCTCTGGCAACAGGGGATTCTTGTTCCTCAGTTTGAGACAAATACGGTTTCAAGTTTTAATGGGAATGTGATTTCAGGACTGGTTATTTCATTACCGACTGTCGAATATTATGGATTTTCTTCCGTATGTTCTGACGGGAATAATGGGGCATATCTCCTTCAAACAGTGGGAGATTTAGTAGCTCTATCTTCAGGAATGGTTGTTACATCTTATTCCCTTCCTTCCAATACAACTTATTCGTCTATCGCTTTATTGAGTGGAAGTCCTTATATCCTCAGTGGATCATCGGGACAAATTTATACATTGAGTGGTTCAACGGTTGTGGCAACGAACGTTATTCTTTCCACACCGTGTAGTTTTCTGGTGTCGAATGGATCAAATCTCTATAGTTTGCAACCGTCTTTATCAGAGCTTGTTGAAGTTTCATTCTCTACTTCCGTCTCGGGAACGACAACGACTATAACGACTCCCATGACGATTCCCTCCTGTGTGGCTGTATCGGGAACCACGGTGGGAGTGGGGGGATATTCTTACACGTCTGTTGCGAGTGGATTTACCAAGATTGAAGCGTATGTTTCCAACTCAGCGACAGATTATATCTTGGGAATTGTCAGTGGAACCGTAGCGGTGATGAGTACTGTATCCGGCGAATGGGCGGTGAGTGCTTCGTTGGATTTAGGAGGCTCCCTTGCCAATCTTGCCTTGACACCGGATGGAACACAAGCTCTCATTACGGATACGACAAACGGATATTTGTATGTGATTGATGTGACAAATACATCGTTGACACAAGCGCAGAAATTAACGTTGGCCGGAGCCGGAGATGTTTCTATTCTTCCTTCCGCATCACAGGCGATTATTGTCCAACCTTCACAGAATCTTGTTTCGTCTTATATCAACAATGCGAATGTCTGGTCTTTCAATATCAGTTTTTCATTGACGAATCCGACTGTTGTACATGCGTATGGGAACGACAGTATTGCGGTGAAAGATTCTAGCGGACTATCGTGGTATCAGTATGGCGGATCGGCATGGAATCTTTTGAATAGTTATGACATGACTTATCCGGTGACGGATATCATTCAGGATTCGTTGGGAAATTTTTATGTAGCAACAACATCTACTTCTCCTGCCGGAAGTTCTTATGGGAGTGGAGGTTATGGAAACGCTCTTTCAACAGGAACAAATCAGGGAAGTCTCTATGTATTCAGTCCGACGTATGCGCCTCTCTCTTTTGTCAGTTGGAGCGGGTCAGCCAATGAGGTTCGTATTGAGCAGGGTCAGATCGCCATTCTCGATAGTTCGGCGGGATATATCCGGATAGCGACACTTCTCTCTGATTCAACACTTATTCTTGTTACACCCATTCCCCTCACAGGAGTTCAGGCGATAACACAGGCGGAACGATCCTTTATTGTCGCAAAGAAATCAGAAGTTTTATTTTATGAGTGGGGGCCTCCGTACACTTTAATTCAGAGACGTGATGGGTATTGCGGTCTTTATAACGGCTCGACATGGACCACGGTACTTCTAGGTCAGTATGTCATTCCCACGGCCTTAACGTTTGATTCGTCAGGGAATCTTTGGCTCGCTACAAACACCAACGCTCTTTTTGAAATATCGTCTTCAGGAACTATTCTTTCCCAAACGACAATTTCCCCTGCTCCCAATCAGCCCTCAAGTGTTCCTATCGGAATAAGTAGTCTGGAATGGTGGAATGGTCATCTCTATGGAACATCGTCGCTCTCTTCCAATTTTATAAAGGTCATGTAGATGAGTGGATTCATCGGATCTTTAGGTCAAGGAAATGCGGGATCGCCTTTAGGCGAATTGGGGTTGACAACCGCCATTCCCGGCTCAGGGGGATTGTTTTCACAGAACGGAATCCAGCTTTATCACACGGCTCCGTATGTCAATAATAAAGCCGCTTTATTTGAATTGCGGATCGTGACGCCTAATATTAAGGTGGTCACGGGTTCTACTACGGGAACGGCTTACACCCCCAAACAATTAGCGGCATTATTCCCTCTTAACGGACCTTCCCCTTTTAGCCAATCATTTACGAGGGGCCTATTAAAGACTCAACAGACTCACACGCCTGTGACTCAGAAAAAGACGGTACTTCTTAATCGGTATATCTTTCCCATCAGTCCGGTAGGTTTGAGAAAATCCTATATAAATGTCAATACCCCGTATAAAGTAGCAGGATCTCCGTACAATCTCAACAGTCCTGGTGTTGAGCGTTTGATGGATATGTTCGGTCAGGAACCTCCCTCTTGGGTTATAGAGGGAACGACTGGATGGCAATATCACTCCAATGACGGGATGCAGACGACCGGACTTGAGTCTTTTCATAATTTACAGACGATTTTGAGTCAATATAACTATTATGTTCAAAATCAGATTGCCACACAAAGCAAAATTCAATACGAACTTGAACTTTATGATTATTTCAATCAAGAGTATTGGGTGGTTGTTCCGGCGGGACCATATGTTTTTGAAATGAATGCGTCTCGTCCATTGATCGGGAATTATCGGATTGATCTTTTGGGGATTCGTCCGGTGAAACAGCCTCCCAAACCTTTGTTGTTAAAGAGTGATCTGACACAGCGATTGACTTCCACGGTGGCGAATGCGGCTAGTTCTGTTTTAGGATTGGCTAATTCTGTGTCAAGTGCCGCTGGCGAGCTTTTTTGATAGGGAGTTTTGATGCAACTTCCGATTTATTATCAGCAACTTTGGGCGTTTTTTCTGGGGATGCTGAATTATTTCAGTGCGAATGTCGATGCGTCCAATCCCTTTTCATCCTATGGGATGTTTTCTTCTGTTTTTAAAACATGCCGTTCTATGAAAAAACTTCTTTCTCTCTATGGAGTTTCATGGTTTCTTTCATCGGAAACAGAGTTATTGAATGAAGTTCTTCTTCTTCCTTTATCTCTCGATCAAATAGATCGGACTTATGTTACCAATAGAGTCAATGCGCTGACGGCGTTTTATCAGGCGGTGTCATTAGGGATTCCCGCTGTTCCCGCTCAGAATTATTCAACGATGAATGCGGGAACAAATTTTATGCCGTCTGCACAGGATCTTACAACGTTGGCGATGACTGTCCAGTATGAAACGCCTCCTGCTAATCTGACGGCTTCGACTCTTTCGACTTTTCTTCAAGAGGAAGTGACAGCGTGGATGAATTTAAAGAACGCCCTTCTCTCGCAGGGAATTTCTTATACGGGAAGTCAATTGAATGCGATTGACCGTCAGATTGCCGTCTCTACATTGGTGATGAACAATGCGTTAACGTTGACTTTTTCTTCTAATTGGAGTGCTTCACAACTATGGAACTGGACCGCTTTCTATCCGACTGCCTTGAATCTTGTCAGTCTTCTTTCGACAAATCTGGCTCAGGCGTTGATTCAGAACATGCTTGTTGTCCGTTATACCGTGAATGTGACGATGCTTCAATTTGCGTCTTTTCTTTTAACCGCTCGTTCGCAACCTATTAACCAGGTCCAGTTGGGAACCTTGCTCCAAAATCAATCGCTGATGGATTTTTCCTCTAAGAATCTGGGGGATTATACACAGTGGACAGAAGTGATTGATGCGAACAACCTTCAACCTCCGTTTGTTTCACCCACTCCTGTCGTCAACGAAGCGTCTCCCGGACAGCAACTTTTCCTCCCGACAGGCCAACAGAATTACTCGATTCTTCCCCAACAGATATCTTATACGCTCAATTTCTTGGGAACGGATATTTATTATGGACCTTCGCAGAGTGATTTGGTGTGGTTGGGAGACTTTCAGATTATTACGGGATATCTCAATCTTCAACATGCTCTGATCAGACGGTTGAAAACACCGATTGGAAGTTTAATTTACCACATTAATTATGGATCACGGATTCCTGATGAAATAGGGAATGTTACGTCCATTAATACCTCCGGACATTTAAATGATTATGCGGAATCGGCAGTTCTCGCTGATCCTCGTGTCCAGTCATTGACCGATTCCGTAGCCTTATACAAAGAAAATCAAACGGTCCAACTCCGATTGACAGTTCAGCCTCAAGGAAACGGTCAATCCATTAATCTTAATGAAGTCATTCAGCCTATTTGAGGATTCTTAATGTCAAGTGTTCCATTTACTGTACCGGGAGCCCCGGACACCAGCCTTGTCAGTGCCACACTGCTCTCTTATATGGCGGCTCAGTCGGGAGTTATCTCCGATTATAATGATGGCTCTCAGATCCGGACGCTTTCCGAGGCGATTGGGTCTGTTGCGGAAATTGAAGGAGTCATCGCCAATGCGCTAGCGACTCAAGCGGCGGTGAATGCCGCCTATTCCGTTTTTGGGATTGTTCCGGCTACAGCGAAAAGTTCTGTGGGGTCTGTCACATTTTTGACAGGGTTGGGAAGTAATCCTCCCCCCGCTTCTCAAAATATTGTCATCGGAGTGGGTACGGTTGTCGGAACAACGGGAGGCGTTCAATTCCAGACTTCTGAAACGATCACGCTTCTTTCAGGAACCACGTCCGTTTCCGGGACCATTATTGCTACTCAACCTGGGTTGACGGGAAATGTTCCGGCAGGGTCGATTACAACGATTATTTCCGCTCTTCCTTACCCTCTTTTTGTGACGAATCCAACACCGACAGCGGGAGGGGCGAATGCGGAACTTCCGTCCCAGACATTTGCCCGATTAACCTCAAAGATTCTGTCTTTTGGACTGGCTTCGCCTGTGGCGATTGCGAATGCGTGTATCGGGATTCAGGCTCCCAATTCTACAGAAACCGTAGCGTTTGCCACGGTGTATGAACCGTGGACGGTCACGCTCGCATCAGGAGCCGGATTCGATGTGTATGTGGATAATGGATCGGGAAGTGCTTCCTCGTCTCTTTTGAGTGCAGTGACTTCCGTTCTAAATGGGAGTTTTGTTCTTAATGAATCGGGGTATCGCCCTGCGGGAGTTCCTTATACCGTCAATGCCGTGGTTCCTGTCTATGCTTCCGTATCTGTTTCGGGAACAGTTTTGGTAGCGAATCAGGCGACACTTCTTCAATCGTCCATTTCAAACTCCATTACGGCCTTCTTTGGAGGAAATCCATTTGGGGCTTCGGTCACCGTTTCCGATCTTATTGCGGTGGTGTCGAATGTGAGCGGAAACCTTCTGTCCTCCTTCGGAGTCACCCTTTATGACAGTAGTGGTACTTCGGTCAATTCTGTCACGCCATTGGCGTATGGACGGGTGATTCTTACTCAAGTGAATGTTTCGCTTACTACTTAGGATTGTTGATGCAATTTCTTGATGTTCTGAATCAATTACAGGATCTTCCTTTGACATTTAAACGGGTGGGTCCGAATTATACGGCTCTTGAGAACTCTTTTGGACTCGCTCTCTCGACTTATACGGTGGCGACAGATGGCGTTCTCAGCCAATTAAATTTTCAGAATGCAGAATTTTTCGGGATCGGAATTTGGGGAACAATTTTTGGTGTCAGTCAAAATGTCAATGAATCGGATACGGCGTATAAAACTCGTATTGTAAATACATTGGAAGCATGGTTCTGTACCATTCCCGGACTTATTCGCTATATGAGTCAAGTTTATAATATTTCGGCTACAGTTACGGAGTCGGGAGCGTCCTATACATTGACGTTTTCAACACCTTCTATATCGACTTTAATCATTCTTGAAAATTTAAATTTAATTCGTCCTGCGGGTGTGCCTTTTTATGTAAACTTACTATCGGGAGGATTGTATTTAAACACGATTAATTATGTGGGATCGTGGCGTGTGACGGGGAGCTATCTGACTTCTCCCGTCTCTAATTATGCGTTCACGCTTCCGTCAACCACAAACAATAGTCCGGCATTGTTTCCCACTACGCTCATTTCATCCCCTTTACTGTCAATTTCGATTTAGGAGATTTGAATGTCGCTTGATATGGCTCAAAATTTCTGTTCGGGAACGGTCACAGCCACGACCAGTACAACGGTTACATATTCTAATACGGGAGCCGTTGATTTTCCTACGACACTGACGGCTCCGTATGATATTACGATCTGGAACAGCACGCTTTACAGCGTTCCCCAATTCGATCCGAATGTGTCCATTTTTCGTGTAACTTCGGCCACTTCTACAGTGTTTACTGGATCATGGGTGTCTCCTTCGGATGAATATGCGGCAGGAACGACACTCTCTCTTATTTCAGGAGATGTGTATAGCTGTACATTGTTTATTACCGCAAAAATGATTGAGGATTTAAATACCCTTCTTTTCGGGAATTTAACTTCATCTAATTTGTCTTCTACTGCGGGAATTACCGGATCTCAACTCTCAAGTCCCTTGGATCTTTCTCAAAATGTGACGTTAGGTGGAACCACAACTAATAGTGGAACCATCAGTGGGGGGAACGGTATCCGGAGCCACTCTTTCAGGAACCACAACCAATAGTGGAACCATCAGTGGGGGAACAGTCAATCCATCAACAATTACTTCCTCCGGCCTGATTACGGCGAATGGCGGATTAAATATTACAACATCCGGACCCTTTACCGGACTTCCTTATGATATTGCAGGGGGTATTTCGGGACCGATTGCGGGATCACAGTATGTCTTGTTTTTTGATGCGGTGCGTGAGGTCAATATACCTGCGGATTTTACTGGATCTCTTGCCAGCGTTCTGACCGCCTTCACTGATGCGGCGACTTATACGATTTATCACAACGGAACTTCGGTCGGGACGATTTCGTTTGTGGCTTCTGGAACTTCTGGAACGTTTTCCACGTCTTCCGCTTTCACGTTGGTGATTGGGGATAGCCTGACGATTCAGGCCCCCTCCACCCCCGATCCCACAGCGGCGAATTTGGCGATCACCATCTTGGCGAATCTGGCATAAGGAGAGAGTGATGACACCGTTGGTCGGAAGCGGATTGTGGTTTGGGAGCACAGGGAATGCACGGGGAATATTTGCATTGGGATACAGTGGAAGTGCCTATACTCCCACCACGAACGTTTACACCTATTCCAATAATGGGGTCGCAACAGGTACCAATCTGACGGCAAATTTAACCAATGGAGCCGCCGCCGGAAATTCCACGTTAGGGATTTTTGCGCTTGGAAATGGTGCCACCACCAACATTTACACTTATGCGAACAACGGAGTTGTTACAGGAACCAATTTGACAGCGGGTTTGGGATATGGAGCCGCCGCAGGAAATTCTACTTTAGGGATCTTTGCGATTGGAGATAATGGAAGTGCCTATACTCCCACCACGAACGTTTACACCTATTCCAATAATGGGGTCGCAACAGGTACCAATCTGACGGCGGATTTGACTAGTGGAGCCGCCGCAGGAAATTCTACTTTAGGGATCTTTGCGCTAGGATACAATGGAAGTGCCTATACTCCCACCACGAACGTTTACACCTATTCCAATAATGGGGTCGCAACAGGGACGAATTTGACGGCGGATTTAGAGGAAGGAGCCGCCTCCGGAAATTCCACGTTAGGAATCTTTGCTATTGGAAATACTACTGTTACCACCAACATTTACACTTATTCTAACAATACCGTATCAACAGGGACGAATTTGACGGCGGGTTTAGAGGAAGGAGCCGCTACCGGTAATTCTACTTTAGGGATCTTTGCGATTGGAGATAATGGAAGTGCCTATACTCCCACCACGAACGTTTACACCTATTCCAATAATGGGGTCGCAACAGGTACCAATCTGACGGCGGATTTGACTAGTGGAGCCGCCGCCTCATCTTCTCCGGGAGGATTTTAATGCATTCAGCCTCACATCGACTTAATCATGATTTTCAGCTTCGTCATTTCTTGGCCGGATCGTGCCATACCCCGGATGCGGCGTGGACGCTTCTTTACTCCCAGAAGATCGACATGGAATCGAAGCTCAAGACGGCCAAAGCGCAGGCGATTGACAGAAGAATCAAGGCTCTCGAAGCGGAAAACCTTCTTGCCTCTTCTGATCCGATCATGCGACTACAGGGAGAGAAGATTCAGGCAGAACTCGAAGCCTCCCAATACATCTTTGATATGAATGTAGAGGGAGCGGAAAAGGAATTGGAGACCATTACCGCTTTAATGGAAGAACTGGAACCCCTCTGCAAATACGCTCATCTTCCGATTCTCGAACGCAATGAGGCGTGTTGGCGGGAAGAGTGGTGTCTTGAGCTTATCAGACGGGCTGAAAACAATCTTCTCGCTTATGGAACCATTCCTCCCGATCAGTTGGAGACCATGCGGCAACACCCTGATTTCAAGGAGCGGATTGTCCCGAAGATCCTTGAACTAACTGCGAAAGTCCAGACACAGGATCGGGCGATCACGTTCCGGGAGCTGGAAGAGTCGCCACTACTGGCACTGTCCGGGAAGCTAGAATTTAATCCGTAATCCTATCGTTGCATTTGTATAAACGGTGTAAGTCTCAACCCCGATCCACATTGTTTGCCAAACTTCTCTCCACGGCTTCGGAAGTGCATAGGCTATAAGGGCATGAAGAGCCATCGCAGAAGGGAAATAAATATTGATAGCCTCTAAAGAGGGATGAGATCCAAGAATGGGATTCATCTCCGAATAAAGTAGAGGATGGGTGGCAATCTGCTGTGTCTGCGACCAATCCATTGAAGTCACCCCAATAAAGGTGGTTTCGAGCGCATAGTCATACCACGAAAAAGGGGTGAACCATGTTTCATCGGCCAATGCGACAGAAGGACTCATTAATTTGAGTAGTATTAAACTCATAATCCCTATTTTGAAAATTAGTCTCATGATCTTTCTCCTCCTTAAATTTTTCACAATAATTTAAGATCAATATCGGTAAACTTTCTCTATAATTAATTATCCTCTTAATTAAAGTTTAGCATAGGAATTATTAAATGCAAATTCCGAATTTTTCTCAAGATCAATTTCTGAATGCCCCGACATTAAATACGTCCATGGGGTATATCAAAAATTCCCTTGAAACGTCCAATAAAACTTTTTATACACCCGGACTTCTTTATTTCCAGGATTTAATTTATACGTTTAATAATTCGTTGACTGTTTCATTGAATGCGTCTCCCCCTTTTGCCGTGGTTGATGCGAACGGGATTCTCTCTCAAGCACTCGGAACGACAAACGGAACGACAAGCTCTGTGTATTCGCTTGATTTTTCTTCGTTCGTTCCTTCGAGTGGTTCCGTGACGGTTTATATTACGGCCACGACATTTTCCCTCTCCCTTCAACCGTATCAGGTGATCGGACCTCCGATTGGTCATCCCGATTATAATCCCGCTTTTGCTCCCTATACGGCCTATGGGGAAACGGTGGACAGTCTTTCCATCACACTCTCCACGACCGCTCCCAATAATCAAACAGTGTTTGAATTGGGGCGTGTTGTCCTGACTTCGGGACAAACGGCGGTCACGAGTGTGACGACTTCTTATCAAGTCAACTGTGAATTGTATATTTCTGCGATTGATATTCAGCCTGTGCAAAATGCCATTCAAATCGGACAGACGACTTCCACGAATCAGGCGGTGATTGCGGGAGTTATTCCTTCGGGAATGTCGAATAATCTCATTCAATTTCTGGTGAATGGATCAAATGTTTTCATTGTCGATGTGGACGGGAATATTACCTCTGCCGGAAATTTGACGATTAACGGGAGTATTAATTCAGGAGCGATTACGGCTTCTGGCCTGATTACGGCTAATGACGGGATTGACGTAGCAGGAGGCACCCTCACCATCCCGAATGCCACTGCAAACGATGAGCCGGTGGCCTTGGGGCAATTACTAAATACCTATCCTATAGTAGCAGATAACGCAATCGGTAGCGGGACAACCATATCTGTCACTTCGGCTTCATTCCCTGCCCCTAGTGACGGTTTCGCCATTATCACGGGTTATGTAGGCAACAATTCGGCAACACAGGCTCTAACATGCTCTCTATCGTCATCCCTATCAGGACTCGTTATTCTTGATGAAAATATAAATGATGATCCCACATCGACATTATTGGCCTATCTCCCCATGACAGCAGGACAATCTTCGACCTTTTCGGGAACGATCACAGTACCGACCGCAGGCACTTTGTGGATAAAACTTTATATTTCATTCGTACCGAACCCATAACCGGAGGATATAGATGTTTTACGCTCTTGTAATCGATAGCAACGGAAATGGGATTGGTTCGCATGCTTATTACGAACAGCCTTCTTCATATCCATCAAACGAGGTCGCATGCACTCAATCCCAAGCGCAAAGCCCCATGGCCTATCAGATTGTAAACGGGCAGATCGTGGAGAGTTTAGCCTACGCCAAGACTTCACAGATTATTCTCTTGCAATCCGCTTTTCAGCAAGCAGAACAGGCTCCGATCAGTATTACATTGGCATCAGGCGTTATGACCTCCTTTGGTATGACTCCTCACGATTGGACAAAGATTGTCGGACTTTATTCAAAATATGTCGTTAAAGGAGATCCTGTACCCTCCGGTTATCCTCTCCCCGATGTAAATATGGTTCTTCGTATTGTAACAAAAGCGGATATTGACAATCTCTTTGAAGCAGGAAAGACACAGATTGATAATGCAGTCTCAAAACTCGCCTCTCTATTGGAATCTGTCAACACGGCAACCACAGTGGAAGCCGTAAAATTAATTAATTGGTGATTATCACTCAAACACAGGAGTTCTCACATGGGTTTTAGCCAATACCTTTCAGAAAAAGTCATGGGTCAGTTTTTGAATGGAACCGCCTACACATGGCCCACCACTGTGTATGTCGCCCTTTTTACCACTCAACCGTCTGGTGGAACCGGGGGAACGGAGGCGGATTATACCGGGTATGCGAGAGTAGCGATGACGGTGGGAACCACCGATTTCACGGCGGTCAGCACAGCGGGAGAAGTTCAGAATGCTATTGCGATTAATTTCCCCACCAATACCGGAACAGCACAGACTGTTGTGGGGTATGGTTTCTTCGATGCGTCCACCGGAGGCGATCTTCTGACCGACAATACGTTGACCAGTTCTCAGACGATTAATAATGGAGCGTCTGCGAGCTTCGCCGCCGGAGCTTTGACATTGACAGCTACGATTAATCCCTAATCAGTAGGTCATGACATTTGAGCGAAGAGAGCTTTTTCAAAGTTGGGGATATTGTGACTCCTTGGCCGTGGACGGCCAATCGGATCGCTATCGTTTTGGATATCTATCGAAAGAACATGATTCTGATTGGCTATTTCACTCTTACGGAGCATTCAAGCCGGGAAGGATTTCTTGCACGAGAACATGAGTGGGTCTCGAATGACGGCGAAGAATTTCAAGCCGTATCCGTGAATGTACATTACGAGATGGAAAGCCATCTGAGACTGTTGTATCGCAAACCAGAGGAATGATATGACCTACGGCATCCAGATCAATAGCAATAACATCATCACAGGATCTATAGCCACGAGTGGAAGTCTCCCCTCGGGATGGATCGCTATTACGCAAGCGCAATATCCTTCCGCTCAGGTTCAAGGGGCTTCATGGGATACTTCGACCTCAACAGTCAATCCTCCGGCTCCAAATTACAATCTGAATGTTGTTCAAGCCTCCCAGATTGCGCTTGTCAGCCAGCAACTCATGGCCGCCTTGGTGAGCCCCTATTCTTTCACCACATCGGGAGGGGTGGCGACATCCTTCCCGATGGACGCTGTATCCCAACTGAACTACAACAACGCCTATACCGCCTATGTTCTCGGAGGAGAAACATTACCGTCCGGATTCTTCTTCTACGACATCAACCATATCGCCGTGCCGTTTACCGTGGCCGATATCAAGGCTCTTTATAGCGGAGCGGTTTCGAGAGGGCAGGGCTACTATGCGGCGTTTGAGAAGGCGAAAACGGATATCTTGGCCGCCACGTCCGTCAGTGCGGTGCAAGCCATCACCTTGAGCAGTCCGTAGGGAGAAGAGATGGAGCGCAATTCATATTTCCCGTCAGGGAATGCTTCCGTAACCGGGGGAGATGGAGCTTTTGGGTCATGGACCACGGTGTTTACCGCTCCGGTGGCCCTTTGTGGATTCTATTTGTCCGTTGGAGCCGGAGCAACGGGGCCTTACGGGATCTTCAACCTGTTTATCGGGAACGGGACTCCCGGAACGCCCGATGTGGAGTACGGAGTCTTTGACAGCGATTTTGCAGGGATGGTGTATTTTCCTCTCCCCGTGCCGGCTAATACTGCGATTCAAGCCCAGACACTCAACCTGAACTCTTCGACCGATGCCGTGACGGTTTATGTCGTCGGGGTTCCGGCAGGAGTGCGGGAGAGTCGGTCGTCCTGTCAGGTTCTCGGGACGTCCACCTCGTCAAATTTCACTTCACTGGCAACAACGCCGACTTCTCTTGGAACTTCCCTCGCTCTCCCGGTGAGAGAAATCTGTATCGTTGGAGGAAATTCTTCGGGAGACGCCTTTACGGGATCGTTTACCCTCTCTATCGGTTCTTCCGGGGCAACGAATCTTTTGGAGAATGTCGGGTTTGGAGCTTATACGAGCGACTATATTTCCTCCGCCTATCCGTTCCCGTTGTTCATCCCTCCGTCTCAGGATATCTGGCTGACCGCCAGCGCCACGCCAGCTCGTGCGGCAATGTATCTTTTCTACTAGGAGCCTTGAATGTCTCTCACCGTTGCAACGGAATCCACAACTTTTGGGGCGCTCAGCACACTCTACACCATTGTTTCGGATACGAGCGGTCCCAAGCTGACAAAGTTTGCCATTGATACGACATGGCTCCCAGCAGGGACCGTCCTGAATCTGTCAATCCAGACGACTCCGAATGCGACCACGCAGTACACGGAAGAGTTGAACATCACGCTCTCTAACGCTGTGACGCTCTATCAATCGAACACAACCGGAGCGATGACCTCGGGATCGAACGTGTTGACCCTGACCTCGGCATTTACGACAGAGCTTGTTGTTGGTCAACGTGTTGTTGTAGTAGGAGCGGGAGCCTCCGGGGCGAATTTGGATACGTGGGTGACAGCGGTAACCGATAGCACTTCCTACACACTTAATTCTGATGCTGGAACAACCGTCTCCTCTGCCTCGGTTTACGCCGGGCCGACTGATAATGGTTTAGGCTCAGAACCTCTGTGGGAATCTGAATCCATCGTCAATCCGTATGGACTACAGGTTCAAGCTCAAATCGTGTCCGGGACACTCCCTCCCCTCGCACTCGGTAGCTACTACACCACGGTCTCCTGATGGCTCGCAACGGAGACTTTCTCCTCTGGGCGGAACTGCTTTCCTCATCTAGCCCTGTCGTCCTTGCGGCAAACGATACTCTTGTCCTCACGGATACAGCACAGCTTGAATCAAATTCTGTTTTAGTTGTCAATGATTCGATAGCTCTTCATGATACAGCGGACCTTATTTCCAACGCTGTTTTATCTGTCAACGATACGCTCTCCATCAATGACACAGCGACTCTCGTTTCAAATTCTGTTTTAGTTGTTGCCGATTCTCTTTCAATAGCTGACACTGCGACATTAGTTTCTGACGCTGTTCTTTTAACTACTGATTCGATAGCAATTGATGATACAGCCGATCTTATTTCTGATGCTGTATTAAATGTTGCTGATACGCTTGTTATTGATGATGTTGCAACACTTGTCTCGGATTCCGATTTAAATGTTGCCGATTCTCTTTCGATTAATGATGTAGCGACCCTCTCTGTCTCCGGTCTTACATCGCTTCAAGCGAACGATACGCTTTCGATTGACGATACGGCCACACTTCTTTCGGACGCAGTTCTTTCTGTTTCCGATATGCTCGTCATTGACGATACCGGGACGCTCAAGGTTGTTTCACAGCTTGCCGTTTCGGATACGTTGACAGTGGTTGATACGGCGACATTAATTTCCAATGCTGTTCTTTCTGTCAACGATACGTTGGAATTATCGGAAACCGGATTATTAATTTCCGAAGCGGTTCTTGCGACTGATGATTTTCTTGTTATCACCGATACGGGAACATTAACAGTTTTCATTGAACCGTTGTCTGCTACTTATATTTCGACAGTGTATCCCCGACTTTTGGTGACAGTACCTCCGTCAATGATTTTGATAGTGGAAACTCCTAAACGTTCTTTCATCTCACTTGCGGAGATATAGAAATGGCTATTGATGCTCTCCAACCCATGTATCAGGATTCACAGTTTATTACAGAATCTTTGGTCAGAGGGATTGATTTTACCAATATCCTGACACCCACCGGGGATTCTCTTTCGGGAACTCCCACGGTGACGGCTTCTGTTCTTTATGGGACCGATACATCTCCTCAGACAATTCTCAATGGAAATCCTGTGATTTCTTCGAGTAAAACCCAAGTTCTTCAACGAGTTTCAGGAGGCGTGGGAGGAACGACCTATCTTTTGACAATGACGTGTCCGACTGCACAGGGAAATACTTTGACAGCCCAAGTATTTTTCGAGATTAAATCCACACTTTAAATCGAGTATAAAGATGAAAAACGTATTATACTTTATCTGGGCAGGATTTGTGATTGGTTTTTTGTTGGGGAATATTTACGAACTTGAAAAATATCTGCGGAGACATTGAGGATGAAGGACGCTTCCGACATTATTAATTTTTTGATGCTGGCTTTGGTGGGAACTGTGGGGTGGTTGGCAAGAAACGCCTTCATGTCGGTCAAAGACGATCAGAAAGCCATTTGGGATCGTATCAATAATGGATTGATGCCAAGAACGGAATTTCAGATTCAACAGGATCACACAGACCATAAGCTTGATGAGGTTGATAGGAAACTCGATGCCTTGACAGCGAAGTTGGATGAGCATTTCACATGGGAATTGAATCGGGAAAGAAAGTACACTCCCGACAAAAGGTAGGGAGGGTTTTTGATGACATTCCAAGAAGCGTTCAAAAATCTTGAAATCCTCGAAGGGGGATTTACGGTTGATGACGGCGGACCCACTCAATATGGGATTACTCAAAATTCGTGGAATGCGTATTGTGATGATCGGGATATTCCTCATTTTCCCGTTCATCTTATCACGCTTGAAGAAGCAAGTAACTTCTATGCGGATTGCTACTGGAATCCTCTTTGTTGCAATCAGCTTCCCGATGGTGTGGATTTTGCTCTGTTTCAATGGGCGATCAATCATGAATACATGGGCAATGAAGGTCCGGCTGTCAAAGATCTTCAACTATGTGTCGGAGCGACCCCTGATGGCGTGATGGGGCCAAAGACGATTAAATCAGTGAGATCGAAAGATCCTAAAAAGGTGATTGAATGTCTTTTGAATCGACAGGTTCAATGGTACATTAATGATGCCAAGGTGAATGCCGATGCTCCTCTCATCGGATGGGAGAATCGGGTGGATCGTGTCAAACAAATTCTGGGGTTAGTCCATGGAAATTGAAGTTGCATTTTCCGGTTCAGGATTTAAACTTCCGGCCCTTGTCGGAGCATTGAACGCTCTTCATGATATTGGATACAAGATCAATGCGGTGGCTGGAACGTCTGGTGGGTCTATTGTTTCAGCCCTATATGCCACAGGAATGTCTCCTTCCGACATGAAAGATTTGATGATACGAACGGATTTTACAAAGCTGATGCCATGGAAATGGTGGGGATGGTGGAATGGGTTGTCAAATTCCGACAATCTGTTAAAATTTATGGAAGATCATACGGATAAAAAACTTTGTAAAGATACTCATATTTCTTTTAAAGCGATTGCTACAAATCTTTCTCTTGAACAACCGTTTGTTTTTTCGACAGAAATGACTCCGGAAGTTTCGGTAGCGTTCGCTTCCATTTGTTCGGCTTCCATCCCTTTCATTTATCAATCCCGTTTTTATCAGGGGTTTTTGTTGGCGGATGGGGGAATGACGAACAATCTTCCTGTCTCGCATTTAAACAAGAAAGCCACTCGAATAGGGATTGAATTGTTCTCAACGGTGATAGATACCTCAAATATGTCGTTTATAGCGTATATAGGACGACTTATTGATACAATGCTCACATCCAATGAGCGTACACATATATATCTGGCAAAGCAGGAGAAAGCAACAATCATTCCTGTCAATACTTTTGGAATTTCTATGCTTGATCGTAAAATGTCATTTGATGATCGGACAAAACTCTACGAGAGTGGCTATAATGCTGTTCTCGATAAAATGGGGAGAATTAATTGACAAAATCTAAAGAAACAAGTATCCTTTTTAACGGAGATTTTTCAGAGGAATATTTTCAGGAACCTGTCGAGATGAAACAAGCTCTCAGAAAACAGGTTCTCAAAAAACAATTGTTGAGGGAACTCAAGGAGATTTCAGATGCAGACAGATCGGATTTTTAAAGTTAAATTGTTCATCGGTATTACAGCGGTTGTGATTTTTATAGGGGGAATTGCTGTGAAGATGATTTTCCCGAAAGAAGTCACGCCTGTTCTTTCCGACATTAATGCCCTGATGACATTGGCTTCCGTTGTTTTTGGCGGACTTGTCCGGGATGTTCTGGGATTCAATATCCCTACAATTTCTTCTGAACCTAAAGCCTAGGAGTTTCTGATGCGAGAATTTATCACGAAAATTAAATGGGGGATTCTGGGACTGGCGTTTGTGGCTTTGGGAGCGTGTGCCACGACTCCGAACGTCCTCAATTCGTTGACGGCTCCACAACAGGCGTTCATCAATGGGTGTTATTCCTACAATTCTCTGATTGTTTTTCTAACACAGGAAGCGACTCTCAAGAAACTTTCCAGTGGTCAGATTGCGACTGTCAACCAGGTACGTCAGATTGTCTATCCAATTTGTTCGTCTCCGATGCCAGCGAATCCAACTCAAGCAACGACCGAGATTCTTTCGGGCGTATCAAAACTTGGTGCTGTCAAAAATTCTATTCCTAACCCTGTCACTCCGACCGGAAAATAAAAGGAGAAATCAATGAGTAGTGTGACGACAAACCCTGTTACTGCCGAAGGCTCTGTGGGAGCCGATGCGTCTCAGCTTGCCGAATCGGGAGCCCAGGCGGCGGGGGTCCCGGTGATCGCCCTGGGACGGGGGGGGGGGGGGCTCGAGACG